>Ga0105240_10004548_pt1 | contig 21057 bp, 23 predicted proteins | sample KBSC54metaG_FD_80426 | JGI IMG/M metagenome (GOLD analysis project Ga0105240, IMG submission 80426) | Corn rhizosphere microbial communities from Kellogg Biological Station, Michigan, USA - KBS C5-4 metaG | ecosystem: Host-associated > Plants > Roots > Rhizosphere > Soil | place: Michigan, USA... | reverse complement strand
CCGGCATTGGTGGTGTTGGTGAAGGCGAAATGAATGCCGTCGGCGGCCCAATGCGCGCCGCTGAACTTACCGTTGGGCGGGAGTTCTATTTTGACGGGGGTGCCGTCGGGAATTTTGCGGAGGGAGAGGGAGCTATTGAAGACGGTGTTGTGGAGGCCGTTGGTCTTGGGGTTGATGCGCATGCCGGCGATGCGCAGCATGGGCTGGGAGAGTTCGGCAATCGGAGGGTATCGGACCGGCTGGGCCTCGACCGCGAAAGTGCGGGTGGGGGAGAGGGAGAGTTGGGGGACGGAAGGCGCGTTGAGGACGTCGAGGACGGCCTTGGGCGGCTTCTGATATTTTTCCGCGCCGAAGGCGAGCGCCACGGTGCAGAGAAGCAGGGAAAGGAGTCGGTTAGCCGGTTTCATTTACGAAGATGGTATGGGAGTGGGGGGGCGGAAGTCAACGAGAGCGGGGTTGGGGGCCGCTCGCTGCGCTTGCGGCGGGGTGGGGGGAGCCTATGTGACGCGGACGTCGAAGAGGGTGAGCCAGTATTGGAGGGACTGGAGGCCGAAACCGCAGAGGATTAGGGCGATGCCGAAGACTCCGAGGCGGCGCTCGGGGAGATTGTCGGCGTAGTATTCGATGTAGGGATTGATGGTGGTGCCGGCGGCGGTCACGACCCCGACCACCACGCCGACGCGGATAGCGAAGAGCCAGACGTGGTCCACATGATGGACGAAAGCGCTGCAGGCGAGGGCGCTGGCGATGTAGCCGAAGGTGCGGAAGACGACTCCCCAGAATTGGCGTTTGGTGAGCCGGGGGCGGCGGTCGGCGGAGTAGTCGATGTCGGGCCGCATGCCGCGCGAGTAGGCAATCACCTGGCCGATGGTGATGAGCGCCGCGAAAGCGGCCGCGTATCCGGGGCCTACCATCTTATATAGGCCGAGGCCGATGGCCGCCGCGCGCACAGCAGAGAAGAGGGCCTCCCAGGCCAGGGAATAGTGGTCGAGTCCGCGCGCGGTTCGGTTGATTTCTATGGAGACGGTGATGCCGGTTGCGAGTCCGGCGGTCAGGCCGAAAAACATGCCGAGGCCGAGGCCGTATCCCACGCCGAAGACCAGGGAGTAAGTCATGGCGCGCGTGAGCAGGCGCAGTGGGCCGTGCTGCCCGCCGAGCAGATCGTACGCCAGGTAGAGGCTGCCCAGTACATCGAGGCAGGTTCCGGTGATGCTGATGGCGGCGACGGCGTGGTGGTCCAAGAATTCCTACGCTACTACATGCGACAGGCTAAAGCCCGTCGCCACAGGATCGTGTTAGGCTGAGGCGATGCGTGGAGTTCTCATTTTGCTGCCGGCTGTGCTTTGGGCGCAGGCCCCGGCACCTAAGAAGGCCGCGGCCCCTGCGACGGCGCCGAAACCTGCCGCGGCGAGGCCGGCTGCGGCGGGCGTCGCTAAAAAGCCGGCCGCGCCGGCCCCGAAACCTATGACTGACGAAGAAAAGACTATTTACGCCCTCGGGCTCACGATGTATCGCTCGCTCGGCCAGTTCGACCTCTCGCCGGCGGAAGTGGACATTATTAAGAAGGCCCTGACCGACTCGGTAGCGGGCAAGCCGGCCGAAGAGATCCAGACGTGGGGACCCAAGATCCAGGATCTGGCGACAGCGCGGGCGGCGCGGGCGTCCGAGAAACAGAAAGTGCTGTCGTCCGCCTACCTGACAAAGGCGGCAGGGGAACCCGGGGCGGAGAAATGCGCGTCCGGATTGGTTTACAAGGAACTGCGGCCGGGTACCGGTGAATCGCCGAAAGCCACGGACACGGTGAAGGTGAACTATCGCGGCACGCTGGTGGACGGCACCGAATTCGACAGCTCGTACAAGCGTGGCGAGCCCGCGGAATTCCCGTTGAACGGCGTGATCAAGTGCTGGACGGAAGGCGTGCAAAAGATGAAGGTGGGCGGCAAATCGCAGTTGGTCTGTCCGGCTGACATTGCGTATGGGCCGGGCGGACGTCCGGGGATTCCGGGCGGGGCCACGCTGGTCTTCGAAATCGAACTGCTCAATATCGGCGGCGGACCCGCGAAGTAGGCGGAATGGTATTCGCGAAGCGGCTTCGCGATGGAGTTCGTCGCGGAGAGATCACTTGCAGCGTCCGCATATGGACGCGGCCGCACGTGATCGCGGGCAATCGCTACGGCATGGAAGAGGGCGAGATCGAAGTCGATTCGATCACGCCGATCGGCTTCCCGGACATTACGCCAGAGTTGGCGCGCGAATCGGGATTCCTGGGACTGATCGATCTGCTAAAGGTTGCCAAGCACGGCAAGGGCGACAAGATCTATCTCGTGCGATTCCACTACGTGCCGCCGCGCTGGCGCAAGCCGCGCGTTTAAGATGACGCCTTGGGGGATGCCGCTTGCGGGGTTGCGGCGGATCGCCAGGCGGCCCAGGCGAGGCAGATCGCCAGGACAAGCGAGAACGTCGCGGGAATCGCGGCGAAGTACCGCAAACTGAGCGCGAAGCTCACGAACTGCAACAGCGACAGGGCCCATGCAATCGAGGCGGCGGCGCGCGGCGTGGTTCGCACCATGGCGCCGAGCTGCCAGGCGAGGAAGGACTCGAAGAGCATGAAGGCCGTGACTGACAGTCCGAGGCCGAGGTAGAAGCCGCCGTAACTGAAGGTACTCCCATCCTCCGTGAAGTGCACGTTGTTCATGGCGTCGCGGACTGCGAGGCCGGCGGCGGAAGATGGCGTGAAGCCCAGGAATCCGAGCGTATGTCCGGCCGCGAAGAGGACAAAGACTGCTGACGAGATGCGGTAGAGCGTTGTGTTAGTCATCGGCATTCTCTTACCGCCGAGATCGCAGGCCGAACACCTACGCGACGCGTTTGCGGAGCCACGGCGTCAACACAGTATACACGGGCACCGCGGTGGGCCGCGATTTTCGTTGGCGCAGCAGGCGGCGCTCGATCAGGTGCGCCAGCGAAGTCTGCACGGAGCGCCGGGAGATTCCGATTAATTCCGCCAGCACCTTGTGACTCATGGCCACGGATTCGCGTCCGGCTCCGTGGGTGTGGCGGTAGAGTTGGACGTACACGAGAAACGCGCTGCTGGAGCGGCTGTGGGCGACCAGGTCGCGCATCAGGGTGTCCAGGATGTACGGGTCGACTTTCATTGCTGTAGCAGTCATAGCTATAGCAAGGATTGCCGCCATTCGCAAGCGCGGTCTTGATTTCGCGGGTCCTGGTTGCCATTCTTGAGCATATGATCAAACGAATCAAGTTCCTCGGCATACCGGTGCGGGATCAGGAGCGGGCACTGGCGTTCTACACGGACAAGCTCGGATTCCGCATACTGACCGACCAGGACTTCTCGCCCACGCAGCGCTGGATCGAGCTGTCGATCCCGGGCGCGGAGACGGGCATCGTCCTCTTCACTCCGGAGGGGCACGAGGATCGGATCGGCACGTTCGTGAACACTTCGTGGGAGGTGGAGAGCATCGATAAAGCGTATGAGGAGTTGCTGGCGCGGGGAGTGGAATTCACGGGGCCGCCGGAGAAGCAGCCGTGGGGCAACTTCGTCATCATGAAGGACTCGGAGGGCAATCAGCTCTGCCTGGCGGCGCGTTGACGACGGCAGCCGAGTTTCGCAGGATCGCGTTGAGCCTGGAGGGAGTGGAGGAGTACGCACACGCAGGATCGCCGGCGTTCCGGGTGGGCGGCGGGAAGTTTGCGTCGCTCGCGTCGCAGGCGGAGGGGTACGGAAACCTCATGCTCACGCCGGAGCAGCAGGCAGCCTTCGTGGAGGAGGCGCCCGAAGTTTTCCTGCCGATTCCCGGCGGCTGGGGAAGGATGGGCCATACGCATATTCGGCTGGCGGCGGCGAGCGAGGATGTACTGACGGGCGCGATCCGCACGGCGTGGCAACTGCGGCGGGATAAGAGCGCAAGGACGAGGCGAAAGAAGTAACCTGCTGCCCACAAAAGGAGCAGGCGTTCGGTGTTTTCGGTTGCGATGATGGCGTTTCGGCGAGATTCGTTATTTCACGCAAAGAAGACAAGAAAAAACATCAGGAGGGATCGCGGAGCGAGAACTCGCTGGTTTGCGTATTCGGATTCACATGGGGCCCCTGCAAGGCGAGGGACGAGAGCGCGTGCCCTTTGCAGCGCCGGGTCGAAATCATCGACACGGAAGGACAAGAGTAGCCCGTTGCCGGGTGTGCCGGAGCGGGGCTGATTAACGAGGGATGCTCGTGCGCGCCCCACTCGTGCAGGCGACGATTTTCCACGTGCGCTTCACTCTTTCGCCGCGGCCTCGAGCTTGGCGAGATCGAACTTAATCATGCCCATCATGGCGGCCATGGCTTTGGGATGTTTGAGGATCTCGCCGATGTTCTCGGGCACGATCTGCCAGCAAAGGCCGAATTTGTCGGTGAGCCAACCGCAGGCCATGGGCTTGCCGCCTTCGAGCAGTTTGTCCCAATAGCTGTCGATCTCGGCTTGGTCCTTGCATGCGACGGAGTACGAAAACGCCGGGGTCAGCGCGTGGGCGGGGCCGCCGTTGAGGAAGGTCATGCGCTGGCCCATGAGTTCGATGACGATGGTCGCGATCTTTCCGGCCGGCCAGGGTCCCACGCCGCTGGAACGTAGTTCCGCCACCTTTTTCGCTTCCGGAAAGACGGTGAGATAAAACGCAGCGGCCTCTTCGGCGTTGTCGTTGAACCACAGAAAGGGTGTGATTTTGTTCAGTGCTCGGGTCTTCATTTGCATAGTATCCATCATGTGGCGGCATCCGATTTGCACCGGATACGAGCGGGAGTATTCCGGTTATGCGAAACGGAGTTTTTTGTATAGCAGCAGCCGCTGCGTTTGCGCAGACTCAGAGTAGCGGCACAGGCAGTGAGCGGGTATCGGAGATGGCAAGCCGCATGCTTGAGCGCACGGTTCAGGCACGGGCAGCCCTAAGTAAAGGCGATAAAGACGTCTCGCGCCAACACGTGTTGGAAGCGCTGGCCAATGTTACGGCGATGGAGGTCGCGCGGCCCAAAGCACCGCAACCGATGATGGTGACGCTGTACACAGAAAGCGTGCAGATCGCGGTGAAGAATCCTAAGCCGGTCGGAGCGGGGACGGGGAGCGCGAACCGCGCTGAGGTTCAGCAGGTTACGGGCGAGTCCACGCGCGTGGCCCTGGATGTAACGGACGCGAAGAAGCACCTCACGGCGGCGCTTGGCGCGATCGACAAGGGCGATTTGGGGGCGGCAGGGCAGGATCTGGCATCGTGGATGGCGACGTGAAGGCGGAAAGCAAAGTGGGCGATCAGCCGTTGATCCAGGCACGGGAGAATCTTGCGCTGGCGCTGGACGATGTCCGGCAGCAGCGATTTGCGGATGCGGCCGCTCCCTTGCGGGCCGCTTCGGCGGGATTGAACGAGTACTCGCAGGGCAAGAGCAGGTATGCGAAGGACGCGGGCAAACTGCGGGGCGAGATCGACGGAATGGCGGCGTCGATCGAGAAGGAACATGCGGGGGCGGATGCGAAGATCGCGGGGTGGTCGAAGGAGATCACGGGATGGATTCAACCGCTGACGCCGCCGACGGTGAAGTGAGAATTGAGACGGGGCCTGGCGAAACAGTTGAATCCTAACGATCGTTCGCCGGCGTTCGTCTAACTCTGCATGCTCACCTCCTTTTTGCGCGATCTGCGGTATGCGGCGCGGAATTTATGGCGGAACCCGGGGTTCACGTGCGTGTCGGTCGCGGCGCTGGCGCTGGGTATCGGCGCGAATACGGCGATCTACACTGTGGTGAATTCGGTGCTGCTGCAGCCGCTGCGGTACGCGAACCCGGAGCAACTGGTGGTGGTCCGGGAGCGCAATCTGAAGGCGGGATTTCCGCAGTTCTCGATGTCGCCGGGGAACTACTTGGGGTATCGCGACCAGAATCACAGCTTCTCGGCGATCGCGGTGTTTTCGGGCCAGGGATTGAATCTCTCGGGCGGAGCGGAGCCCGAACGGCTGCGAGGGTCGCGGGTGTCGGGCGAGTTCTTCGATGTATTGGGACGCAAGCCCAGCGTGGGGCGCGCTTTCTCGGCGAAGGAAATGCAATTTGGCGCGCCGCACGTCGCGATCCTGAGCTATGCACTATGGCAGCGGCGATTCGGCGGTAGCGCGGACGCGCTGTGGAAGACGGTGAAGTTGAACGAAGAGTTGTACACGGTGATCGGCGTGATGCCCGAAGATTTCCAGTTCCCCGCGCGCGTTGAGATCTGGACACCACTGACGATGAACCTGGCGAACTGGCAGCAGCGTGGAGGCCATTACCTGGGAGCGGTCGGCCGGCTGAGGCAGGGCGTGACTCTTGCAGCGGCGCAGACCGATCTGAACGCGATCGCGGCGCGCGCCGAGAAGGATTTTCCGGACTCCAACTCGGGCTGGGATACGACAATGACGAGCTTGCAGGAAGCCTCGGTGGGGCGAATCCGGCCGGCGATGCTGACGCTGAGCGCGGCAGTGGGATTCGTGCTGCTGATCGCGTGTGTGAACCTGGCAAATCTGCTGTTGTCGCGGTCGTCGGCGCGGCGGAGGGAGATCGGAGTCCGGGCGTCTCTGGGGGCCGGACGGTGGCGGCTGATCCGACAACTGCTGACCGAGAGCCTGTTGCTCTCGGCGACGGGAGCGGCGGTGGGACTGGCGCTGGCTGTGGCGGCAACGCGTCCGCTGGCGAAGATGAGTCCGACAATTCTGCCGCGGGCTGGAGAGATCGGGCTGGATATGCGGGCGCTGGGCTTTACGGCGGGCATTGCGATCCTGACAGGTCTGCTATTCGGGATCGCCCCGGCGCTGCACATGGTGCGTACGGATCTGATCGCGGCGTTGCGGGAAGGGGCGCGCGGAAACGCGATCGGGTTCCGGCGGAATCGATTACGCAGCATGCTAGTGACGGGAGAGGTGGCGCTGGCGCTGATTCTGCTGTGCGGCGCGGGGCTGTTGATGCGAAGCTTTTACCGGCTGCAATCGATTGATCCGGGGTTTGATCCGCACGGCGTTCTGACATTCCGCACGAATCTGCCGGGTGCGAAGTATAAGACGGACGAGCAGAAGTACGCGTTTTACAGCCGCGCGTTGGAGCGGATGCGGGCGCTGCCGGGTGTGACGTCGGCAGGCGCGGCGCAGATCTTTCCTTTGACCGGCGACGACTACGTTCTTTCGTTCGTGCAAGTCGGGAAACCGGCGATTCCGGCGGGAAATCAGCCGAGCGCGTCCTATTACGCCGCTACGCCCGGGTACCTGGGCGCGCTGCGGATAGCCGTGAAGTCGGGCCGCGATTTCGACGAGCACGACAATGCCGGAGCGCCGGCGGTGGCGCTGATCAGCGAAAGCATGGCGCGGCAGTTCTACGCGAACGAAAACCCGATCGGACAACGCATACAGATGGGGAATGGGACGAAACCGGCGGAGATCGTCGGGATCGTGGGGGATGTTCGCGACCAGGATCTGGAAACGAAGGGGCGCGCGGCGGTGTACGAGCCGGCGGCGCAGGTCCCGTTCGGTTCGATGTACTTCGGGGTGCGGTCGGCGGGCGATCCGGCGGCACTGATCCCGGCGGTACGCGCGGCGATTCGGGAAATGGACGCGGAACTCCCGCTGGATGCTGTGGGCACGGTCGACGGACTGCTGGAGACGTCGCTGTCGCAGAGGCATTTTGCGATGCTGCTGATGTCGATTTTCGCGGGGATTGCGCTGGCGTTGGCGATGGTGGGGATCTATGGCGTGATCTCATATTCGGTGACGCAGGCGACGCAAGAGATCGGGATCCGGATGGCGCTGGGGGCGCAGCCGCTGGATGTGGTGCGGATGGTTTTCGCGTACGCGGGAGCGCTGCTCGGCGCGGGGCTTGTGATTGGAATCGGTGGGGCTCTGGCGGCGGGACGGCTGCTGGCCGCGCAGTTGTTCGAAGTGCGTCCGAGCGATCCGGTGACTTACGCGTTGGTGGCCGCGGCGCTGCTGGCAACGGGATTGGCGGCGTCGGCGATCCCGGCGTTTCGGGCGATGCGGGTGGATCCGCTGGTGGCGTTGCGGGACGAGTGAACTTCGCTCCCTTACGGTCGCGGCTCCGAGTAGCGCCGTTGCGCAGTAACATACGTTATGCACATTTCCAGGCGGGGGTTTTTGGCGGGCGCGGGGGCGATGCTGGCGGGGTGCGCGGGGCGGCGGGCGCCCGTGGCAACGCCGGGAGTCGTGGCCGGGCCGCGGCTGGCTCGGGTGAAGGTGGCGGAAGACCGCGTGATTCGGACGATCGCGGGGCTGCGTCCGTTCCGGCCGTCGGGATTTGTGGTGCGCGCCGAGAAGATGGGCGACAAGTTGGTGGTCCATAACTATGGCCACGGGGGCGCGGGGATCACGCTGTCGTGGGGGACGTCGCTGCTGGCGATCGACGAGGCGGGACGGCCGGAAGCTCGCGATTGCGCGGTGATCGGCTGCGGCGTCGTCGGGCTGAGCACGGCGCGGCTGCTGCAACTGCGCGGCTACAATCCGACGATTTACGCGCGGGATCTGCCGCCATCCACGACGTCGAATGTGGCGGGCGGGCTCTGGGAGCCGGTATCGCTATACGATGACGAGCGGGTCACGCCGGAGTTTCGGAAGCAGTTCGGAGAGGCGTCGCGGCTGGCGTTTCGGCGGTATCAGTCGATGGCGGGCGAGCGGTACGGGGTGAAGTGGCTGCCGCTGTATCAATTGCGGGGGTCGCCGATTGCCGCGCCGACGCCGAACAGTCTGGAGGGCGATATCGAGGGGCTGTATCCGGAGATTCGGACGCTGGGTCCGGGAGAGCATCCGTTCGGCGTGCCGTATGTGAAGCGGCGGTACAGCATGCTGATCGAGCCGGCGATTTATCTGCAGGCGCTGATCCGCGACTTTCAATTGAGCGGCGGGAAGATTGTGGTGCGCGATTTCCGGTGGACGGGGGAGGTGCTGGGATTGCGCGAGAGCACCGTATTCAATTGCTCGGGGCTGGGGGCGCGGGAACTGTTCGGGGATCGGGAGTTGCTGCCGATCAAGGGACAGTTGGTGTTTCTGATGCCGCAGCCGGAGGTCGACTACATGACGATCGGGCCGTCGGGGTATATGTTTCCGCGGCATGACGGGATCCTGCTGGGCGGGAGCTTCGAGCGGGGCGTGGAGAGTACGGAGGTCGTGCCGGAGACGATCGGGCGCATCCTGCGGGAGAGTGCGGCGGTGTTCGGGGGGATGAGAGGGTAAAGCCGCCGCGGAGGCGCAGAGGCGCGGAGGAAGACGCGGAGAAAACAAGAGGACCAAGAGAACTATTTCTTTTGCGTTCGGAGATAGTTTTCCAGCGTTTTACCTTCATCGGCGGTCATCGACGGGGCGGCTTTTTTGAGCATGACCATGAACCAGTCGACCTCGTGGGGTTCGATGGGATGGCCGATGCTGCCCTTTTTATTTTTTGCGTCGCCGGGGTAGATGCCGTTGACGATCACTTCGCCTTTGTCGTCGAGGAAGGCGATGAAGGGGAGGCCGGCGTCTTTGCCGCCGACGCGGTCGAGGACCTCTTCGGCGCCGGGGGTGTTGAGGGCTGCTTTTTCTTTTTGTTCCTGGACGTCCAGGCGGGCCTGCACGAAATATTTGTCTACGATGGGTTTGATCTCGGGCGTCTCGATAAACTTATCGAGTCGATGGCACCATCCTCACCAGGAGGCGTGAAAGATGAGGAAGATGGCCTTGTGTTGGGCGGCCGCGGCGGTGCGGGCCGTCTCCATAATGGTCGACGCCGGCGGTGCGGTTTCGGCACCGGCGAGGTTGGCGGCGAACGCCAGGGCGAGGACAGCAATACCCTTCATAGCAGCAATTGTACTCGCCGGAGGGGCCGTTTGCCAGGGTCCGGATGTCCGATTTTCGAGCAATGTGAACATGGTTTCACTGCTGGCGACGGTGCGGGGGGGGACGGCGGCATCGTCAAGAACCTGGGTGGGACGACGAGGCTGAACGGAAGGCCACGGATCGCTTTGTGGAGCAGATGCTGAGGCAGGATAAAGACGCCGCTACGGTGGTCCACTTCGACGTGAGGCTGGGGATGCTGCAGGACTTTACGTGGTAAGACGGGCCGGAAGGCGTTCATTCTGCTGTCGGATGGAATGGATTTTGCGAGCAAGAACACATTGGCGACCGCGATCGAGTACGCGCAGCGGGCCGACTTCCTCATCTATTCGGCGGGTTCTTCGAGGTGACCGCGGAGAATCCGATCGACAGGATTTACTCGCAGATCGAAGACGAGCTGCGCAATCAGTACAGCATCGGGTTTACGCCGGAGAAGCTGGATATAGACGGCAAGTATCGCAAAGTGAAGCTGACGACGTCGCGAAAACGCCTGACGGTGCGGACTCGTGATGGGTATTACCCAAACGAGGTCAAGTTAGGCGTAAGATAGAGCCATGGAACATACGCCCTCCGTATCTCGTCCCGGGCTGTTCGGCTCGGACTAACCCCGCCCCCGCGTTCCACGGTTCCAAATCACCTGACTGACAATTGAATAAGGAGAGAAGTATGGGTAAGACTCTTGTCTCTGTGCGGCCGGGTTTGCCGCATCTGGTGACTGCGCTGCCGGGCCCACGCGCGCGTGCTGTGATCGAACGCGACGCGCGAGTGGTGTCGCCGTCGTATACACGCTGCTATCCGCTGGTTTGCGAGAAGGGCGAAGGCGCGGTCGTCGAGGACGTGGACGGCAATCGTTTCCTGGATTTCAACGCGGGGATTGCGGTGGTGGCCACGGGCCATTGCCATCCGAAGGTCGTGAAGGCGATCCAGGATCAGGCGGCGCAGTTGATCCACATGTCGGGAACGGATTTCTATTACGAAGGGCTGACGGCGCTGGCGGAAAAGCTGGCGGAGATCGCACCGGGGACGGTCGAGCGGCGGGTGTCGTTCGGCAATTCGGGGGCGGAGGCGATCGAGGGATCGCTCAAACTGGCGCGGTATGCCACGGGACGCGACAAGCTGATCGCGTTCTATGGGGGCTTCCACGGACGAACGATGGGAGCGCTGTCGCTGACGTCGCGGAAGGCGGTGCAGCGGGCGGGCTTCGGTCCGATGGTGCCGGGCGTTGTACACGCGCCGTATCCTTATTGCTACCGCTGCCCCTACGACAAGGAGCCGGAAAGCTGCGCCGTGGAGTGCGTGAAGTTTATTGAAGACACGCTGCTGAAGACGGTGGCACCGGCGCAGGAAGTGGCGGCGATCGCGGTGGAACCGGTGCTGGGCGAAGGCGGGTACGTTGTGCCGCCGAAGAAGTTCTTCGACGAACTGGCGCGGGTGGCGAAACAAAATGGTATTCTTCTGATTTTCGACGAAGTGCAGAGCGGGATGGGCCGGACGGGCAAGATGTGGGCTGCGGAGCATTTCGGAGCGGTGCCGGACATTCTGGCGGTCGCAAAGGGGATCGCGAGCGGGATGCCGCTGGGCGCCACGGTCGCACGGGCGGACCTGATGACATGGCCGCCGGGCGCGCACGCTTCGACATTCGGAGGCAATCCGGTGTCGTGCGCGGCGGCGCTGGTGACGATCGCGCTGCTGCAGGAGGAGTTGGTGCAGAACGCGGCCGCGATGGGCGCGTATCTGAAGGAGCGCATGCTGGATTGGCCGGAGCGGTTCCCGGTTGTGGGCGATGTCCGCGGTTTGGGGCTGATGATCGGGATCGAACTGGTGAAGAGCCAGGAGACGAAGGAAAAAGCGTCCGGGCTGCGGGATCGGGTGCTCGAGCTGGCATTCCGGCGCGGGTTGCTGGTGCTGGGCGCGGGAGATTCGACGATCCGGCTGTGCCCGCCGCTGGTAGTGACGCGGGATCAGTGCGACTTCGCAATTGAGACACTGGAAGAGTGCCTGACGGAAGCGATCAAAAACGGATGAGAATACTGGACGTCGGCTGCGGGATTCACAAGCAGCCCGGTTCCATTGGAATCGACCGGAATCCCGCCAGCCGCGCCGACGTGCTGGCCGACCTCGACCGGTTCCCGTATCCATTTCAAGACAGCTCGTTCGACCGGCTGACGGCGATCCATGTGATCGAGCACGTGGATGACGTGATCCGGACGATGGAGGAGTTTCACCGTCTGGTGCGCGCCGGGGGGACGGTGCGGATCGAGACGCCGCATTATACGGACTTCAGTTCGTTCTGCGATCCGACGCATAAGAGTCACCTCAACAGTTACAGCTTCCGCTACTTCGGGGAGAAGCACGGCGGGTTCGGGTACTATTCCAGCAAAAGATTTCGTGAGATTTCTGTGAGGCTGCGGCTACTAGCATTGTGGAGGTATCTGGGGTTCGAATTCCTGGTGAATCATTTCCCGAGGTACCGGCGGTTTTGGGAGCACTACCTTTGCTACGTCGTGCGGGGGAAGGTGATGGCGTTCGAATTCGAAGTGCTGAAATAATTCCACGGCCGAGGCGCCGAGAACACAATGATAAGTCTGATCTACAAAGCGGCCGATGCCGTTCGGCGAAGGAGATTGAGTACCAACCATGGGCGGATGGGGGAGGATTTGGCGCACCGGTATTTGAGAGCGCAGGGGTGTACGATCGTGGCGCGGAATTATAGGCCGCGGGGCGGGGCCGGGGAGATTGATTTGGTAGCGTGGCAGGGGGAGCAGTTGCTGTTTGTGGAAGTGAAGACGAGAGCGAGTGCGGAATTCGGCGAGCCGGAAGCCGCGGTGGATCAGGAGAAGCGCGAGAGGCTGGAGCGCGCGGCGCGGGATTACGCACGGCGGGCCGACATCGAGTGGGCGCGGACCAGGTTCGATATCGTCAGCATCGTACTAGAGACCCCCGTACGCATCGACTGGATCCGGGACGCGTTCCGAGGGTAATCGCAGGCTATAATCATGGTTTGCCGGAGCTACGCAAAGACCCCATCACGGGCCGATGGGTGATCATCGCCACTGACCGCGCCAAGCGCCCGAACGATTTCGTCCGCCAGCCGGTTCCGACGCCGAAGGCCGCCGTCTGCCCATTCGATTACGGTAACGAGCACAAGACTCCGCCCGAAATTCTGGCATACCGCAACAGCGGGAATCGCGACGAACCGGGGTGGCGCGTACGCGTGGTCGCCAACAAATTCCCCGTGCTGGGGATCGAGGGCGACTTGAATCGCCAGGGCGAAGGCATGTACGACAAGATGAACGGCATCGGCGCGCACGAGGTGATCATCGAAACGCCCGAACATGCCACGAGTCTTAGCGAGATGCCGGAGCGGCAGATCGAAGAAGTGCTCTGGGCGTTCAAGGAACGGGTCAACGATCTGAAGAAGGACCGGCGGTTCCGCTATATCCTTCTGTTCAAGAATCACGGGGAAGCGGCGGGGGCATCGCTGGAACATCCGCATTGCCAGTTGATCGCTTTGCCGGTGATCCCCAAGCGCGTCAAAGAGGAAGTGGACGGATCGCGCCAGTTCTACGAATTGAAGGAGCGGTGCATCTATTGCGACATCATCCGGCAGGAGGCGGCCGGCGGCGCGCGCATGGTGATGGAGACGGACCGGTTCATGGTGCTGGAGCCGTATGCGCCGCGGTTTCCGTTCGAGACCTGGATTCTGCCGAAACGTCACGAATCGCACTTTGAGGATGCCGACGCGCCGACGTTGCAGAATATGGCCTGGATCCTGCGGTCGACGATGCGCAAGATCGACCGGGTCCTGGAACGGCCGGCATACAATTTCATCATTCACAGCGCGCCGGCGCAGGACGCTCCCCTGCCCCACTACCACTGGCACCTGGAGATTATCCCGAAGTTGACGAAAGTGGCCGGGTTCGAATGGGGGACGGGTTTCTATATCAATCCGACGCCTCCGGAGGAATCGGCTAAATTCCTGAGGGAGGCGGGTCTGGGGTGACGGTTGCGGACGCGGTGTAAGGTCTGATATAAACTCTAAGCGTCGCATGCGCTGGTACAGGACTGAGTAACATGCCGGAGAAGAAGAAACCTACGGTGGAAAAAGGTCCCGAGAAGCGAATGAGTAAACCACAGGCTCCCAAAACCGTCAAGACCGGCGAACCCGTCCGCGGCACCGCACGAAGTACCGCGGCAGCCGCTCCCGGATCAAACCACCCATCGACTTCGCAGACTCAACTGGGCAATTTCGAAGCCGCCATGAGGCTGTTTCACCTGCGCAACCTGAAGGATGCGCGGGAGTTGTTCCAACTGGCCGCGGCGGGTCCGGAACGCGACGTGGCGAATCGGGCCACGCTGCACCTTTCCATGTGCAATCAGCGGCTGCATCAACCTGCGCCCGTGGATCTGGGATCGTCCGAAGAGTATTACAACTACGGCGTGGCGGTGCTAAATACACGGAACGCCGCGGAGGCGCGCACGCACCTGGAGAAGGCGCTGCAGATGTCGCCGGGCGCCGACCATATCCTGTACGCGCTGGCGCTGGCGCAGGCTATCGGGGGCGATTACGCGTCGGCCTACGACAATCTGAAGCGCGCCATCGAATTGGAGCCACGCAATCGGAGCCTTGCGCGCCAGGAGGCGGATTTCGTTCACCTGGCAAGCCAACCGCCGTTCGAGGGTTTGCTGTTTCCCGAGAAAAAAGGCTGGTAGCGGATAAGCCCTTTTGGCCGACACTTCTCCACTGCGCGTAGTCGCGATCGGCGGCGGTACGGGCTTATCGGCCCTCCTGGAAGGCCTGAAACATTACACATCGGGCTCGGGGCGGACGCGGCTCGACATCACCGCGATCGTCACCGTGACGGACGATGGGGGCAGTTCGGGCCGGCTGCGGCGCGACTTCGACGTGCTGCCGCCGGGCGATATCCGCAATTGCATGGTGGCGCTGAGCGAGGATTCGGAGTTGCTCGCGCGCCTGTTCCAGCACCGGTTCGAACACGGGCGCGGACTCAAGGGCCACAGTTTCGGTAATCTTTTTCTGACGGCGCTGACGCAGATCATGGGCGATTTTCCGGATGCGGTGCGGGTTTCGTCGGAAGTGCTAAAGATCGCGGGGCGGATTTATCCTTCGACGACGGCGAACGTGGCGCTGGCGGCTAAGCTGGCGAACGGCAGCCGGGTGACCGGGGAAACCAACATCAGCCGGAGCACTGAGCGCATCGAGCGGGTGCGGCTGGTGCCGGGGAAGGCCAAGCCGTTGCCGGCGGCGCTCAACGCGATCGCGGAAGCCGACGTGATCACGCTGGGACCGGGGTCGCTGTTCACCAGTGTAATACCCAATTTGCTGGTGGAGGGGATTCCGGCCGCGATTCGCAAATCGGCGGCGGTGAAGGCGTATTTCGTGAACCTGATGTGGCAGCCGGGCGAGACCACGGAGTTCGCCGCGTCGGATCACATTCGCGCCATCAACACGCACGCGGACGGGAAACTGCTGGATTATGCGGTGGTCAATATCCGTCCGATCACGCTGGCCGTGAAGAAGCGGTATGCGAGGGAACGGGCGATGCCGGTGTATAACGACATCGACGCGCTGTTCAAGATGGGGCTGAAAATCATGGCGGGGAATCTGGTGCAGCGCGGTCCGAAGGTGCGGCACGACCCGGACGCCGCGGCCGCGGTGGTCATGAAACTCGCCGAAGAAGGACGCAAGCGGCGGGGTTAGGCTGGCGAAAAAACGGGGTTGGGAGTTGGGGGCTGCGATTAGGGGCCAGGGGTCGGGGCCGGGGGCCAGGGTTTAGTGGCCGCTCCGCTGCGCTTGCGGCGGGGTTGGGAGTTGGGGATTAGTCGGTGTGCCAACTGCGATAATGGGCGGGATGGAAACTCCCGTTACCGTAGTGATCCTGGCAGCAGGGCTGGGCACGCGCATGAAGTCCAAGAAGGCCAAGGTGCTGCACCGGGCCGGCGGACAGGCGCTGATCGAGCACGTCGTGGAAACCGCATGCGAACTGGCGCCGCCGGAGCGCGTGTTCGTGGTGGTGGGCCATCAGGCCGACGCCGTGCGCAAGGCGGTGACGACTCCCGGCGTGGGCTTCATCGAGCAGAAACAGCAGAAGGGGACGGGCCACGCGCTGATGGTGGGACGCGAGGCGCTGTCGAAGCTGGACGGGTATATCGCGGTGGTGTACGGGGACGGTCCGTTGCTGCGGGCGTCGACGTTGCGGCGGCTGATCGAGACGGAAGCGGCGAGCGATGCGGCGGGCGTGCTGCTGTCATCGGATATGGCCGATCCGTTCGGGTACGGGCGGGTGATTCGCGACGCGCGGGGCAAGGTCAAGGAAGTGGTGGAGCAGAAGGCCGGCACGCCCGAACAACTGGCGATTCGCGAGGCCAACATGGGGATCTACTGCTACCGCGCCGGCCTGTTCTGGAAGCATGTGGACGAGATTCAGACGAATAATCCGGCGAGGGAATATTACCTGACGGACATGGTCGGGATTCTCAATCGGGCCGGGCATACGATCGATGCCATGAAGATCGACGATCCGACGGAGGTGCTGGGGATCAACGATCGCGTGGAACTGGCGATGGTGGATCGTATTTTCCGCGAGCGTAAAGTGCGCGAGTTGATGATCGCCGGGGTGACGATCGAGAAGCCGGAGACGGTGACGATCGACAAGCACGTGCGGGTGGGGATGGACACGGTGATCGAAGGGTTCGCGCAAGTGCTGGGGAAGACGACGATCGGAGAGAACTGCCGAGTGGGCGCGTGCTCGATCGTGCAGGATTCGGAGGTCGCCGATGAGGTGGAGATCGGGCCGTTTACGGTGATCAACACTTCACGGCTGGAGCGGGGAGTGCATTGCGGGCCGTTTTCGCGGCTGCGCATGGAGAATCATGTGGAGGCCGGGGCGCACATCGGGAACTTCGTGGAGTTGAAGAAGACGCACATGGGCGCGGGGGCGAAGGCGGGTCACCTGGCGTATTTGGGCGACGCGAATATCGGCGGCGGGACGAATATCGGGGCGGGCACGATCACGTGCAATTACGACGGATTCAAGAAGCATGCGACGAAGATCGGGGAGGGCGCGTTCATTGGGAGCAATTCAACGCTGGTGGCGCCCATCGATATCGGCGAGGGGTCGTATGTAGCGGCGGGGTCGGTGATCACGGAGCCGGTGCCGGCGGATGCGCTGGCGCTGGGGCGGTCGCGGCAGACGGTGAAGGAAGAGTGGGCGAAGAAGCGGCGGCAGATCGGGAAGGGGCGGTGAGGAAAGCGGATCGTCGCGACGAGAGTTGATCGCCCCGCAGGTTTCACGGTAGAGCAGGAGAGAGGGCGACACCTTGCGGTGCGACCCACGCTCCCCTCGTCGAACCGGACAAGCGGATTTCCCGGCATCCGGCTCTCCTGAAAACGTATTGCCTCAGGCATGCACAGGCAGTTGCACGGCTGCCAGTCTCTACAATTCCACCAGTCCGAATCGCTGGATTTGCTCATAGAAACCGACCCCTTCCGGCGGTCGGAAAAGCCGTTGGCTGCGCCGTCTCAGATGCTGCCTGAGACGGTAGCGAACATACGAGTTAATCTCTCGGAAGGGCCTGGCGTGGATACCCAAATTCAAAGTAGTTCTTCCAGCCGTTCAGGTGCCGGTTCAACTCCGCGAGAGAGCGAGGCCGCCTATGATGCAGAAACGCCAGCGCAGCTCCTGCAGAAAGTCCTGAAGTTCGGCCGCAGCCGCAAATAGCGGGGTCATGGACGCAGCTTGGCGAACCAGGCCTGCTGCTCGACGAGGCCGGATGTGGTGCGGCGGGGTTGATTGCGGAACAGGAATTCGTACGATCCGAAAATCTGCCGGATGGCCTCGCGGGTATCGAGGGTCTGCAGTTCGCGCCTGCGGATTTCCTCGAGTTCCGGGCCGGCGCGCCGTCAGGTCTCGCCCCATTGGCGGAGGAGTTCACGCTCGGTTGTCGATTTGCGGATCGGCCACGAGTTCAGCCTACCCTACTCGGAGCGGAGGGCGGAGGAGGGGTCGATGCGGGAGGCGCGCCAGGCGGGGATGATGCAGGCGAGAAGGGTGATCGCGATGAGTAAGACCGCGACGGTGGCGGCGACGGCGGTGTCGCCGGGCGAGACCTCGTAGAGCTGGGTTCGGATCCAGCCATTGGCGACGGATCCGGCGAGGAGTCCTACGACGATGCCCGCGAGCGCCGGCTTCAGGCCCTGGAGGACGATCAGGCGGATGATGGCGAGGCCGTCCGCGCCGAGGGCCATCCGCACTCCCAATTCACCGGCGCGGCGTCCGACGGAATAGGCCAGCACGCCGTAGAGTCCGAGCGGCGAGGATCACGGCCAGGAGTGCGAAGAGGCCGATCAGGATCAGGCCGAAGCGATTCTGCTCGGTCGAGCCCCACATGATCTCGTCCATGGTGCGGACGGTGACGGCGGGCAGGTCCGGATCGAGGCTGCGCATTTCCTTCTGGATGGGGAGCGACAGAAGATTCGGATCGCCCGCGGCGCGCACCAGGAGCGACGCGAAGTTTACGGTGCCACGGAGGATGGGGAAGTACATGGCGGGCTCGGGCGCGGAAGCGAGATTTTGGCGCGCGTCGCCGACGATGCCGACTATCTCGAAAAGGTCCTTGTCCGAGAGGCGGAAGCGCTTGCCGATGGGATCCTCATTGGGGAAGAATGCGGCGGCCATCGATTCGGTGATGACCGATTTGTTGCCGGCCTCGAGCCACTCGGCGGCGGTGAAAACGCGGCCGCGAACCACGCGGATTCCGGCGGCCCGGAAATAGCCAGGGTCGGCCGAGCGAACCACGGCGTCCAGGAACTGACCGGTGGGCAGGGGCGGGCGGCCCTCGACGGTGAAGGTCGTATCCATGAAGTGGCCCTGCAGCGGCGCCACGGTGACGAGTCCGGCGCTCTGCACGCCGGGAGTCGCGCGCACGCGATCGAGTAGGTCGCGATAGAACTGCGCGGTCTTGGAAGGGTCGGGGTAATGCTGGGCGGGGAGGGAGAAGTCGACGGTCAGGACACGTTCGGGGTGGAAGCCCGGGTCGACGGCGCGAATCTTGGTGAAGCTCTTCAACATCAGCCCGGCGCCGGTGAGCAGCATGAGCGAGAGCGCCACTTCGACGGCGATCAGACAATCGCGGAACAGAGTGCGGCCGCGGCCCGCCGTCGACGAGCGGCCGCCCTCCTGCATGGCTTCCGTGAGGCTGGCCATGGAGGAGGTCCAGGCGGGCACCAGTCCGACGGCCAGGCCGGTCAGGACGGCTACTCCGGCTGTGAAGGCCAGGACGGCCAAGTTGACCCGCACGGTTTCGATGCGCGGAATGTAGCCGGCCATCCTGATGAGCGCGGCCGTGCCAAACACCGCGAAGACAGTTCCGAGCGCGGCGCCACCGAGGGAGAGCAGCAGACTTTCAGTGAGAAACTGGCGAGCGATGCGCGCGCGGCCGGCGCCAAGCGCGGCTCGCACAGCAACCTCGCGGCGTGCCGCCACGGCGCGCGCCAGCAGCAGGTTGCCGACATTGACGCAGGCGATGAGCAGCACGCAGGCCACCGCGCCGAGCAGCACGAGCAACATGGGACGGACGCGCGCGACCATGCGGTCGGCCAGCAGGAGGACGTTGGCTCCCTTGCCAGTGAGCGAGGTGGGATTCTGTTCCTTGATGCGGCGCGCGATGCCGTCAAGTTCGGTCCGAGCTTGGGAGACGCCGACGCCGGGTTTGAGGCGAGCAACCGCGTTGAAGCGGTGATTGCCGCGCATCTGTTTAAAATTCGGCTTGAGGACGCGGCTCACCGGGAACCAGACCTGGACGGCGGTGGAGGGGAAATCGAAAGCGGAGGGCATGACGCCGACGACGGTATACACTTCGCCGTCGAACCGCACGGTGGAACCGAGGGCCTTGGGGCTGCCCGAAAAACGCCGGCGCCAGAGCGCGCTGCTGATGACGACGACGCGGTCGGCGTCGTGCCGGTCGTCCTCCTCGCGGAAAGTGCGGCCCAGGGCGGCTTGAACACCGAGGGTGGGGAAGAATCCGGCGTCGCAGATGGAGGCGGCGAGTTTCTCCGGAAGACCGCCATCGGACGGCGAATAGTTGGCGTTCTGCTCGGCATACAATCCCATGGAACTGAAGCTGGCGGCGGTGTCGCGCCAATCGTAGAAATTGGGCGCCGAGACCACATTGGTGGGATTGCCACTGCTGACGACGTCGCGTTCGTAGAGGCGGACGAGGCGGTCGGGGTCGTGATAGGGCAAAGGCGCCAGCAGGACGGCCCGGATCACGGTGAAAATGGCTGAGTTCGCGCCGATGCCGAGCGCCAGGACGAGAATGGCGGCGACGCTGAGTCCCCGATTTCGCGACAAGGCGCGCAAGGCGTAACGTATATCGCGCATGCGATGAATACTGCGACAGATGCGATTAGTTACGAAATAAGTTTTGTGATAAATGATCCAGGCGTTTGGGATAATTTTTCACAGCTAGGGATTAAGCGGTATTGGAGACGTGAGCTGGTTCTGATATTGTTCGCGCATGGGATCCTTTGCAGGTGGAATGAAACCGGCGTTTGCCAATGTTCCGAACAGTAAGAACCGGGTGGTTTGGGAATCGATTGACCTGATCGATAGCCGCATTGCCAGCGACCGTCTGAAGGTTCCGGGCGGCTGGCTGGTGCGGTCGGTGTATCTCCGAGGCGCGCAGGACGGCAGTTGCGCGCTGCATCAGATCTTTGTGTCGGACCCGAATCACGAATGGGTGGTGTGAGGTAGCGGTCGGCGATCAGCTTTCGGCGGTCGGCTTGTCGGCGGAGCTGTAAGCTAATTCAAGCGCACTTAAGCCATTTATTTTCAGTTGAAACAGCCTGTCAACTCGCTTTCCGCCTAGCTCCAGTGGCCAACAGTCGTAGCAGCTTTTCGATAAGACATCCAGTAAGGCGTCCCCAGTGCGTCCACAAATGCGGTATCTTACTACGAGTGGGACGGCCCGCGATTGTAATCGTGGGATTACGAAAGGTGTCAATAGCAACTCGACAATCATCGATACTTTCGATTATTGACGGGCTGTATTCATGTGCCGACGGCGAGGCACCATGGTCCTTATTCCTGGACAGCTTGTCGCAGCACTTTCGGGCCAACCACGTGGCGTTCATGCGGAATGCCGTGTTTCAAGAAGTGG
>Ga0105240_10004545_pt1 | contig 21065 bp, 16 predicted proteins | sample KBSC54metaG_FD_80426 | JGI IMG/M metagenome (GOLD analysis project Ga0105240, IMG submission 80426) | Corn rhizosphere microbial communities from Kellogg Biological Station, Michigan, USA - KBS C5-4 metaG | ecosystem: Host-associated > Plants > Roots > Rhizosphere > Soil | place: Michigan, USA... | reverse complement strand
TTTCGCGGATCGGCGCGGCTTTCTTGGCGGAAGCGGGATGACCGGGAGTTTCTACCCATTCAAATACATTGACGGGACAGGCATCGATGCAGGCCCCATCAGCCACGCACAAATCAAAATCAACAGCCACCGCGGTACCATGAATACCTTGCTGAGCCGGCGGTGCAAAAGGGCCCCAAATATCGTAAGAATCATTCGGACCTTTCGCCACTTTCTGGCGTTTCTTCATGAAATCGGGATCGATCGGGGTAACCATGTGTGTCTCCTCTCAAATTGACCAGCCTGTCTGCAAAAAATACTACTTATTAATTCATATTGTCAAACGACGGAGCCTAAATACTCTCGATTCATTTGCGCAATGAAGTCGACGGATATTTCTTTTGGGCAAGCGGCTTGGCATTCGGACTGATTGGTGCAATTGCCGAAGCCTTCTTTATCCATTTGCGTAACCATATTCTGGACGCGTGCTTTAGCTTCGACTTTCCCTTGAGGTAACGATGCTAAATGCGATACCTTGGCAGAAACGAAAAGCATGGCCGAAGCGTTTTTACAAGCCGCCACACAAGCGCCGCAACCAATACAGGCAGCCGCATCCATCGCTCGGTCCGCCGCCGCTTTACCAACCGGCAAGGCATTCGCATCGGAAGTTCCTCCCGTGTTAATGGAAACAAACCCTCCGGCTTGAATAATACGGTCGAACGAACCGCGATCACAGACCAAATCTTTCACAATTGGAAAACTTTTTGCGCGCCACGGTTCGATGGTAATAACGTCGCCATCTTTAAATTTACGCATATGCAGTTGGCAAGCGGCCGTCCCCGGTTGTCCGCCATGGGCATAGCCATTAATCATTAACGAACACGCTCCGCAAATACCTTCGCGGCAATCGGAATCAAAAGCGATTGGCTCTTCGCCTTTTTCCGTTAAGCGGTCATTGACCACATCCAACATTTCAAGGAATGACATATGCGGATCAATATTCGGCGCCGCGTAATCCACCAGCTGCCCTTGGCTTTGCGCTGACTTCTGACGCCAGACCCGAAGCGTTAAATTCATTATTTATAACTCCTCTGCTGCAGATGCACGTTGTCGAAAGTTAAAGGTTCTTTGTGCAGTTCCGCAGGTTTGCCGTATCCTTGGTATTGCCAGGCGGCGACATAGGAAAAATTTTCGTCGTCACGCTGCGCTTCACCTTCTGACGTTTGACTTTCTTCGCGGAAGTGCCCGCCACAGGATTCGGTGCGATGTAACGCGTCTTGACACAACAGTTCAGCAAATTCCATGTAATCGGCCACGCGGCCGGCATGCTCGAGGGCTTGATTAAAATCATCTGCGCCGCCTAGCACATCAACGTTCTTCCAAAATTCTTCACGCAACTCGGGAATCCGCTTCAGTGCTTTCTTTAAGCCCGCATCCGTTCGACTCATGCCGCATTCTTCCCATAGCAATTTACCCAATTCGCGATGGAAGGAAAGGACGGTACGTTTTCCGTGCACGCCTAGAAGTTTATTAATAGACTGGCGCGCGTCATCTTCGGCTTTTTTAAATTCCGGATGATCGGTGGAAACAGGAGCGCGTTTAGCCGAAGCAAAATAATTCCCCAAGGTGTAGGGCAAAATGAAATAGCCATCTGCCAAGCCCTGCATTAAGGCGCTGGCGCCCAAACGATTGGCTCCATGATCTGAGAAATTGGCTTCGCCAGCGACAAACAGGCCTTGGAGATTACTCATCAAGTTGTAATCTACCCACAAGCCGCCCATGGTGTAATGGACGGCAGGATAAATACGCATCGGGACTTTGTAAGGATTATCGCCCGTGATGCGTTCATACATATCAAAGAGATTGCCATAGCGTTCGCGCACGACCGGTTCGCCCAAACGACGTATCGCGTCAGAAAAATCAAGATAAACCCCACGTCCGCCGGGTCCAACGCCACGGCCTTCATCGCAGACGCGCTTGGCCGCACGCGAGGCAATATCACGCGGCGCTAAATTTCCATAGGTGGGATACATCCGTTCTAAAAAATAATCGCGCTCGGCTTCGGGAATTTGATCCGGCGATTGCATGACGCCCGCTTTTTTAGGAACCCAGACGCGTCCGTCATTGCGTAAGGATTCCGACATTAACGTAAGTTTTGATTGATGATCCCCTGTAACAGGAATGCAGGTCGGATGAATTTGGGTATAGCACGGATTGGCAAAATAAGCGCCTTTGCGATGTGCGCGATAGGTCGCGGTGACATTGCAGTTTTTTGCATTGGTAGATAAGAAAAAAACATTCGAGTAACCGCCAGTTGCTAACACGACAGCATCCGCGGCATGGGATGTAATTTTCCCGGTGACTAAATCGCGCGTCACAATACCACGCGCTTCGCCATTAACCACGACAAGATCCTGCATTTCACTACGCGAAAACATCTGCACATTGCCTAAGCCAATCTGGCGTTCGAGCGCTTGATAAGCCCCCAGCAAAAGCTGTTGTCCCGTTTGACCGCGCGCATAAAATGTTCGCGAAACGAGCGCTCCACCGAAGGAACGATTCGCCAGCAAGCCCCCGTACTCCCGAGCGAAAGGAACGCCTTGCGCCACGCATTGATCGATTATATTGACGCTGACCTGAGCCAATCGATACACATTGGCTTCGCGAGAGCGAAAATCGCCCCCTTTGACCGTGTCATAGAAAAGTCGCTGAATGCTGTCGCCATCATTTTGATAATTCTTTGCGGCATTGATGCCGCCCTGTGCGGCAATGGAATGCGCGCGACGCGGGCTGTCTTGATAGCAAAAACATTTCACTTTATAACCCAGCTCAGCGAGCGTTGCTGCTGCTGAAGCTCCAGCCAAGCCCGATCCCACGACAATCACGTTGTATTTACGTTTATTGGCGGGATTTACCAATTTCATCTCAAATTTATGGGTATCCCATTTCTCGCTTAAAGGCCCACCCGTAGGTACTTTTCCGTCCAGAATCATCGCACCGTTACCCATGAAGGTAAATGTAAAATCCCCACCTGTACAGCAATAGGAATCGTGACATAACCGACAAAAATCAACCAGCCTAAAAATTGTCCGCCTTTCGACAGCCGCTTTCGCCAAGCGTTATTATTTAGACCTAAAGACTGGAACATGCTGGAAATCCCATGACTTAAATGCAGGCATAAGAGAAAAACACCAACGATATAACCAGCAGCGATAAGCGGTTGGCGAAATCCCAGAATAATCATCGAATACACATCATGTCGTCCTAAAGGGTCTTTGAGATCACGGTAGATTGGATGCGTCACCATAAAGGTAAATTGCATTAAGTGGTAAATAATAAACGCCAATACGATGAGGCCGGACATGGCCATTGTGCGCGAGGCATAACTCGCCTTTTTATAATTCTTTTCCATATAGTCTATAGGACGCGCAGCGCGATTTTCTAACGTCAAAGAAACGGCCGTCCAAATATGCAAGGCAATCATCACCAGCAATCCAATACGCGCCACCCACAAGAGTTCGCCCAAGCTTTGCAGAAATAAGGAGTAACGATTGATAGGTTCTGGTCCCATAAAAACTTGCAGGTTCCCTAGCAAATGCCCAATGACAAATAACACCAGTACAAACCCCGAAAGGGCCATCAGATACTTTTTGCCGACAGAACTGGTTAGATAATTCATGATTTAAGGATGTGCGGGGATTTTACAAAACTGTCTTGATCTTTGGGTCGTTCTGCAAAGCAACAAAAATTTCATTACGATCTTCTTCGCTTTCCACTTGCAGTTCAAGATGCAGCGAATAATATTTGCCGCCGGCGCTGCGCTTAGAAAATTTTAATTCATGCGGACGCCCCGCCACCACGCGACCCACCACCATGCGCACATCTTCTTCGTCCCAGCCAATAATGGCATAGGTCCACGGACAGGGGTATTCGATACGTGGGCGTTCCATAATTAAAATTTTAACAGAAATCCGCGTGGGGATGCGTCAGGCGGCAATGCGCGCTTGTCTTGAGCTCAACAAGTCATGCGAGGCGATTGCTGCAACGATGGCGTGAACGACGTCCGCGACAGACTCATCAAGGATGGATCGGCCTTTTTGCAAATTCGGCAAAAGATCGCCCGTGATCGGCAGAGATAAATAGTGCGTCATCAAAACCATGAGGCTTTCGCGAACGGATGTAAACGTGCGTCCATCATTGACGAATTGTAATCGCAATGCCTCGCTGTTTTGAGATTGATTGCGGTCGATATTAAATTCCTGAGCAAATTCTTCCCAGACAAATTGGCTCCCTGGTTGTTTTGCAGTGGAATCATCGAAATTTTTAAGTTGTCGGCGTTGATCTTTAAACCCGTGGGCATGAATGAGCCGGCGAAAAAAGCGGGCAATTTCTAGAATTTGAGACGCAGGGAGATTGAGATCCGCCAATTTAGAATCCGATCGCACCACGCCCGGGAGATCCTGCGTGCGATAAAGTCCTTGTGTATCCATAAGCGCCGAGTCCACGGCCTGCCCGATGAGATCTAGAACTTCCAGCTCGACTATATGCTCGGGTGAAAACTGTGGACGCCGAAGCGTCGGAGAATCTTCGGACGGTATTTCCTTCTCTAGAACCTCCAAGAGCCAGGAGATCGAGAGAACGGCTAAACGCTGGTTATGCCAATAGCCCCGGGCATGATACTCCGGATCTTGAGTAAGAATGAAAGTGAAGGCTCCGTGCTCCCGCAATGTCAGCATCCGCATGACGAGCACCTCGCTGATATAGTAATCGCGCACCACCTGCGTATCGATATCAAAATCAAACCAAAGCCAGAGGCGACTTAAAGGATAGAACAAAAAATGATTGAGCCATGCCAACTCTTCATATAACGCCACGTAAATGTCATCGACATTGCCCGATTCAATTTTTTCCCCGATGGTGTTCAAAGAATTCTTCACTTGCGGCAAGTTTTCCGCAACAGCCGGATCGCTAATCCCTTGAACGATGGTGTTCGCCTGTAAGATCCATTGCTTCGCATCTGCAATCAATAAGCCTTCTTTAAAAAAGCGCTGCAGCGCCTCAACCAATCCGCGTATTCCAGGGCCGATGCGTGCCGGAGTGGATACCTCCGCGGTGGCGGTTGCAACCGCCATGCGTTGCGATGCCGCCGTTAATGCATTCTCCGTCGCAGAAACGCGCAGACGCGCTTTTTCTAAATGCATACCGATGGCGGCATTAAGCCGCTCATGCAATGTTTGCCAACGCGCCCTTAAAGGCACCAGGACCAAACGGCGATCCAGCTGATCGAGTAAATCAATCATGGCCAAATAGCGATCGAGAAACGCTTGACGTTTTTCGCCGGCTGTATCCTGCTGAATACGGTTGCGCAGATGAATTAAATCCTTACCGAATATTTTTACCTTAGTGCGGATATCATCGGCGGAGGCAATTAAGTCCATATCGTTTAACTCGGACAATCCAGTGATATCGCGTTCCATACCCATCACGTCCTGCTCGATGCGCTGCGAGTTAGTCCAGGCGATGGCAAGTTGGAGTTTCTTCGCTAATCCTGTAGCAGCAGCGCTAACTTCGGGATAGGTCGCTAATTGCACACCGAATACTCCTTTTAATGTGGTCTCAAGACCGGTAACTGAAAAATCATCGCGTAACCTCACTAATAGAGATTCCGCCAAAAGAACCCGCACGGTTTGCTCGCCTCTTATTTTCGTTGCGAACTCCACCGCTTTGCGTACTTCATGAATGAAGAGGGTTACGGCCGGCGCCCGCTCTTTAAATTTGCGTGAATCCTTCCGAACACCCAAAATCTCTTCAGACCACACCCTTAACAATTTTGCTTTGCGTTGCACTGATAATGGTTTCCATGGATTTTTCGCGAAGAAGCCTTGCAGCCATGCGCTATCTTTACGGTTCATTTTCCCCCACATTTGTTCAGCCTGCAATTGCAAGGCAGAATCACTGCTCGTTAATTCCTGAACCAGGGCTATGGCATCTTCTCGCCATAGAGGCGCTGGTTGCTTGCGCGCTAAGCACGACACGACGTTCTGGGCGAACGCTTCAACAGAAGGGACTAACGGTTGAAGGACCAACTCATGAACCATGGATGTGTAACTTTCCACTCCCGGCAAGGTGTCAACGACGAGCGCGGCCAATAAACTATTTTGTTCTTTTTCCTCGAGCATTGGACGCATAAGGGCGATCGCTTTTTGTATTTCTCCTAAACGCAGACGAACGTCGATTAGTTGATAGAAGATATCTAACCGACGCGCTTCTTCTGGCCAGGCATTGACCAGATCATTCAGCGGTAGGGCGAACCAAAGACGCGCGGCTTGTTGATACGAAGTCCGAGCCTCTGTAGGCAGCGTCGCTTTTTGACCGGCTGTATAAGAAATAAGCCCGCGGTAGTAAGCGATTCGCAACGCCGGCCACTGTGCCTTTTCAAGCGCCGTTAATTCTGCCACCGCTAATTCTAAGTCCCCCTTCTTAAGCGCTTGATTGAAAGCCGTGGAATGTACGACTTGCTGAGTTTTCAGCGCCGTGGCTTGCTCGCGTTCTTGGACTATTGCATCTCGAAGCTCGATGGCTTCCCTATCCTCTTCATCGAATGCGAGAGCTTTGGCGACATTTTCTTCCGCCTGATTAAAAAATGCCGCGGCTTTATTCGGGTTTTTATCGAGATGGCTTAAATTAAACTGTACCCTTCCCAACTGCATATAAAGATCGCAGCGCGTCGAATCAGAATATACTTCACTAGAAGTTTTTGGCAATGCCGCGATCGTCGCTGTCAATAAATTGAGAGCGTTCCGTAAATCCGCCTCGATTTTCTCTTTCTTCCAACGTAAAAACAACGCTCGAGCATGAGAAATCTGAAGACCGTTTCTTATGGCCCACCAATCCTCTTTTTTGTGATTCTTTTCAAAAGTTTCTTTACTTTGATTCAGAGTAGAATACCCGGCTTCCACAGCCTGGAGAGCCGCATCATAGCGTCCTAATTCATTAAAAACCATGGCCTGCAAGTAGCGCGTCACAGCGCGTATGCCATTAGAGCCCATCGTTGTTTCTTGACGATTAAGCCAATTTAAAACTAAATCAAATACCGAAAGCATCTCGTCATAGCGATGCAAGGGCTGCAGTAGGTCATACATCGCATTGAGACGCTGGCATACTTCAGAAGCGGGCGGGCTAGAACCGCGTGTCATTTCGGTTACATCATCCAGGGCTTTATCTGCGTCTGAAATATCTCGTTCTTGTGGATTCCGGATTAACTCTTCTGCCCGTTTAATACCGTCGCGGGCGCCTGCTTCCTGATCGGGATTAAGACCTAAATGCATGGCTATGTTTAATTGATCAATAGCGGCTTGATACTCCCCAAGCTGAGCCAATATTAAGCCTGACAGATAGCGAGCCGTTGCTTGTTTAGAGGTAATCCATTGACGACTGCCCTCGATATCGTTCTGAAGAAGTTGCCACTCGGATTTTGTCATGATGGGTTCTTTTAATTTTTCACCCCTTAATAATTGCAAAAGCGCCAAAGAAAATTCGCAGGCACGCTCGGCATTTTGGAGCGCCGAGGAATAATCCGTGAGGATTAATTGAACTCTGCTTAGCTCTAGCCAAGCCTCTAGCTTTGTGCTCGGACCAACTGAAATTAAGTCGCCGATGAGCCAGACCGCGACGGTGAGATAGTTTCTTGCCTGCGCATAGAAATCGAAATTCCGCTCTGCGGCTTGCAAATAACTCTGCCCCAATAATTGCAAGACATAGATAAGGAATATAAAGTGTGACCACATGGACTCCGATCGTTGCTGTATCCGGTTATAGCGGTCTCGATAACTTTGTATTTGATAAAAAGCTTCTTTAGCGTCTTCTGACAGGTTTAAACATTCTTCAAGCGTGGAAGGCAAGGCGGCAAGCACTAATACGGCTTTCAATGCCGCCTTGTATGCCACAACGGCCTCTTCAAATCTTTTAACTTTATAAAGCGCTTTGGCTAATTTCATGTAATCTTCAAGCTTTGTGGCTCGAGCGGAAAGTTCAAGAATTTTATTGGTGTCTGTCTCAGTGGAATCCGCGACCGGAATAATGACCTCCATAGGTTGGAGTGCAGCAAACAATGCATCTTTAAGTCCTAAATTTTCTAAATGCTCGGCATTCTCCAATGGACGCATCGCCAATCGCGAAGACGAGTCGGAGGGTTGTCCCTGTAGCGCTAACTCTTCATCGATAAAATGGGCTAGGCGCGCGACAGAGCGCGGATGGTCTCCACGGAGCGCCTGCAGGCGCGCAGCAAGTTCTGGATAGGCCGTAGCGGGTAATTCGTTGGCGAGAAGACCGGCAAAGCCACTAAATTCCATCTCGTCAAAAGTGGCCACGTGTGTAATCGTATGAATGGCTTCAGAAATTTGTGTAGAACGAATTTCAATTCTGATCATCTCGCAAAGCGCATGCGTACTCACATCGCGCACGCCAATAAGAGAAACGAGTCCGTTGTCAAAAGCTTGCGTCCAAATGATACGTGCTTGTTCATAAAGCGGAATCGCCGCTTCTTTTTGATTGGCCCAAAGAGCATCAGCACGGTGCACCAAAATAAGTCCTTCGGCATAAAATTTAAACGGATTAAAAGGAAGGGACTGTATAAATACCGATGTGGATTTGTCATTATCGGCTAAGGAAATTTGCGCCAGAATCAATTCAAACCAGGGCAATGGCGAGGCCCCTAATTTTCTTAATGGCTCTAAAGCACTAATCGCCTCTCGATATTTTCCTTCTTCATTCTGAAAAATTCCCTGCAACATCAAGGCCTGAGGCTGTTGGGGATCATGCTCTAATGCTTGGGCAACAAAAGATTTAGCCTGTTGCCGGAAATCGCCTCTCTCAACATTTTCCAGCCAAAGCGCGTGAAAAAAACTCCATGCCAATAAACCGTAGGCATAAGCGATTTGTCGTTCGTGAAATTCCGGATGAGGATTTTCATCTTTCTCTAGACAGGCCAAAGCCGTTGTAAGCGAGCGAACCGCATCAATTAAGTCCTTAGACGAACCGCCCCAAAATTCCCATTTATTCAGCCCTATCTGCGCCTGTGCTATATAAGCTGACCCAGACGTTTTCCAGTAATTCTTAGAATCTTTATTTCCGACCCAAGCCAGGAGATCGAATGTTTGTTTCATTAAATTTTCCGCTTGTTCTAACGCTGATTCTTCTTGGCGTAACTTCGAAAGCGCAACCGCTAGTGGATAAAGAACTCGCGCTTTGCTTAACGTGATTTCTACCGTTATTTTCTGAACGCGCCTCGTGAGACGTTCCACTTGAACATAAGCAGCCATTTTGGCTGCAGAAGTAGGGAGTTTCTCGATAACTCTTTCGGCCAGAAGAGATTCCAGCGTATTCAACGCTAACTCCTCATCACCTTTTTTTAAAAATGTTTCAGCGGCCTCCAGGGCGCGACTGACATCGTACCCTTCGTCGGAAGAAACCAGGACCATACCGACGGGAAGGATCATGCTTAACAGACTTGTAAAAGCCATCATGCGGCCTGCTAATACGATCGAGGGTTCCCGCTGGGCGGCGGCTAGATTCCAAACTTGGAGCGCCGCGCGATTGATAATCCCGCGACCTTGACTGGCAAAGTTAGCTAGACATTGGACGACAGCTTCTTGTGCAAAAATGGAAGTTTGATAGCGGGAAAATGGTTGATCACCTGATAAGCGCAGCTGGGCGAGCGTTGGATCTACCAGTAGGGCGGGAATTAGGCCAATTCCCATAACACGTTTCAACCATTTAGTCATAGGTTGAATTTTAAAACTCATTTCTGAATATAAGGATAGTGCGGAAGGCTAAACATCATCTAGGTCTTCAGGACCCAGATTTTCGAATTGGAATTAATTTATTCCGATAACTTCAATAGCACACCATTGCGACGCGCGCGGGCTAAGGAAAAATTCAAAAGTGCAAAAACCCCCAGCAACGCAACGGACACAATGCCATACCCCTTCATGAGCGGTTCTTTAAGGTGCGCAGAATGGCCGTAAAATGAGCGGAAGTATTCTAAGAAATAGGTCAGAGGCACTCCCAGCGATAGGTGAAAGAAAAAAGGTGGCAAGGAATTAACGGGATAATAAATGCCGGCTACTAATATAAAAAGATAGGCGAACGTCCAAGCGCTGATCTCCGCTTTTTGACCATATTGAAGCACTAAGACACCAACCAGCCCCCCCATCACTAGCGCATTCAGAAAAATCCCGCTCAAAAGAATTAAGGTTGGAATCCAGCCCGGCAAGTAAAAGTGAAAGGCATACATCGAAAAACCCGACAAGAGTGCGAAAACAATCGAGCCGCGCACCATACCGACAACCCAGGGACCAATAAAATATTCGAATACGCCCGTCGGTGTTAAGAACGTATGCTTCACGCTTTTGGACCAAATATCATGCAGCAGCGCATAGGCTACATCCAATTGCGCCACCTGAAGCGTTCCCAACACGATAGCACCCGTCAGAATAAACGCTTGCTGAGAATGCCCCAACTTTAAGAAATTACCTAACAGTCCGATGGAGAGCATGCCCACGATCGGCCAAAACAGCATTTCCACAATCGCAAAAACATTACGTTTTGCAAACAACCAGTCGCGGTAGGCAAAAGCGAAGATGCGCAGAAACATATTAATCATGCAACAGCGTGGTACATGTTAGCGGGGTAAAGAACATAAACACCTTACCACCTACCACGTACTACGCCGTATTATTTTATTCATCAACCTATTTCGCCAGTTCAAGAAACACCGCCTCCATATCCCGGGCCGCAAATTTTTTAAGCAAGTCGGCGGGTGAGCCTTGAATCGCCACACGCCCATCGCGGATAAACGCCACTTGTTCGCAGAGGTCCGCGGCTTCTTGCATGTAATGCGTTGTAATAAGAAGCGTACAACCGGTAGCCTTGTGATAATCCTTAATATGTTCGCGCACCTTGATCGATACATCCGGATCAAGACCGACGGTCGGCTCATCAAGCAAAAGTACTTCAGGATTATTGATCAAGGCTTTGGCTAAGGCCAACCGTTGCTTGACTCCCGTAGAGACCTCATCAAATCGGCGATCGGCATATTCTTCAAGAGAAAAAGCGGACAGAAGTTCATGCACGCGCGACCGTCGATCGCGGCCTTTGAGACCGTACAACATGGCATAAAAATGTAGATTCTCGGCTAAAGTTAAACTCCAGGCAAAGTTCGCATGGCCGGAGCAGAGATTGATACGTCGGCGGATGGCTTTGGGATTTTGAAGGACGGATTCGCCCAACACGCGAATATCTCCGGAATCAGGAACTAACAATGTAGAGATCATATTCATCAATGTCGTTTTACCCGCGCCATTGGGACCGATCACGCCATATACTTGACCGGTGAGCACAGACAAAGAAATTCCCTGGACGGCTTTGACGCCATTCTTAAATGTTTTCTGAACCTGTCGTACTTCAATCGCCGTTTCCAAATGGGTATCAACAAGAAAAACCGGCGCCTCGTGAGGAGTCGCCGGAATCTAATGAAAAATCGTAACCGCTCTAGGCGGCTTTAGCGCGACGCTTAGCGTTTTTAAGACGACGCTTTTGCCGCTGACGAATTTGAAAACGACGTTTAGATTGAGGACTTTTTGCCATAGTATTATTTGATTATAGACGAAAAAACGCATCGTGTATAATTTGTCTTCTTTTCTATGTCTTCCCTAAGAGTGATCATCATCGGCGCCGGTCCCGGCGGTTACGCGGCGGCGCTGGAGGCAGCAAGCCGCGGATTTTCCGTCACGCTCGTTGAACGGCAAGAAATCGGCGGCGCTTGTTTGAACCGGGGATGCATTCCTTCCAAATTTTTTCTGGCCCGCGCGCAAGAATCGTCCATCGAATCACATGCCTTAGCCGTTCTGACAGAAAAAAAAGAAACTATTTTAACCACACTGCGGCAGCGTATGGAGCAAGCCGCCAAATCGGCATCGATTAAACGCGTTCAAGGCACCGCTCGTTTTCTGACGCCGCATTCCATCGAAATTGCAAGTTCCAACGGAACCGAACCATTGGAAGCTGACATTTTTATTTTAGCGACAGGCACGACGCCTGTAAAACCAGCTCTGTTTCCTGCACATCCAGCGCTTCATGACAGTACAAGTATCCTATCGATGGATCATCGACCCGATCATTTGGTCGTTATTGGCGGTGGATACATCGGCTGTGAAATGGCCTGTGCGTTTCGCGGATTAGGCAGCGAGGTGACGTTGATCGAAAAAGAACCGGCGCTTTTAGCCACCCAACCCGAATTTTCGCCAGCCGCCGGTGTTTTCCAACGCGCGTTCCAGAAACGCGGCATCAAGGTGCTAACCGGTGTCGAAGTAAAATCCATCCAACCTGTCAATGATCGCGCGCTTTCATTAACCTGTTCGAATGGCGACACGTTGATTTCCGATGGCGTGCTACTCGCTTTAGGCCGCCGAGCCGAAGTGGATACTTTAAATTTACAAGCCGCAGGCCTCGTGTTAAACAATCAACGCTTAACCGTCAATGAGGCGCAGCAAACGGCTGTAAGACATATTTACGCTATTGGCGATTTAGTCAGTCCTTTGCCCCTCGCACACACGGCGGCGAAAGAAGCCGAAGTGGCGGTCGCACATATCGCCGGTGAAAAAACTCAGCCCCTAGATTATTCACGAATTCCCCGTTGCATCTACACCTGGCCGGAAGCAGCCGCGGTAGGAAAAACAGAAACGCAAGCTCAAGGCGATGGGCATCATACGCGTCTGGATCGTTATCATTATGCGGCCAGCGCCAAAGCCATGGTAGAAGGCGACACTGAAGGATTTTGGGCGGTGACATCGGACGCGGAGACAAAAAAGATTTTAGGCGCTGTTATCGTGGGCGCCCATGCCACGGAACTGATTCATTTAGTCGCACTAAGTCTGAAGGCCGGTTTTACCGTCAACGATATCGCCGATACCGTCTTTGCTCATCCCACACTTTCCGAAAGTTTTTGTGAGTTATCAAAGAGAGTCCTCAATTCCGGGGAGAGAAAATGGTGAAGGGTCGCGCTCGGTTACCCGCTGAATATCGACGCGCAATCCCCGCGGGCCCGCTCTTTAGCAAGGTTAATCATTTATTAGAACAAGAAAAGTTAAACACCATCTGCGTCAGCGGCAAATGCCCCAACCGCGGCGAATGTTTTTCTCGCGGGACATTAGCCTTTATGATTTTGGGCGACCTCTGCACCAGGCATTGTGGTTTTTGCGCCGTGAAAGCCGGCAATCCCGAAGGGGTGGTAGACACAAACGAACCCGAGCGTTTAGCGCGCACCGCAGTGGCCTTGAATCTGAAGCATGTCGTGATTACCGCCGTCGCACGCGACGACTTAAAAGACGGAGGCGCTGCCATTTTTGCGGATTGTATCCGGGCGCTTCATACCCGTCTCCCCAGCGCAATCGTCGAAGTCTTAACCTCCGATTTTCTAGGCGATGAAGCCGCCATTCAAACCGTCATCAACGCGGCTCCCGATATTTACAACCACAATATTGAAACCGTCGAACGCTTAACGCCAAAGATTCGTTCGAAAGCACAATACCAAAGGTCTCTCGCTCTACTTGCCTATGTCAAACGACATGCACGGAATCCCGACCTGCGTCGAGAGCCTGTCGCCTTTTTAAAAACAAAGTCCGGCCTGATGCTAGGTCTCGGTGAAACCCGAGACGAAGTTTTACAAGCGCTTAAAGATTTGCGTTCTGTCGGGTGTGATTACTTAACCATCGGACAATACTTGCAACCGTCCACCAAACATCTACAGATTCAACATTTTGTCCCCGTCGATGATTTCCATTATTGGCGGGACGCCGCCTATAATCTGGGCTTCGAGCGCGTAGCGTCCGGCCCGTTAGTTCGCAGTTCTTATTTTGCCGATGCGCTGCATAAGCCAACAAAGGAATCTATATGACCACCATGGATATTCAAAAATCGCCGCTGCATCATCAACATCTGCATTTGGGCGCGAAGTTGATCGACTTTCATGGGTGGATGCTTCCCGTCCAATACTCCAGCATCATGGAAGAACACCTCGCCACACGCCAAGCTGCCGGTCTTTTTGATATTTCACATATGGGACAAGTCCTTGTTACAGGCCCTAAAGCATTTGATTTTCTGCAAGGATTAATCACTGGAGATCTGCGACGCGGCATTGAAAAAGGCATCGGCATTTACGGTCATTTATGTCTGCCGACTGGCGGCATCATCGATGATATTTTTGTCTATCCGTCGCGCAACGGACAAGAGTTTTTTGTCGTTGTGAACAGCTCGACTCATGAAAAAGATGTGGCCTGGTTTCGCGCCCATATCCAACCAGGGGCGACGATTGAAGATTTAACGCAACGCGGCGGCTTAGCCATTCAAGGCCCGAAAGCGTTGGAAATTATTCGGCAAACCATCGCCGGCATCGCCGAATTGCCGCGCTTTGCATTTCAAAAAATCAGCGGCGAAAATCCCAATGATAGCTATTGGGGATGCCGCACGGGATACACCGGCGAAGACGGCGCGGAATTTTTTGGCCCAGCGCGTACCATCGAAATTCTTTGGAAACAATTGATTGAGAATGGCCAACCTTTCGGCTTAAAACCCTGTGGATTGGGCGCGCGCGATACGCTGCGTTTAGAAGTGGGATATCCGCTTTACGGAAATGAATTAAATGAAGATCGAACTTCCCTTGAAGCGAATTTAGAATGGGCCGTCAAATGGACAAAGGGCGATTTTATCGGACGCGCCGCTTTAGAAAAACAAAAAGCGGCTGGCTTAAAAGAGCAATTACTGGCCTATGTATTAAAAGATCGTGGCGTTCCCCGAGGCGGCGCGAAAGTGTTTTTTGCAGGGCAGGGCGGCGGTGTGACCACCAGCGGTACTTTTTCCCCCACGCTGCAGAAAGGAATCGGCTTGGCCTTTTGCCCTCTGATCTGGAATAATGCCGGAACTACTTTAGAAGTTGAAATTCATGGGAAACGGGTGGCCGCGGAAGTGGTGAAACTTCCTTTCGTGCGCAAACCCTAACAAGGAGATTTTCGTGTCTACCCCTCGTCGCTATGCCAAGTCGCATGAATGGATTCGAGTCGAAGGAAATTCCGGCATCATTGGAATCTCTGATCACGCACAAAAAGAAGTCACCGACGTGGTGTACGTCGAAACCCCCAAAATCGGCAAAGCCGTCAAAGCCGGCGAAGAAGCCACGACCATGGAATCTGTCAAAGCTGCTTTCAGCATCTATGCCCCCGTCTCAGGAACGATTTCCAAAGTCAACGCCATGCTCGAAGGCGACCCCGGGCTCATCAATCGCTCTCCTTACGATGAAGGTTGGATATTGGCTATTGAGATGACCCATCCTGCAGACTTGAATCAACTCATGACTGAAGAGCAATATCTAGAGTTCTTGAAAAGCCCAGAAGCGTCGGGACATCACTGACGAGGACCTATAAAAAAATAGCCTTTCTCTCCACTTCCACGCAACCGCAGTTCGCTACAGTTTCTCCTATGCTCCTATGTCGAAACCATTAATCCGTGCTATTGCCGGACTTCTTTCCTTGGCTTTTATAGGGAACCTCACCGCAGAAGCCGCTTTCATTCCACGACAACGAGCGGGAACTAGCGGCCCCCCCTTAGGCCGGTGCGCAGGGCCTTGGCAGGCGGACGGACGTCTTGTACACTTTGTACAAGTAGCACCATTCGATGGAAGAGGAGCTTTTATGACACGCTTAAACATCTCTGAAGCCAGACGTCGATTGCCGAGCCTTGTTCAGCGCCTTGCGCAGCATCCAGAGGAGATTTTCCAAATTTCGGTGCGTAATCATTTGGTGGCTGAACTTAAAGCGGCACCACAAATTGCGAAAAAGGGGCAGGCAGCGGGCATGCTTCTCGCATTGGCCAAGCGTCGCCACAAACCGGGCCGGGCCTCCGGTAAAGTGTCCCGAGATGTGGACGCGCACCTTTACAAATGATCAAGTCCGCCTGGCCGGCACGTATCTTTTGCGATACTTCTTTTTTCTTTGCTTGCCTTGAACCCCGTGATGAGAACCATATGTTGGCGCTGGATTGGCTAAAAATATCGCAAAAACATAAATCAGCATTCCTCACGACCTGGGATATCTTGAGCGAAACGGTGACGCTTCTGCGACGTAAGTCAGGATACCGCATCGCACTTGAATTTATTGAAGAGATCATTCCCAGCTTGCGCCTTCTTCCCGCCGATGAATCGACCCGGCAGGAGGCGCTCGTCATTTTTAAGCGTTTTGCCACCGACAAGAAATTGTCTTTTTGTGATTGCCTGTCGTGCGTTATTCTCTCCACTGACCTTCCCCCCATCCCCACTGCCACCTTCGATATCCATTTCAAAAGTCTCGGACTTCCCGTCCTGCCCCCTATTTAGCCTTCACTAAAAAGTTATAGGCAGTGCGAGGCTGATATTTTTGGATTTTAAATGCTTGGCGGCATCTACCATTCGGGGCCACGCTGTTAGAAGGTGGCCAAAACGAAGAACCATTCGCCGTAAAAACACGCCAGCCGCTTGTGCTGATCGACCCACACGCGCTTCTTCAGGGATTGCATAATCTGCAGTTTCTTGAGCAGCGCGCAGGTTTTTCATATAGGCTTTCAAATCCGCCGCCCAGTAGCGGGGTTGTCCATGGTGGGTCTGCAGCAGGCGCTCCAAATGCTCCAGCGTCTCTTGATTGGCTTTCAAAAATTCTTGTCGAACAAACATCTCAAATGCCGCAGGATCCCCACTCGCCCGCTCGATGAGGGACTGGCCCATCGCCTGCATCCGCTCTGTGATGGACATGGTTCCTAAGGGCTCAAAACCGAAGATACATTTCTTGAGCACCATGTTAAAACTCACCACGGCGCTTGCCTGCCAAACATCTTCCGGTTTGTTTTCCCGCACCGGTTGTGGATCATGAAGAACGGCCCATGGGGGATACGCCACAAAATCATCCCGTAAACAGGTCAGAAACAGTGCGCCGAAGATGCCATCTTGAACACGATAGGTGGGCGAAAAAGGCGGCAGGAGATCGCGATTATCCAAACCGATGGCAACCGATTGGAACATGCCCCCATCGCCACCAATGGATAGTTTTCTTCCGACACGCAAAATCTGACGACTCCGGCACACAGCACGGTAATGGGGCTCACTTGAAAGCACTTCTTGACGAGCCCGTCCGGTCAGCCAAAGCGCATAATTGGAATTTGTTAATCCGGAATCGCCTAAAATTCCCATCCAAGTCATCTTGATGCGCCCTTTGGGATCAAGGAGACGTTTAGCAAACCAAGGACTTACGCCTTGGATATCAATGTCCGATTCACTATAGGCATCCAAACAATGGTCGATATCTACGCCCAAAAAAGTTTCTTGGATGGCCAGAATATCTTTTTCCTCAAAACGCACCGCGTTTTGAGCATCCTGGGCACTGGCGAAAGCCTGCATGTCGGAGAAGCGCGGGTTGGAGACAAACTGCAAGCCTTCTTTTACATCTAGCGGCGCAGCGATCCGACAGAGGGTGTCATCATCCACGCTGAGCAGCATGTCCCCAGCGGTATGCAGGGTCAACGCATTGCGGTTGGCGCCCGTAGTATGGCCGCAGCCTTCGGGGTCCAAAAGTGCAAAGGCAATTGTGTTTGGATCAATTCCAGATTCTTTAGCCAAGAGCTCGACAAAGCGTTTCTTTTCCTCGATTCCAGCATAAAAAATCGCAACACCATACCGGGCTTTTAGCGCTTGTAGACGACGTTTGTAGTCCGCGCGTGTTTCTTCCAACTCTGAATCATCCATGATCACAAAAGAAACCTGGCGGCCATGCGCCTTGATGTTTTGGATATAGCTTTCCAACCCACGCTCGAGAGTGGAAGGACGGTTACGCGTGACGATGCCAATCGTAGAAATCATAGACCTTTAAAAGCTTTGCACCCCCCGATGAAGGAATCAAGGAATTCATTGAACAAAATGTCGGACTTGATGCGGCGCATTGCTTGGCTGGGTACTAACGCTGTACAATACGGAACCTTTATGGATTTTATTCCCCACACCGATACCGAACGCAAAGAGATGCTGGCCGAGATTGGCGTTAAAGATTTTGATGCGCTGGTATCGCATTTACCACTTTCTAAAAATGAGTTAAAAATTCCTTCTGGGTTGGCCGAAGGCGAAATTATCCGGCTAGCCCATGAGTTGGCTTCGAAAAATCAAGGCGCGGGAAAAATCCTCTCGTTTTTAGGCGCCGGAGCGTACGATCATTTCTCACCGGCAGCCGTCTCGGCTTTAATGAGCCGCGGTGAATTTTTGACTTCCTATACTCCTTATCAACCGGAAGTCAGTCAGGGAACCCTGCAAACCCTTTATGAATTTCAAAGCGTCATCTGCGAAATTACCGGCATGGATGTGACCAATGCCGGCATGTATGAAGGCGCTAGCGCATTAGCTGAAGCGGTATTACTGGCCCTGCGCGAAACAGGGCGCAAGAAAGTCCTCTTGCCGCGCAGCTTGCATCCGGATTATCGGGCTGTCGTATCGACGTATACCGCCGAATCGCACGTGGAACTGATTGATATTCCTTTTAAAGACGGTCAGTTGGATATGGAATTTGTCGCAGAGCATTTAACAGATGAAGTCGCAGCCATTGTGGTGCAGAATCCCAACTTTTTTGGTGTGGTCGAACCCGTCGAAAAGTTGGGCAACTTGGCGCAAAAAACCGGCGCGCTCTTGATTGCTTGCGTAAATCCACTTTCATTGGGATTGCTCACCCCTCCTGGAGATTATGGCGCCGATATTGCCGTCGGCGAAGGGCAATGCTTAGGCATTCCTGCGGGATTTGGTGGACCTTTCTTAGGACTCTTTGCTTGCAAACAAAAATGGCTCCGCAAAATGCCGGGCCGCTTAGTCGGCCAAACGGTCGATATCGAAGGTAAACGCGCCTTCGTTTTGACGCTTCAAGCGCGCGAACAACATATTCGTCGGGAGAAGGCGACATCTAATGTGTGCACAACCACGGCCTTGATCGCTTCTTGCGCTACGTTTTATCTGACATTTTTAGGCAAACAAGGCTTCCGTGATGTCGCCTATCAAAATTTGGCCCGCACCCAGTATGCGTTGGAACAATTAAAGACGATTCCAGGCATACGCTTTCCTTTCTCGAGTCCCGTTTTCAATGAAGTGGTGCTACAAACCAAAATCGGCCCCGATCTTCTCAATCAAAAGTTAGCGGCGAAACAAATTTTAGGCGGTGTTCCGTTAAAGAAATGGTATCCCGAATTAGAGAATGCTTCCTTATGGTGCTTTACGGAAACAAAGACTAAAGCGGATATTGATACGCTGGTGCGGACGCTGCGGGAGGTTCTGTAATGGAACCGGTTATTTTTGAAAAGACACAACCCGGCCGACGCGGATACACCTTGCCGGCGCTGGACGTTCCATCGGTTGATCCTGCGCATGTGTTGCCAGTCGCCAGCCTTCGCGCCACCCCCGCCGCACTCCCGGAATTAAGTGAACTCGATGTGATCCGCCATTACACGCGTCTGTCGCAACTCAATTTCAGTATCGATACGCATTTTTATCCTTTAGGCTCTTGCACGATGAAATACAACCCCAAGGTCAATGAACTGGTGGCCGGCTTTACGGGATTCAAAGCGCTGCATCCGCTGCAACCCGATTCGACGGTGCAAGGATTTTTGCAGGTCTATTATGAATTGGAACGGATGTTGGCGGAGATTTGCGGGATGGCCGAGTTCACGCTGCAGCCGTCCGCCGGTGCACATGGCGAGCTCACCGGACTGCTGATTGCGCGCGCCTATCACAAATATAAAGGGCAGAGCCGCAAAACAGTGATTGTGCCGGACTCCGCACATGGGACGAACCCAGCCTCCGCCATGATTGCTGGCTACAACGTCGTCACGATCAAATCGTTGGCCAACGGGCGCGTCGATACCGCGGCGCTAAAGGCCGCGCTGAATACCGATGTAGCCGTCTTCATGCTGACCAATCCGAACACGTTAGGACTTTTCGAAACGGATATTAAAGCGATTGCCCAGATGGTCCATGACGTGGGCGCTTTGCTTTATTTAGATGGCGCCAACATGAACGCGCTGGTCGGCCTAGTCCGTCCCGGAGATTTGGGCTTCGACATCATGCACCTTAATCTCCATAAAACATTTTCCACACCGCATGGGGGCGGTGGACCGGCGGCGGGTCCGGTTGGCGTTTCTCAAGCCTTGACCCCCTTCTTGCCCGTTCCGCGAGTGCGTAAAAATGATCAGGGCTATGCGCTTGAAGAAACCTCCCCTTTAGCTATCGGCAAAATGCGCGCGTTTAACGGCAATTCGCTAATTCTTTTACGCGCCTACATTTATATTCGCAGTTTAGGCCGTGAAGGCATTCGTAAAAATACGGAAGCGGCGATTCTCAATGCGAATTATTTGCAAGCCAAGCTGAAGGATCGTTTTCAAGCCGTGATTAATGAACCTTGCATGCATGAATGTATTTTTACGGCCGCCAAGCAAAAGCCTAAAGGGATTAAAACGCTCGACATCGCGAAGCGCTTGCTCGACTATGGCATTCATCCACCCACGATTTATTTCCCTCTCATCGTCGAAGAAGCCATGATGATTGAACCGACTGAAACCGAATCACGGCAAACGTTAGACTTCTTCATCGAGGTCATGAACAAAATCGCCGACGAAGCGGAAAAAACGCCCGACCTTCTCAAACAAGCCCCATTGACCACGCCTGTGCGCCGTCTCGATGAAGTCAAAGCCGCGCGTGAGCCAAATCTGCGCTGGAAACCCAACGGAACCCCTGCTGTCACCCCCGAACGCCTGAGTCGGGGGCCTATCATTGCCTGATTGTTGTATGGATTCCCGCCAACAGAGTGCGGGAATGACGGCTCCGCAAAAACCATCCGGGAACCTTTGGCGTTTCACCGAAACGCCGCCTCTTACGGGCGAAGAAAACATGCGCTGGGATACCGATCAACTAGCCTTACTTTCAGCAAACGAAGCGCCACCTATTTTTCGTTTATTCTCTTTCTCTGGACCTACGATCACCT
>Ga0105240_10004544_pt1 | contig 21070 bp, 19 predicted proteins | sample KBSC54metaG_FD_80426 | JGI IMG/M metagenome (GOLD analysis project Ga0105240, IMG submission 80426) | Corn rhizosphere microbial communities from Kellogg Biological Station, Michigan, USA - KBS C5-4 metaG | ecosystem: Host-associated > Plants > Roots > Rhizosphere > Soil | place: Michigan, USA... | reverse complement strand
CGCCGAGCGCTCCGACACACCGTGTCGCTATGGGCTGGTTCGGTCCGCGACGACCTACAACCTGCTGGTTGTCGAGTTCGATCACTGGCGCGCGCTGTGGCGTGCCCTGCGAGCAGCAGGGTCGGTGCGCCAGGCATGGGGCTACCTGTTCAAGCCACCCGGTTGGCGGCCCGACGGGCTCGGGGAGACCACCGAGGATCTGAGGCGGCGGGGCGGTCACCCCTTGCGTCCCCTCGCCCGCTGATGCACCAGCCAGACCGCATTCACCTGAACGTTCTCCGCCAGGCGCGCCGCCGCAGTCGCCTGGCTGCTCAGCAAAGCCAGCCCCTGCTGCACCAGGTTCATCTCCTGATCGACATACTTCGAGACGGTGTTCGCCTGGCGGATCTCGCCCATCTCCTGGCCCAGTTCCGCCAGGCCCTCCATCCACTGCGCATGCAGCGACCACCACTGGTTCAGCACCGCCTCGCCCATCGCCCAGGCCTCGCGCACCGCCGAGACATCGAATGCGAAAGCAGGCAGCGCGGCCACTGTCTCCGCGGCCTGGGCTGATTGGCTGCTCGCCAGATGCTGCAGCAGCAGCCACAGCGACTCCGCGCGCGCCACCGGTGGCGGCGCCCGCTTCTCGTTCGGGCTCGCCGGCAGCACCGCGGTCGCCAGGCGCTGCTGCGAGCGGAACAAGTCCCCGGCGCGGGGAACCGCGGCATCCATCATCGAGCCGTGCATCTTGCGCATCGTCAGCCTCCGCCCAATCGAGTCAGCATCCGGTGGATCGCCTTGATCTGCACTGCGTCCCGCGAGTAGTAATCCGGGTTGTCGGCCGACCGGGCGCTGTAGCCCCACCAGTCCCAGCAGCCCTCGGGGTTCTGCGTGACGCCGTTGTCGATGCCCTCGACCTGCGGATACAGCACGACGATGTCGTTCGCCTCGGCGACCTCGTTGTAGCCGGTGGTCGTGATGTAGCGGTTGCCGAAGGGCGGGTCGTTGGCCCGGTCGGGCCGGCCGTTGGACAGGTCGACGTAGTTGTAGCCCTGCTTGCAGCCATGCAGTGCGACGTGGACGCGGCAGCGCGCACCGTCCATCACCGCCTGCGGCACGTAGACATAGCCATAGGCGCTCATGCTGGAGCGGCTGTCGCCGTCGAAGAACTCGCGCTGGTCGAAGCGCAGCAGCCGGCCGGCGGCCCGCTCGGCCGGCTGCTTCAGGCCGGGGTAGATGAACTCGAGGATGTCCCGGCTCTGCATGCGAGGCTCGGGCGCGGGCGGCCAACGGTTGATGTAGGGCGGCCGGTTCGCGGACAACGGGTTGTCCTCGAGATTGGTGGTCAGGATCGCGTGGCCGGCCGGCACGTCGTCCACGAAGCGGATGTTCCGCGGGTCGACGCCCAGCAACTCGTAGAACTGCTTCGTGCTCTTCACCACCGAGGAGCCGACCACCTTGTCCTGCGTGCCGGTGAAGATGTAGAGCCGGGCGCCGGCGAGCCGGTCCAGCGGGTCGATCATCTTGTCGCCGGCCGTCTGCCGCGCCAGCTCGGCCAGCTGCTCGGCATTCGGGCCGGCCTTCGGGATCAGCGGATTCATGCAGATGAACAGCGCGTTCTGCACGTAGGCATCCTCGGCAATCATCGACGCGGGGCGGAACGATTCGGCGCAGCGATAGGGGCCGCCGGCGATCACGCCCGCACCGACGAACATCGACGAGTGCGCCAGGTGCAATTGCACCGTCATGAAGGCCCCCGATGACAGCCCGGAGACCGAGCACTGCGTCAGGTCGGCCTTGAAGCCCGGCAGCGCCTCGGCCAAAGGGGGATCGTCGATCTTCGTGCTCATGAGTCCTCCGCGAGGCTGGCGATGGATGCCGGCCTGCGGCCTCGCATCCCGCGAGGTCCGCCGCTTCGGCCGGGGGACGACAACGCAGGAAAGTGTCCGCGGCCCGGCCGGGCTTGCCAAGGCGGGATCGCCGCAGAACGCAGGTCCCGTTCATCAAGACTGATGACAAACCTGAGCGTCAGGGCTTGCTGAATCTCGCCACCCAGCTGCCGTTCTCCTGGGTCATCGCGGACTCGCAGCGCTCGACGAAGGCCGACCACTCGGCGGACGGCTGGCCCGCGGCCAGCGGCGCATCGACCAGTTCGGAGCGCAGCCGCCGCTCGGTGGCGCGATAGTTCACGACCAGGAAGTCGTAGCGCGAGGCTTCGATGTGCGCCAGGATCGCGCCCGAGATGGTGGTCAGGACGGCGGTCAAGGCGACCCAGTCGAACTTGGTGTGCTCGAGCAGCCACTGCTTGGTCACCGCGCCGACGGCGAAGGTCAGCACCGCCGTGACCAGCGCCAGCACGAACTCGATGCGGCGCAGCGATGCCGCCTGGGCGTGGTATTTGTCGGCCGCCCCCTGGTACCAGTCCGCCTGCTGCTTCACGCGCTTCTCGATGTAGCCGGCGATGTCGAGCGCGCCGGCCGGCAGGCTGCCGCGCCGGCCCGGCGCCTGCTTCGCCAGCAGGTCGGCCGCTTCGGCTTCGATCCTGTCGACCTCCTTCTTCAGCAGCGCGTCCCGGGTCGCGGCATCGTCGTACGGCGCGGCGAGTGACGCGTAGAGGTAGCCGATGCGCTTCAGCGCCTCCGAGGCGGCCCGCGCGCGCACCCACTCGATGGCCTTGTCGGTGCCGAGGAATCGCTTTGTCAGGATCGTGCCGACGCCGATGAGCACGGCACTCGCGACGGCCAGGCCTTGCCGGGTATCGCCCTGGTACTGGCTCGCCACCGCCGCGGCCAGCGCGCCCAGGATCGACAGCCCGAACGTGATCCAGCGGACCCTCTCGTAAAGCGACTTGAGCTGGTTGGCCGTCGCCGACCACCTTCCCTGGAGTTGCGCCAACCACTCGAGTTTCTGTTCCATCGACACGCTCCATCCTGTTGGGTTCGATGCGTTCCGACCAGGATCGACACCACCGCGGAATGGGTCGGCCGCAGTCGTGACGCTACCTCGGCAGGCCGTCATCATCCGCCTCGATGAGGCGCAGATCGCGCCGCGCCGGGCCGCTTCCCTAGTCTGACGGAGACGATTCGAGTCTCGTGCGCCTAAGCTGTGGCGATGCAGGGCCCGGTCCACGCGTCGATCTCTCGAGTTCCAGTGTGCGGCGTGCTGAGCACGGCCCGCCATCAGCACTGGTCGGATCGCGTGCTCGAAGAGCTGCAGCACCCGGCGCTCGACGGATTGGTCTTCCAGCGGCTGCCCTGCCAGCCGGGCATGGCCCGCACGCTGATGATGCAGGTGTCGCCGCCGCCGCGCCTGCTGCTGGCGTTTGCGACGCCGGACACGCTGAACCGCGTGCGCCGCGTGCTGCGCTCGCTCGGCGAGGTTCGGCCGCCGACCCTGCTGGTGGCACGCGGGCTGCGGCAGGAGGTGATCGAACGGCTGCTGGATGGCGGCGTCGAGGATGTCGTCGCGCAGCCGGCCGGCGCCGACGAGCTGGTCTCGCGCGTTCATCGCTTGATGGGCCAGGGCGCGCCGATGCCGGCCTTGCGGGAAGATGCGGGCGCGCCGCCTCCCGAGGCGTCCCCCTGCATTCCCTGCCAGCCCCGAGATGATTCCTTCGCCAACGCGCCGTAACGTTCTCCTCGCCGCCGCCTCGCTCCCTCTTGCCGCTTGCGGCTCATCGGCACGCGGCACGACTCCCGCCGCATCCCGCCTTGCCGCGCTCGAACCCTCGAGCGGGGGCCGCCTCGGCGTCGCGCGGACGAACTCTGCGCCGCCGCGCTGCAGTACAGCGACAACACCGCCGCCAATCTGTTGATCAAGCTGATCGGCAGCACGGCGGCAGTCACCGCCTATGCACGCTCGATCGGCGACAGCGAGTTCCGCCTCGACCGCTGGGAGACCGAACTCAACTCCGCGATCCCCGGCGACCCACGCGATACGTCGACGCCCGCCGCCATGGCAAGAAGCCTGCAGCGGCTGGCGCTCGGCGATGCACTCGGCACACCTCAGCGCGAGCGTCTGCTGGACTGGCTGCGCGGCAACACCACCGGCGCCGCGCGGATTCTCGCCGGCGTGCCTGCCGACTGGCGAGTCGGCGACAAGACCGGGACAGGGGACTACGGCACGACCAATGACATCGCCGTCGCGTGGCCGCCGTCGAAGCCGCCGATCATCCTGGTGCTGTACTTCACGCGGCCCGGAAAGGAGGCCAAGCCGCGCAGCGACGTGCTGGCCGCGGCGGCCGGCATCGTCGCGCAGGCCCTTGCGGCCTGACGCGGCGAGGCCTGCCCGCTATCCGACGGCGAGCCTCAACTGATTGCCTTCGGCCGCGAGCCGCTCGAGGAATGGCGCCATCGAAACACGCGCCGCCCCGGTCCGATAAGGATTGGGTTCGCTGACGAAGGGCAGGTCCTCGCCGTTGAGCCGCACCGCTTTGACGCCGCAGCCGCGGCCCTGCACTTCGTAGACCACGTCGAGCGAGCGCCCGCGCAGCGTCGCCGAGACGCGCAATCCATTCAGTGCGACCGGCATCACCGGGTCCAGGCTCAGCGTCTCGGCTTCGCAATTCAGTCCAAGCAGATGGCGCACGATCAGGCTCAGCGCAATGCCGGCGCCGCTCGAATACACACGCCAGCCGCCGTCGAGCGCGATCGTCCCGGCATTGATGCGCGCGTAGTCGTCGCTGGCCTGATAACGGTCGGCGAAGGCTGCGTCCGAACTCGAGTAGTAGCAGTTGGACTGGCGCAGCGTCGCCGACGGCACGACGGCCCGGATGCCGATCGGATTGGCCTGGCACAGCGCGTGGAAGAAGCGTTCCGCCTCGCCGACGTGCGCCAGCGCCTGCGCGTGGCGCAGATGCGCATGCATGTACATCAGGCCGATCTCGCGGCCGAAGAAGGTCGCGCTCTCGGCGCGCTGGAAGTGGCGCTGCGGGCCGCCGTGATAGGGCATCGGCTTGTCGAAGAGGCGCACGCCGTCGGGGCCGGTCATCTCGCGTTCGATCAGCGCCAGATGCTCGCGCACCTGCTGCGGGCTCAGCATGTCGTCGAGGATCGCGTGGATCATCGCGAGCACGCTGTAGCGCACGCCGGTGCCGCTGTCGCGCGGATGCAGCAGCAGGCTGGCCTGGCCCTGAGCGTCGAAGAGCGCATAACCCGCCAGCACGCCGTCGACCAGCAGCACGCGCTGGAAGTCGCGCCGCACCGCCGCCCGTTGTTTCTCCAGCGGCGCGGCGTCCTTGTCGCGGCCGATCAGGCGCAGCGCGCGCGCCAGGGTGCCGAGCATCTGGTGATGCAGCGTCACCGTCCAGGCGCTGCACATGTGTTCGCGCATCGCCGGGTCGGCGGGCTGCAGCGCATCATTCCAGTCGCCGTGGCCGTAGGCGGCGAGCGAGGTGCCGGCGATCACGCGGCGCTTGATCAGCGCCAGCGCGCGCTTCACGTGCTGCGACACTGTGGTGCGGCCGGGCCTGGTGCTGCGGCGCGCATGGAAGAACGGCACCGGCTCATCGAGCAGACTCGCATCACCGGTCGCGATCAGGTATTGCGCGAGCGCGAGCAGCGGCCAGAAGACGATGTCGCCGTGCGAATCGCCGGCGCGGATCGAACGCTCGCGCTCGAAGAACATGAACCACTGCGGCCAGTCGCCATCCGGGTTCTGCGCCCGCATCGCGCGCAGCAGCACGTCGCGCAGCGGCGCGGTGCAGTCGAAGGCCAGCAGCAGTTCCAGCGGGCCCTGGCTGACATCGCGCGTGCCCCAGCCGCCGCCGGAGAACTGCTCCAGCCCGCGCGGCGAGAGGTAGTGGATCAGCGCGTTGTGGGCGAACCAGGGGACGATGTCGGCCAGCTGCGCCATCGGCCCGGCCAAGGGGCTGCCGGCGGGTGGCTGGATGCGCAGACCGGGCAGCAAGGCCTTGCCGCGCTCGGCGGCACTCGGCACGTCCGAACCCTCGGCGACCAAGTGGCCGGTCAGGCGCAGCCCCGACGATGGCGCAGCCGCAAGCACCAGGCAGACAAAGGGCTGATGGCGCGAGCGGCCATCGAGGAACAACAGCTCATCAGCGCCGACCTGCTCGATCGCGGTGCCGGCCTCGGCCTCGATGCGGAAGCTGCCCTTCGGGAAACGCCGGCGGACGTCGCCGCCCCTCGCCGGCTTGATCGTCACGCCCTGCGTGTCGAGCGCCCAGAGCGTCGGCCCGGGGGCGCTGCCATCGTCGCCGTTCAGCGCAACGTGGTGGCTCACCAGGCAGCGCATCGGCGAGCCCTCGCGGAAGACGATCGACAGGCCGAGCGCATGTGGCTCGTCATGCGCCTGGCTGCGCAGTTCGATGAGGCCGCCGGCGTGCCGGTAGAGCCAGCGGCAGCCTGAAGGTGTCATCTCGAAGGCCGAAGGCCGATCGAGCAACTGCCAGACGCCATCGATCTCGACGAAGACCCGCTGGCCGTGCGAGCGGAACAGGCCGAGGTAGCTGTGCGTCGTCGACAGGAAGCGGTTGATGCTGACATGCCCCTGCGTCACCATCGAATGGAACACGCCGGCCATCCAGACGGTCGAGGTCAGCGCGCTCTCGTCCGGCAGCGCGGCCCGGCCGGTGCGCAGCAGATGGCCGTGCGGGCGGCGCACCGCGCGCTCCTTGGCGGCCAGCACGACATGGCTGTCGAGGCCATGGAAAAACGACAGCAGGCGGCCCGCATCGTCCTGCTCGCCGTGGCGCCGCTCACTGCCGAACAGGGTGTCGAGCGCCGCGGCGTCCAGGTCCTGCGCCGCGAGGGTCGGCGCGGTGCTGAACAGCGTCGCGGCCGGCGGCTGGCCCTGCAGCGCGGGATCGGCGACCGGCGGCGTCGCCTCGGGCAAGGCCAGCGCTTCGTCGACCGAAGCCGCGTCGGCCGCCGAGGTCGCGGCCGGGTGATCGGCCTGCAGCCAGCCGAAGAAACCGAGCGCGGCGCTGGCGCCGGGTGCGATCGTGATCGCTTCGTCCTGCAGGACGACCATCGAGTGTTCGTGCTGCAAGCGGGCATCGGGCAAGCCCTGGCCGCCGGCCAGCGGCATCGGCGAACGATCCGCGACACCGGGCACCTGCAGCCCGTCGGTCGCGAAGGCCACGCCCCGCCGCAGCGAGCCGATCAGGCTCCAAGGCGTGCGCCCGCCCACCGCCTGGTTCTGCCGCGACGCGACCACGGTGCCGACCGTGCCATGCCGCAGCGGCGTATGGTCGACGTACTGGCTGACGTAGTACTCGTTCAGTCGCACCGCGCCATACGGCGCCAGCGCAATGTCCTGCAGATGGATCAACTCGATCCGCTGCGCGGCGGGCCCGGTGTTCTCGACCGCCACGTGCCAGAACCAGGCCGGCGCGCCCTGCGCCAGCACCAGGCTCAGCCGATAGCGGATCGTGCCGCAGGCACCCGCGCCATCGAGCCGGCCATTCGACGCGGCGGCAAAGCGCGTCGCGCTGCGCGGACCGAGCAGCGGCACGCCGTCACCCTCGCCCACGCGCAGATAAAGATTCGCCGGCCCGCCTTCGAGTTCGTTGCCGACGAAGAGGTTGACGACGATGTCGCGATGGTCGATGCGGCGGACCGATCCGTTTTCATTGACCACCACGCTCAAGCCCACCGGGCTGGTGAGCCGGAATACTGCCGAGTCGAGCGCCGCGAGTGTGAGCACGGGTTACCTTCCTGAGTGTGGCGCAGCCGATGCCATGCCGGGGCGGCTGATTCTGCCGCGCGTGCTCCAGGCGCGAATACCCTGCCGGGCGCCACGGTCAAGGCCGATGCCGGCGCGGCGCTAGCATGGCGTCATGCCGAACACCACCGACCCCGATACCGAAGCCATCCACGAACCCCGCCTCTGGCGCGACAACGGCTGGACCGCCCGCGTCATCAAGAACGAAGACGACGAAGGCTGGGCGGTCGCGATGATCAAGCAGGGCGAGGCCGAGCCGGCGCTGGTCGGCCCGTGGACCATGGGCCGCGACAAGAAGAACCCGAAGCCGCTCGATACCGCCGCGTTCAACACGCTGGTGAAGACCGCGGTCGAAGTCTTGCGGCGCCACGAGCAGCAGCTGCATGCCTCGCTGAACAAGAGCCTGAAGCTCGACACGCCCGCCGGCCGCCTGCTGGTCAGCCTCGAGATCGTGCCGGATGAAGACGATGCCCATGCGCTGCTGAGCGCGCACGATGCGCTCGGCGAACAGCTCGCCCGCGTGCGTGTCGCGGCGGGGTTCAAGCTGAATGCGGCGAGCGCGGCGGCCTGGGTCGACAGCGGGTTTTGCAAGCCGGCTGCAGCGGAGCGCGCTTGACCGGCTCGCGCCGTTTTGACCGCGCGATGAAGCCCCTCGCCGCGGCGAGGATGTTCTATGATCAACGCGGGGAGATGCTTGTCGCGGCAAAGGGCCAACGCGTCTGACGACTCGAGGCAGCCCTGTGCGACGTCCACTGCGTTGGGGAAAGATGGATGCAGTACAGGCGCGCTTGTTCGGTGATGACGCGATCTACGCGCGCACGCCGGCGGGGCAGCGCGAAGTGGTCTTCGACGAGCGAAAGCTTTCCGGTCTCGAACGTCGTTTCCTGCTGATGGTCAACGGCAACACGCCGTTGCGCGCGCTGCTCGATCTGATCGGCGCCGAAGGCAATGTCGCCGCATCCATCCGCCGGCTTGTCGATCTCGGCTTGCTCGACTTGAAAGAGCAGGACCGGCAGTAGCACCGACACCAGCCGTCACGGCAAGTCATGCGGCTGTCACGACACTGTCAGTGTCATGTCGCGTTACGGCATCAGCATGTGTCCGATGCCAACCCATGACGATCTCCGCCCGACCGGTCATCCTGGTGTCAGCCCACTGCAGCGGAGCCTCGGCTCGACTCGTTCATGCCGACCGGCTTTCTGCTGCTGATCTCGGCGCAATTCGCGTCGGCACTGGCGGACAACGCACTGCTCATCGTCACCATCGCACTGCTGCAACAACAGCAGCTGCCCGGCTGGTGGGCGCCGCTGCTGAAGTTCGGCTTCACGGTGTCGTACGTGGTTTTTGCGCCCTTCGTCGGTCCGCTGGCGGATGCCTTTCCGAAGGCGCGCCTGATGGCTTGCATGAACGGCGTGAAAGTCATCGGCGTGACGGCGCTGCTCTTCGGCCTGCACCCGGTGGCGGCGTTTGCCGTCGTCGGCTTCGGCGCCGCGGCCTATGCGCCGGCCAAGTACGGCCTGGTCACCGAACTGGTCGGCCCCGGCCGGCTGGTGGCCGCCAATGGATGGCTCGAAGTGTCGGTCGTGTGCGCCGTGCTGCTCGGCACCGTGCTCGGAGGCGCGCTGGTGAGCCCGTGGATGCTCGACCGATCGCCAGCTGGTGCAGGTCAATGGCTGGCCAGCCTCGGCATCCCCGGCGCGGGCGTGCTGAACGACTCCTTGCTCGTCCTGCTGGCGGTCTATGCCGTGGCTGCGCTGCTGAACATGCGCGTCCCCGACAGCGGGGTCCGCTACGCGGCCAGCCGGGTCCATCCGATCCTCCTCGCGCGCGAGTTCCTGCAGGCCAATCGGACGCTATGGCGTGACCGCGATGGCGGGCTCTCGCTCGCGGTCACGACGATCTTCTGGGGCGTCGGCGCCACCTTGCAGTTCGCGGTGCTGCGCTGGGCGGCGGACGTGCTGCGGCTGCCGCTGAACCAGGCGGCCTACCTGCAGGCTGCCGTGGCGGTGGGAGTGATCGCCGGCGCCTCCGCGGCCGCTCGCTGGGTGCCGCTGGCCAATGCCAAGCGAGTGCTGGTCGCCGGGGTCGCGCTCGGCCTGATGATGCCGCTGATCGCCTCGACCACCGAACTGGCCTGGGCCGTGCCGTGGCTGGCTTTGGTGGGCGCCGTCGGCGGCATCCTCGTGGTGCCGCTGAATGCCTTGCTGCAGCACCGCGGCTATACCTTGTTCAGCGCCGGGCGCTCGATCGCGATCCAAGGCTTCAACGAAAACGCCAGCGTGCTGGGCATGCTCGCGATCTACGCCGCGCTGATCGCGCTCGACGTGCCGATCGTCGTCGTGATGTGGGGTTTCGGACTCAGCATCGCCGCCGCGATCGCGCTGCTGATCCATAGCGACCGGGCGCGTGACCGCCGCGAGTCCACGGCGGCATCGGCACCCGTGGTCTGATTATGAGAATCAGCCGCCGGAGTGCACCGCGCTGGCGCGAGTCGTGGCGGCAGGGGCCGAGCCGTTGCCGACCAGTCCCGCCAGCACCGCCTCGAACCGGGCGACCACGCCTTCCCAGTCGAGCTTGGCTGCGGCCTCGCGCGCCCGGTGACCCATCGCGCGGAGACCCATGCGATTGCCGGCCAGTTCGATGGCATGTCGCACGAAGGCCTGCGTGTCGGCAAACGGGACGAGCACGCCGCCTTCGGTCGAGCGGATGAGCTGCGACGCGGCGGCGTAGTCGAAAGCAAGCACCGGCAGCCCGCTCGCCATCGCTTCGGCGGTCACGTTGCCGAAGGTCTCGGTCAGGCTCGGAAAGAGGAACAGGTCGGCCGAGGCATAGTGCGCCGCCAGGTCCCCGCCGCTGCGCTGGCCGGCGAAGCACACGGCCGGATGGCGCGCCTGCAACTCGGCACGCAGCGGACCATCGCCGACGATCACCACCCGCGCACGCGCATCGATGCGCCGGATCGCCTCGAAGGCCGCGATCAGCGTTTCCAGATTCTTTTCCGCCGCGACCCGTCCGACGCAGGCGACGACGAGGTCGTCCGGTCCCGCGCCCCATCCGGCGCGCAACGCTTCGCTGCGGTGAGCCGGCGAGAACGCTCGCGTGTCCACGCCGCGCGAGACCACGCTCAGGTTGCGGAAGCCGCATGATGAGAGCTCGCGCCGCAGCGATTCGGTCGGCACCATCGTGCACTGGGTGCGGTTGTGGAAGTGGCGCAGGTAGGCCCGGATCGGCCGGTGCAGCCAGCCGATGCCGTAGTGTCGGCTGTAGGCGTGGAAGTTGGTCCTGAAGTCGGAAGACACCGGCAGCCCGAGCCGCCGTGCCGCCTGCAGCGCCGACCAGCAGAGCGGCCCCTCGGTCGCGACGTGGACCACGTCGGGCCGCTGCGCAGACCACATGCGCACCAGCAACTGCCTGGCAGGCAGGCCGGCACGCAGGTTCGGATAGCGCGGAATGGGCACGCCGCGCGTCAACACCTGGTCCAGCCGTGGACTGCATTCGGGACCATCGCCGTCGCCCTGCCGCGGGCGGATCAGCTGCAAGTCATGATGGCGCCGGTGCAGCCCTTCGACGACGCGCGCGATCGACATCGCCGCCCCATTGACTTCGGGCGCATAGGTCTCGGTGACGAATGCAATGCGCAACGACTGCCGCGAACCGGGGTAATTGCCGACGATGATCTCCTCCGGTATAGCAATGCCCATGCGTCCTAGTCTGCGCGACTTGCGCAACAGTTCGATGACAGCGCATTCGGTTTGCGTGACGCTGCTTCGTCACGGCGGTTTCATGCAGCGTGGTCACTATCGCGTCACGTTCGTCCGGGACGGACCCGGCTCAGCACGAAGGACCACCATGACAGAATTCTTGCAAGCTCTCGAGATTCAGCGTTGGGACGACCATCGCTTCTATCACCACAGCCGCATCAATCAGACTCTGCATCTGATCAGCGCGATGTGTTTCGTCTGCGCCTACGCATTGCTGTTCGTCGATCCGGCGCTGGCCGCGATCCTCGCCTGGTGCGTCTCGATGACCTTCCGGCAGGCCGGCCACTTCTTCTTCGAGCCGCGCGGCTATGACGACGTCAACCAGGTCAGCGACGAGTACAAGGAGGACGTCAAGATCGGCTACAACATCCGCCGCAAGATCGTGCTGATGGGCTTGTGGGTGATGATTCCGGTGGTGCTGTGGCTGGCGCCCTCGGTCGGCGGACTGATCGCGCCGGCGACCTCATTTCCGGAATTCGTGCATGACGTGGGCATTGCCTGGCTCGCGCTCGGCATCGCCGGACTGCTGTTTCGAGTCGTCCAGTTGTGGATTCAGAGCGGACTCGTCACCGGACTGGTGTGGATGACGAAGATCCTCACCGATCCGTTCCACGACATCAAGCTCTACCACGCGGCACCGCTGCACCTGCTGCGGGGCGAGCTGATCGACCCGATGCAGCACGTGCGGCATCACTGAGTTGTCGCATCCACTGGGCAATGATCTCGCGCAGGATGCCGCGCCGGATCGACCGGTTGCTGAGCGCAGCATCTTCGCGCCACCAGCCGTCGGACTGCATGGCCAGCGCGGCGGCGACGAAGCGCTGCGCCACGGCCTCGAACTCCACATCGCCATAGTCGAGACTGAAGATCAGCCGGCCGCTGCCGACCCAGCTCAGCGCCAGGCCTTCGGCGCGCAGATAGAACTGCAGCATCCAGTTGTAGCGCGAGGGTCGGGTGTAGAGCACGGTCCAGATCGTCGACAGGTTCGCCACCTGGACCGGCACGCCGGCCGCCTGCAGCCGCTGGTTGAGCTGCGCGGCGCGCTCGTTCCAGCGGGTGTCCAGCCCGTCGTAGAGCGCCTTGATCTCGGGGCGCTCCAGCCGGTCGAGGAAAGCCTGCATCGCCCCCATCACGTAGGGATGCGAATTGAAGGTGCCGCGGGCGAAGCAGATGTCGGCCGGCCGCTCTTCGCGGAAGCGCCGCATCAGGCCGGCACGGCCGCAGACCACGCCGACCGGCAGGCCGCCGCCGAGCGTCTTGCCATAGGTCACCATGTCGGCGCGCACGCCGAAGTATTCCTGGGCGCCGCCGAGCGCGAGCCGGAAGCCGACGAAGACCTCGTCGAAGATCAGCACGATGCCGCGTTCGCTGCAGACCTCGCGCAATTGCTCCAGCCACGCGCCGTAGGCCGCGCGGTCGAAGGCGGCGCGCCGGCCGCTGTCGACCAGCGTGGAGTCGCCGGGGGCGGCGGCATTCGGATGCAGCGCCTGCAGCGGATTCACCAGCACGCAGGCGATGTCGCTGCGCGTGCGCAGCACCTGCAGCGTGCGCTCGTCCATGTCCTTCAGCGTATAGGTCTCGCGCGGCGGCAGCGGGTTGCCCGGGCCGGGCTGCACGTCTTCCCACCAGCCGTGGTAGGCGCCGCAGAAGCGCACCAGATGGCTCTTGCGCGTGTGATAGCGCGCGAGGCGCACCGCCTGCATCACCGCCTCGGTGCCGGACATGTGGAACGAAACTTCGTCCAGTCCGGAAATCCGCTTCAGCCGCTCGACGTTGGCGAGCAGGCAGGGGTGGTAGGCGCCGAGCACCGGGCCGAGCTCGGCCACGCGTGCGGAGCCTTCGGCGATGCAGTCCTTGTAGAAGTCGTAGCCGAACAGGTTGACGCCGTAGGAGCCGCTCAGGTCGTAGAAGCGATTGCCGTCCAGGTCCTCGACCGTGACGCCGGCGGTGGCGCGCACGAAGCTGCCCATCTTCAGGTGCCGGCGCAGATAGGGGCTGAACTGGAACGGCACGCGGTAGCGGCCGGTGAACTGCAGGTCGGAGATGTGGCCGCCGGCCTCGGCCGTCATCGCCGCGCTGCGCGGGAAGCGTTCGGCATACAGCGCCTCGAGGCGCTGGAAGCCCGCGCGGCGCTGCGCCACCACCTCGGCGGGGGCTGCATCCGCGGCGAAGAAGCGCGCTTCGTCGTATTCGAATCCGGGCAGCAGCCCGGCGATGCGCTTGGCCATGCGCGAATGCCCGCCGAGCGAGCGGTGCTTGGCGCGCGAGAGTTGAAGGCGGCGCACGGCACGCGGTGCGAACAGAGCGGCGGCGCCGAGCGCCAGCGCGGAGACAGTCGTCAGAGGTTCCATGGTTTCCCGATATACCCACTTCGATTGACAGCCTGATGAATATGCAAACCTTGCGTGACCGAGTCCTGCTTCAGGAAGACCTCAACTTCCTGCTCACCAACCGGGTGCCGCGCCTGCTGCTGACCCGCTTCATGGGCTGGTTCAGCCAGATCCGTCATCCCTGGGTCTGCGCACTCTCGATCGCGGTGTGGCGGCTGTTCACCGACCTGGATCTGAGCGATGCGCGCCGCCGCCGTTTCGACAGCCTGCACGAGTGCTTCACGCGCGAGCTGGTCGAGGGCGCGCGGCCGATCGACCCGCGCGGCGAGGTGCTGACCAGCCCCTGCGATGCGATCGTCGGCGCCTGCGGCCGGGTCGAAGGCGGGCAGGTGTTCCAGGCGAAGGGCTTCCCGTACTCGATGCAGGAGCTCTTCGGTCCGTCGCAGGACACGCGGCCGTTCGCCGACGGCACCTACGTCACGCTGCGCCTCACCTCGGCGATGTACCACCGCTTCCACGCGCCGCACGATTGCGAGGTCGAGCATCTCAGCTACCTGAGCGGCGACACCTGGAACGTCAACCCGATCGCGCTCGCACGCGTCGAGCGCCTCTTCTGCCGCAACGAACGCGCGGTGCTGCGGACGCGCCTGAAAGGCAGCGGCCATCCGATCGCGCTGGTGCCGGTGGCGGCGATCCTGGTGGCGAGCATCCGGCTGCACTTCCTCGACGTGCTGCTGCACCTGCGCTATCGCGGCCCGCACGAGATCCCGTGCAGCGCGCGCTTCGCGAAAGGCGAGGAGATGGGCTGGTTCCAGCACGGCTCGACCATCATCGTGTTCGCGCCGAAGGGCTTCGCGCTGAGCGAAGGCATCGCCGCCGGCCGGCGCATCCGCATGGGCCAGGCGCTGATGCGGTTGCCTTCCTCCGTCGCGGCGCCGGACGGCCTCAGCGGCCGGCCAGCCACGCCGGCAAGCCAGTCGCCAGCCCCGGAATGAACGCGATCAGCAGCGTGCCGATGAAGATCGCGAGCATCGCCGGCAGCACCGAGCGCGCGACATAGCGTATCGATTTGCCGAACATCGCCGAGGCGAAATAGATGTTCATGCCGGCCGGCGGGCACAGGAAGCCTGCCTCCATCGCGGCGAGGAAGATGATGCCGAAATGCGGCGGCTCGATGCCGTACCTGCGCGCCAGCGGCAGCAGCAGCGGCACCAGCACCGCGAGGGCGGCATAGATCTCCATCAGCGCCGCTGCGGCGAAGAGGAAGACGCACAGGGCCAGCAGGAAGACGTGGCGGTTCGGAATGACGTGGCGCACCCATTCGACGGCGATGTCCGGAATGCCGGCGTCGACCATGAAGTTGGTCAGCGCCAGCGCCATGCCGAGGATCAGCATCACGCCGCCGATCAGCTGCGCACATTCGGCCAGGCACTTGCCCAGCAGGCGCAGGCTCAGCTCGCGGTGCCCCGCGGCCTGCGTCACGATCGCATAGGCGGCGGTCAGCGCGGCGCTCTCGGTCGGCGTGGCGAGACCGCCGACGAGCGAGGCGATGGCCACCAGCGGCGCCGCGATCTCCCACTTCGCGGCCCAGGCCGCTGCGCCGGCCTGCCGCAGGTTCGGCGCCGCGGCCGGCTCGCGGCTCGCCGCAGCGCCGCTCGCATCGCGCCGCAGGTAGCCGCCCACGAGCAGCAGGCAGGCCACCATCACCGCGGCCGGCACCAGGCCGGCCAGCAGCATGTCCCTGATCGGCACGCGCGCGATCACGGCATACATGATCAGCGGCACCGACGGCGCGAGCAGCACGCCGAGCGCGCTCGCGCTGGTGACGAGGCCGATGCCGCGCTGCTCGGGGTAGCCCGTGTCGCGCAGCAGCGGCAGCAGCAGGCCGCCGAGCGCGAGGATGGTCACGCCGCTGCCGCCGGTGAAGGCGGTGAAGGCCGAGCACAGCACCGCCACCGCCAGCACCGTGCCGCGCACGCCGCCGCCGAACAGCGCCAGGAACAGCGTGCCGAGCCGCCGTGCCGCGCCGGTGCGGGCGAAGATCAGCCCCGCCAGCGTGAAGAGCGGCAGCGCCGGCAGCGAGGGGTTGACGGTGATCTGGTAGTGCGACAGCGCGATCGATGCGAGCGGCAGCGCATCGCTCCAGAACAGCGCCAAGGCCAGGCCGCCGAGCGCGGCGAAGATCGGCGCGCCGGCAAGCAAGGCGGCAAGCAGCCACACGAGCGCCGGCCACAGCGGCATCGGCGTGCCGTCGAACCTCGCCGCCAGCGCCCAGCCCGCGAGCGGCAGCGCAACGGCGCATGCCAGCCTCGCCGCGGGCGCCGCGGCGCAGCGCGAACCCAGCCGCAGGCCCAGCAGCACGAAGCCGAGCGGCATCGCGGCCTGCACCCACCACAGCGGCAGGCCGTAGGCGAGGCGCTGCGGCGAGCTCATCTCGCTGGCCACGAAGCGCCAGCTGGCCAGCGCCAGCAGGCCGCAGAGCACGGCGGCGCTGCCGCTGGCGAAGGCCTTCACCGCCGCCCGGGTGTGCGCATCGCCCCCGCCGGCCAGCGCCCGGCCGTTCCGAACCGGCCGGCGACCCGCTCGGCGGGTGGCGACGGTATTCCGGCGCCGGGTGACCCATCCCGCCAGGCTGCTGCCCAGCGTGGTCAGGTGACCGTGCCGCTCGGCGGCCACCGCGCCGAACATCGCCAGCACCAGCCCGAGGTGCTGCACCAGCACCGGCGCGTTGTCGATGCCTCGGCCGAGCAACGGCCGCAGCGCCATCTCGAGCAGCGGGATCAGCGTCATCAGCAGCAGCGCCAGCAACGACAGCGCTTCGTCGAAACGCGCGCCGTCGCGCAGCCACGCGGCGAGCGGGCGGGCCAAGCCTATTTGCTCCGGCCCGAACGGTAGGCCGCGAGATGCGCGAACACTTCGTCAAAGGTCTCCACCGGCACCATCGTGCCGCGGATGCGCGGATAAAGCCGCTCGGCCAGCCCGTTCCACTCGCGCATCTGGTCGGGCGTCGGGCGGTTGACGACCAGGCCGCGTCTTTTCATCGCGTCCACCGCCTCGTCCACCTCCTGCCGAGCGCGCGTGCGCATCGCGATGCCGGCACGCTCGCCCGCGGTGCGCAGCGCCTGCTGCGCCGTGGGCAGCATGCCGTCCCAGGCCTTCGCCGTGACCACCAGCGCGCCCACCATCGGCGCCCAGTTGATGTCGAGCATGTTCGGCGCGGTGCCGAAGATCTGGCTGACCAGCGCGAAGTACGGCGTGGACGGCACCACGTTGATCATGCCGGTCTCGATCGCCGGCAGGATGTCGCCGGTCTCCAGCGGCACCGGCGTGTAGCCCAGGCTCTTCATGATCGCCTGCTGCTCCGGCTCCGAGCCCCAGGCGAAGAACTTCATGTGCTTGTAGTCGTCGGGCCGCAGGGCCGGCTCCTTCGAGAAGAAGCGCACCCAGCCCGCGTCGCCCCAGCCGATGACGACGAAGCCCTTGTCGCGGAAGCGCTGCTCCATCGCCGGGCGCATCTTCTCGCGCACGTAGTCCACCTCCTCCCAGCTGCGAAAGAGCAGCGGCAGGCTCTGCAGCGCGCTGATGGTCGGCTCGATCTCGCGCAGCCCGACCACCGAGATCAGCCCGCCCTGCAGCTGGCCGATGCGCATGCGGCGCACGATCTCGGCCTCGCCGCCCTGGCTGCCGTCGGTGAACACCACGAAGCGGGCGCCCCCGCCTTGCGCCGCGCGCCAGGTCTCGCCGAGCTCCATCAGCTGCACGTGATAGAGCGAGTTCTTAGGCACCACGGTGCCGATGCGCAGCTGCGCCATCTGGGCCCAGGCGGGCAGCGGCAGCGGGAGACAGGCGAGCGACAGGGCGGTGAGTCGGCGAGTGGGATTCATGCGGGCGGGCGTCCTGGACGAGAGTGAGTCGATTCAGAAACGGTCGTCGGCCGTGTCGAGCAGCCACTGGGCCCGTTCGCTCATCACGGCATTGCCCAGGTCGCGCCGCGCCGCGCCGGCCACCAGCGCCTGGTGCAGCAAGGCATCGTAGGCGCCACGGTCGCCGGCGGGCAAGGCCAGCGACTCGGCCTTGGCGACGTAGACCGCGGCATGGCGGCCGGCGCCGGCGGCGATCGCGCGGTCGAAATAGGCCTCCGCCTGGCGGCGGCTGCCGCCGGGCCGGGCGAGCTCGAACGTGCCCATCAACGAAGCGAGCGCGCCGTTGCCGTGATCGGGCTGGACCGCCCACGCCAGCCCGGCGAGCCGGATCGCCAGCGGCAGGTCGGCCACGACCTCGGGATCGTCCTTGGACAACGAGATGCAGGCGCCCCATGACGCGGCGGCCCAATACGCCACGCCAACCTCGTCCGGCGACAGCTGCAAGGCCGACCCGCCGGCTGCCGTCGACGGGCTCGCGAGCGCCTGGGCGAAGCCCGGCTGATGCTGCTCCAGCGCGGCCATCGCGTGGCGCTGCGCACGCCGGTAAAGCCGGGCCGCGCGCTCGCGCAGGCGCCGTGCGGCGCGCGTGTCCTGCGCTTCGAGGCGCTCGGCTTCGCTGCCGACGAACGCATAGGCATAACGCGTGAAGCCGCCGGCCACGGCCTCGGCCAGCGGCAGATGGCCCGGATCCTGGCGCAGCACCGATTCGGAGAACTCGAGATAGAACGCCGCGGCGTCGCGCGCCAGCAGCAGATCGTCTTCCTCGGATCGGCCTTGCGTCGCGAGCTGGTCGGCCACGTTCCTGACGATCAGCAGGCGCGGCGAACAGGCGCCGAGCAGCAGCGCCAGCGCGGCCACGCCCGCCCGGGCGATGGCGGAGTACCTCAGGGCCTCACCGGCCCCGCGCTTCATCGACAGCGTGAGCGTGAGGGACTTCGAGCCAGTGGTGCCGCTTCCTGTTCATCGTCGCGAATCTAGCGAGCGACCATGAAACTGCAGTGACATGCCAGCCAGGTTCGACAGGCCCCTCAGATCGATTGCTGGTCAGCGCGGTCGTGCCGGACGACGGCGCTGCCCATGCGCCGCCGAGCGCACGTTACGGCCGGCGATCAACTTGCCGGTCACGCCCTGCGCTGGCGAGCACGCGCGACGACCACCGCCAGACCCATCACCAGCATCGCCACCGTGCCCGGCTCCGGCACCGGCGCCAGCACGCCGAAGAGACCGTGCGCCTCGTCGCCCGGCCCGGCGGTGAAATAGAGGCTCAGGCTGCTGCCGGCCTTGCCGTCATTGCCCACGGCCAGCGCCCACAGCCCGTCGATGCTCAACGGCGAGCCGCCTGCGCCGGCGATCTGGCCGGCGAACGAGTGTGTCTGCAGATCGTATGCATTGATCCGGCCATCGCCGAAATTGCCGACCAGCAGGTCCCCGGCCAAGCTGCCGAACGACGACGGGGCAATCGCCAGGCCCCACGGGGCATTCAACGGCCCGCCCGTCGCGACGCGATTGATCAGCTGGCCCTGCAGATCGAAACGGTCGACGATGCCGAGGCCCGGACCGGCCATCTCGTCGGCCGAGTTCGGCTGCTGCTTCGCATAGGTCACGTACAAGGAACCGCCCAGATTCTGCACATTGAACGGCGCATAGCCCGACGGCAAGTTGGGGTCGCTGAAGCTGCCGGCAAGGTTTTGCGACGCTGCGCTGCCCTTGATCACATCGACCGCGCCGGTGCCGAAGTTCGCGGCGTAGAGGTAGGCGCTGCTGCCGATGCTCGCGTAGGCCGCCCCCTTGTAAAGGTTCGCTGGCGAGGCCACCGCCAGCGTTTCCGCCGTGCTGCCGAGTGCGCCTCGCCAACCGGATACCGTGCCGTCCTCGCTGACGAAGAGGAAGGCGTTGCCGTTGAAATTGCCGCTGCTCTGACTGTTGAACACCTGCCCCGTGACGTTGCCGGCCCCGGGGATCGTGACGGTGAGGGGGACCTTCGTCGTGGCCTGGGATGCGGGATCCACGCTGTACAGCTGCGAGGTGCCCGAGCCGTTGGCCGAGATCCAGAAGGGCCCGGTGGGCGCATAGGACAGCCCCCAGGCGTTCGTGAGGCCCGGGTCGGTCAACTGAGCCGGGTTCGCGGACTGGCTGTCGGTGACCAGTCCGACGGCACGGTAGTCGATGGCCGACGCCGGATTCGTCAAAGCAATGAGGAACGCGCCGACGGCCGAGGCCGTGACCGAAACAGGCTTGCTTTTCATGCTTGCTCCTTGTTGGCGAGCGGCCCTGCCGGTCAATACCTGGCTCAGCCGCCGAGGTTCAAAGACTTACCGCCATTCGCTCAGCCTCGCTGCGCCCGCACCGGCGCGCTCGAACTGCCAAGGCTGCGGCGGTGAGTGCCTGCAATCCGAAAAAGGGTTGGAGGCCCGATGGGTCGCTTCATCTGCAGTTCGCACACCGATGACTCGCTGCCGATGAACCCCATGGGCCATCGAACAGCAGACCGCATCAGTCGGCGGCGAGACCGGATGGCCAGTCCAACAGCGCCAGCCCCGGAACTCTGCTGAAGGCCCGATCGGCGCTGGCGAGCATGCAGCGCTCGCTCAGCGCATGCGCCGCGATCAACAGGTCCATCGCCGAGAGGCTCGCGCCCACTACGGCCATCTGCGCCCGCAAAGGCCCGTAGACGGCCGCAGTGGCCGAGGTCCACGGCAGCACACGCACGGTCTGCAAAAAGGCCAGCACGGTTGCCGACAAGCGGGCAGCTTCGGGTTTGCGCGCGAGACCGAAGCGCAGTTCGGCCTCGGTGATCACGGAAATGCACACATCCGCACCCAACAGGCGCTGCAGCGACGTGGCGGCCGCTCCACCTCGGATCAACAGCGAAGCGGCGTTGGTATCCAGCATGGTCGGCCGGGTGGGATTCACGGCCACTCGCGATCGAAGGGCGGCGCCGGATCGCGATCGAGATCGAAGGCCTCGAACTCAGCGGGCGCTTCGGCGATCAAGCGATCGCGCAAGGCGACCCAGTCCTCGAAATGCCTGTTGCGCGCGCTCAGCACGACGTCGCCGGTCAGCGGATCGCGGCGGATCAGCACCTCGTCGCCTTCAAAGCGAAATTCCGCAGGCAAGCGCACGGCCTGGCTGCGCCCGTTCTTGAAAAGCTTTGCGGTTTGCATCGGCTTCTCCTCGGTTCGCCGTTGATATATACCGCAGTATATACCAACGCCGCCAAGGAGGTCCTCAGACCTGCATGTTCATGATGTCCGAATACGCCTGCACCAGCTTGTTGCGCACCTGCAAGGTCGCCTGGAACCCGATCTGCGCCTTCTGCATCGAGATCATCGTCTCTTCGATGCTGACGTTCGGGTTGTCCAGCTGCACCTCGCGCTGCAGGCTGGTGGCCTCG
>Ga0105240_10004540_pt1 | contig 21089 bp, 16 predicted proteins | sample KBSC54metaG_FD_80426 | JGI IMG/M metagenome (GOLD analysis project Ga0105240, IMG submission 80426) | Corn rhizosphere microbial communities from Kellogg Biological Station, Michigan, USA - KBS C5-4 metaG | ecosystem: Host-associated > Plants > Roots > Rhizosphere > Soil | place: Michigan, USA... | reverse complement strand
TGTGAAAAACAATCGGCATTTTGCGCGGAGCGGCCCACGAGCCGAGCAGATGCATCTTGAAACCGTTGGTGTGGATCACGCCGGGCTGGATACGGCGGATCGCGGCGGATAGGCGCCTCGCGTAACCACAACTCGCGAAGCCGCCCCGCAGCATTGCGGCCCGTTCCACAGTGCGTTCCCACATCGCGCCGCCCAATCCCGAATCGCCTGTGCCGGCGAGACTAAGCGGGAACGGAAGCACCTCGACCTTAGCGCCCAAAGCAACCGCTTTGGCCAAGAGTGGTCCTTCTTCTCCCGTAATCAGATTGAATTCCCAGGAGGGGTTCAGCTTTCGAAGTCCGGCCACGAGTGCGAGCAGGCTTGTCTCCGCGCCGCCGATTTGCCCCGTGGGATTCAGGAAAAGAATTCTCATGACTCTGCTAACGGGAGCTGTAGTAATATCCGTAGCTTCCCTGTTTGCCCCAGCGGGGATCGAGGTTGTTAAGCACGCTGCCGAGTAGAGGTACTCCATCATCGGCAAGACACTGGCAAGCGGCGAGCGCGCTTTCCCGGTCAGTTTCCCCGGCACGGATCACTAGGGCCACTCCATCTACGAACTGTCCGATTACGCGCGCATCGGCTAGTTCCAGAATTGGAGGAACGTCCAACAGGACAACATCGAATTCCCGCCGCAGCCGATCGAGGATCAACGGAAGTCTCGGCGAATAGATTAGCCGGGAAATGTGAGTCTCGGACGGATAGCTCGGGAGAATCCAGAGTCCCGAAGTTGACGTCTCGACGGCAATTCGATCAAGCGGATAGTCCGCAACCGGGGAGGTTCCTCCGATCAACGCTTCGAGTGTCGTGCTTCCGGATATCCCAAAAACTTTGGCGATCCGCGGCCGCCGGAAATCCGCATCGACTACTACTACACGCCGGCCGGACTCAGCCAGCGCCATACCAAGATTCGAGGTGATCGTGGTCTTGCCGTCGCCAGCTTGCGGGCTGGTGATCATGATCGCTTTCGATGAGGTTCCGGTGCCCGCCTCACGCATCAGGGAAGCAAGCGTCGTGCGGAACGACTCGGCCAGCATGGAGACGCCTTGTTCCCAGGCGGCATGTACGACGCTGCGATCCTCGGCCACGGGCGTGCCAGCAAATATCTGTCCGGAGATGGATAGCGGTTGCTGCCTTTTCACGCCCACGAATAAGCCGCGATTCGCATTCCGCGGCAGCTTGCCGGCCGCCGGAATCACGCCCAGTTCCGGAATATTCAGCAAGATGCGCGCCGTGCCGGGCGCTTTTACGCTGCGATCCGCTCTTTCCCGCAGGAAAGCGAATCCGACGGATAAGGCGAGTCCGGCAACAATTCCAAACCCGATCGTAGTAGTCGGCCTTGGTTTGTATGGTGCGGAAGGCGGAGAACAGGGTTCTACCAGGCGGATCGGGGCGATGGGCAATGAGCCGGGAGCGCCGCTCTGGTTAATCCGCTGCAGGGTTGTATCGTACATCTGCCGCAGATTGTCCACATCCCGCTTCAGCGCGATATATTGAGCCGCATTGCCAGCCTGCGCATTAACCTGACCGCCTTGCGAAGCATAAGCCGACGCGAGCAGCTTCTCGTGGCGGGCCGCATCTTCATACTCGTTCCGTAGACGGTTCATGACCGCTGTGATCTCGTCCTTCTCAGACGCAAGCAGTTCCTGCTCCTGAGCGTCAAGTCGTTGAATTTTGTAGTGTTTCGGAGTCAACGTCTCGCTCAAGATGGTCCTTTGGTTACGCAAATCCTCAAGTTTCGAGCGCAGCGTCTGGTACGTATCGTCCGCCGCGATTTCCGGTACAGACTCCGGTTTACTATTAAGAGCCGTCTGGTAACGGGCTTGTTTGGCGATTCGGTCGGTCTGCGCTTTCGCCAGGTCGCCTTGTAATTGCGTTAGCTTCACATCATCTAGCGTGTGGTCGGGATCGGCGAAAATGTTTCCCGATTTCGCCACGAAGTTGCGCAAGTTGACCTCCGCCTGCTGGAGTTTGACCTTGGTATCCTCGAACCGTTGCGTCAGCCACTGATTTGTCTTTTCGGCGCTTTCCGTGCGAGAACGGTCGGTTTCCTGGATAAACCGACTCGCGACATTGTTCAGGAACGCGGCTGCCAATGCCGGGTGCGTGGATTCGCAACTCAGCTCCACAAGCCGCGTTCCATTGACCGGGCGGGCGTCAAAACTGTCAGCCGCCGTCATGACTCCCTGTTCAAGAACCGCCTTGGGATCCGCCGATGCGCGCCGGGCACGATGGCGGAGTTTCGCGAAAACATCCGGCCTGACGGGGGCGGGCGCCGGTTGTTTGAGCATATTGTCGACGACCTCGCCGACGACCGGGCCGGATTGCAGCAGCCTGATCTGGGTCTCGAGATTGACGCCGCCCTGGTCGTCGCTTACCAGAATTGGGCTGGCGCTGTTTCCCGAGAGATTCGCCGAAAAGTTCTGAATCTCCAGCAGCACACGCGCCTTATACATCGGAGTATCCGTAATCAGAGCCGCAAGGCCAGCGAATGCGCCGAGAATTATCAGCAGCAGCGCGACCGGCAAATATTTTCGGACCAGGATTCGATAATTGAGCGCAGCCGGTTCGGGCCCCGGATCGGCGGATAAAGGTGGGAGTACCACGGTAGGCTGCGGCTTCACCCGCGATTTTTCGTGCATTTCGTGTTTCTCCCGATCAGGCATGTCTTCGACCGGCTTAGCGCGTAACCGCGAGACTAGTGACAAGAGGAATGGCCAGAGCGACTCCCGTAGCCGCCGCGCGCGACCAGATCGCCTTCCCTCCCGCGCGAGGGACGAAGAGTACATCGTTGGGCATCAGCGGGAAATCGTTTGCCTCGCCCTTCATAATCTTGTCGACATCTACATCGATCGCCGCGCGTCTGGCCGAATCGAGCACGGGGCGCAAGACGCGGACTTTCGTCGAGCCATCCGGGGCGATGCCGCCGACGAGAGACAAAAGCTGAGTCATGGTGATGAAGTCATGTTCCCCGAGCGGCACTGCACCGACGCGAGTTACATCGCCGGTCACATAAATCACCTCCGCTGTCTCGACCGACACCACGTCGAACGGCCGGAGAACGAGATCCTCGGCCGGGCTCACGTTTTGTTCGAGACTGTTCATACTGATCTGCACTGAGGTTGTCTCGCCCGATGGATCCTGAACCGCATTGGGCAGCGGAATCGGCCCCATCTCCTTGCGACGCGTTATTTTGATACGGCGGCTGGCATTAGTCTGCAATCCGCCGACGGTCGCCAGCATCTCTACCAACGTCCGGCGTCCGGTCAGTGAATAGATGCCCGGCGCTTTGAATGCTCCGACGAAGAACACCACTTCCGAGCGGTACTGTGCCACGTTGACACTGACCTGCGGGTTTCTCACATACTCTTTCAGTCGCGTCGTGAGATCCGCCTCGAACTGCTCGACCGTCAGACCCGCCGCGTGAATTTTCCCAACCAGCGGCAGAGTCATGGAGCCGTCGCTCTCGATCCGGTACGGCCTATCGCCGAACTCTTCCACGTTCGTGGCCCGGACCACCACCTGATCGCCAGGACCAAGCGTGTATGCGGGACGGAACTGCGCTTCGGTAACCGGCGCTGGAGTTGGCGGCTGTTGAAGCTGCGCGTATGCCACGGGCAGAAATGGCACGAGCAGTAGAATACGGATCTTCTTCATCGTGTCTCCTGCCATTGCGTTAGCGCACCCGCAGCCTCGGGATCCCGGGAATCTCCTTGCTTGCTGATGCGCTCCCGTATGAGTTCGCTGAGTTGATCGAGACGTGTGGCCAGATGCTTCAGTGTCGCGTCAACGTTGTTCGGTTCCCGAGCCGGTTGCGTCGCCGGCTCGGGAGCGCCATGAGCGGCGATCATCCGCTGCACTGCCATGCGGGCGAAGTCGGAAGCGCTCCGCGCTCCCGAGCTTTCACACGCATGCATGAACTGTTGAAACTCCTCTTGCGAAACCCGGAAGAATACTACTCGGGTGCGCGGCCTTAACACAGCCATTGCCTGCCCCCTAATACGGTCTGCATGATAATTGCCTCACGATGTGATTGTAAATATAGGAAACTCTGAGTAATGTGGATCGAACGGACAAGCTACCGCCCATTCGGTTCCATCTAAGATTTGCACCTTGCGGGTTCTTAGAAAGAGAAGTTACTGTATACTCATCTTGAGTCTCTTATTTACAAAAGTCAATAGTACTGACTTACTTACTAAGCGATGTTAGTTTTGGATGATTCCGCCACATGGTTCCAGGATTGTTCGAGGGTGGCGGGAGATGTCGAAACGATTCGGTTGAAACTTGTTACATCGAGCGGAATTAGAGCCGGAAGGGCCGTCGGAGACGGAACTTCTGCCCATAGCTCTGGAATTCGCATGGTAGTTCGCAAAACTCGCGCGAGCGCAGCCACCTGTAAGGGCCGCGAGTCCCCATCGAGCACCTGGTAAATGTTGACGTAACTACCGTCATCAAGTGAAATTCGAAGCTGGTAGGTTTCGTCACAGTGACTGAATACTTCATCTCGGACGACACCGGGTAGCTTGAGGCGTACCCTCGAGAAACCTAATTCTTTGCAGGCTGAAGAGAGGGCCGTCCAGGACTCCGTTATCGAGCCGGCTGAGCGGAGCGACTTTTCTAGTTGCTTTAAGTGGACCTCGTCGTCGACGATTTGCCGGAAATAACCGCGTGTTAGCAGCCGGCGTGTAATCCCAAATTCGATATACCCCAAGAATTGAATACCCACCGCTACCGCAACGCAGAAAAGAACAATAAGGATGCCGCCGACGCGGTCGTAAAAAGTATGTTGCAATACCGAAAACACAGCGGCTACGCCGCAGACAGCGTAGAGGACCAGGGCGGTTCCGCGGACGGATATGCCGCGTGCGAGCAGACGGTGGTGAATGTGCCCGCGGTCCGCCCCGAAGATCGGCTTGTGGCGTAGAAAACGGCGTAATACGGAAAGCGAAGTGTCCATCAGGGGGACGGATAAGACCATCAGCGGAGCGGTCATTCCCAGAAGTGTCGTTTTTTCACTCCAAATGGCGCCGGCGCATCCCAGGAAAAATCCGAGCGATAAACTGCCGCAGTCGCCGAGAAACACCGAAGCTGGATTGAAGTTGTATCGAATGAATCCGAGCAGGCAGCCGAGGAGGGGCACGGTTACGAGAGCCAGACCAACATTATGGCCCGCAACCGCCGAGCAGAAAATCGCCCCTGTCGCGAGCAGTCCCACGCCCGAAGCGAGGCCATCCAGTCCATCAATGAGATTGAAAGCGTTCGTGCAGATCACCAGCCATAAAACCGTGAACAGCGGACTGGTCCATTGATCCAGGGCATTCCCGCGCAGGAGGTGGACCTCAACACCGGAAAAATAAGCCACGAGCGCAGCCGCGATTTGTCCCGCCAGTTTGCGTTTCGGTGAGAGCCAGACCAAATCATCGATCAGCCCCGTGGCAAATACAATCACGACCGCCACCAGCATGCCCCAGACCTTCGGCAACACCGCTCCGACAATCGTGCTACCTGGTCCCGGGATCGCCAGCAGCAAGCCAAAAGCCAATAAGTAGGCACTGAAGATACCAATTCCGCCGATCCGGGGAATGGGAGTTACATGAAGTTTCCGCCGGTTATCTGGTACGTCGACCACGTTCCAGCGCAGGAAGGCGTCTCGGACCAGCGGCGTGAGTATGAGAGCAAAAAGAAATGAACTGACCCCAAGAATGGCTAACGTGCCCATGGTGATCTCTACTAGCGAATCAAGATATAAAACGCCCGAGGCGTGAAACGGATATTAAGCGTGGAAAGCAAGCGGAAAGAACTATCGCGTGTCGGCGAACTTAAAGAGCGCGGGCCACCTGGCGAGATGTGGCTGAGGCGGAGTGGAGAACTTCCACCCAATCGCCGTCGACTTCCGCTGCGATGGACCTTTGCAGCAACTCAATGGAGACGACTAGACGATAGCTGTTCTTGAATTCCGTCAGGATTCCCTCCACTCCCGTGAGCGGCCCTTTTCTGATCCGGACATGCTGCCCTTCGCGCAAATATGGCCACGGCCCAGCCACTCTGGCTTCTGAAACCGTCTTCCGGACCGCTTCAATTTCGTGATCCGGGATGGCGATCGGGACTCTACCGATGCTGACAATTCCTTGCACGTTGGGCGTTTTGAGGATCGGGAGGCGGTACATCGGATCGAATCGGCAAAATAAGTATCTCGGGAACAGGGGCTGATCGATTTCTTTGACCCGGTCAGACCAAGCCCGCCTGGAACGGTAAGTCGGAAGATACGCTTCGTAACCCTTCTCGCGCAGGGTAACGGAGAGCCACTGTTCCAGAGGCGACCGCACTTGAACTGCAAACCAAGCCAAAGAATTATTGCTCATAACTTACTCCAAACACTCCTAAAAGATGTCCGTGATTTTGCCGGCCGAGGACAAAGCTACCGCTTCACTAGTCACATCCGGCTAGTCACGATTCGCGCTTTCGCGCGCTATTTACTGGGTGTACTCACATATTCAGGTACCTCTTAACTCTTGTCAATGCACTTTAGTCCCTCCTCAGGCAGGCACGATTTGCAAATCGTTCCGGTACGTTCAGCCTCGATGCAGTCCGTAGCGACTACTTGCGTAAGGCGCATCACCGGAAACGTTTCTAGCGGCGGTAAATTAATGTGAAATGGTAAATAATTCCGTGCAATTGTAGCGGAAACAACCTTTTGGTACCGCAGTGTCCGTACTAGGAGGGTTTCAGTAGTATGCAGTACGTGGATGATTACTTGGAGTGTATTTTAGCTTGATGGCGGGTAACCGCTCGCCTATACTAACATCGTCGGAACAGGTAAGCGTAGTGGGCAATGGCCTTGAGTGGCGCGCCATTGAGAGTGTTGCTAATGAGCGGCATTATCTGATTTTGTTGTGAGACATAGCTGAGGCAAACGGTAAGTTGCGGGAGATGGAGTGAGTTTAAAAAATCAAACGAGACCGATTGCACGCAGAGATCATCTTCTGATCGAGTATCTACATGAAGAGACATTTGTCTACGATGCGGAGCACCACAAAGCGCATTGCTTGAATCAGACTGTCTCCTACGTTTGGAACAACCTGAATGGAGAGAACACCGTGTCGGACCTCGCCATGTTGGTCGAACGCGAGTTTGGCGTCGCTCGCGGTGAGCCGCTGGTTCGGGTGGCCCTAAAGCAATTGGGAAAGGCCTGCTTACTCGAAGAAAACGGTGCGGCTGAAGAAAACGGCGCGTTACCATCCAGGCGGGAGATAGCGCGTAAGGTGTCGATGGCCGGTGGCGCGGCTTTCCTTCTGCCAGCCATTGCTTCAACGATCGCGCCAACGCCCGCCATGGCGGGATCCTGGGATGGGGGACGCCATCGGCCGCCGCCGCCCCCTCCTTGGTGGTGGTGATGGAATTAAATCCTAGCTTGCTGGGACGCAATAGATTCTGCGACCGCTCTCACGGTCGTGGCTTGGAATAAGTGTTTCGTGCCGCGCGTTACTGGGTGTAGGGGTCTGCGCGCGATTTCGGGTTTGACGGCTGGTCGCGCAGAGTTGGAGCTTTTGTTGTGCTGTGCCCGGAGCGCGCCTGACGCGGGTACTATCCAGTTCATTCAGGAATTATCAGTTTCAGATGTCAATTGGCAGCGTTTCGTCGAACTGGCTTCATCGCACGATGTTCTCCCACTGGTCTATTGGAACCTGAGCCGGTTCTGCGCAGACTTGGCTCCGAGCGTTCTGATGGCGGATCTCCGGCAGAAGTTTGAAACGAATGCACTAGCGAACCTTGCCCGAGCAGCAGAACTTCGGGCGATCCTTCAAAACTTCCACGATCATGGCATAGGAGTGGCGCCTTTCAAAGGCCCTGTAATGGCAGCCTCTCTGTATGGATCTCCGGTGTTGCGCTCCTTCGGCGATCTTGACATTCTAGTTCGCCCCGGCGATGTGGATCGCGCGAAGGATCTCTTGTTCTCACGAGGCTATCGGATCGATGAACAGTATCTCCCTGCTTCGAAACATCTCGTCTTTGTCCGGGCGGACTGGGGTTCCGTTGTCGAACTGCATTGGGCGTTTTTCGACCCGGCTTTGCGGTGCCGCCTGGATACCCGCCGCTTGTGGAACCGCGTTCGTGAAGTTCAGTTCTACGGAGCACCGGCACCGGGACTAAATCCCGAAGACGAGATCCTGATCCTGGCGGTCCACGGAGCAAACCACGGGTGGCCGATTCTTAAATGGGTTTGCGATATTGCCGAATTCGTGCGGGTTTATCCGGATCTCGATTGGCGAGACGTGCTGAAGCAAGCCAAATGCGCCCGTTCGGAGCGAATGTTTCTGTTAGGGCTCGCAATGGCGGCCAACCTCCTCGGCGCGGAACTTCCGCCGGACATCCGCATGCGGTTGGATGCCGGCGTGATTACAGCTCTTACAAAGGACGCGTGCGATGGCCTGCTTGCCCGCCGCAATCGAGGTTCCATCGTGGTGGAGCGCGCGGCAAACCTTCGCCGGCAAATGGACTACCGAGAACGGGCGCTTGATCGAGTTGCGCTCTGTTGGCACTACCTCTGGGAGCGCCTGAAGTCAAATGAAGCAGATTATGATTATTGGAAACTCGCGCCTCACTGGGCATTTCTGTATACGCTCCTGCGGCCGGTCCGGCTGATACAGGTATATGGTTTTGGACCTGCGCTGACGACTTTGAGAATTTTATTCAATGGCCAGCGACGCGACGCGACAACATCATAATGCAGGTATGGCTATTGAGCGCGAGATCAAACTTCCGCTTCCACTTGCTGGCGTTTCATCCCTTCCGGACAAGCTGATCTGGCTAGGGTTTTCGCTACGAGCCCCGCGCGTTCACGAGACCAATACGATTTTTGATACCGCCGGCAGAGACCTTCGAGGACGAGGCCAGCTCATCCGTCTGCGCCGCGTGGGCGAACGCGCGATTCTCACCTACAAAGGTCCGGGGCAATCTGTCCGGCACAAATCGCGAGAAGAGATTGAGCTTGATATATCCGACGCTGGGCCGATGCGGGAGATTCTGGATCGCCTTGGCTATCGCCCCGTGTTTTTCTACGAAAAATTCCGAACCGAATATTCACGCGATCAAGGTATTCTTACCATCGACGAAACACCGATCGGCAATTTTCTGGAACTCGAGGGTGTAGAGGAATGGATTGACCTTACTGCGGCCGAGCTCGGTTATGTCGAATCCGACTACATCCTACTGAGTTATGCAAGTCTTTATCTTGATTACCGCCAGCAGCATCCCGAAGCGTCGTCCGACATGATATTTGCTTCCGGCAAGCGTCCACTACAATGAAAGCGTGCAGCCGGAAGCCGGTCTCCAACTCGCCACCGAAACATTAACGAAGGTTCGCCAGGAAATCGCGAAGGTTATCGTTGGCCAGCAGGATGTCGTCGATGGGGTGTTGATCTGCCTACTTGCGGGCGGGCACGTTTTGCTTGAAGGCGTGCCAGGATTGGGTAAGACCACGCTGCTTCGGACGCTGGCGCGTGTTCTTCATCTCAAGTATTCGCGCATCCAGTTCACTCCGGATCTAATGCCAGCCGACATTGTGGGAAGCATGGTGATTGAGACGGACGAGCGTGGGTCGAAGTCGCTCGGGTTTCAGCCGGGACCGATTTTTGCCAATCTCGTTCTGGCGGATGAGATCAATCGTGCCACGCCGAAAACACAGTCCGCGCTTCTTGAAGCGATGCAGGAAGGCACCGTCACCAGCGGCAACACGACGCATCAATTAGACACGCCGTTTCTCGTCATGGCAACGCAGAATCCGATCGAGATGGAAGGAACTTATCCGCTGCCCGAAGCGCAGCTCGACCGCTTCCTGATGAAAATTCTGGTTGAGTATCCGTCGCGGGAGGATTTGAGCCGCATCGTTGAGCGCACCGTGCAGCACAACGAGGCCGCGATCGGTCCCGTGCTCGGCAAAGAGGCGATTCTGGAGATTCGGGGCGTGTGCCGGCAGGTGCTGGTGGCTCCTCACGTGCAGGATTTCGCGATCGACCTGATTATGGCGACCCAGCCAGGCGGCAAGCTCGCGCATGAGCTGGCTAACCGGTATATCCGCTACGGAAGCTCGCCGCGCGGCGCTCAGGCGCTGGTGGAATGCGGGCGAATTCTCGCGCTGATGAACGGACGTCTGCACCTTAGCACGGACGACCTTGTGACGGTCGCGCCCGCCGTACTGCGTCATCGGATCATTCTCAACTTCGATGCTCATGCCGACGGGCAGACCCCTGAATCTCTGCTGCGGAATATCGTGGGGAGCGTGACCGCGGCGGTCTCATGAATGGAAGCGCGCTGATCGACAGTTCGTTCCTGCGCAAGCTGGAACTGCTAGCGGTCCGTTGGCAGAAGTCGTTTCCGGGATTAGTGGGGGGGCATAATGCATCGCGGTTCGCCGGTCCGGGCCAGGAATTTCTCGATCATCGCCATTTTCATCACGGCGACGATCTACGGGCAATCAACTGGCGCGCCTACCTGCGGCTGGAAAAGCTATTTCTAAAAATGTTTCAGGTGGAGCCGCGCGTGCCGGTGCGCTTACTGCTCGATTGCAGCCGGTCGATGGAAACCGGCGATCCGGCGAAATTCGATTACGCACGCCGTCTTGCGGCCGCGCTGTGCTACATCGGCTTGGTGCGTCTCGATACAATCTGTCTGCAGCCGTTCGCGGAAAGCCTTGCACAATCTTTTTTATCGAGTGGCGGCCGGCACCAGTTCGTCTCCACGGCCGAATTTCTTTCATCGCTGGCGATGCGGGAACATACCGATTTTCTGCGCGCGGCTCGCGATTTCATCGCGCGCTATCCCCAGCGCGGGCTGTTAATCGTCATCTCGGATTTCCTCGATAACGCCGGCTGCGAAAAGCCGCTTCAGTTCTTTGCCGACTACGGTCATGAATTGATGCTGATTCACGTATGGGCGGAAGAAGACCGCACGCCGCCCTGGGATGGGCAATTGAAGCTGATCGATTCGGAAACCGGCGATATGCTCGATCTTGCCTTCGACAATCGCTCCCGGGATGAATATACGGCGCGCTTCGACCGATTTGCGGACGCGTTGAAGGCCGTTGCTAACCGCAGCGGTGGCCGTTACGTCGGTTTATCGACAGCCGTTCCCATCGAGGAAGCGGTTTTCGGGCCGATTGTTCAGTTCGGCGGGATCGAATAGGGCTCCATGTTTTTCCTGAACCTGACTCTCCCGGAATTTCTGGCATTGTTCAGCGCGGTCTCCGGGCTGGTAGTCGCGCTCTATCTTCTGGACCGGCGGCGCCGGCGCCAGCGAGTGGCGACGCTGCGGTTTTTCGCGACGGCGCCAAACATTTCGGACGTTCATCACCGCCGTAAGCTACGGCAGCCTTGGTCGCTTCTGCTGCAGATCGTCAGCCTGACGCTTCTTCTGCTGGCAATCGCCGAATTGCAGATCGGTTCTCCGGACCGCTCTTCGCGCGATCATGTGCTCATTCTGGACACCTCCGCATGGATGAACGCTCTCGCCGGTCCCGCCGGCCATGGGAACGTGCGGCTAATCGATGAGGCGCGCCGGATCGCCGCGCGCTATCTGAAGTCGCTGCCGGACGGAGATCGAGTTATGCTGATCCGCGCCGATTCGATCGCGACGCCGGCGACAGGCTTTGAAGCAAATCGCGCGGCGGTTCTGAAAGCGATCGAGGCGACCCAACCAAGCGCGGCGCCCTTGAATATCGACCAAGCGCTCGCGGTGGCCGATCAGTCGCGCAGGTTGAACGCGTCAAAACCAGGAGAGATCGTCTTTATCGGCGCGGGGCGCGTCCCTTCGGATCGTTCTCCTTCGGCTCCGATGCCCGCCGACGTCCGGACGATTCTCATACCCGGAGGCACCCGTAACTGCGGCCTTCGTGAAGTGGGCGTGCGGCGCGATCCGGCGTCGCCCGACACGTGGGAAATTTTCGTCGCGGCGAAAAACTATAGCGAGAGCCCACGCTCCATCACGCTTTCCCTGCGATTTGGCGGGGCGGTGATTGGGGTCCAGCGAATGACTATAGCGGCGGGCGGGGAAGAGAACGCCGCATTTCGTTACGGCACGCGCGCGGCCGGATGGCTGGACGCGCGAATCTCCCCGAACGATGCGTTTCCACAGGACGATCACGCAACATTGGAACTTCCCGCGCGAAATCCGGTGAGGGTTTCGGTGGTTACCGATCAGCCCGAAACGCTCCACCCAGTTTTTAATGCGATTCCTGGGATAGAAGCGTCGTTTCTGCCCACGACGTCTTACAATTCCGCAAGGCCAGCGCGGATTACTATTTTCGATCGCTTCGCTCCCGCTGCTTCCGTGAAGAACGATAGCATCTGGATCGACCCTCCCGCCGGCAGGTCCCCTATCCCAGTGATTGCGGAGCGGGAGAATTTGAAACTACTGCAATGGAATTCGGACTACCCGCTGGGCCACGGTCTACATACGCGCGATGTCGTGCTGGCCGCTTCGCAAGTCTATCGGGCGGCCTCGGACGATATTGCCGTCGCCGAATCCGATGCCGGTCCTGTCATTGTGGCCAGAGATGGCGTTCCGAAGATTGTCGCGTTCGGTTTCGATCCTCTCGCCTCAAATATGAAATATGAGCTCGCGACGCCCATTCTTTTCGCGAACATTCTGCGCTGGATGGCGCCTGATCTCTTCCGCCGCGTGGAATTGACCGCACGGACGGCGGGAGCTGTTGAGGTTCCGCTTGAAGCGGGGATCGATCCAGCCACGGTTCGAGTAGTCACGGAAAGCGGCAGGAAGCTGCCCTACACGGTAGAAAACGGAACGCTGCGCTTCTTCGCCGGAGAGCCTGGGATTGTGCGCGTGCTCGCGGGAGACCGCGAGATGATCTATTCGCTGACGCTGCCTCCAGCGGGCGACATGGTCTGGAAACCGGAGCATGTGCGCCGTGGAGTTCCGAAGCGTGGAGTGCCCGCGCCCACTCCGCGCGATGTGTGGCGACTTCTTGCCGCTGTAGGAGGTGCTGGAATTCTAGCAGAGTGGCTTCTGTTTGGGGGAGGCCGGCCGCGGCGCGCGGAAGTGGAGATCCCGGCGGGCAAGGGCGTTTGGAGAAAAGCGTCGTGACATTCGGCGTTCCGATGTTCGCTCTGCTCGCGACACTGCCGCTTGCATGGATTATCGTGAGCTGGCGGCGGGCGGCGCGGCCTTGGGCCCTGGGCCTCAAGGGAATCGCTCTTGCTTTGATTCTGCTTGCCCTCTCCAGTCCGGTGGTCCGGTTTCCCGAAACAAAAATGGCAATCGCTGTTTTGGCCGATACGTCGTCCAGCATATCCGATGAAGGCTTGTCGCAAGCGAACCGCATCGCGAGCGCGATCGCTCGCCGGCGGGGCCGTAATTGGACCACTCTTCTCCCATTTGCGCGGATGCCGCACGCGGTGGAGGACGGCAGCCGCCGCGGTTTGAAGCATACGCCGGGAGAAAGCGGGCAGGCGACGGATTTGGAAGCGGCCGTCCGGGAAGGGATCACGATGCTGCCGCCGGGTCTGGTACCGCGCCTCGTGCTTATTTCGGACGGCCACGAGAACTCGGGCAGCGTGGCTAGAGCGGCTTGGCAAGCACGCGAGCTCGGTATCCCGGTCGATACCTATGGCGTCGCCGGGCGCGCGGAACCCGCTCTGCGCCTCGAATCGGCGACCGCTCCTTCGTTCGCCTTCACAGGCGAGAAGATCCCTGTGGATATCGTGGTTTCTTCGCCATCGGCGGCGAAAGGAAGCGTGGAGATGTTCGCCGAGGGGCACTCGCTCGGGTCCCATGGGATCAGTCTGGCGAAAGGCGAGAATTCGCTTCGCGTTAACGCGAGCATTAGCGCGGCCGGAGCCTTGAGCTTTTCCGGAATCGTGCGCGCGTCGAATGGCACGTATCACGACGAGATCCGCTTTAATCGAGCGATCACGCTGCGCCGCCCGCGCGTCCTATACGTTTCGCGGGATCCCGCCGGAACAGGCGTGAATCTGCTGCAAACTTTGGCCGCGGCGCAGTTCGATGTCACGCAAGCACCTGAGATTCCGTTGGCAAATCTGTCCGATTATCAAGTGACCATATTGAACAATGAGGATCTCGAATCCATTCCGGCGGATAAGAAAGCGGCTCTTGAGAATTTCGTCAAACAGGGTGGTGGATTGCTCGTGATCGGTGGCGAGCGCAACGTTTATCCCCAGCACCTCCACGCCGAAAATGCCCTAGACCGCGTGCTACCCGCGAAAATCGCGCCGCCCCGGACTCCCGAGGGGACGTGTGTGATTTTGATCATCGATAAGTCGTCATCAATGGAGGGTAAGAAAATCGAACTGGCGCGGCTCGCAGCAATCGGCGTAATCGATAATTTACGGCCAATTGATAGAGTCGGCGTGTTGATCTTCGATAACTCATTCGAGTGGGCAGTACCGCTGCGGCACGCGGAGGACAAATCGCTTATCAAGCGCTTGGTATCCGGGATCACTCCCGATGGAGGAACCCAGATCGCGCCTGCGCTCAGCGAAGCGTACCAGAAGATTCTTCCAGTAAACGCGACCTACAAACATATCGTGTTGCTGACAGACGGCATCTCGGAAGAGGGAGACAGCCTGGATCTCTCGAAAGAAGCGCTGAAGCGGCACGTGACGATTTCCACCGTTGGACTCGGGCAGGACGTTAATCGCGCATATCTCGAAAAGATTGCATCGTTCGCCGGCGGCAAATCCTATTTCCTTTCCGACCCCGGCGGTTTGCAACAGATTCTGTTGCGCGACGTCATGGAACATACCGGATCGACCGCCGTCGAAAGGGATTTTCGTCCCGTGATTGCAAAGCAGGCCGAAATTCTGAATGGTTCCGGTATGGAATCCGCGCCGCCGCTGAAGGGTTATGTTAAGTTCATCGCGAAGCCCACGGCCGAGACGATTCTGACTGTGAGCGACCGCGATCCTCTGTTGGTTCGCTGGCAATACGGCCTCGGCCGGGCGGCGGTGTTTACGTCGGATGCGAAAAGCCGCTGGGCCGCCAACTGGGTTACGTGGAAAGGCTACGACCGCTTCTGGACGAACCTGTGCAGGGACCTGCTGCCGCGTTCGCGGGAAACGGAAGCGAAGGTCGGCTACGATAGCGCCAGCGGCGATCTGGTCGTTAATTATGCGCTCGGAGCCAACGTCGCTGAACCGCGCGAGATTCCGGAGATATTCGTCTTCGGTCCCGGCGGTTTTGAAAAGCCGCTGCCACTGGTGAAGGTGGCGAATAGCGCATTCCACGGCCGGGTTGCGATTGGCGATCGCCAGGGCCTGTTCCGTGTGCGTCCTGTCGCCGAGTCGCGCGCCTTCCCCGAGGCGGGCTTCTATCGCGATGAACAGGAAAGCCACGATTACGGCACGAACGAATTCCTGCTGCGACAGGTGGCCGGCTTCACCGGCGGCCGGTTCAATCCAAGTCCTTCGCAGGTCTTCGATCCAGCCGGCCGCTCGATTCGTTCTTCGATGCGACTATGGCCGCTGCTGCTCGCGCTGGCGATTTTGTGCGATCTCATCGAACTGGTGATGCGCAAAGGCTCCAACATTCTGCCGCGATTCCCATGGCTTCATGCGGCGGCGAGATGAACTACCGTTTCGAGATGGAACGTCTGCGGGAATAAATCGATCAGCGCGATGCTTTCGATGTGGTATCCACCCGCAGCCAACTGGGCCAGATCGCGGGCAAGCGTGGCGGGATCGCACGACACAAGCACAAGGCGGCGCGCGCGAATGCGCAAGAGTTGAACCGCCGCTTTCTTGCCAATGCCAGCCCGCGGCGGATCGGCGAGAATGAAGTCCGGAGTTTCGGAAAATTTAACGAGAAAGTCCTCCACGGCGGCCCAGTGCGATTCGATCGCAGCCCCGGAGCGACTTGCGTTCTGGACAAGATCGCGATACGCGCTTGCTCCGGCTTCGACCGCGATCACTCGCGTGAATCGTTTTGCGAGCGCCATGGAAAATAGACCGGCTCCAGCGTAGAGATCCAAAGCGAGCGAGCCGGAAGCCACTGTTGTTGCGGCTTCGACGAGCTTCGGAATTAGAAACCGATTCACCTGAAAAAATGAGTTGCGGCTGACACGGAGTCCTGCGTATTCAATCGGCATTGCTGTACCGAGCGAGTCCAGAAGTTCGCGCATGCGCCGCGTAACGCGCGCGGCGGGACTCACCTGAAGATCGATCTCATTGGTGAAAAGTTCGAGCGTGCCGTCATACCGCCCGGCGTACGGTATCTCCGCATTCAGCTTGGCAATCACTTCATTCAGCTTGGGAGAACTGACGGGGCACCGGTCGATCGCACACAGCTTCATCGATCCGTGCTCGCGGTATCCAACTCGTCCGTTCTCAACATGCAATTGCACACGATTGCGGTAGCCCCACGGCTCGCCCGCAATCGCCGCGATATCGTGATTGAAACGAATTTTACCGATGCGCTCGATCGATTCCCTGAGAATGGCGCGCTTCTGCGCGAGCTGTTCCGCATAGTCGATGTGCTGATACTGGCATCCGCCGCAGCGCATGAAATACGGGCATGGCGGTTGGGCGCGCGCCGGCGAGGGGCTTATCACATCGAGCAAGTTCCCGCGCAGCACCCCGCCGTTGGACGGCTTGGCTTCCGCTCGAACCGTCTCGCCCGGTAAAACGAACGGCGTCAAGGCGACTCGCCCATCCACGCGCGCAAGTCCATCGCCGCCGTACACCAGCTTTTCAATCGTAAATTCCATTCAGATCCACTCTCTCCTGTACCATAGAAATTCACGCTCAATTTCCAAATGAAAAAGAGAGTTCTTTCCGGAGTACAGCCGTCGGGCAATCTTCACATCGGTAACTATCTTGGGGCTCTGAAGAACTGGGCGGAGATCCAGGCGGATTACGAAAGCTTCTTCTGCATAGTCGATTTGCATGCGGTTACCGTTTATCAGGAACCGGTCGAACTGCGCAAAAAGATAGTAGAGACGGCGGCTCTTTTCATCGCTTGCGGCATCGATCCGAAGCAGTCGGCGATCTTCGTGCAATCGTCCGTACACGGCCATGCCGAGCTCGCGTGGCTGCTCACCTGCGTCACGCCGGTCGGCTGGCTTCAGCGTATGACGCAGTTCAAAGCAAAGTCGGAAGCGCAGGAGACGATCGGGTCCGGGCTCCTCCTGTATCCGGTGTTGATGGCCGCCGACATTCTGATCTACGATGCGGCTATTGTGCCCGTCGGCGACGATCAGGCGCAGCACCTTGAGCTGACGCGCGATATCGCCCAGCGCTTCAATTCCCTGTATGGCGAAACGTTCGTGATGCCGGCAACGTATTTGCCCACAGTCGGCGCGCGCATCATGGGGCTCGACGAGCCCGATAAAAAGATGAGCAAGTCGGCGACGGGTTCGGGCCACGCGATCGGTTTGCTGGATCCTCCCGAAGTCGCGCGTAAAAAGATTATGCGGGCGACGACAGACTCGAATCCGGCTGTCCGTTTCGAGAGCATGGGACCGGGCGTGGCGAATCTGCTTGCGATTTTTCAGGCGTTCAGCGAATGGCCAGGGGATCGGATGCGCAGTCATTTCGACGGCCTGCGCTATGGCGATCTGAAGAAGCAGATTGCGGAGATGGTGGTTTCCAAACTGGAGCCAATCCAGCGGCGCTATCGCGAAATTACGGCCGAACCCGGATACCTGGACGGTGTTTTGAAGGATGGCGCGGAGCGCGCTTCGACGATCGCCGATAAAACCGTCGCGCGGGCCAAATACGCAATGGGTCTTTACACGCAGTAACGATATGAGCGGCGGCGCGGTCACCGTATCGGTCTATTTTCGCCTGCTCCGCTCCAATCGTAATTACCGGCTGCTCTGGTTCGCGCAGATTATCAGTGAACTCGGGGACTGGTTTTGCACCGTCGCGATCTACAGCCTTCTGCTCGACTTCACAGGACGGGCTGAATCGGTCGGCATCGCGTTTGTCCTGCAGGTGCTGCCGCTATTCTTCGCTGCGCCGGCAGCCGGCGTGATCAACGACAGGCTTTCCCGCAAGCGCGTGATGATCTGCTCGGATTGGTGCTGCGCCGTGATTGTTTTCTGTATGATTTTCGCGCGCGGCCCGCACCTTGTCTGGCTGATTTATTTACTACTGTTCCTGCAAACAATTGCCTGGACGCCTTATGAACCGGCGCGAAACGCCGTGATTCCGAACGTCACGGAACCGGGGGAGCTCATTGCGGCGAATACGCTCTCTTCCACGACATGGTCGTTCAACTTCGTGGTAGGCGCGGCGCTGGGCGGCCTCTTCGCCGCCTATTTCGGCCGCGATGCCGTTTTTATTTTCGATGCGCTATCGTTTGTGGCTTCGGCGCTTCTGCTGCGGCGCATGAAATTCGCGGAGCCGCACGCGGAACATCGCCCTCCGCTCCGTATGAGCGATCTCGCCGATTTCTCGCCGGTTCTCGAAGGCATCCAATACGTCCGGAGCGACCGGCGACTGCTGGCGACGATCTTTGTCAAGACGGGCCTCGGCGTAATGGCCGCGAATTGGGTTCTTCTGTCGATTTACGGCGAGCGCCTTTTTCCTTTACATCGACCCGGCTTAAGCGCGAGCAACGACGCGATGCTCTCGATGAGCCTGCTCTATTCGTGCCGCGGGATCGGGTCGGTTATCGGTCCTTTGGCAGGCGGCTACTGGGCCGGACACGCCCAGAATCGTCTACGGCTCGGAATACTCCTTGGATTCCTGGTGGCGGGGCTTGGATATTTTGGACTCGGCATCGCTCCCACGTTGTTGGCGGCGTGCGCCGTCATCGTGTTTGCGCATGCCGGCAGTTCCACGGTGTGGGTCTATTCGACCACTCTCATGCAGCTTCAAACGGACGATCGTTTTCGCGGACGACTGTTTTCGGCTGAGTTCGGGTGCAGCATGTTGATGATGTCGATATCGAGTTACTTCGCCGGTTTCTTCATCGACCACGGCGCGAAACCGCAAACCATTGCAATGGCCGTGGGGATCGCATTGGCCATCCCCGCGGCGGCATGGGCCCTCGCGCTGCGTCTATGGAGAGACGATGGAAACGCGCGCAAAGCCCTCATCGACGCTCGGCCGGAGGAGCCGTAAAGCCATATCGCGGATTGCTTCTTCCGGGACCTTGCGAACGCGCGCCCGATTCCGCTCAAGACAGACTTCGAGCGGCACGTCGAAAAAGAGAGCCTCTACTTCGCAACCGCATGACTCCGCCAACTCGATGTAAGGCCTCCGTTCCTGGGGCGTGATGTGCGTCGCATCGACGTAGGTAACGGGTCGCCCGATATCGGCTCGCTGCTTTAACAGATACCGGATTGTGGCGAAGACCCGCGGGTGAATCGTCTGATCGGTCGCGTCATCCGCCAGCAGATGCCGGATCTCGTCGGAGGAGATCGAGGGGAGGCGATTTTCAGCGAGCCACGTCGTTTTGCCAGAACCGGGCAGGCCGCAGAGCACTACGATCACGCTACGCAAAATATCGTTCGGCCTCGAGCAATCGCTTTGCGACCCGGCGGCGCATCTCCACTGTATTGACCGGCTCGAATTTTGTGAATCGCTTCAGCACGGCGATGTTCGTTCGTAGCGCGTCGCCTTCCGAACAGGCCGCCAGCACGGAGCGCCCCGCGCTCTCCACCGTTTCCATGGCCTCCCGCACAAACACCGCGGCCATGTCGCACGCCATCTCCCCCTTGCCGCGCGCCGCAAGCTTTTCGGCCCGCAGCAGCACGGACTCCATCGCGAACGCATTCATCGCAACGTCGGTAATGCCCGCAAGCACTTCCTGCTGTTCTTCAATCGCGTTCTGAAATTTTTGGTGCGCCGCTCCCAGGCACAACAGCGCAGTCTTCTTCGCATTTGCGACCAAGCGCTTCTCCTCCGCGAATGCGCCGCCTTCATTCGATAAAAGCGCGGGGCCACCCAGAAGCTCGGCTTGCAGTTTTTTCACTGCTTCCACCAGTGGCAATTGCCCGCGCTGCGCCCGTTTCAGCAGCATGCCGGTCGCCAGGAGGCGGTTGATTTCGTTCGTGCCTTCGAAGATTCGATTGATGCGCGAATCGCGGTAAGCGCGCTCGACTTCGTAATCCTGGTGATAGCCGTAGCCGCCGTGAATCTGCACGCCTTCGTCGGTTACGTAATCGAGCATCTCCGACGCGAAGACCTTGATGTAAGAACATTCGGCGGCGTACTCTTCCACCGCCTTCAACATCGTTTTCGGGGCGTCCGCTTGTTCCCACGAGAAGTCCTTGAGATGATCCTGAATCAACCCCACGACACGATAGCTCATTGTTTCTGCCGCGAAGAGCCGGATCGCCATTTCAGCCAGCTTGTGCTGGATCATGCCGAACTCGGCAATCGATTTCCCGAATGCCTTCCGCTCCTTCGCATATTTGAGTGAAACGCGCAGTACTTCCTTCGCTCCGCCCACTGTAAACGGTCCGAGCATCAGCCGCCCGAGATTCAAAATGTTGAACGCGATAATATGCCCACGTCCAATTTCACCGAGCACGTTCTCAACTGGAACCGCCACGTTATCGAAATAAACCGCGGTGGTGGAACTGCCCTTGATGCCCATCTTCTTTTCTTCCGCGCCGGGGCTGACGCCCGGAAACGCGCGCTCTACCAGAAACGCCGTGAACTTCTCTCCTCCGATTTTCGCGAACACGGTATAAAAATCGGCCGCGCCCCCGTTGGTGATCCACATCTTCTGCCCATTCAGGATGTAGTGCGTCCCATCGGGATTCAAATCCGCCCGCGTGCGTGCCGCCAATGCGTCCGAACCCGCCTGCGGTTCGCTGAGGCAATACGCGGCCACCATTTCCGCCGTCGCCAGTTTCGGCAAGTAGCGCCGCTTCTGTTCCTCAGTGCCGAACAACAACAAAGGCAGCGTTCCGATGCCAGTGTGCGCGCCGTGCCAGCCGGAGTAGGAGCCATCGTGCGACATCTGCTCGGCGACTACCATGGCGGAGGCCATATCCATTTCCATGCCGCCGAATTTCTCAGGGATCAAGATGGCCGTGAGGCCCAGCTCGGCCGATTTCCGCAAGACCG
>Ga0105240_10004539_pt1 | contig 21091 bp, 15 predicted proteins | sample KBSC54metaG_FD_80426 | JGI IMG/M metagenome (GOLD analysis project Ga0105240, IMG submission 80426) | Corn rhizosphere microbial communities from Kellogg Biological Station, Michigan, USA - KBS C5-4 metaG | ecosystem: Host-associated > Plants > Roots > Rhizosphere > Soil | place: Michigan, USA... | reverse complement strand
TCGATGGAGTGAGAACAGTCGGCTTCCAGGAGCTGTGAGCAGCGATCGCTCACCTACCGAGTCTCTGCGCATGACGCAGATATCAAATCCTGACCGCGATGCCCTAATTCCCGAACTGTCGGCTACTCGGAAGTTTAGCTTCCGTGTAGCCCGTCAGCCGCGAGCCAACACAAGCATCTTACGCACGAGAGCGGGGCTGAAGGACTCCGCCAAACGCAACCTATTGATCTGGGCGGCAATTTTCTTTCAATGGAACTCTCGATTTCGGACTGATTTCTAAGCATCTTACAAGTTGGTGTGATGGTTACCTGGGTGCCTGCACTTCTGAACCGGTACTCCCAATCGGATTCGCATTGCGGCAGGTGGCCCTTGGGTGTAGATTCAAAAAGAACATTCGTGGGTCAAATAGGTGCGGTACACGATTAAATGTGCGGCTGTAGTTTGTCTCCTGCTGACGCTTTGGTCAGCGGTGGCGTTTGCTGCACATCGTCATGCGAAAGGAACCGATTCAGCGACCTGTACGGTTTGCATGGTCGCTCAGACGTCGGCACCCAGACCCACCGCTCACCTGTACACGGCAGCATTAACCCTCGTATCCACGGTTGAAACAGCTCCCGTCTCAGCAAAGAAGCGTTTTGTAGCGTTCGCCCTCAGTGTTCGACCACCACCTCCCGCCGCGTTGTAACTGATTCCAGAACAAATACCCGTTTTGAATCCGTCCGTATTTTTGGGAGGAATTTATGCTGGCTTCTTATTTGAAGTCGCGTTTCGCGGTTTTCTTTCTGGTTGTTTTCTTTTCGTTCGCAGCCTATGGCCAATCGGGCAGCTCCGGTTCGATCACCGGGGTGGTTACTGACCCATCCGGCGCCGTCGTGCCGAACGCCACGGTTGAGGCTCACAATCCCGTGAGCGGTTTCTCTCGGACAACCACGACCGATGCGTCGGGAAAATTCTCAATTCCGAACGTTCCGCTGAACCCATACCACCTGACGATTACTGGAGCCGGATTTGCTCCTTATGCAACGGACGTTGAGGTGCAGTCGAGTGTTCCGGTGGCGCTCAGCGTCGCATTAAAGGTTGGTGGCTCAGCCGAGAGCGTGACGGTTGAAGCAACCGGAGGCGACCTGATCGAGAACACCTCTACCTTCCATACGGATGTTGACCGTGGTCTGTTCGATAAGTTGCCGCTAGAAAGCGAGTCTTCCTCGCTGAGCTCGCTGGTGACGCTTTCGTCTCCAGGAATTGCCGCCGACTCGAACGGCCTTTTTCATGGAATGGGAGACCACGCCGAGAATTCTTTCTCGCTCGATGGGCAGCCCATCACGGACCAGCAGAGCAAAGTCTTCTCGAACCAAGTTCCTCTGGACGCAATCGCCTCGATGGAGGTCATTTCGGGCGCGCCTCCCGCGGAATACGGCGAGAAAACCAGCGTGGTGATTAACGCCACAACCCGCTCAGGCCAGGGTCTCACGATCCCGACCGGGAGTGTTACAACCAGCTACGGCAGCTTTGGCACATCAACCCTGGGGTTCAATCTCGGGTATGGCGGTCAGAAGTGGGGTAATTTCATCTCGGCGAACGGGTTGAATACTGGCCGTTTCCTTGATCCGCCCGAATTCAGTGTCATCCACGCCAAAGGCAACCAAGAAAACATCTTCGACCGTGTCGATTACAAGTTCTCAAACGCCGATTCGATCCAACTAAACCTCGGACTCACTCGCTCCTGGTTCCAGAATCCGAACAGCTTTGACAACGTTTTGCACACGGGACAGACGGATCCTTCCGGAAACCCTCTCGGGCCCACGGATCAAAGATCTCAAATTCGGACATTCAATATTGCTCCTTCGTGGAACCGTGTGCTCAGCAACAATGCCGTGTTCACGCTGGGGACGTTCGTCCGGCACGATCAGTACAACTATTATCCAAGCCAAAACTTGTTCGACGACTTGTCACCCATCCAGCAGGAGAGCGTGGCTCAGGATCGCACGTTAACCAATGCCGGCGTACGCACCGCTTTGTCCTATGTAAAGGGTATTCACAACCTGAAGATCGGCGGAACATACCAGCAGACATTCCTCAACGAGAATGATGGGCTTGGCATTGTCGACAGCAGCCTCATTCCTTCGCTCACCGACTCCAATGGCAATCCGTGCTTCGTGAGCGGCGTCGCTGTGGCTTCGCCGTGCACTGATCTGCTTCCGTTTGACCTCACTCGTGGAGGAAATCTCTTTAATTTCCGCGGACATACTGATATAAAGCAACTCGCCCTTTACATACAAGATCAGATCACAAAGGGTGCTTGGTCATTCAACTTGGGCCTGCGAGGGGATTTCTACAACGGGCTAACGACTCACAAGGAAGCGGAACCAAGGCTTGGAATTGCCTACAATATTAGGCGCACGAACACAGTGTTTCGGGTTTCGTACGCGCGATTGTTAGAGACACCGTTCAATGAAAACCTGATTGTCGCGAGCGTTGGTTGTGACAGTCCGGTGTTGAATCCGCTGCTCGGATGTTCCGCGGCGACATCTACTCCGTTGAGCCCAGGGTGGCGTAATGAGTTCCATGCGGGAATCGAGCAGACGGTGGGCAAGTATCTTGTTTTTTCCGGCGAATACGTCTGGAAATACACCCACAACGCATACGATTTCAGCATCCTCGGGAACACGCCAATTTTCTTCCCGATAGCCTGGGACCGCTCCAAAATTCCTGGAGTCGCAGGCCGGGTGAGCGTGCCCAATTTGCATGGGTTCTCAGCATTGATGGTGTTCTCGAGTGTTTCTGCGCGGTTCTTCCTGCCGCAAGTCAGCGGAGCGGGTGCCACTCCGTCTGCTCCGGCGGGTGTTTTCCGAATTGATCACGACGAGAAGTTCAACCAGACCACACATCTGCAATATCAAATCGGCAAAACCGGGCCGTGGGTCGGCTTCAACTGGCGGTATGACAGCGGAATGGTGGCCGGCGCCGTTCCATTTGCCGCTGATCCCATTACACCAACAGTGGATCTGACCGGCCTAACGGCGGATCAACAAATGCAAGCCGGTTTGTTCTGCGGCAATACCTTTCCCACCCTGAGCTCTCCGCTTACGACCTGCGCGCCGGCTCAGTACGGTTCGACGCTAGTCGCAATTCCAGCCCCGGGGACCGAGAATGACGATCACAATCCGCCGCGCATTGCGCCCAGGCATGTCTTCGATATCGCGGTGGGAGATGACAATCTGTTTCGCGGAGACAAATACAAGTGGACTCTCCGTTTGACGGCCATCAACGTTACGAACAAGGTGGCGCTCTATAACTTTCTATCAACCTTTAGCGGCACGCATTTCTTGACTCCAAGGGCCTACACAGCTGAGTTAGGTTTTCAGTTCTGAGGGTCCGAGGGTGAGAACGCAGGGCGACTCGGCGTAACCCTCGCCCTGAAGGGTCATAGGGGAGAAAGAAGCCGATAGGGGAGCGCCAGGCTAGTGGCACGGAACTAGCGCTTCTTTTCCTGACGGACGAATGCAAACCCACGTTTCAGTTCTTTCGAGAGATCAAGCTCGGCGGTAGCCACTTGCACCGGCTCACTTTGCGAAATCTCAACCTGACGGGGCGAGAGATTTCTAGGGGGAACCGCTTGGAACACCTACGAAATTACGTGAGCATCAGGAATCCGGTGTCTTTTATGTGGCTTGAACGAGCGACAGCGACAGCAGGAGCGCCACGCGATGATCTCCCGAACCTTCGCTGCAAAGGATGTGGAAGAACGGTTTATGTGATCCAGAGCGACCAATACTCGTATGCGAGGGTAGCAGGGCCGGCGGTCCTGGATGATCGATGCAATGGCATCGGGCGAAACCTCACTAACCATCGGCAAAGAGCTAATCTTGGACGCGATCGCCGACGCGACGGCGATTGCCAAGCGAGTTTTGCCTGCACCCCCTCCGGTCAGGTCACCAGGCGGACATCGCTTCTCAAGGAGCTTGTAACCCGTCTCTGTATTCACAGAGATTGAGGTCTCGCGTGCGCAAATAGGTTGGAGAGCCGTTCCTCCAGCCGCTCCTACGGCTCATATTGGAGCTTCACCGGATGCTCCAACGACGTCGCTTGCGAAACAGCACGCCAGTCAGTAGTGTCAAGTCCCCACGTTTAAGACGGCGATATGCGGTAGTTTTCCCGATGCCGAGCGCCTTTGCCACCTCGCACACATCACCTTCAAATGCTGCAAGCGCGCGAGAGAACTCTCTGCGCTCGACTTCTTCAAGAGGCTCCACCGTCTTGTCCGTTTTTTGGCATTCACCCCAGCGAGCTAGAACACTCGCGAGTTGATGCATCTGTTGCGGCGTGAGGCCCTGCAGCCAACTTGGTAAATCGCGGAGATGATCATAAAGGTAAGCAAGTGCCTTCAAGTCCACGTGTCCGTTCATCGGCTCGCCCCCGCTGGTAGGCGATAGTCAAAAGACATCGCATGCAAGGCTGTTGCATCGGCAAAGCTTTCGCGCAGGGTAACCGGGGGCTTCTTGGCATGGACTTCGTTCGCGGAGTCTTGCTCCAACTCGGAAACACGCTTAAGAGCTTGCACCTCGCACGAACGAGTGTTCAGAATAGTAGAAGCAGCTTGCGCTAAATTCCTGATTTTGTTGAGACGAGAAAGGCACTCCGCGGTGGCGCCTTCCGTTTCGAGAATGTCGCATTGCCCGATGATCGCGGCGAGCTTGTTAACCACATCGTGAGAGAGGAAGCAACCGACGTGGGCTGCCACTCCGAAGGATTCATCCATCGAACTTCACCTTATTTCTCCCCTCGTACATCTTCCTATCCATCAGGTTCTTGGGCTTTCTTTGTTGAAGTAGTGTGGAAGGTGATTGTGGAACAAAGCTGTGAGCCTGAATCTACTCATTTGTGATTAGAATCACAGACTCTGTTAAAACATGTGGCGCAGCAAAACCTATTGGCAGGAAAGCCGCGAGCACCAAGCATCGGCAATCAGAGTGGGGCGAGGACAGTCATTCGCTCGAATCCGAGGACGAAGAAATCTCGACAGTCCTCTTAGCGAGTACAAGCTCCGCCTGGTGTCCCTCGAAATTCAGTTTCCAACTCGTAATTGATACAGAAAACGCGGTGCCGTCCTTTGCCATGTGCCACCACTTCTCACCCGTGCTTTCATGCAGGTGCTTCCATGAATGGAGGAATCGCTCTACGTCTTTGCTGGGTCGAATGTCGAGAACGGTCATTTGGAGGAACTCCTTCTCGGAAAATCCGTATGCCCGGATCGCAGATTCATTCACCTTCAAAAACCCGAGGCTTTTGACGTCATAGATCCACATCGGATAACGCGGGTAATCAGTTGAGTCCTATTTCGGGAACAAGTCGCAACGCCATGATTTCTCAACCGAAACTCGGCCTATGTCGTCGTTCCAAATAAGTTCGGAGTTTGTTCTTGCTCTCCGGAAGGAATGCCGAGCTTCTCAGCCGCAAAGCCGCTCTAGATGATTTATCGGGATTTACTGACCTGGCATGCCCAAAAAATGGAACAGGTTTGGTTAAGTGCCAGTGTGACTGAGATCACTTCCACTTGTGTGAAACGTGCGTACGGTGTTAGCAGCAATAATCAACCAGGTCCGGCGCGATGCACGATAGATGCTGGGAGGTGCTAGGTTGCCCGGACTGTTCTGTGGTGGGCTGCGTGACTGACTGGCAACAGGAAACGCGCAGCCTTTCCGTTATACCGGTTGGGTATGGTAAAGAGTCGCTCAACTCGCTCGATCCTTGTTTTCACGCTGGTTTCCATTCAACTCTCGGGGATCACCGAGTAACGAACGAACCAGTTCAAGCACCTGCTCAGGTTCACCGCTATGGAGGGTGTGGGTGGCGCACTCACATTTGGCTGCGATCCGTCCGGTTAGGAACAGGATCGGGATCTTGTCCGTAGCAGCACGGATGCGTCTTGCAAGCGCACCACAATCAAGTCCTGACTCGCCTACCAATACTGCCATCGAGATGTTCGGGAACAAGTCAAAGATGTCGAGGGCTTCTCGATTTGAATGAGCGGTCAAAACGTTGAACTTGGCAGTTTCGAGTACCAGCTTCCGCACGGAGAGAGCCTGGGTCGGCTCGGGTTCCGCCACTAGGAGTGTAGGACGTGGCATGTCAACTTCGATGATCTATTCCCGGCATCCTTCAATTCAGAATCAGAAAAATTGTGAATAAGGGTTTTGCTGTATGCGCAATTGAGGTTCTGTTTGCGGTATCTCGAGTTTCGCGTGCATCGGAGTCTAGAGAAGGAGTAGAGCAAAGATTGCAGGCCTCCGAACCGCAGCATGCAGACGGCGACCTGAGGGAACGACAGAACCCCTTTTACCCACGCTTGGATTCCTTCGTTTGTGGTTGGTCCTTGCGGTACGTACCCTGCGCGCGTCTGAGGATGATGCAGAGCGTAACGGGCCGTTACTGTTCCAATTCAGATCGCAACACAGCGATGAGCGCATAGGGATCTATTGGCTTGGCCAACATTTCAAAACTGTCTCCTCGCGCTCGCGCCTCCGCCAAAAGGTCATTTGTAAGCGCTTGCCCTGAGAAGAGGATTACCCGGCATTGCGGAAGGAATTCCCGGATCGATCTAGCCGCCTCGATTCCGGTCATCTCTGGCATAATCACGTCGCTGACTACAACATCAGGGGTTGTCTTTTTCGCCCAGTGGATGGCATCTTGCCCGCTAAAAACCGCTGTAGCTTCAAATCCCTCGCCGTTCAGAATGTCGGCGAGACTCTCGGCAATAAGTGCATCATCATCAACAATGATGATACGTTTCCTCTTTCGGGCCGTTGGCGAATCTGGATCCTCGATAGGCGACCATGACAGCGATTTAGGGTCACCTGAGGTGTCGTGATAAACATTTACAATCAAGGTCGAACGCATGTTTTCCTTACGAAGTAAAATTCTCGAGCCGATCAGTTTTCGTGTTGTACGGCAGAAACACCGAGAATGCCGTGCCGCTCGCTCCAGCCGTAACCTTGCTGCGAACGTGAATCGCTCCTTTGTTTTTAGATAGCATGCCATTTACAAGCCATAGACCAAGGCCTGTTCCTACATCTTTCTTGGTTGTGTAGAACGCGTTAAATAGATTCTTGCGGTTCTCACTGGGAATGCCTGCTCCAGTATCAGCTATCGTAACGCGAACGCCTGGCATACCAGCATTGTTCCATTCTCTCGATGCTGCGGCTTTGACGACAAGGCGGCCACCCGAAGGCATCGCATCAATTGCATTTGCAATGAGATTGGAAAAAATCTGTCTAATTTCACTTTCCGATCCCGTTATTTTCACCCCGTCTTCAAAACGTTTTTCCATCCGAATTTTGCGTACTTCAAGTTTTCTGCGGTACATGAATAGAAGCTCATCGAGCATCTTGCATATCTCGATTTCGGATGGGGAAGAATTGTCGCGACAGAAACCGAGCGTCTGGCGGGAAATATGAGATACCCTTTCCAACTCGTGTCTTGCAAGCTCCAAATGCCGTTCTGCTTTGGAGCGATCAGCAATGTCCCGTTTAGCCAAGAAAAGCAAGTTGGTGATGGCTTCAAGAGGATTGTTGATCTCGTGCGCGATCGTGGCTGCAAGTCTTCCAACGGAGGCTAGTTTTTCGGAAAGAATTAAACTTTTTTCCAATTCTTTCTGCTCCGTAATATCGACAGTGAAGCATCGCGTGTGGATAAACTTGTCATTCTGGGAAAACACGTTCGAGTGAATCCGCACGTTCCTTATTGATCCGTCCTTGCAACGCAATGCCGATTCGGCCCCGTGCAGCTCTTCGTGATGCGAAAGGCGCTGCAGGATGTCAGCGATGACTTCCTGATTAAGATGGAATTCGGCGATATGATGCCCTACGTACTCTTCCCGTTCGTAACCCAAGAGAGCTAATTCGGCTTTGTTTGCCCATAAGATCGTACCGTCGGCGGCGACCCAATGCATTCCAACAATGGCGTTTTCGAGAAAATCAGTGAGCTCGGCCTCCCTTAGCTGCAATTCATATTGAGCCTTTTTCCGTTCGGCAACTTCGTTCGCCAAGGCTCGTGCTTTTTGCTGCAGGAGCGCTATAGCGCGAAGGCGCTCATCTTCTCCCGGAAGAGTGGTGTAAGTTTCTTCAGGAATGACATGCGAGTGTTCGGCGCAGACTTTCTCAAGTAACTCGGCATGACGCTCGTCGCGAAAATAGCTGATGGGGTATGCGCAGTGGAGATGGAACGAGTGGACGCGGGCCAACTCATTCCAGAGCTGCTCGAGACGGATGGCGGCTTCAGCTTTTCCCTCTGCCCACAACAAGGCCACCATTTCTCCAAATGCAGCCAGTTTCGATTGATTTGTTCGGCCTGACAATCGGCATTGAGCTACAAGGCCTCCGACAACCTGGTGAAACAGCTCACCATCGGGCCATCCATCGACCGTAAATTTCGCCAGTGTCTCCCCTGCGTCCAGAGCAATAAAGCGGCCCTGCTGAGTCGCCAGGATCAAGTCAATCCCGCAGCCCTGAAGCCGCTTGGAGAGCCCGTCACAGTGCGCCTTGGTGGCGATAACAATGCTAGAATCGCCAGCTCCCAGAGCGCCGCCAACAAAACGAGTTAAACCATCGAGCAGATAGGCATCGTCCCCGTAGAATTGCACTCCATGCGCGTGCGCCTGTACTTTCTCGAGATACGCTCCTGGAGCAATTCCGCCGTGTGGGTGTGGCAAGTTCAGATTTGTGCTCATATTTGCCTCCTAAGCTGTCCCTAATTTCAAAACGGCACAATTGAACACTTGCCCCCAATTGCCCATTGTCCTTGATTCTAGATCAGCATCCTTCAGAAAATACGGTTAAGCGCGACAGTCCGCTAAAATTCCTGTTCAGTACGGCCGGGTAATCATCCACACACCACACGAATGGAGTTTGAGCATGGGAAATCAGCGGGGGGTACTGAGCAGCTCAATTCTCTAGAGTAGGTGGCAAGCGGTCAATACAGGAATCCCTGTAGCTGCTCTCCCCTTAGCAGATTCCCAGTACTGCTGCGCGGATCATCCCCGGTACAGCTCGCAGGGTCATTGCTCCCGACGCAAGAAGCATTACTCCGATCGCTCAGCCCGATTCCCCAGTGCGCAATTCCAAAGGTCGCGTCCTACTTCAACAACGGCATCAGATCCTTCAAGTACCCGGCTAAACTAGAACGAGTGTATGAGGACCGCCGCCCGGTCGAATTCGTTCTGTGCCTTCGCATTGCATGACGTAGCGAAGTTCACCACGCCCAAAACTTCTCATTCTTGCATCCTGATGTTCTTGCGCCACGCAGGTCGCAACCAACCGGCGATTTGGCAGCAAAAGTAAGCCTTAGGAAGTCGCATTGCGCCCTAAGTGGACCGCGCCCAAACAAGCATGTTAGGGGCGAGCGGAATCAACCGATGGATTTTCCCTGCGATAGTGGCACTATTCCGTTCCTGCTCGATACACAGGGAAAACTGTAGTCCCGAGTTCAGGGACTACCCTACTCTGGAATACAGGAAATACTGTATACCGGCAGTTGGTACATTCTGGTATTTCCTATCGTGAGAGCGGCGGAGAAAGCCACGCCATGAGTGTCGCCGAACTCCCGTCTTCAATTGCGCAGCAACATGTCCACACCGTGCAGTTCTATGGTGAGGACGGCGCACTTTTCCACGAATTAAGAGGCTACATCGGCTCTGCTCTCATCTCCGGCAGTTCTGCCATCGTAATCGCGACGGAAGGTCACATCGCTGGTCTTGCCAGGACTCTACATGCGCACGGCATCGATATACGCAAAGCTGAAGCGGAAAACAGATATTTCGCCTTGAACGCGACAGAAGTGATGTCGGGATTCATACAAGATGGCCACCCCGATCGTGTGCGTTTCGAGGAAGTAGTTGGTTCGCTAATTGCGCGTGCTGCTCAAGGAGCACGAGATGAACATAGATGCGTCGTCGCTTTCGGTGAAATGGTTGCTCTGCTGTGGGCAGAAGGACGGGAGGAAGCTGCGCTGGAGCTAGAAAAGATGTGGAACGCTCTCGCAAAGCGCCATTCGTTCTCTCTTCATTGTGCCTACCCAATGCAAGGATTCAGCCGAGAGGGACTCGGGGACTCCTTGCTGAAAATTTGCGCCGAGCACACTGCAGTTGTCGAAACCAACAAGGGAATTCATCTATTATCAAGGCGCGGCAGTGACCCACAGGCGGAGGCAAATCTCGTGACACGGATTGAATGGCACGGGAGGGACGAGCCTTTCAAGTTGTTCGTTCAAAATGTCGAGGATTATGCGATCTTTATGCTGGATGTCGAGGGAAGAATTGCAACGTGGAATTCCGGCGCCAGGCGGATCAAAGGGTATGACGCTTCGGAAATTGTCGGCCAACACTTCTCTCGATTCTATCCAGAAGAAGATGTTCGTGCTGGCAAACCACGGACACTGTTGGACCGGGCCATTAAAGCAGGGCACGTAGAAGACGAGGGCTGGCGCGTTCGGAAGGATGGCTCCAAGTTCTGGGCCAACGTGACCATCACCGCCGTAAAAGACGATGCAGGAAAACTGATCGGATTCGGGAAAGTTACGCGCGATCTAACCGAGCGCAAGCGCGCGGAATTAGCTCTTCTCCGCAGCGAAGAACGCGCACGCTTATTCTTTGAAGCTGTGCAGGACTATGCACTGTTCATGCTAGATCCCGAAGGTTGCGTTAGCACCTGGAACACCGGGGCAGAACGCATTAAGGGCTACAAGGCTTCAGAAATTATCGGTCAGCATTTCTCTCAGTTCTATCCAGAAGAAGATGTCCGCGCCGGCAAGCCAGAGTGGGAATTGAGAGTCGCGTTGCAAGAAGGCAGGTTGGAAGATGAGGGCTGGCGCCTCCGCAAAGACGGCTCCAGATTTTGGGCAAACGTAATCATCACACCTGTGAGAGATCACACCGGCACACTCGTTGGATTCAGTAAAGTAACTCGTGACTTCACTCAACGGATGTCCGAGCAACGGTCGCTGGAAGATTCCCAGCGCAGGTTGCAAGAGTCTGAAAGGTCGCTCCGCGACCTGTCGCTGCATTTGCTCCGCACCCAAGATGAGGAACGCAGGCGGATTGGCAGAGAGATTCACGACAGCCTGGGCCAATATCTAGCAGTTCTGAAGATGAAACTCGATTCGATGCCCCATGGCACACCGGAAGAGATCGGGGAGTGTTCAAGTCTTGTTGAGGAGTGTGTTAAGGAAGTCCGCACTATCTCCTATCTGCTGTACCCGCCCATGCTGGAAGAGATGGGATTGAAATCTGCGATCCCTTGGTATTTGGAGGGCTTTTCAAAGAGAAGCGGAATATTGGCTAATTTCAGCGCTCCTATTGAGTTTGCACGCCTCAGCAGGGATGCTGAACTAGTGCTCTTCAGAGTGCTTCAGGAAAGCCTGACTAACGTGCAAAGACATTCGGGAAGCAAAACTGTTGATATCGGGATTCTGCAATCCGAAGATATGGTCACACTATGCGTCAAAGATCAAGGCAAGGGAATGCCCTCCGCGGTTGTTGAACAAGGCAGTCAGGATTGGATGGGATCTCTGGGAGTGGGTCTGCGCGGAATGAGCGAACGATTGCGGCAAATCGGAGGCGATCTGGACATTTCTTCCAGTGAAAGTGGCACTGAAGTTCGCGCAACTGTGCCTCTCACCAGGTTGCAAGCCACCACTACATCTTCTACCTGATTGGAACAATAGACTCTCTTTGTTATGGTCTCGCAAAGACAATAGGCTCATCAGCACATGCGAATTCAGATAGTTGATGATCATGAAGTGTTGCGTGAAGGCGTGAAATCATTGCTCGCAAAGCTTCGTCCCAATTGGCAGGTCTGTGGAGAAGCGACAAATGGAGAGGAAGCAATCCAGCTTGCGCGAGACCTGAAGCCTGATCTCATTGTTATGGACATATCAATGCCACGCATGAGCGGTCTTGAAGCATGTTCCCAAATACGAAAAGAGGGCCTGGACATTCCGATCTTGATATTCACAACCCACGAATCTGAGCGACTCGCGCAAGAAGTCCGACACGCCGGAGCGCAAGGATACGTCCTGAAATCGCAGGCAGCACGTGATCTTGTACTTGCAATCGATACTATCTTAGACGGCGGAACTTTCCTTGGCGCTTCTCAGGAATCAAAGCCCCTACCCGAGCGCAAAATCAAATCCGATCTTCTATTTCGCAGCACTGTCTTTGCATTTAGTACCTAAAAAAGGCACGCATCCAGGTTCCATACCGAGCAGGCCCAGCGAAATGGAGAGATTTCGCGCGGCAGAGACGGGGAACTTCCAAGGGGCCACTTTGTCCGACGTCGGACAGAAAGCGCCAACAGGATGCTTCCGGAAGACTCGGATGCGGGAGAAGTCCCGTTTTTGCACTATACAGTTATCACTGTATTACGGCCCGAGTAGCTGCTCAGTAAACTAGCGTGGGGAATTAGTCCCAGGCGGCCTTGATTTCATGGTTCCGACGCACAGCGTCGTGACCGATGCAGCCTCCCAAACAATAAATAAATGGAAAACTTCGAACCGAAAACGGTCGAGTCTTTATTTGCCAACGGCGGTGAGATGGGCCGAATTATGCGCGACACTGAGTGGTCCAAGACTCGGCTTGGAGAACCGGCCCGTTGGTCACCCGCCCTGCGCATGATGACGAAATTCCTTCTGGCGAACCGCTTTCCCCAACTGCTGTGGTGGGGCCCGCAATTCTGCTCCATATACAACGATGCGTATTCTCCGATATTGGGCACAAAACATCCTTGGGCTTTAGGCCAACCGGTCAGCGAGGTGTGGAAAGAAATCTGGCATATTTTGAAACCGCTGATCGAAACTCCCTTTCACGGGGGGCCAGCCACTTGGATGGAGGATATTCCACTCGAACTTAACCGTCGGGGGTTCTTCGAAGAGACTCATTTCACCATTGCTTACAGTCCAGTTCCAGACGAGACGGCTCCGAACGGCATCGGCGGTGTCCTAGCCACAGTCCACGAGATCACCGCCAAAGTAGTCGGGGAGCGCCGTGTGCATGCCTTGCGAGATTTGGGGGCACAGTCAGCCGAGCCAAAGTCGGCTGAGCAAGCGTGCTCGATCGTAGGAGAAACACTTTCGAAGTATCCCAAAGATATACCGTTTCTCTTGCTTTATCTGCTGGACGAGAAACACCAGAGCGTGCGCCTTGCCTGCTCGGTTCCTGCCGATAGAACTAATGTTGCTTGCCCCGGATCAATAGACCTAAACGACGAGCGGAATGAGCCTTGGCCCTTCTCAAGAGTGCGAACTGAAGCCCATATCCAAGTCGTAAGAAATCTGGAAAGCAGGTTCAAGGAAGTACCACCAGGCCCATGGGCAGATCCGCCCCGTGCTGCCGCGGTTTTGCCCCTTCGATCCAGCTTGCAGGGTCAACTCGCCGGATTCATGATTGTCGGGCTCAGTTCTCGCATCGACTTCGATGAGAACTATCGAGACTTTCTCAATTTAATTTCCAACCAGGTCGCGACCATGATCGCGAATGCACGTTCCTACGAGGAGGAACGCAAGCGGGCCGAAGCGTTGGCGGAGATAGATCGTGCCAAGACTTTGTTCTTCAGCAACGTTAGCCATGAGTTCCGGACTCCGCTTACGCTGATGCTTGGGCCCCTTGAAGAACTGGTGACGGAGGGGCGCAGTCGGCTGGCCCACGAAGATCATCAGCAAGTGGAAGTCGCGCGCCGGAACGCACTGCGTCTTCTGAAGCTGGTCAACACTCTCCTTGACTTCTCCCGAATTGAGGCAGGGCGCATCCAGGCAGTATATGAGCCCACTGATCTCTCGCGCCTCACCGCGGACATCGCAAGTTCATTCCGATCGGCGATTGAAAAAGCGGGACTACGTTTTTCAGTGGAATGCGAAAGCATCAGTGAACCGGTTTATGTCGACCGCGACATGTGGGAGAAGGTCGTTCTTAATCTTTTGTCCAATGCTTTCAAATTCACGTTTCAAGGCGAGGTTGTGCTCACCTTGAAGCAAGTGAACGGGTTCGTCGACTTGGCCGTCAGGGACACTGGCGTTGGCATCCCGGAGGAAGAACAAGGTCGCATATTCGAGCGATTTCACCGTATTGAAAACACCCGTGCCCGAACGCACGAAGGCACGGGTATTGGCCTTGCACTAGTTCAGGAACTGGTGAGGCTGCATGGTGGGAACGTGCAAGTCAGTAGCGCATCCGGCCTTGGCACTACTTTTCTAATATCCATTCCACGCGGCACAAACCACCTTCCGGCAGAGCGAATCGGGGCTCGACGGACGCTATTGTCAACTGCATTGGTTCCAGACGCATTCATCGAGGAAGCTCAACGTTGGGCTCCGAATGAATCCCCTTCTGGGACACCTGCAGTCGTATCAATGGCAGCGACGGCGGCGACCGCACCGCCTGTGATGGATGCACAACGCGATCTGATCGTCGTTGCCGATGACAACGCAGATATGCGCGATTACGTTGTACATCTTTTGAAGGATCACTACACCGTCCAAGCAGTTTCCAATGGCGCCGAAGCCCTTGAGGCCACACGCAAACTCAGTCCCGCATTAGTGTTGGCTGATGTCATGATGCCAAGCCTCGACGGCTTTGGCTTAGTTCGTGAGATTCGAGGTGATGGCCGCTTGCAGAGCACCCCTGTCATTCTGCTCTCAGCGCGTGCCGGAGAGGAGTCTCGTGTCGAGGGACTGGAAGCGGGCGCCGACGATTACCTCGTAAAGCCTTTCACAGCCCGGGAACTCATCGCACGTGTGGCAACACACGTCAGGATGGCAAAACTTCGCCGCGAGGCGGCAGAGCGCGAAGCTCAATTGCGAGCTGAAGCGGAACTTGAGCGCACCCGGCTTCAGGAGCTGTTGGTTCAAGCACCGGCGGCAATCGGCCTGATGTTCGGCCCCGAACACCGTTGGGTGTTTGTAAATGACCAATACGTTCGGGTCACAGGACGCGGCGGCCCGGCTGATTTCCTAGGTAAGACGTTGCTGGAAAGCCTTCCCGAAATGGAAACGCAGCAGTTCGTTCAGTTGCTGGATGAGGTCTATCGAACTGGCAAGCCATACTTCGGAAACGAGATGAAGGCGGTCCTAAACCGTGCGCCAGGTGGCAAGCCGGAGGACGCATATTTTGATTTTGTTTATCAGCCACTACGAACTGCCTCTGGAGAAGTCGAAGGGGTCCTCGTTCATGCTGTGGAAGTTACCGCAAAGGTCCACGCGCGTAAGGACGCTGAACAGACCGCTGAACGTTTGCGGTTGGCGTATAGCGCCGGGCAGATCGGCGCATGGGAATGGGACCCGGTCAAGAACACTCGCAGCCTATCTGATGAACTGCATGAGATGTTTGCAATCGACCGGAGCAATCCTGACAGTGCTCAGACGTGGGCTTCGCGTGTTCATCCCGATGACTTATCGATGGTGCTGGAAAAAATGGAGAAAGGTCATAGTGACGGAGAAATGGAGTTTGAATACCGTTATCTTCCTCGACAAGGAGAAGTCCACTGGTTCTACTGCAAAGGCCGGAGATCTTTAGGCACGACCCAAATGTTCGGCATTGTGCAGGATGTAACTGAGCGCAAGCGGGCCGCCGAAGCTCTCGAGCAAAGTGAAAAAAAATACCGCGAGTTTGCCGAAACGGCGACGGTCGCGCTGCATTGGGTTGGCGCTGACGGAACCATCATCTGGGCTAACCAAGCTGAACTAGACATGCTAGGTTACACAGCAGAGGAATACATCGGACAACCGATTGCGCAGTTTCACGTCGACGCGCCTGTCATCGATGACATCCTTACCCGCCTTTGCCGCGGAGACAAGCTGCGCGAATACGAAGCGCGGCTCCGAGCGAAGGATGGCTCTATTCGCTATGCAGTCATTGACTCCAGTGTTTTGTTCGAAAACGGGAAATTCATTCACACACGGTGCTTCACCCGCGATATCACTGAACGCAAACTCGCTGAACAGCGGCTTCAGCAAAGTGAAGCAAGGCTGCGCGGGATCGTGGAAACCACACCAGAATGCGTGAAGCTAGTTAGTCGGGACGGTACTCTCCTGCATATGAATTCCGCCGGTCTTTCCATGATTGGTGTCGATTGTGCAGAGACGGTTGTAGGAAAGAGTCTGTACGATCTAGTCGTCCCAGAGGACCGGGAGCGCTATCGTGAGTTCAATGAACGGATCTGCCTGGGCGAGCACGGGACAATGGAGTTTGACATTCTGGGGTTTAATGGCGTGCGCCGTCGTATGGAGACGCATGCGGCTCCGCTCCGCAATTCCGATGGATCTGTCGCACACCTCGCTGTTTCGCGAGACATCACCCAACGTAAAATTGCAGAGCAGGCCCTCCGCGAAAGTGAACAAAAGTTGAGGGTAGTCACTGACGCAACGCCGGTCATGATTTGGATGGCAGGAACGGACAAGCTTTGCTACTACTTCAACAAAAGCTGGCTTGACTTTGTGGGACGCACACTCGAACAGGAAGCAGGAAATGGCTGGGCGGAAAACGTGCACCCCGATGACTTCAATCGGTGTTTGGAAATTTATGTTACATGCTTTGAGGCACGGCAATCATTCGAGATGGAATACCGGCTCCGCCATCACACAGGTGAGTATCGCTGGATACTAGATCATGGAGTCCCAAGGTATACGCCTGAAGGAACCTTCGAAGGCTATGTGGGCGGCTGTCTCGATATTCACGATCAAAAGGAATCTGCCGAGAAGGTCCGGTTAGCTTCCGAGGCTCTGCGTAAAAGCGAGGAAAGACTCCGTGCCTTAGTGAATGCCACTTCCTATGTGGTGTATCGAATGAGTCCCGACTGGAGCGAAATGTGGCAATTGGATGGTCGAGGCTTCATTTCTGACACTCAAGAACCACTCAACAATTGGATTGATGTTTACATTTACCCCGACGACCAAGTCACGGTCTGGGGCGCTATCCGCAGGGCAATCGCGACGAAAACCGCTTTCGAATTGGAACACCGCGTTCGGCGGGTTGACGGTAGCTTAGGGTGGACACTGTCGCGTGCAGTACCTGTTTTAGACAGCCGGGGAAATATTGTTGAGTGGTTCGGCGCTGCCAGCGACATCACCACGCGAAAAGTAGCGGAGCAAGCTCGTCGCCGTCTGGCAGCCATTGTCGAGTCCTCGCACGAGGCCATCATCAGCAAGGACTTGAACGGAATCGTCACCAGCTGGAATCGTCAAGCGGAACGCCTGTTTGGCTACAAAGAAAATGAAATGCTTGGTCGGTCGATTCTGACAATTATTCCTCCCGAACTTCACCGCGACGAGCACATGATTCTCAGCAAGATCAAGGCTGGTGAGAAAATCGATCATTTTGAAACCGTGCGTCTCGCAAAATCGGGAGAGAGGATCGAGGTCTCAATCTCCATATCCCCCGTTCGTGATGAGAATGGGCAAGTGGTTGGGGCAGCGAAGATCGCTCGCGACATTCGAGAGAACAAGAAAATTGAACGAACGCTTAGAACCACCGAAAAACTGGCCGCCGCCGGGCGGTTGGCTGCCACGGTTGCTCACGAGATCAATAATCCGCTTGAAGCGGTTGCGAATCTCGTGTTTTTGGCCAAACGAGACTTGCCGGATGCAGAAAAGGTGTCATCTCATTTACAGTCGGCAAAGCAGGAATTGAACCGAGTAGCGCACATCACCCGGCAAACACTTGGTTTTTATCGTGACACTTCATCGCCCGTTCAGTTCAATGTTGCCAATACTCTCGACGATCTCCTCGGTTTGTACGAGCGGCGACTTGAAACCCGGAAAATTAGGCTCGTGAAGAATTATGAGCGTGATGCTGAAATAGTTGCACTTGCGGGCGAAATTCGACAAGCTCTCTCTAACTTGTTGACCAATGCTCTAGATGCAATGCCGTCCGGGGGAATGCTAGAACTAAGAATTCGCAAATGTCATCAATGGAACGATGCCCGAACTCCTGGCGTTAGAATCGTCGTTGCTGACTCTGGAAGCGGTATCGGGCCGGAACACAAGCAGAACCTATTTCAACCTTTCTTTACCACCAAGGCGGATGTCGGGACGGGGCTCGGACTATGGATTACCCGCGGCATCATAGAAAAGCACGGTGGGTTCATTCGTGCCAAGAGCAGCATTGGTGAAAGGCATGGTTCCACTTTTTCCATTTTTGTTCCTTGCGACACGACGCGTAATCGTGAGCTATCGCAACCAAGAGCGCTCGCAGAAAACGAGCTTGTGGCTGGAGATTAGGACGTGAAGATCATCGTCGTCGATGACGAACCGGTAATCGCCGACACATTAGTCAACATTTTGATCGGCGAGGGGTACACTGCGATTTCCACGTCGAACGGGAAATCCGCGATTGAGTGGTCAGAGAAATTCGAGCCCGATGTAGTCGTAAGCGACGTCATTATGCCCGGTTTGAGCGGTATCGACACCGCGAAAGCTATTCTTAAGCAGCTTCCAAACTGTCGAATTATTTTGTTCTCGGGACAAGCAGCAAGTGTGGATCTGGTCTCGAGAGCCAAAGCGGAAGGTTTGTCATTTGAAGTACTCGCCAAGCCGATTGATCCAGACGCATTACTGAACAAAATCAGCGGAGACCAAGGCTCTCCCGCTTAACGTCAAAGAACACACCAAAATGCGTCTTCTGGTCATCGACGATGAGAAGTTCGTAGCCGACAGCCTTGCGATGATTCTTCAGGGAGATGGCCATGAGGCAGTGGCTGTGTACGATGGCACTTCGGCGCTTGAAACACTTAAATCTTTTGTCCCCGACTGTGTGATCTCGGACGTTATTATGCCGGGCCTGAGCGGAATCGAAGTCTGCTCATTAATCGAAGAAAAGCATCCCAACTGTCAGATTTTGCTTTTCTCAGGCCAAGCGTCGACTAGCGAGCTCGTGGAAAAAGCACGAGGCGAGGGTCATATGTGGGAGCTGTTGCCGAAGCCAATCGATCCGGAAGAATTGTTAGCAAAAATTGCATCGATTGTTACGAAATAGAGGTTTGCCCGATCCTGCAGAGTTCTGACGTTCCAGACACAGCACTCAGAGTTGATTCTGCCTGCCCTCGGCGCCGCGATTTCAACCGCTATCTGCACGATCAACTCAGGACCCGTTTCTGGTAAACGTGGTCTGACGCCGTGCATTTCCAGCCCTTCATCTCTCGATTGACAACGCCTAAAGGGGGAATACAATTTGGACAACTTCCCCACGCACGTCGTGACCTTGCCGAGACAGTTCCGAGGTATAACTATGCGCCGCGCTTATCAGTTCGCAGCGACCCTCCCTAAATCGTCGGTTTCCCTAACGCTGATTGCCGGAACCCTGTCGTTCGTATGTCTCTCCGTTCAGACTGCCACCGCGCAGGAGACGTGCTTCAGTGACAAAGATCCTGAATGCCTTATCCAGAGCGCTACGCCCCCTCCCTGTCTGAAAGGTGACGGCGGCGACAAAAAGAATTACATATTCCAACACGTCGCCGACGCTGACACGCATGATTCCAAACAAGGGTTGGTTTGTGAGTACAGCCACGTTCTCGGAAATGAACACCCTCAAAACATTCTCTACGCGGAGTGGAAGGAAGTTGACATTGAGTTCAGAGGTATCGCGCCCAATAGTTGCGGACATAGTTTTCGAGAATCTGGTTTCGCTGCCAAGGAAGACCCGAACTCTACGATTCTCTACGGTCGCGCCAAACAGTTTCCGACGAAGGTATCTGCGTATGTTAACTCCGCGACAAAGGCGGAAAGAAGCTGTGACGCATCGAAACCGCAAAGTGCAAAGCCGTCTTCAGGTGGCAACCCGGGTCAATCAGGTAAGCCTAGGCCGCCAACTCTAAAGTCGCGTGTCTACGCTGAAATGATTGTGAAAAATAAGCTCGTGCGTCTAGACCTGCGATTTGAAACTTACGTTGAAGGAAACCGTGTGTTCTTTTATTCGATCTATAACGCGGGCTCCGTTGACGTTCAATTCACGCTGCAAGAACTTGTCTTCAGGTGGGACTCTTACCACGGTTTGCACCCGGCGCTCGAAAGGTCCAACTGGATTCCGATTGAAAAAGGCGGGAACACCTTCAGACTCGCTGCCGGAACCGACGCGAAACTGGTGATCGAAGGCTCAGGTTTCCCGACTGCTGTCGACGAGCCCGCCGAGTTGAAGGTGTTCATCCCCGGAGACGACGCGGAACTTGCACATGCTCCGGTGACGGTCTATTTGCCACCGGTCAGGAGGTGAGCCGTGGACTGGCAAGAGTTGGCAACATTGGTGAGTAAGGGCCCTGTTGTGGTGCTACTGACTTTTGCTCAGCCCGAACTTCTCATCCCCGGAGATTGGAACGACACAATCGCCAAAACCGCGAAGTTCGTTTTGGCAGTTGGCGGAGCTTATCTTGCAAGTCTGCTGCGCCCTCGTGCTAAGAAGAAAAGAGCTTTGGAGTTTTTCATCATCATGCTTTTGACGCTGGGAATGCTGGTGCTTTACCAGCATCTGCTGGACACCCCGCCGAGAGTTGACCAGGTGCGGCTGTTTGATATCTCGCTCATCCTCAGCTTCGGGCTTTTCTTTCTTTGCGAAGGGTTTTGTGTGGGTGAGCTGGTTGCGTTCCTGTTTGGCACTATTGGGAAGCTGTCGAAGAAGCAGGGTCGCCCTTAGCTCGCACAAAGCCGGGGCCTGCCTCTGTACCGGGGCCAGCTTCCACTGGCCGTGGCTGAATTCGCCGCGATTGCCGGCAAAGTCGTAGTCATCACCCGGCATCTTCCACCGAACAGCGCATGCCAATTCCTGAGCTCAAAGCTGAACGTAATTCGTACATAGAAATTGATTTTCGGTTTGCCACTCACCGGCTAGTGAGAGTCGCCTCATGCGAGGGAGTGAATTTGGGGCTAGCTTCCGCGACCCAAGTTGATTCCCGCTGTCGTCTAGTGGCAGATTGCAGTGAACCCGTGAATGCCGTCACTGAAAACCGCGTGACCAGCGATCAGTCCTCCACCTGGGGCGATACCGTATACATAGGTATAGCTGGCGTTCGCGGCTTGAATTATCTTGAAGGTGCCATTCGCGTAAAGAAATGATACTCCGCTG
>Ga0105240_10004537_pt1 | contig 21094 bp, 19 predicted proteins | sample KBSC54metaG_FD_80426 | JGI IMG/M metagenome (GOLD analysis project Ga0105240, IMG submission 80426) | Corn rhizosphere microbial communities from Kellogg Biological Station, Michigan, USA - KBS C5-4 metaG | ecosystem: Host-associated > Plants > Roots > Rhizosphere > Soil | place: Michigan, USA... | reverse complement strand
TAGGTGCTATCAGCTTTTAATATCTTAAAATGAGGGATATGTTCAATATCAGGTTTAGTTTGAGCCTGGGTGCATCCTGCAACAATGATAAGGCTTAAAATAAGAGCTAGTTTTTTCATTATGGAGATAAATGTACTGTTTTTCTGATTGCAGAGTTTTGATGTTGCTATAAATTTACAAAAATCAGCCATTTGCTTCAAGTAATTCTATCTGCCAGGCAATGTGCTCCTCTGTTATCGGGTATAACGCGCCATTTCGTATAGTCTGATAAACTGCCTCAAATAATTTCATATAGTCACCGCGCTTTGAGTCGATATACTCATTTATCTTTTCGCCATTGGGCCCGATTGTCACCAGCTTACCGCGGCTTCCCGGCCCCTCCACTCCATAAATAGATTCTGTGGGTAACATCGATTTCTCCAGATACATTTCCTGTACATCACATCTTTTTTTGATATAACTACCTAATGTACCATGCACTACAAATGAAGGTGTAGGCTGAGCGATAAGCAGACCGGACGTAAGATATACATTTAACTTATTTGGGTAAGCTAGATGAAAATTGAAATAATCATCTACCTGCGAGTCTTCACGATAAGTAGCCGTGGTTTTAGTAAACTTTAATGGCCGGCCAAAAAGGCTGATCGCCTGATCGATTAAATGCGGACCAAGATCATAAGCCAATCCATTTGGTGCCATGCTTTTCGTTTCCTTAAACTGTTTTGGACTTAGCGTCGTTTTATACCTGTCGAACCGGAAATGCACCTCGATCAATTGCCCCAGGCGACCGCTTTCTATCGCTTCCTTCACTGATAAGAAATCGCTATCCCAACGGCGGTTTTGATAAACCATCAGGTGTTTGCCAACCTCCCTGGAAAGATCATACAACTCCTTTACTTCAGCGACAGTTGCGGCAATAGGTTTTTCAACCAGCACATGTTTGCCGGCTTGTAATGACCTTTTTGCCAGATCGAAATGCGTATTGTTAGGCGTATTGACAATAATCAATTCGATCTGCTGGTTATTCAGCAATTCTTCGGTTTGATTATAGCTGATGATGTTGGGGTAACGTTCCAACATTTTCTTTTCATGACGCTCCACAACTGCGCTTAGTTCAAAGCCATGATGAGCATGAATAAATGGCGCATGGAATACCCTGCCGGACATTCCGTAGGCCATTAAGCCGGTTTTTATAGGTGATTGCATAGTAAACTATTTAAACAATTTGTCATTTCGATGAGCGCCGAAGCCGGGTGTAATAGGGCGAAGAGAAATCTTCTGCACCATGCACGGCGAAGTATGAATAGCGTAGAAGATTTCTCCTCACTCCACCGCTCTTATCCAATCCGTTCGTCGAAATGACATTTTTTGAGATCTAATCTTTAATACTCATCCATCCCAATTGGCGAACCATCAGGCATATTTAATGTTTCAGCCGGTTTAAATTTATCAGGATTATTTTCAAACTCTTTAATCTGCGATAAACCAAACAACAGGTTTGCTTTCTGCTCATTCCCCGCTGTAGGCATGGTTTTATTCATCCATGCTTTTAACTCACTTATTTGCAACAAGGTGATCCCACGTACATTTTCAGGCGCTTTAGTATCCGCAGCCAGCTCCAAAATTTGCTTCAGGGTAAGATTATTCACCAGCCTTTGAACTTCTCCCTTATAACCGGCTTGTTGCGCGGTCTTCCACGTTCTTGCGATCAGTTTATTCAAAACAGATTCCAATCCGGGTTGGGTATTATCCCTCGAATGATATTCTACCAAACGTGCTGCCCGTTGCGGATTCAGCATAAAGGTCAATGTATTGCTTGCTGCGGATTCAGCTGCTGAGAGCGGATCAAAAGTCAATCCGGTTCTCGATTTAAAAGTTTCACGTGTACGTGGATAGCCAATTGGTCGCGGTGGTATTTTTTCGATCAGTTTTTCTGGAAGGGCTAATGCATCCGGTGAGATGGTATTCATCAGTGCATCAAAAGCTTTCCATTGTTCTGCTGGAGGGACAAATTTGGTGACGATCTGCCCGTCATTTTTCAGCGCGAAAGTATAGTACAAACCTCCCAGCATTTTGGAAGCCGCCTCTACCTGGTAACGGTGCATCAGGTACATTGGCACTAATACCTCTTCAATGGTCGCCATCGGTGCATCCTGCCTGATCGCTTTTTCTGAGAAATTATCGATCACGTGTTTCCTGACCGTCATCAAGCGGTTCAGTTCGTCGGCTGCATTCGTTCCAGCGTCCCAAAGATGAGCCTGGGGATGAGCGCCATTTGCAGGGCGTGCGTCCTCGTCCGAGATGTACAGAAAACCTTCTTTCAGTGTTTCGTTTATAATATCTTTTAAGGCCTTATCCTCGTCCGTCCCTGCAGGGAAATCCTGGTAACCATATAATACGGTTCGTTTATCCCATGCACCTATACCTGTGCTATAGGCGTTACTTAGGTTGATTGTCCCATCAGCACCCAATGTAAATACCGGCGGTGGGTAGTCCATCACTGATGCCCTGCTATTCACGCTGGCAGCAAAATTATGCTGAAAGCCTAAAGTGTGCCCAACTTCATGAGCAGCTAATTGGCGTAAACGCGCCAAGGCCATCTTCATCATTTTATCGCTTACTGGTTTGCCGTCTTCATAAGGCTGAAGCAAGCCCTCGGCGATCAGGAAATCCTGCCTGTCGCGTAAAGAGCCTAGTGAAACCTGTCCTTTGATGATCTCTCCGGTGCGAGGGTCATTGATGGATTCGCCATAAGACCACCCTCTTGTCGAACGGTGTATCCACTGGATCACGTTGTAACGAATATCCATCGGGTCGGCATCCTCCGGAAGTAATTTTACCTGGAAGGCATCTTTATAACCTGCCGCTTCAAAAGCCTGGTTCCACCAGGACGCACCTTCTATTAGAGCACTTCTTACAGGTTCAGGTGCACCGCGATCAACATAATAAATGATCGGCTTCACTGGTTCACTCATTGCAGCTGAAGGATCTTTCTTTTCGAGCCTATGACGGGTTAAAAGCCGTTTCATAATAGGCTGATCGATCGGCGTAGCAAAATCCATATACTCCACATCATACAATCCTGAACGAGGATCGAATTTGCGAGGCTTGTACTTATTATCAGGCAATCGGATGAATGACTGATGCATCCTTACCGTCACAAAATCAGGATTTGGCGTTACCGAACTGATCTCAGTTCCGGTACCATTTCCAGCCACAGTAATGATTGCCTCAAACTCCGTATTATCCGGGAAGCTTTTGGTATTGGGCAGGTAAATTGCTGATCGGCTATCATCAGCATGGTAGTTACCCTGGTTACTGTTGCCCAATTTTTTGGCCAGGTTATGACTGTCACGAAGCAAAAATGGGGTAAAATCGATTAACACCTTGTTATCATCCTGGGCTTCGGTAGTAAATCCCCAAATAACGGATTGTGCGAAGGCTTCTTCCACCGATTTGCGTTCATCTGCATTATTGCTAACAGCGCGGTAACTGTAATTGGGTTGAACCAGCAAAACCTTATTACCTACTTTGATGAATTTAACAATACGGCTATCGCCGATTTGCCCGCGGTCCATCCCCAGGTCATTGGAACCAACTCCGGCAGGCATCGAGCTCACATACAAAAACTCATCATTAAAACGATTGATCTCCAGCAAGACCTGCCCGGTTTTATCATTCCAATAGAAATTAAAATAGCCGGAGTATTTTTTTAGACCTTTGGTTTTTGATTCAAAATCCTCAGCCTTCTGTGCATTGGTAATTTGAAAAAGGCTGACGAGAAGCAATAGCGACAGGTAAAGTTTTTTCATGGGACAGGCTTTTGTTATAAAACCTAAAAGTATTGTTTTGTCGGGCTTTATACAATAAGAAGCTTATGTAATCTGTGAGGGGGCAAGTGCGATTCCTTCCTCGGGGAAGGGCAGGAAGGGGTTTCTGCAACTTTACTATTACGTAACCCCTCCCTGCCACTTTACATATCAGCCGCACCCCTCCCCTAGGAGGGGATTGGCAGATCGTCTAATTGGATGATCGAACCCGATCCAATCCGTTTTTGATTCCTGACCGTATCATATTGCCATAACCATCATCGAGTAAAAACTTTGTGCACTCCAACGCCGACTGGTAGTTAGCACGCGCTTTATCAAAATCCTTCAGATCCTCATAACATTTAGCAATATTCAGATAAAGCGATGGCAGTGCGCCATTAACTTCAGGGTTATCCAATTCGAGCGCTAAGTTTAGTGCCGTTTCGTCCCATTTTAGTTTATCAGCAACACTACCTTGATGCCTTGCTACATAGTGCGCGGCTATAAACTTTTCGGCTGTATTGGCCGCTTCATTCCAGGCCTGCATAAATAGTTTGGCGGCTTCTTCAGGTTTAGCCTCACCTTCCAGTTGCATTCCCTGGGCACAAAGTTGATTGATAGGATTCTGTTGGTCGAATAGCATAGCTTTATGAATTGGTGCCCCAATTTAGAAATTCCACCTTCCAAATCCTGTCATCTCAAAGCAAAAAAGGGATAAGCAAATGCCTATCCCTTTTTCTAAAACATCGTTTATGCTATTGCAAACTACCACGAACAACCTGTGCCGAATCGAGGTGCGCTTTCAAAACCGGTAGTGTTTTAATTGCAAAAGATTTCAAGGAAACATCTTTGCAGGTTTTTGATCCGTTTGAGCAAATATCAAGTGCCTTTTTTTCATCAAGTATCATGGCGTCCATATAAGCTTTATCAAAATCGTTGCCTTGTTTCATGGCCAAACGGTCGGCCTGGCGCATTTCGGCCATACCAGATAGTGGAGGTAACGTTATCTTTTTATCCTTCGCGATCTGGCTCAACTCGTCCCCTAACTTGGTATGATCATTCACCAACATGGTCGCGAAATTTTTTACACGGCTATTGGTCGTTTTTTCCAGGGCCATTTTTCCGGTATTTACTTTATTCAATGCATTATTGGTGACAGCCGATGCAAATTCAACATCCTTCGCACTTACAGTTGGGATCAATGTTACAGGGTGAACATCGTGCTCCTTGTCTGCCGGTTGTGCGGGAGCCGATGGTCCAGTACTTACATTTGAAACAGTATCCTTTACATCATTCAGAAAAGTATCAGTCTCCACTTTTTCTTTTTGCTTGGAGCCTTTGCAGCCATGTAAGCCTATCATGACAAGTACAATCACTGTAGCTATAGTTAATCTCTTCATTACCCTGTTATTCATTATTTTCAGCTTTTAACGAGATCGTTACCTGTTAGGTTTTTTCGGCGACCGATATAAACAGAATTAAATCGGGTTATCTAAAAGTTTTTTTATTTTTGAACCACAAAAAACAGATCAATATGAATTTCCCGGCTGAATTAAAATACACCAAAGACCACGAGTGGGTAAGAATTGAAGGCAGCGAAGCCTACATCGGTATCACTGAGTTTGCCCAGGGCGAATTGGGCGACATCGTTTATGTCGATATTCCGACAAAAGGAAAAGAAGTAAACAAAGAAGAAGTTTTCGGGACTGTTGAAGCAGTAAAAACAGTATCTGATCTGTTTATGCCGCTTACCGGTACGGTTGAAGGAACTAATCCTGCGCTTGACAGTCAGCCTGAACTGGTAAACTCTGACCCATATGGCGAAGGCTGGATGGTAAAGATCACTGTTAAAAATGCATCTGAAATTGATGGCCTGCTTTCTGCTGATGCTTACAAAGCTTTGGTTGGCGCCTGATAATTGAATATGATGTTCGCAAAATATCAAAGGCCCACTGTTTTGTGGGCCTTATTTGTTTTAGTGATGTGCTCCATCAAGATCGGGGACAATGTAACACACCAGCCGTTGTTCTTTCCCGGATTTGATAAACTGGTGCACAGCGGCTTCTTCTTTCTATTGGTAATTTTATGGTGCAATGGCATTATCAGGCAACAAAATGGAGGATTGATATCGTATAAATCCGCAGCAATAGTTACTTTTATTTCCATACTGTTCGGCGGTTTAATTGAGATATTACAATTGACCATATTTACCTGGCGAAGCGGCGAATGGCCCGACCTTTTTGCCGACACAACGGGCGCCTGTATGGCAATTTTAGGAGTGATGATAATTGACAGGGCAAGAAATTATGAAAAAAGTTAAATACCTGGTTATTCTGATAGCAGCAGCTAGTCTTTCATCATGCGGTATATTTAAAAAAGACTGCGGGTGCCCTCATTTCGGCAAAGTCCCGGCCCATACTAAGCCTCTCAGCAACATTTCTTAACAGGCAAAAAAATCAGCATAGTATCATATTCTCATTTATTTTGTCCTTATTTGGATTTAATTTAAATAAGGTTTACATTTGTTTGGTTTAAGTATAAAAACATGAGGCTTTCACAACTTGAAGTAGGAGAAACAGGAATAGTTAAGGAGTTTACCGATCTGGAAATGTCGGTCAAGTTGATGGAAATGGGATGTTTGCCCGGCGAACAGATCACTGTTTCGCGTATTGCGCCCCTTGGCGACCCAATTGCTATTCATGTTTCTGGTTATCAATTAAGTCTGCGCAGAAAAGAAGCTTCGACTATTATCCTGCAGTAATTTCTATCAAGTGGATGCTAATCTGAAAGTAGCGCTTGTAGGAAATCCTAATACCGGTAAATCAACGCTCTTTAATGTTTTAACCGGGCTCAATCAAAAAATTGGAAATTTTCCTGGTGTAACTGTCGATAAGAAGACGGGCTTTTGCGAGCTGCCTGATGGCCGTCGTGCTGAAATAATCGACCTTCCCGGAACTTACAGTCTATATCCTAAAAGCAGGGACGAATCGATCGTGTTTTCTATTTTGGCCGATAAAGCCAATCCTTTACGTCCAGACCTGGTAGTTGTTATTCTTGACGCTTCCAACCTGAAAAGAAATTTATTGCTCTACACCCAGGTTGCCGATCTGAAGCTGCCGGTGATAGTAGCCCTGAACATGATGGACCTGGCTAAAAAGTCGGATATTACCATTGATGTTAATGCGTTTGCACAAAAGCTGGGTGTGCCTGTTGTTCCTATCTCTGCACGAAAAATTGAGGGTATAGATCAGCTTAAAGCTGCAATAAACCACGCTAATAAAGTAGCCTTGCAGGAGGATACGATCGATGTTGAATCGCTGGCGCCACAACTGATCGCCCGGATTAGCAAGGAAATTGAAGTTGAGAATCCATATTATGCGCTGCAACTGGCGCATCAGCATGAAACGCTTAAATTTCTCAGCTCAACACAAAGCGATCGCATTGAGGAGTTGGAGCAGGAATTCAGTTTCCATTCGCAGAAAGCACAGGCTACAGAAACTATTGCCCGTTATAACTTCATCAACGACTTACTATACGATACTGTTAAAAAGAAAGAAACTGCGCATGAGGAGAATATCAGCAACAAGATCGACAAGGTATTAACGCACCGTGTTTTCGGCTTCATTATATTTTTTGCCATTCTGCTGTTCATTTTCCAATCCATCTTTGCCTGGTCAGCCTACCCTATGGAGCTGATAGGCGACTTCTTTGTATGGGCGCAAACAACATTACATCACATTTTACCTGCCGGACCGCTAGTCAGCCTTTTGGTTGATGGGGTATTGGGAGGCCTAAGCGGGGTGATGGTTTTTATACCGCAGATCGCTATACTTTTCGGGTTCATATCCATACTGGAAGATACCGGCTATATGTCGCGCGTCACCTTTATGATGGACAGGCTGATGCGTAAAGTAGGATTGAACGGCAAATCGGTGGTGCCGCTTATTGGTGGTTTTGCCTGTGCCGTACCGTCGATCATGAGCACCCGGACTATCGAGAACTGGAAAGATCGTATGATCACCATTATGGTTACTCCTTTGGTAACTTGTTCTGCGCGTTTGCCGATCTATACGCTACTTATTGCACTGGTTGTTCCTAACCATAATATATGGTGGATATTTAATTTGCAGGGGCTGGTGCTTACCGGCATGTACCTGTTTAGTTTGATATCAGCTATCACAGTAGCCTTTGCGATGAAATTCTTATTGAAGTCACGTGAACGTGGCTACTTCATTATGGAGTTGCCTGTCTATCGTATGCCACGTTGGAAGAACGTCGGCCAGGATATGTATAACCGTGCAAAAGCATTCGTTTTACAGGCTGGAAAGGTGATCGTAGCAGTATCTGTTATCCTTTGGGTGTTGGCCTCTTACGGACCGGGGAATCGCTTTGAGCGGATAGAACAGAAGTATAAAGAAGCACAATACACCCAGCACATGAGTGCCGATGATATTCATCACGCGGTCGCCTCTGAAAAACTGGAAAATTCTTATGCCGGGGTGTTAGGTCATACTATCGAGCCGGTGATCAAACCGCTTGGTTTTGACTGGAAGATTGGCATAGCATTGATCACTTCCTTTGCAGCCCGTGAGGTATTTGTCGGCACTATGGCAACGATCTACAGCGTGGATGGCGACGCGGAGAAAATAGAATCCGTTCAGCAAAAAATGCATACCGCTAAAAACCCGGATGGGCAGCCTGTGTTTAACTTAGCCGTTGCGTTCTCGCTGATGATGTTTTACGCCTTCGCCATGCAATGCGCCAGCACTGTGGCCGTCGTATACCGCGAAACCAAAAACTGGCGCTGGCCAGCCTCACAGTTTGCTTACATGACAGGGTTAGCTTATATCGTGAGCTTTATTACCTACCATCTTTTGAGGTGAAAGGTTAAAGGCGAAGGGCAAAAGCTTGTTAAAAAGATGACGATTCTTTACCTTTTAGCTTTCGCCTTTAACCTTTCACCTCAAAGAATGCCTTTCTCCTTTCACCTCAAAAACGTATTTTTGAAAAGAGGTAAAATTGGATAAGGTAAAAGTATTAGAAAGGTATCTTCCCCCGGCGGCGGCGCCGCTGATAGCCCGTTGGATAGATTACTTTAAGTGTGAGTTTAAGATTTCCCGCAACCGGAACAGCAAGTTTGGTGATTATCGCCCCCCGCATGGCGGCAAAGGGCACCGCATCTCGGTAAATTATGATCTGAATATATACGCGTTCCTGGTGACTACCGTACATGAATTTGCGCACCTGCATACCTGGAACGAGCACAAGCACAAAGCCAAGCCACACGGCACAGAATGGAAAGCCAACTTCAAAAAAATGATGCAGCCATTTTTTGAGAAGGAGATTTTTCCGGCGGATGTAAAACATGCGATAGTAAAGTACCTGAATAATCCTGCTGCCTCAAGCTGTACAGATCTACATTTGTATAAGTCCTTACGTCTTTATGATGCACCCAAGCCGGAGACACATCTCACCGTAGATAAAATTCCGATGCATTCATTGTTCAAGCTAAAAAATGGACGTGTATTCAGGAAAGAGGAAAAGTTGCGGAAGCGGTATAAATGCACCGAGTTGAAAACTAAACGGGTTTATTTGTTCAGTCCGATTGCGGAAGTGGAATTGGTGGGAACTTAAAGGTCTTTTGCGGGTACGTGAGTTATTTTACCCTTTACCATAACAACTAAATCACCATTCGTTTTTTTTCGCTCTTCAATGAGTTTTTTAACGGCAATACGTGAGCCTTCGATTATTTTATTGCGAATCTCGATGTAATTCGAATCATTTGTGCTCATATAACACTAAATTACGATTAATATCTCAACAATTTCTCCTTAATTTCCTCCAGCCTCCCTTTTGCCAGGAACTGGTCTTCCAAAGCTTTATTCATTGGTATAGCAGTATCCAGGCTGGCGCAGCGCATAACCGGGGCATCCAAATAGCTGAAGCAATGCTCTGCTAAATGTGCCGCTATTTCTCCGCCAAAACCGTTAGTTAGAGTGTCCTCATGTAATATCATTACACGTCCGGTCTTTTTAACACTCGCTTCAACTGCTTCTTTATCCCAGGGTTGTAGCGAACGCAGGTCGACTATCTCAATCGATTGATCCGGGTGATTTTTTACGTAATCCAGCGCCCAATGAACACCCAACCCGTAGGTAATGATGCTGGCTTGGTTGCCTTCCTGAACTACTCTTGCTTTACCAATTTCAATGGCATATGGCTCATCTGCTATTTCTTCGCTGATGCTCCGATACAAATATTTGTGCTCGAAGAAAATCACCGGGTTAGGGTCCTCAATAGCAGCTAGCAACAAACCTTTTGCGTCTGACGGAAATGCCGGACAAACCACCTTTAACCCCGGGGTTTTAGTAAACCAGGCCTCATTGCTTTGTGAGTGAAACGGACCAGCGCCTGTTCCTGCACCCGTTGGCATACGCACTACCACATCTACATTTTCGCCCCATCGGTAATGGGTTTTAGCCAGGTTGTTGATCACCTGGTTAAAGGCACAGGTTACAAAATCGGCAAATTGCATCTCGACAACCGACTTATAACCATTGATGGATAAACCCATCGCAGCGCCTACAATGCCAGATTCACAGATCGGTGTATTGCGCACCCGTTCGCGGCCAAATTCTTCCACAAGTCCTTGTGTGATCTTAAATGCCCCGCCGTATTCGGCTATATCCTGCCCCATGATCACCAGCTTATTAAACTTTTGCATACCCTGGCGCATACCATCACTTATGGCGTCGATGTATCGTTTGCTGGTCTTGTTGTTGGAAGGTTGGAAAGTTGTAAGGTTGAAAGGTTGATACATATCCCTTAGTTCGATCTCCATATCAGGAATAATATCCGGTTCACTAAAAACCTTTTCAATCTCGATGTCGATCATGGTGGTAAACCCACCCTTAATTACTTTTATCGATTCTTCTGTTAGCGCTCCTTCATCCAGCAAAAACCTTTCAAAATTGCCTATCGGATCTTTCTCTTTCCATTCGTCAAACAAGCGTTGCGGAACGTATTTGGTTCCCGAGGCTTCTTCGTGACCACGCATCCGGAAGGTCATGCATTCCAGCAAAATAGGTCTTGGGTTTTGGCGAATATCTGTTGCGATCTCATTTATGGTATGATACACTTCAAGGATGTTATTCCCATCTATTGTTCGCCCCTCAATTCCGTAACCAATTGCCCGATCACTTAATCGCTCACATTTATATTGCTCATTCACGGGCGTTGATAGCCCATAACCATTATTCTCGATCAGAAATATGACCGGCAGGTTCCAAACCGAAGCCACATTCAGCGCTTCGTGAAAATCGCCCTCGCTGGTCCCGCCTTCGCCAGTAAACACGAGGGTAGCCCGGTTTCGTTTGCTCAGCACATCGGCCAGTGCAATCCCATCAGCTAAAGCCATCTGCGGCCCAAGGTGCGATATCATCCCGATGATCTTGTATTCCTGCGTACCGAAGTGAAAAGAACGGTCGCGCCCTTTGGTAAAGCCTGACGCTTTTCCCTGCCATTGCGCCATTAACCGGGAAAGAGGAATATCCCGGGTCGTAAATACACCCAAATTGCGGTGCATAGGCAGGATATATTCATATGACTGCATAGCCAATGTACTGCCTACGGCTATCGCTTCCTGGCCAATACCTGAGAACCATTTGCCGATACGACCCTGCCTCAGGAGTATCAGCATTTTTTCTTCTATCAGCCTTGGCCATAGTAAAGCCTTATAAAATGTGACTAATTTGTCATTATCGACGTTTTTACGATCAAAAACCATAAAGCTAAACTACTGAAGTTTTTAAAACTTTGTATGTTTACATGATTTCTATCTTAACAATATGAAACATACTTACATTCTGCTTTTTTGCATCTTTTCGCTCATTATAACCAAAGCCAGCGCGCAGGAGGATTATGTCCTGCTGCCAGAAAACTTTGTTGTTCATAAGGGAGATAAACTCAATGTGCACCTGATCCGCGTTAACCAGTTTACAATGACCGAGGAACTGAAATACGAAGCATCAAAAACTGCAAAATTTGGCATCCAAAGCGGTAAAAAGGAAACCAATCTGTTGACTGTAGCCAAAGACAGCGCTTCGCCTATTATATCAATGCCTGTGGAGTCTGACGGCCTTCAGACCGTACACATGGTCAGAAAATCTGTTACTGATGATATCGAGGCTGATGATTTTATCAAACTACTGGAAGATGAGGGCTACACACAATATGCTGAAAAGGCAAAGAATGGCAACAAGGATAGTTTCAGAGAGAAGTATACATGGTACCTGAAGTCGCTTGTTGAAATCGAAAAGAATAGTCCGAACGGGTTTGATAAACCTTTGAATGATGAATTTGAGATCGTACTGAAAGATAACCCTTACAAAGGCAATTACGGCGATGATATTATTGCGCAAGTCCGGTTAAGAGGCAAACCAGCGGCCAATGTGGTTGTATTGTTTTATGTGAGAACCCTCAAAGGCACAGACATCTTTGCACAGAAATTATCGTCGGATAAAGAAGGACAGATCTATTTTAAATTGAGCCGGGAAGGTATCTATCTTCTACGGGCCATATATACCGAACCATCTAAAGAAAAAGGGGCTGATTACGAGACCTGGATGAGCACTTACACTTTTGGCTTTACCAGCAGTAACGAGATGCCTAATACTTACAAGGAATTTGGGTTCGGGAATAAACATTGATTTAAGTCGGAAGTCTGAAGTCCTAAGTCTGAAGTCGACTTTACGACTATCGACTTTAGACTTACGACTCCTCTTTCCCCCGTTCCTGCCACATCTTACTGAATGATTTATCGGCCACTTTTGGCATTTCGCGCAGATGTCCCCAGGTTTTCTTAAAGAATAGACTCATTAACCTGTTCTTCGTTTTACCGCTGAAGAAATCGGTCAGCTTACGACTTAGCATACCTTTTTGCCAGATGGCCCATCCCCATCTTTCTTTTTTGGTAACGATACCTTCTTTTACTGCATCACGACGATTTAATAACAACATTTTATGTATGTCGATCTTCACAGGGCACACTTCCGTGCATCTGCCGCATAAGCTGGAAGCGTAGCTCAAATGCTTAAAATCTTCCATGCCCTTCATGTGAGGAGTGATGATAGAACCTATCGGTCCGCTATAAGTAGTCTCATAAGAGTGACCGCCGATGTTTTTATAAACCGGGCATGCGTTTAAACAAGCGCCGCATCGGATACAATACAGACCCTGGCGTTGGTCTTTCTGAGCCAATAGATTTGTGCGCCCATTATCCAATAATACCACATACATTTCCTCAGGTCCATCGGCCTCGTTTGGCTGGCGCGGACCGCTCAGAATGGTATTATATACCGTCATATTCTGACCTGTGCCATGCGTTGCCAGCATTGGCCAAAATGTATCAAGATCAGCCATAGAAGGAATCATTTTTTCGATACCCACTACAGCGATATGTATTTTAGGAAAGCTTATACTTAACCGGGCATTACCCTCATTCTCGCTGATGGCTATGCTTCCGGTATCGGCTATGATGAAATTGGCACCGGTAATACCCACATCCGCGCGAACATATTTTTCGCGAAGTAATTCACGGGCTTTTTGGGTCAGTTGTTCAGGAGTTGCGTCGATAGGAGTACCAAATCGTTCATTAAATAGTTTGGCAATATCTTCTTTGGAAAGATGCATTGCCGGGGTAACGATATGGTATGGCCGCTGACCCAATAGTTGGACGATGTATTCGCCAAGATCTGTTTCAAGGGATTCGATATTATGGCTTTCCAGGAACTCGTTTAGTTTGAGTTCTTCGGTCGCCATCGATTTGGACTTCACAACGGTTTTAGCGCCTGCTTTTTGGATGATGTTTAATATCTCGCGGTTGGCTTCTTCGGCATCATTCGCCCATATCACTTTGCCGCCGCGTTTCAGGAAATTCGACTCAAACTCCGGAAGGTATTTATCCAGGTTTTCCATCACTTTCCACTTGATCACATGGCCCTTTCGCTTGGTATTTTCAAGGTTGATGAGACGCGACAAACCCCGGTTAACTGCCGCATCGTACTTACCAATATTATAATTGATAATACGGCGGTGATCCATATCAAATGCCTTATCTTCAGAGGCAACCAAAAACTCATCCGCGATATGTCCCATGTCGCTAAGGTAATTATTTTGAAAAAAAATAGGGCAACCAATATTGGTTACCCTATGCTATTTTTAGCCTTCTGAGGTGCTTTATTATTTCGAAGACGGAGCAGCATCAACCACTGGGCGTTTATCCCTGTTAGCCAGCTCCCAGCCGGTATAATACGCTAATTGTGCGCGTTTTGCTAAAAGCGGGAAGTTGATCTTGCTTACTTCATCTCCTGGTTGGTGATAATCATCGTGAACACCGTTGAAGTAGAAGATGATCGGCACACCATGTTTTGCAAAATTGTAGTGATCTGAACGGTAGTAGAAACGGTTCGGATCATTCGGATCGTCATATTTATAATCCTGGTTAATATGAACATATTTATTGTTCGCGTCTTCGTTTATCTGGTGCAGCTCTTTACTCAACATAGCAGAACCGATTGTATAAACATAGTTCGCTGAGTCAGACTTTCCGATGTATTCATAACCCACGCGACCGATCATGTCGATGTTCAAATCTGTAATAGTATTGGCCAGCGGGAATACCGGATGATCAGAATAATATTCTGACCCTAACAATCCTTTTTCTTCGCCCACGTTACCCAGAAAAAGAACACTTCTTCTTGGACCGTGTCCTGCTTTTTTAGCTTCTGTAAATGCGCGGGCTATCTCCAGTATACCTGTGGTACCTGAACCATCATCGTCAGCGCCGTTGTTAACCTTGTCTTTCGCGTTTGGATCAGAAACCAGACCGATGTGGTCATAGTGTGCAGAGAAGATCAGTACTTCGTCTTTCAGGTCGGTGCCAGGCATAAAGCCTAATACATCTACTGCTTTTACATCTTTGGCCTCAGTATGGATACTTAATTTGATATCCGCTTTCAACGTCTGAGAAGCACCTGTTTTTATTTGATCGTAAGTTTTACCGGTCGATTTCAGAACTTGGTCGGCAACAGCAGGAGTGGTATTTAAAACGGCAGCTTGTGTACTTGCTGGTTTAGCCGCATCTGCTTTAATAGACAGACGTGCAGCTGTCACGCTCGATCCGAATTTTTTCAATACACCGGCAATTTCAGCATTCACAGCCAATATCAAAGCTGGATTTTTGCTTTGAAGATTTTTCACAATTTGTGTACGTGCGGTTGATAAACGATAGCTGGTATTCGGTGTTTTGCCCGCTTCCGGTTTATCTTCATTCACCCACAATAATACTTTATTGGTCAGATCGGTATTACCTATTTCAGCATCGGTACCGTAGCCAATAAAAACAACATCACCCGCTTCGACAGGCTTATCAGAAGCTCCGCCCCTGGAAAAGAAATCTTTGCCGTTTGCAAAGTCCTGACCGTTAACCGAAAACGTTATTTTGGTTGAGTTCTCTGTTAAAGGCACATCTAAAAAGTAAGAGCCATTTACCGGAGCTTGCAAACCTAATTTCTTGAATTCACCGGCAATGTAATTGGCTGCTTTTTCAGCGCCTGGCTTACCGGTTTCCCGGCCTTCATAGGCATCGGAAGCTAAAATGCTCAGGTGTTTACGGGCGTCATCTGCGCTGATGTACTTAGCGTACTTCTGCGGATCCCCGGAGTTTTTTTGTGCATAGGCGCACGCCGTAAGCGAAAGCGCAGCCATGCATAAGGATAGTTTTTTCATTCTTAGTAATCAGTTAATTTGAGATCAGTTATCAGTTAATCAGTTAACCGGGTATTGGTTACCAGGTAACTTAGCGTTTAGAGCTTAGTAATTTGAGTTTTTTAACATGCTATTTTGTTCACCCTGTTTGCATGGCGGCCACCTTCAAATTCTGTTGCCAAGAAAGTCTTCACGATATTCTCCGCTTCTTCTATCGAAATAAAACGGGCAGGGATACATACAATATTGGCATTGTTGTGCTTACGCGCCAACGAAGCTAATTCTTCGTTCCAGCAAATTGCGGCACGAATTCCCCGGTGCTTATTAGCCGTGATGGCTACACCATTAGCGCTACCGCAGACCAATATCCCAAAATCAAACTCACCATTTTCAACTGCCGAAGCAACAGGATGCGCAAAATCGGGGTAATCAGCTGACGCTGACGAATAGGTGCCAAAATCTTTCAGGTTATCTGCATTCAGCCATTTAGCAATCGCTTCTTTGTAATCAAAGCCGGCATGGTCTGCACCAATGGCTATCTTCAGGGTGTTATTCATCACTCAAATCTATTTATAAATTTAAGCAACGAAGGTAAAGATTTTGTTAGAAAGGCGCTACGGATTACGCAGCATCTGCCTCTTCTTCACGCTTTTTCTTTCTTTTTTGAACAGCACCTGCTACGCCTATACTCAATTCATATAGTAAGAATAATGGAATAGCAACCACGGTCATGGTTAGCATGTCTGGAGTAGGAGTTACCACTGCAGCTACGATCAGGATGATCACGATCGCGTACCTGCGGCTTTCCTTCATAAATTTAGGTGTCAGGATACCCAAATTTGCAAGGATATAAACCAGTATAGGCAATTCAAAAACTAAGCCCGTAGCGAGTGTTAGGGTGGTAACAGATGACAAATAGGAATCTACAGAAAATAAGTTTTCAATGGCATTACTTACGGTAAAGCCGGCAAGAAAATTAAGAGATACCGGCGTTATTATAAAATAACCGAACAATACGCCCGTGAGAAATAAAATTGAAGCATAAAAAACGAAGCCGCTAGCGGCTTTTTTTTCCTTTTCGTGCAAGGCGGGCTTAATAAACAGCCATAATTCATATAGTAAATACGGTATACCTAAAACCAGCCCTATCATTAAAGATGAGTCGATCATTAAGGTAAACTGACCTGCCATCTCGGTGTTAATTAATTTGATATTAATTTTACCTGGACACATGTCCCTGTGAAGCCAATGCCCTAGATCACACATCATCCTGAAAGTCCAAAAATCAGACTTACTCGGGGCCATGATAATATTATCGTATATCCAGCTGTAGAATGCAAAAACAAGGATTGTAAATACAACAATAGCGAGAGCCGAACGAATCAGGTGCCATCTAAGCGCTTCCAAATGATCAAAAAAGGACATTTCACCTTCAAGGCTATTTCCTTTATCTTTTATCGCTTTTATTAGTTTATCACTTGTTTTGCTCATGGCCGTACAAAAATAGCATTCCGTTGTTCAGAATGCTATTTACGATTTATTTTATTACAGTGGTTTGTTTATTTAGTGAATTCAAAGGTATCCATAAACTTGGTGGTAAAATTACCTGCCCTAAAGTTAGGGTCCTGAAGTAATTTCAAATGGAAAGGTATGGTAGTTTTAACGCCTTCAATCACAAATTCGCTCAGTGCGCGCTCCATGGTGCTTAAGGCTTCTTCGCGGGTTTGTGCCACGCAAATCACCTTAGCGATCATTGAGTCGTAGTTTGGCGGAATTACGTAGCCCGAATAGACGTGTGTATCGATACGCACACCATGCCCACCCGGAGAGTGGAAATTGGTGATCCTGCCCGGTGCCGGACGGAAGTTATTGAAAGGATCCTCGGCATTGATACGGCACTCTATGGCGTGCATTGTAGGCTCATAGTTTTTACCCGAGATAGGTATACCTGCAGCAACTTTAATTTGCTCTTTAATCAGGTCGAAGTTGATTACCTCTTCAGTAACCGGGTGCTCTACCTGGATACGGGTGTTCATCTCCATAAAATAGAAATTGCGGTGTTTGTCAACCAAAAATTCGACAGTGACGGCGCCTTCATATTTTACCGCTTTTGCACCTTTTATAGCTGCATCGCCCATCTTTTTGCGAAGCTTCTCGGTCATAAATGGCGATGGTGACTCCTCCACCAATTTCTGGTGGCGGCGTTGTATGGAGCAATCGCGTTCTGAAAGGTGGCAAACTTTACCATATTGATCGCCTACAACCTGAATTTCGATGTGGCGCGGATCTTCTACGTATTTTTCTAGATAGATACCGTCGTTTCCGAATGCTGCTGCTGATTCAGCACGTGCCGAATCCCAGGCCGGTTCAAACTCTTCGTCTTTCCAAACCAAACGCATACCACGGCCACCGCCACCGGCGGTAGCTTTCAGGATAACCGGGTAACCAATTTTGTTGGCTACAGTGATGCCTTCCTTTACATCCGTTAATAAACCTTCAGAACCCGGAATGGTAGGTACGCCAGCTTTTTTCATGGTCGCCTTGGCTGATGCCTTATCGCCCATCGCGTTAATCTGGTCGGCAGTAGCGCCGATAAATTTGATACCGTACTCTGCACAGATAGCCGAAAACTTGGCATTTTCAGACAAGAAACCATAGCCAGGATGGATCGCATCGGCATTAGTCAGTTCGGCGGCAGATATCAGGTTGGGGATATTCAAATAAGAATCGCGGCTGGCAGGGGGACCAATACATACGGCTTCATCAGCAAAGCGTACATGCAGACTGTCCCTGTCAACAGTAGAATATACAGCTACGGTTTTAATGCCCATCTCCTTACAAGTACGGATAATGCGAAGAGCAATCTCACCACGGTTAGCTATTAATATTTTTTTAAACATAGTTTTAATGTGCAGATTACAAATGTGCGGATGTGCAGATGTGAAAATATGCAGATTTGTTTGGATTCATTTGCACATCCGCACATCTGCACATTCGCATATTAAATCGGTTCAACCAAAAACAATGGCTGGTCGTACTCAACAGGTGAAGCGTTGTCAACCAATATTTTCACAACACGGCCCGAAACCTCTGACTCGATCTCGTTAAACAATTTCATAGCCTCTATGATACACACAACCGATCCTGGCTTGATCTCATCGCCCACATTTACAAACAATGGTTTGTCAGGCGACGACGACCGGTAGAAAGTACCTATCATCGGCGATTTAACAGTGATCAGTTTTGAGGTATCAGCAGCGGGAGCTTCCGAAGAAGCAGAGGCGGCAGCAGTAGCAGCAACCGGCGCTGTCGGAGCCACTGGCTGAGCAGCGTAAGCAGGCGCGCCTTCACCAGGAAGGTTTGCTGTAACGTACGTTGGAGCCTGGTTGGTTTTTATTGTAATCTTGAAATCGTTCTGTTCAATTGAAACTTCATTTACCCCCGACTTTGAGACAAAGCGTATAAGGTCCTGAATTTGTTTGATATCCATATAGTGGAATGAATTGGTTTTGGATAAAAGATTATATCTAAGTTATGTGTTAATGCGCAGATGTGCAAATGTGCAGATTTTGAATGTGAGAATGTGCAGATGTGCAGATAAGCGAATGTTTCAGCTGGTTTTCTAATAGTTAGTTGTTAGCAAAATAACAAAACATATTTAATAAAGTTAAAATAAATGGTTGTACAAAAATTAAAGCATTCGCATATCTGCACATCCACTCATCTGCATATCAAATTAATAGGCCCATTTTAAATAGATCGAGCCCCAGGTAAAGCCGCCACCGAAGGCTGCCAGTATCAGGTTATCGCCTTTTTTGAACTTACTTTCCCATTCCCATAAGCAAAGGGGAATGGTTCCGTTAGTGGTATTACCGTAACGCTCTATGTTGATGATCACTTTATCAGCGCTTACACCGGTACGATTAGCCGTAGCATCGATGATGCGTTTGTTGGCCTGGTGCGGAACCAGCCATGCAATATCGTCTGACTTAAGGTTATTGCGCTCCATTACTTCGGCAGCAACATCAGCCATATTAGTAACTGCGAATTTGAATACTGCTTGTCCTTCCTGATAAGCATAGTGTTCCAGCGCGTCTACCGTTTCATGCGAAGCGGGCTTTAAAGAGCCGCCTGCTTTTTGGTGAAGATAAGCGCGCCCGGCACCATCACTTTTCAGGATAGAGTCTATTACGCCGTAACCTTCTGTATTTGGTTCTAATAAAGCAGCACCGCAGCCATCACCGAAAATGATGCAGGTTGCGCGGTCCTGATAGTTTACGATAGCCGACATTTTATCGCCGCCTACTACCAGTACCTTTGTGTGTTTTCCACTTTCTATGAATTGAGCGCCTGTGGCTAATCCGAAGATAAATCCTGAGCATGCCGCCTGCAGATCGTATCCCCAGGCATTTTTAGCACCAATTTTATCAGCCAGTATATTCGCCGTAGCCGGAAACGGCATATCGGGAGTAGTAGTACAAAATATGATCAATTCTATTTCTTCAGCACTGATCCCTCTCTTCTTCAGCAACCCTTCAACAGCGTGAACCGCCATATCTGAGGTTGCAAGGCCCTCGCCTTTTTGTATTCTGCGCTCTTTTATGCCGGTGCGGGTGGTTATCCATTCATCGTTCGTTTCCACCATTGTTTCCAGTTCATGGTTTGTTAAAACATAATCTGGTACATATCCATTCACAGCAGTAATTGCAGCATGAATTTTATTCATTTCTATATATAAATTTTATTGAAATGCTTTTTTTATTTTATTTATCAGGTCGCTCTCAAACATGTCTCTTGACAGGAGCACCATGTTTTTGATCGCCTCAGGACTGGATATCCCATGACCAACCACAACCGGAGAATTTATACCCAATATCGGGCTGCCACCGTATTGCTCGTAGTTAAACCGTGCGAAAAACTCATGTTCGAGCTTCAATTTCAGGCCCATCACATAAAATGACTCCGCCATTTTCAGCACCACGTTCCCGGTAAAACCATCGGCTACATAAACATCTGCGCTTTCGTTAAAAAAGTCGCGGCCCTCTACGTTTCCAATAAAGTTGAATTGGGCCTGATCCTTCATCAGCGGGTAAGCAGCCTGGCAAAGTATATTGCCTTTCTCTTCTTCCTCGCCGATATTTACCAGCGCAACACGTGGATTGGGAATGTTATATACCGATTCGGCAAACAAGCTGCCCAGGATACCAAATTGTAATAAGTTTTCGGCCTTACAATCGGCATTGGCACCTACATCTAACAAAATACCCAAACCGCCTTTCAGTTTGGGTACTATGGTTGTCATTGCGGGACGGGATACGCCCGGTATGGCTTTTACGCTGAACATGGAACCGACCAGCATGGCACCCGTATTTCCTGCTGATGAGAAGGCTTGAATTTCGCCATCTTTAAGCATACGGAAACCGACACTGATACTAGAGTCAGGTTTTTGAACTACCGCTTTGGTTGGGTGTTCGCCCATGCCGATCACTTCGGTTGTATGTACAAACTCGAAATGGTCG
>Ga0105240_10004532_pt1 | contig 21100 bp, 26 predicted proteins | sample KBSC54metaG_FD_80426 | JGI IMG/M metagenome (GOLD analysis project Ga0105240, IMG submission 80426) | Corn rhizosphere microbial communities from Kellogg Biological Station, Michigan, USA - KBS C5-4 metaG | ecosystem: Host-associated > Plants > Roots > Rhizosphere > Soil | place: Michigan, USA... | reverse complement strand
CGGCCGCGCGTGACCGTTACCCAGCCGCGCACATCCGCGGCGTGGAGCTGCGCGAGCTGCCCAAACCCACGGCATACAACGCCTGGCACGTGGGCGACTTCCGCGCGATCGCGCCCACGCTGCCCGCGGTTGACCTGGTGATCGGCAACCCGCCGTTCGGGATTGCCGAAGAGTGTATCCGCCTCGCGCTCGAGCGGCTGAACTTCGGCGGCTGCGCGGTGTTCCTGCTCCGGCTCGCGTTCCTCGAAAGCCAGCGCCGTGCCGGTGGTCTGTTCCACGAGCACCCGCCGGAGCTGGTGTCGGTGTGTGCCAGCCGGCCGCAGTTCTACGGAGCCACAACCGGCGTGACAGCCTTTGCCTTCTACCGCTGGCGCCGAGACTTCACCGGACCGACGCGGCTGCGCTGGTCCGTCAGCAACGAGACAGAACACGCAAGGAGACAACCATGACAACAGCAGTGGCAGTGCCCACAACAGAACAGCAGCAGCCAGTGATACCCGAGCTAACCAGCGATCAGGTGAGAGCGGCTGTCTACCGTGCCGCGATCCGCGCTCTCGTTGGCGAGCCACCGGGCGAAGGTGATCTGGAGCACCTGCTGCTTACCAGCTTCGAGGCACTGTTGATGAGTGAGCGAGCCAGCGCGGAAGGGCTGCCCCACGTCGCCCGGCAACTGGCACGGCGCGCGGCCTTGCCGCCACTGACGCGGGTATTGGTGCAGCGAATGGTCGCCAGGTTCGTCAAGGCTGCCGGGCCACTGCCGCCCGTGCCCGAGCAGGTGGTGAGGCGCAAGCGGTGAGCGCCCCGCTAGCACGCCGCTCGTGGCTGCCAAACGCCCCGCTGGGGGCTTCCGGGCCAACGGTAGGGTGTTGGGGCCTGGATGTGCTTCAGCGCCTGTACGGGGCTTGGAGAAGGATACTCCTTCCCAGGCAGGAGACGGGCTGATGCGACTCATCGTGGGTGATGAGCGAGCGGATAAGGAGCGGTGCGATCTGTGCCGGGAGATCGCACCGCCGATCTACACCTGTTACCCCGTGAACGACGAACCGGAAACTGTCCGGCCGCGGTTGGAGGATCTGGCGCTGTGTTGGGAGTGCATCACGGCGCTGGAAGCCCGGTCTCGGGAGATGTGGCGATCATGGGACCTGGGCGCATGCTCCTACGTGGAGCGGAGGAAGAGGCGATGACGGAAGAGATGCCGGAGGCGACGGCGGATGAGTTCTTCGCCAGTGAGGCCACAGCGATGGAGGAAGAGCTGACGGAGCTCGTCGCCAGTGTGAACGAAACCATGCTGACCAACACCGGGACGCCGCTCATCATCAGCGCCTGCCAGTCGCTGCACTTCATCGGATTGGGGCAGCGCCTCATGGAGGCGGCCCGCCTCGCCTTCACCATCGGCGGCTACCTCATCCCGATGGACACCATGCCAACCGAGGCGCCGGAGGTGGTCGACTCGCAGCCGGAGCCGGGACTCGAGGAAATGCCGCCGCCCGTGAAGCGGAAGCAGCCACCTGTCCGGGTGCCGTGGTCAGACCTACCGCAGTAGCCCGCCACCACGCCAGGGCCAGGGCCAACGCTCAGCCGGCAGAGCCCAAGCCCCACGGACCACGAGCCCAAGCCCACACCACCGGGCCAGGGCCAGACGCCACCACGCAGCAGCGTGAGGCGGTGGGGGTGAGGTGGCACACCCCCCGGTGTGACCCCATACCCCCGCCCCATGAGCATGGGACTCCTACCCCGCGTTTTTCCAATCAAGTTCCTGACACAGCCTTCTCGCGGTGGCGTGAACTGGTGGGGGTTACTCGTCAACACGATAGAAGGGATGATGCAGGGCGAAGGAGGGGGTTTCGGCCACACCATACGCGCGATCTGATCTTATGATCTTCTGATCAGGGCGGAGGGTGAAGGAGAGGGCTCACACTCGGGCTTTCAATCACATTTCTATACCCATACTATGGGTATACTCGTGCCTGTGGAGTGTAACGGAGTGACAAGCGAGTGAGGACGGGGCGGCTGCTGGTGAGGGTGCGGTTAAGGCCAGCAGCACCGACCCATTGTACCGCACATGAGGCACCACTCGCAAGCAAGGGGGCGCCTTGTCACTCTGCGAGAGAGCGGAGGCGGGAGAGGGCTTTCACCTCGATCTGCCGCACGCGCTCGCGGGTGACGCGGAAGCGGTCGGCCACCTGCTGGAGCGTCTGCGGCCCCTCGGCGTCGAAGCCACAGCGGGCCGCGATGACGTGCCGCTCTTTCGGTGGCAGGGTATCGAGGAGGGCTGTGGCCCACAGGGAGCCGGTGACTTCCGCCTCCGGGTCGCATGAGTCGGAGAGGAGGTCGGCAAGAGTCGTGCCGCCGTCCTCGCCCATCGGAGCGTCCAGGCTGACACAGGCGTTCGGCAGTGCGTCTAACCATTCCTGATCGGTGCCGGTGGCGGCTGCCCGGCAGGCTCGTTCCGCCACGTGAACCGGGCGGCGGATCGTCCATGCCTGCCCGTGGATCGCGCGGGTGATGTGCTGCCTAACCCACGGCACGCAGTAGGTGGAGAAGCGGCAGCCGCGCTCCGGATCGAAGCGGGAAGCGGCGTGCAGCAGCCCGAGGCTGCCCTCTTGCACGAGGTCGTCAAACTCCAGGGTGCCGGCGCGTGCGAGGAAGACGGAGGCCGTCTTACAGAGCAGCCGGTGGTTCAGGGCCAGCAGCGCCTCCGCGGCCCGGCTGTCGCCGGCCTGGAGGCGGGCAACGAGGGCTTCATTCTCGGTGTAGGGGCTGGCCGGCGGGGACATGAGGACATTGTAACCCAAACCCGCTTCGCCGCCATAACCGAGTAACTGCTAACCCCAAACATCTTGCCGAGCTTCCGAGCGGCTCTACCCTCTTCCTTGATCGGTTGTCCCAAATCTGGGACAACCGATTTTGCCGCCTCACTCTTTTTGTCGCCGCCTGATTTTCGCTGTCGCTCTTTGGCTTCCGCCGCGAGGAGCGGATCCATCGCCAGCGCGGCCATGGCTGTCTGCCCCGGCGTCAGATGGCGGCGCTCAAGGCGCGGAGAGGAAGGAAGCGTTTTCCCTGCTCTCCAGGCAGGAAACCGGGTGCTTGGTGGCGAACTTACGAGAAAGGCTGCGTGTTGTCAGGCGGCCCAAAGCTTCCCTGTAGGGAAACCGCGCATCTCGCCAGGGGCGCGGATTTTTTGCCTCCGGGGCAAGGAGCCGCGCCCCTACGGCTGCGCGTCCAGGCGATCCCCGAGCACGTGCAGCCAGGTGATGAGCCGCCGCAGCTTCGCCGTCCCCTCGTCCGTCAGCCGCCCCTGCGGGTCGAAGTTCTGCGGGTTCAGCATGTTCTGCCGCAGGAGGGCGCGCGTGTTGTTCAGCTCGCCCTTGAGCTGCGGCGCGGGCATCGCGGCCGCGGCCCGCTCATACTGCGCCCGCTCGGGGAAGCCTCTCTGCCGCGCGGTAAGCGCCGCGTCCATCTTATCGACCAACGGCCCTGCCACGTTGCCCCGTGCTTCCACCTGCGGCCCCAGCCGCGCCGCCTTCGCCTCCGGGCTCTCGCCGCTGTAGATGGGCAGATTGAGGAGGCTCTGGGAGAGCGTCTGCGCCAGGGTGTGCGGCTCCCCGTAGCGGCTGGGGCTGGTGGCCTGCCCCGAGAGCGCGGCGGCAATCCGCTCCCCACCGCGGACGAGGGACGGCTTCCCCGCGTCCCACGCGAACCCGAGCTGCGCGGGGAGCGCCTGGCCGGGAGGCGTTCCCGGTGGCGCGATGGGGCGCCCGGTCCGCACATCGCGGTTCTGCAAGAGGGCGCCGATGGCGACACCGGGCAGCGCGTGGGAGAGCAGCATGTCGGAAGGCGTCTGCTGGCCTACCGGCTTTCCCTGGAGGCCGGCGAAGAGAGAGGGCACCTCGCGCAGCATCCCGAGCTGCTCCCCGAAGGGCAGATACCGCTGCGCGTTCACGAACTGGCCGCGCCCGACGGGGAGCGTGGTGGGCGTCTTCGCAAACTCCGGCAGGTTGCCGTAATCCTTCTGTGCCCCTGGCACGTCGGCCTTCAGCATCGCCTGCAGCCGGGGGTAGCGGGCGATGAGGTCCGGCCGCTCGGAGAGGGTGTGCAGCAGCAGGCCCGTGGCCTTCACCGGGTAGGCGTTGAAGGGCCACAGCCCGTACTTGTTCAGGCTCTCCAGCAGCGCGGGCTGATCTCCGAAATCGAAGAGGTGAGTGGTCACCTGCTGCGCCGCTCCGGCTGGCCCCAGCTTCGGCTTCAGGCCCTTGTACAGCCCGAGCTTGACGAGCTGATCGAGGGCGCCGTGGGCATACCCGCCCGACTGCATCACGTTCCCCATCACCTGGCTGGCCGGTGGCAGGTAAACACTTCCCGAGCCCACGCGGAGGATACGCCCGGCCGTGCCGGCCTGCTGCGCGGCTCCGGCAGCGCCTCCCTCGCCGATCTGGGTAGCGTAGTGCGAGAGGAAGGCCGGCGTCTGCTGCGTCAGCTCGGCAATGTCCGGGCTCTGCACGCCGGTCCGCAGGAAGTGCCACCACTCTTGAGCCGCTTCGGGGAACTTCGCCGCCACCTGCGCGAACGGCACCCGGGCGCGGTTGGCCGCGATCTCCGCGGCGGCGACCCTCGCGCCCGTGGAAGAGACAAGGCCGGCGGGGTTGAGAGTCAGGGTCGCCTGCTTCGCCCCACGGACCGCTCCCAGCCAGGCGTTCGCGGCGAGCTGTCCGAGCTTCTGCATCCCGTTCGGGTTGCCCGTCATTCGAGCCGGGTTGATCTGGTTCATCACGAACCCGGCGATGGCCTGGGGAACCTGGCGGCCCGCCGCTGCCCCATACTCCGGCGAGCTGGGGAGCGATACCCAGCCGGGGCGAAACGGCGCGCTCCCCGCTGGCGGCGGCGCCGAGAGGCTGGAGTCGGCCGCGATCGCACTGAGCATGTTGCCCCTGGCCGCCTGCGTGACTTCGGGCAGACCATGGCCCGCGGCCTGGGCGGCGGCGGTTCCTACCGTGGTGCCCACCGGCTGCCCGAATATCCGGTCGGTGTAGCTGCCGAGGAACTGCGTGCGGTCCGGTCCTGCCACGGTGAGCGAGCCGGGCGGAACGAACCCATGCGCCTCCAGCGCCCCTCCAGTCGAATTCGCATGGGCGATGAGTCTGTTTCCCAGATCTTCGACTTTATCCCACGGGATGTCGAACTGCTGCGCGGCCTGCCGCAATCCGAACTGTGTGGCGGGGTCGTGGGTCGCCGCTACCGGATTGCCGCCGAGGTCGCGCGTGACGTACTCTCCGATGAGGGCATTGAGCCGGCTGCCGCCGCCGTTCTGCTGCGCGAACGCCTGCTCCGCGGCGTCGAAGGCCGGCGAGGCTTTCCGCAGGTTGATCGTGGCGGCGGCTGCCTCACGGGCAATCTGCCCCGCGGCGGCCATGCGGTTCGCCAGCTCCTGCCGGAGCGGCGTGGATACCTGGCGGATGAGGGCCGCGCCTTTGCCCACACCAAGCTGCTGCCCGAGGGTGCTGGTGGCTTCCGCGATCTGCGGCGCGTGCTCTGCCAGCAGGTTGTTCGCCTTCTCCACCAGAGGCGCCGCGGCCTTCACGACACCGGCCTTGATCGCGGGTCCGAGGGCTTCGCCGACGGTGCCGCCGATCAGGTTGGAGGGCGCTGCCAATCCTCCCAGGATGTAATCAGCAGTGCCGGCCGCGTCATACGCGAAGCGGTTCGCCTTGCCCGGCTGGAGCCCGAAGAGCTGCCGTACTGCCGTGGGCGGCGTCGGGTGCTGCAAATCGGTGAGGGCGGCTCTGGCGTTTCGCCCGGCATTGCTCCACGTATCCGCGGAGAAAAGCGCGCCCGGTCCCTCCTGGTGGACGTGCTTCGCCACCGTAGCAGTCGCGGCGTTCAGCGCGTCGTCGCCCTTGTACAGCGCCTTGAACGTGGTCGCCACCTGCGCGGGGAAGTCCGCTCCCGCGGGGAACAGTCCTCCCAGACTCGGCGCCGTGGGAGTAACACTCGCCTGCAGCGCCGGTGACAGCTTGAGCTGCCCCTGTGGGTTCACCAGGTCCGCGGTGCGGCTGGAGGGCGCGGCCGTGGGCTGTCGCCCCAGGTTCGTGTCTAACGCGGCCAGCAGGCCGCTGTGGGCGGCCGTAGGTGCCGGCGTAGAAGGCAGGCTCGGCAGCGATCCAGCGCCGCGGATGTTCCGATCCAGCGCCGAGAGGAGATCAGGGTTCGCCTGGGGCCGCGCGGGCTGGAGGTTCTTATCCAGGGCATCGGTGAGGCCGGGGAACGTGGGGCTGACGGGCACCGCGGGAGGAACAGCCGGAGTCGGCCCCATGCCGGCGCCGCTGTAGCGGGGGCGCAGGAGGTTCTGGATCCGCGTGACGTAATCCATGGTCTCGCGGTAGGGCGGCACGCCGCCATACTTCTGCACGGCGCCCGGTCCGGCGTTGTAAGCGGCGAGGGCGTTGTCCTCACTCCCGAAGGTGTGAAGCTGCTGTGAGAAATACCTTGCTGCCCCGTCGAGGTTCTGTGCCGGATCGAACGGGTTGCTGACACCGAGGTTGCGGGCCGTGCCGGGCATGAGCTGCCCCAGCCCTTGCGCTCCGGTGGAGCTGACCGCGTGCGGGTTCCAGCCCGACTCCTGCGTGATGAGAGCGGCGAAGAGATCGCGCGGTACGCCGTACTTATCCGCCGCGGCGTAGGCTTGTTGGAGGAGAGCAGGATCGGGCATCGCTTATCTCCCGCCTGTCCAGTTCCGGCCAGTGAACTGCAAGAAAGCCCGCTTCATGAGCATCCGCCGCGCGGGGTCGCCGTACTCCGGTTTCGCCATCTCCGCGTCGAACTGGTGATTGGTGATGAGCTGCCCGACGATGTTCTGCACCTCGGGGGAAACCCTTACCGCTTTCGGGCTCGGTGTGGCGCTGGCCGGCGCTGCTGGTGGCTGCCTGATGACCGTCCCTGGATTGGCGCTCTGCCCCTGCAGCCAGGCGTTGTATCCCGGCTGGCCGCGCTGGGGCCGGGCAGCCGGCGCTGCTGTGGCAGGCGCCGTGATGGGGGCTCCTCCGCCCGATCGTGCGGCCTGCCGGGCCTGCATCCTGGCAAGGGCGCCGTCAACCCGCTGCTGCCACGTGGCCTGATCGGCGGGCGAGAGGAACGGCACGGACGCGCCGGAGGCGGTTCGCTTCGTGCTGGTAATCGCCTTCAAGCCGCTCTGCAGGATAGCCCGGTCGCTGGCGTCGTCCTTCGAGCCGGCGCTCTGGCTGATGGCGGTGTTGATCTGATTGATCCGCGCCGAATTCAGCCCAGCGGCGGATTGCTGGCCGGCGGCTGCGATATCCGCGCGGCGGTTGCCGAGCGAGATGAGTTGATCGTGATATCTTGCCGTCGCGTCCGCCACCACGGCGGCCAGCTCGTCGGCGTTATGGACGTGCTGAATGCGGGCCTGCAGGTCCTGGTCGCGGATGGGAGCAAAGGTTTCCAATGCCTTCTGCTGCGCCTGCTTCAAGTTCGTGCCGGCGACCATACCGCCGATCTTGGCTGTCTCTTCCGTGGGATAGGCTTCCAGCTTGAGCCCTTTGAGGGCGCTATCCGCGGCAAGTCCGGGATACTGCGCGGCGAACCGCGAAGCGCCGATCTGCGCCACCAGCGTCTTCGCGGCGCTGCCGATCCGTTGGGCGCGTCCCTGCTCCGTCTCGTGGGGCAGATACCCGGCATACAACGGGTTGTGCGGGTCCTGCGTGGGATCGAGAGCGGCCGGCGCCGCTCCAGTGCCCGTGGCGGCGCTGCCGGTATCCGTGGAGGGGATCGGCGGCGCCGGTGCCCCACCTGGCCCCACGGAGCGCACGTCATTGATGGCCTGCCGGTTCAGGATCGCGGCAGGGATCGGCGGCCCGATCGGTGTCGGCCGTGGTGTCACTCCTCCGAGGGCGAAGTGCGGCGGCTGCCCCACGTTCTGCACGCTGGCCGGCATCTGCAAGTTCGTGTTACTGAAGAGGCTTGGCGGGGGCGGGGGCGGTGGCGCTCCCACGCCGGAGAGGTCTGGGGGCAGCGTCAGGCCCGGCCCCTGGCCGGCCCCTGCCGGTCCGATGCCGGCGATGCCAGAGGGCAGCGTCAGCGAAGGTGGCGGCATATCAGGTGACGGTGGCGGCGGAGCTGCGCCCGGTCCGCCGGCTGCTCCTCCCGCACCCGCGATCTCGCCACCGGGGCCAAAGGTCTGCCCGGTAGGGGCGCGGAGGGTACCCGTGGCCGGGTCAAGGTTCGGGTCGGGCGGCAGGGCGCTGGGGTCAACCTGCGGGTTGAGACCGGCGCGGGCTTCCCAGGCGGCCCGGTCGCCGGGATTGCGGGCGAAGTAGCCGGCCATCGCGGGGTTAGCGAGGGCGTGGAGATAGGGAAGCTGCGCCCGCTGCTGGAGGCCGGCGGCGCGCAGCCCTAGCTGCCCCTGGCGATAGCCCATCATCGCCTGTAATTGGGCGTTCCTGAAATCCATTTGCCGTTGGAGCTGCATCTGCTGCAGCTCGCGCTGCTGGCCTAGCAAGGCGCCCCTGCCAACCTGAGCGCCGATCTCGCCAAGCCCGAGACCCAAACCGGAAAAGAGACTCACCGCCTCACCGCCTTTCTGCCGAGAACCGGCCGACCGTCTCCCAATTGTACTCCTTGGGAGGCGCTCCGTCCATGATGGTGTGAGAGGGCAAAAGGAAGCCCTCCGGAGCCGGATGACTGTTGAGTCGTCCGGGCGGCCGGAGGGCCTGTGTGGTCAGCGTGGGGGCGCTAGTCGCGGGCCTGGCGATAGCGCCGCTCGATCAGGCGTCGGCCGTGGTGTTGGCCTGGTCGGCGCTCTCCTCGTCCGCTATCCGCCGGAGGATGCCGATGAGAATGCGGCATACTTCGTCGCGCGGGTCTTCAGTTACTGTGTCGCCTGCCGTCATGTTGGTGGTGATGCTCTTCTTCACGTTCGTTTCTCCTTGCCGCTTGCGCGGCGGTCTCGGGCTCTCTCCAAAGGGAGAGACCTGTCTCCTTTGGCGTGGTTCTTGCTGCTATGGCTGTGGATTGATTGCAGCGCGGCAGCGGGGACGGTTCGCTCTGGTGGCGAGTCGTGTCCGCCCTTTGCCGCTCAGCGCAATTCCCGTGCCAGTCAGGACCGTTTGGCCCGCCGTCTCCAGTCGCTGCCCGCCAGCTTCTCCACGGCCTGGCGGGACAGGTACAGCTTCTTCCCCTCCTGCTTCGAGTTGGGCTGATGCCGGTAGGCGGTCAGCCGGTCCTCGGCGATCAGGTACTTGACGGTGCTCCGGTCCGTCTCCAGCAGCGCCGCTGCCTCCGTCACGGTAATCAACTCCTCGGTCCCCATGCTGCTCACTCTCTCCTCGCCTGGCGCTCACAGCCTGCAGTAACGCGTTCCCACGAACACCGCGGCCACCACCAGCGCCCACGGGATTGGCGGCAGGATCACTCCCATCATGAACATCACCAGCGTCGTGGCGGCCGCGGTAGTGAGCAGCACGGCGGCGGCGCCGAGTGTCCGTACAGCCGCCCGCGCGGGCTTGCCCTTCTCCCCTTCCCAGGCGGCGAAGCCCCACTCCGCCGCCGCCTCCAGTCGCTTCCTCATCCTCGTGTCTCCTTCTGCCGATCAGCAGTAGACCTGATCGCGCTCCCACTCGAAGCCCCATTCTCCGATCAGGTCGTCGTCCCTGCGGCGGCGCTTGCGGAACGGCTGCCGGCGCTCGAATACCCGGATGGCTTTCTCCGGCTCCAGGGCGGCCAGCATCCACGCTCTTCGCTCGGCGCGGCGGGTAGAAATTCGCTCGTGGCCGTGCTGCTTCGAGTCCAGATGCACCACCCCTTCCGCGTGGGTGTTGACCTGGTAACCGTGCTCCTCCAGAGTCTCTTTCGCGTAAAGTATCATGGCTCAACCCTCCCTCTCGTTGTCGAACGGATCGACGCTCAGGCCGGCGGCTTTCCGCGCGGCCCATTCTTCCTCACACTCCGCGCGCCAGATCGGCTCCGCGGACGGCATCACGGCGTCCGGTCCGCCGTAGGTCCAGCCACAGCCCCGGCAGGGCCACGACTGAAAGATCGACACACCGACGGCGCCACAGCGGGGGCAGCAGGCCATGATCCCCTGGCAGTCCTCGCACGGCTCGCCGTCCGCTTCCTCGCCACACTGAACCGTGAACGCGCCGGCTCCCTCGCAGCTCCGGCAGTGCTGGGGCCAACGGGCTGCCCACTCCGCGCGCTCTCCCTGCCGCTTCGCCCGTGCGAAGGCACGGTCCGCTTCCTGCTCTTGCGGGTTCATCCGGTTACGGGCCTGTGCTGCCGTCTCTTCCGCCTGGAGGGCTGCCTGCTCGCGCAGGTCAGCCTCCAGGTTCTTCACATCATCCCAGGTAATCACGCCCTCACCGCCTGCTGCCGGGCCAGCAGCTCCCCGCGCAGGGCCAGCGCGATCGTGAAGTTTCCGGCCTGCTCGTACTTCTCCAGCAGCACGGGCAGCGCGTTGTCGGACACCAGCGCCGCGCGCTCCGTGGCCCGGTTCCATTCCGCGATCCTGGCCGCCTTCAGATGCTTGCAGTCCATTCCTGTTCCAGCCAGCCGGCCGGTGTAGTGCGGGCAGCTACAGGTTCCCTGGCCCTCCAGGTTGACCACGTAGGAGGCCGTCTCGCCGCGGAAGCTATCCACGCTCCAGCAGCCGCTGCCCATTCGCTGGGGGACCGTCGCCGTTCCCGGATCGTAAGCAGTTCGCGCCATCAATTCGCCTCCTGGATTTCTCGAACAACCGCGTTGTAACCGAGGAGGTACAGCTCACGCGCTTTGCGGTCAGCGTCGTAAGAGCGGACATAGGTGAACAGCACGTTATCCGCCCCGTATCGGCTTGCTCTGTTCCAGTAGAAAACTCCGTATCGCTTCGCCATCGCGTTCTCCTTGCAGGAGGAACCCGGTGGCGGTAGAATGAACCGCCTGCGTGGGTAACCCCCGCTGGTGTCCGAGGGGCGCTCTCTACTTGGCGGTGGGAAGCGCCCCTCTCTTCGTGCGTCGTTCTGTCTAGAGTATACCGGAATGGTCAGTAAGATGCAACCCCCCAACAGGTGTCAGAGTTGAGAAATCTCGGCGCGTGCCTCCTGCCGGCAGCGAGCCTGCCAGGCTTTCCAGGTTGGCCCGCACTGCCTCGGTTTGGACTAGCAGCTTCTCCTGCTCCGTCAGCTTCCACGTGGGAACGTTCGGGAAGAGGCGGCGGGCGATCCGCTCCGCCGCATCCTCCTCCTCGCTCCTGACTGCCTGCTTGGCGGCGGTCAGGGCGGCTTCCTCGGTGGGGTAGATGAACACCTGGTTGAAGAACTCCTCGCTGTCCACGTCCTGCACGGCGACCGAGAAGCCGCGGTCGATCTTGCTGACGTGAACCTTGACCTCATCATCCTGGAACGTTGCGATGATCACCGGAGCCTCCCTTCGGAGCAGGGTAGGCGCTGCTGCCTACTGTCCAAAGTATACCGGAATGGACACAACCAAGCAACCCCCTAAACGCCTGTCATTGTGAGAAAGTGCGGAATGCGGTAAGACGGAGAGAGGAGGGCTGCGATGCCGAACTATCCTGCGCCCGGTTGGAACGCGGAACATGCGGCGGTGTGGCGCCAGGTGGCGCTTGACGGATTGGCGGCACAGTTTCCCCGCGCGGCGCGGTACCTGGCCGCTCACACTCACCCGCGGCTGATCGCAGCGATCGAGGCGGCGGAGGCACGGGTTGAGGCCACCTATGCCGCCGCCGATCCAGAAGCCTTCGCCGCTGCCCTGGCGGCCCTTGCCAGCGTCTTGGACAATCTCCAGGTGCCGCCCTTCCTCTCGTGGGCTTGAGCCGCAGAGGAGCCGACTCTCGTCAGCGTCGAACCGGGCGGTATGAAGACACTCACCTGGTGGCAGCGCCTTGCCGACGATCCGCGAGTCGTCACGGTCGGGGGTGCCGCGCGGGATGGCTGGAGCTGGGTGTATGTGGAGTGCCGCTCGGCACGGGCCTGCGCTTCTCTCCTCCGTTATCTGACGCAGCACGGAGCCGCCTCTGTGGCCCAGAAGAGCCGAACAGCCCTGTGGCTGGAGGAAGGGCTGTGAGGCGGCTCCTGCAGTTTCTGGCGCTGCTCTCGGCGCTCGTGTGGGCCGGGATGGCCCTCTGGGCCAGGCAGCAGCCGGAAACCGAGACGCGCGTACAGGTCCGCACCGTCGCCTTCTGCCTCATGTTCGCCAGTGTCCTCCTGCTGCCCACCAGACAGCGCCAGGAAGACGAGTCGACCGAGAAGTTCTGACATCTCCTCGCGCGCGAGGGCGTGGCCCCTGCTGTTGTCCCGCTTCCGCCGCGCCATAATCACCGGGCATGAAGCACTTCTACAGCTCGGGCGACAATCACGTCGTCGGCAAGTGGCTGCCCGTGGGCAGGGAAAGCTCGCCATGAAGGCTACCTACGTCCTCTCCCACGGCGCGCTCTGGGTTGTGGGCAGAGTGTGCTGGCTATTCTTTGAGGGTCGTTGGCTAGTCGTACTCCTCGCGGGCTGCGTTTTTTGGGCCCGCATACCAGCTCCCGACCCGCCGCTGCCGAGCTGCCCCGACACGAGGAAATACACCATAGAGACGGATCGCTCCACTTACGAGGCAATCACCGGGCTGGAGATCGAGTCACCCGACTCGCAGCCCGGCGAAAAGTGCAGGGTATATAAGCAGGTGCTCTGGATACTTGAGCCCGACGCCGGCTCCTGGGTTCAGGCGAGGTTCTCGCGATGACTGTTGCACGGTTGCAGTGTTGTCGAGGGGGATAGACCTCCCTCCCCTCCCCTGTTCCGGCGCAGCCCGCAGGAGAAACCTCCTCGGAGAGCGAACAGGCGCGTTGGTTTGCAAACCAAACTGCAAACCAACGCGCTCGTATCCCCCCGGATGGGAACCAACTAGACCGGCTGGCGTCACTACCCTTTAGCTATCCGAGCGACTAATTCCGACTGCTTCCTTACCCGCCCGGCTGGCTTTCGCCGATTAAGCTGTTTGAATACATCGGAGCGAAAATCCGCTCCTTCGTGCCTGATCGGACCGGGCTTCAGTCGCTCCTTCAGCGGTTTTGCAAACGCTTTGCAAACATCCCTACACGCCGAGTGCTTTGCGGAGGGTAGAGTCGAGCCGGCGGGCGGCGGCTTCCTGCATGTCGGGGAGAACATGGGAGTAGCGATCGAGGGTGATATTGACGCTGGAGTGCCCGAGCCGTTCGGCCACCACCTTCGGGTGTTCTCCCTGGCGCAGCAGCAGGGTGGCGTGGGTGTGGCGCAGGTCGTGGAACCGTGAGGTCGGCAGCCCGAGCTTCTTCGCCAGGTCGTGATACATCCGGCCCACGACGCATGGCGTGTTCGGTCGCCCGTCCGGCCGGGGAACCACGAGGTCATTGTCCTCGTACGCGTCCCCCAGCAGAAGGCGGGACTGGGCCTGCTCCCCCTTGTGCCGCACGAGGGCCTCGACTGTGAGGGATAGGAGGTCGATCACCCGCCTTCCCTTCGCCGTCTTCGGCGCCTTGTAGACGATCCCTCCCCGCGTCTCCGAGAGCGACTGACGAACGGCGAGCTTCCCGCCCTCCAGGTCAATGTCCCGCCACCGGAGCCCGAGTATTTCGTTCCGCCTCATCCCGGTTGTCAGCGCCAGCATGAGCGGCATGTAGAGCCGAGTCCCTCTCGCGGCTTCGAGCACCTGCGCCGACTGCTCTTCATCGAGACACATCATCTCGCGATCTTTCGCCCGCGGTGGGTCAACCGCATCAGCCGGGTTCCGCAGGATCAGCCGCCAGCGCACCGCCTGTTTCAGCGCGGACTTCAGGATGACGTGCTGCTGCGCCACGGTCCGCGCTGACAGGCCACCCTTGTGACCGTTTCGCCGGCCGGTCTGCAGCGCCTTCGTGTAGTAGCCCTGGATATCGAGCGGCGTGAGCTTCGCAAGCGGGAGGTGCCCGAGCGCCGGGGCCAGGTGGAGGCGAATGACCTCCTCATACCGCTCGTACGAGCGCGCCGACTTGGTGGGCTTTACCTGGTCCTCCAGCCAGCGTCGCAAGTAGGCGGCGACGGTGAGCTTTACCGGCTCGATGTACGTGCCGCCCTCCATCTCCGTAACCAGCCGGGCCAGCTCGTTCTCCGCCTGGCGCTTCGTCCCTTTGAAGCTATGCCACTTCTGGCGGCGCTTCCCCGCGGCGTCTCTCCCCAGGTCAAGGATGATGGCCCATGTCCCCTTACTGCGTTCTCGCAGGTGTCCTCTCATTCAGTCCCTCCTTCTGTGTTTTCATCATCGAGCAGATCATCGCCGGCAACCGTGATTTGAAGCGCCGCCGGTTCCGGGGCATCCCGCTTCAGGTCCTCCCAGTCGTACCTAACCGCCAGGAAATCCCTCACTCTCCGGAAGGTGCGGGCGCACTCCTCCGGGCTTTCCCGCGAGTCTTCCGGCAACCTCTTATTCCACTGCTGCGCCAGGTCAGCCCAGCCGCTCCAGATCCCCTCTCGCTTCACTTGTTGGACAAAGCAGTACATCTTCAAGCTTGAGAGCTTCGGGCCACGGTTGCCCCGCTTGCCCCGCTTGCCCAGCAGCCTCTGCTTCGCTTCGAGAAAGATGGATTGAACCACGCCCGCACTTACACGAGGATCAACGGAAATGGTAATTCGGCAGTGGTCGCAGGCTGCGTGTGACTTGCCCCTGATCTCGCGATCTATCGGAGACACGAAGGGAGGCTCCCCGCGGGCGAGGAATTCGCCGGCTTGCTCGAAGGTCCAGGGGTACTCATGAGTCAGGTCCAGGATGCAGTAACCCAACTCGTCATAGTAAAGCTCTTCCTCCATCTGGCCCTTTTTCATCTCTCGCCACCTCTTGACTCCAGGGCTTGCCTCGGCGTGCGCTGCCAGAAAGCAGGAGACCGCCTCCGAGCGCCATGTCTCGTACTCGCCTAACTCTGAATAGCTGGCGTCTGTCACTTCGGGCTGTGTTTGATCGAGCTTCGGCCGGATAGGCTGGTCTCTCTCCCAGTGCTCTCCTTCGTCTGCCTCGTGTTCCCATTCATGCATCCGGCGCCAGACATCAGCCATGTCGTCAAGTATCGCACTCTGCTCGGCCGCCTCGGCTGTTTCGTACCCGTCCACAAATCTCCAGTGGGTGAGGAGTCGGCGGTCGCGATCTTCGATCAGGGAAACCCCCACTTCCTTCGCTAGCCTCTGCCAGACATCCACTTGCCGGCCCTTCTGGCTCTCCATACAATTTAGGACCTCCTATACTGCTACTATAAACTATAAGCAAGTGCTTCGCCAATTGAATTCCAATCAATCTCAAAAGGAGAGCAAGGCAATGAGTGTAGATATGGCGGCGGCGCGAAGTCAGCGCCGCGGAAGGGCGCGCCGAGAGCGGATTTCCGTTCCGGTGATGTTGCTGATCGAGCAGCATGAGGCGCTGCATCGCCTCTCGGACCGGATGGACCTCCCATGCAGCGTGTTGATCCGGCAGGCCATTGACCGGATGCTGAAGGAGGCGGGGCTGCTGCAGGAGCAGGGGCAGTGAGGGCGGCCACAAGTTACGACGACCTTCCCCTCGCCCTGAAGCCCACCGAGGCGTTCAGCATCATCGGCGTCGGGCGCGACCTGGGCTATCAGCTAATCCGCGAGGGGAAGATACCAGCCCTCCGGCTGGGCCACCGGCTCGTGGTGCCGAAGGCTGGACTCATCCGGCTACTGGAGGAGGCAGGAGAAGTGCGTCGTGAGGCGGGCTGATACGACAGCCCCCGCCAGGGCGGGCGGGGGCAGCGGTGTAGGTGGATATGGGCTTGTGCGGACATGCAGATGATACCCGAAAACAGGACTGGCTGACACACGATGACCGTTGACGAAGCACGCGCCGATACCCGGAGCTTCTTACAGGCATTCGCCGGCAATGCTGCCGAGGGCTATCTCAACCTCTTCACTCTGCCCGGAGAGAAGTCGCATTGGGTGAACGTGTCTGACCTGGAGAAGGCTGCCGACCTCGCGGCGATCTACGCCAATACCCTGAACGTCTACATCGCCTGCGGCCTTCACGCTCGCATACCCCACAAGAGGGGCCTGGCGAGCGACGTCAGCGCGCTCCCTGGCTTGTGGCTGGAGATCGATTTCCGCGATCAGGCCCATGCCGCGGAGAACTTGCCGCCCGACCTCGGCGCCGTGATGGCACTCATTAAGAAGTTCTGGCTGCGGCCTACTATCCTTGTTCACAGTGGGCACGGGCTACAGTTGTGGTGGCTGTTCCCGGAACCCTGGACACTGGACAGCCCGGGAGAGCGGCGCCGGATGGCGCGTCTCGTCCGGCGGCTGCAGCGGTGGTTTCAGGAAGAAGCCCGAACCCACGGCTGGGGCATCGACACTACCTCCGACCTGGCGCGGGTGCTCCGGCTGCCGGGGACGTGGAACCGGAAGCCCGGCTGCCCCGTGGTGCCGGTAACCCTGCTCCACCTGGACGAGAGCACGCGGTACGCCCCTGATGACTTCGACCTCCGGCTGCCAGAGGTCGAGGAGGAGCGTGCCGCTTCAGATCGGCCAACGACAGGCGATAGCGATTTCCTGCCCGCGGACTTGAAGCGTATCCTTTCCGGCTGCGCCTGGCTGCGCCACTGCCGAGACGATGCGGCCAAACTTCCCGAACCGAGCTGGTACGCGATGCTCTCCATCGTGGGGCGATGCGAAGGCGGCGAGGCGGCCGCTCACGACTTGTCTAAGAGTCACGCCGGTTACACGCGGGAGGAGACGAACCGGAAGCTGAAACAGGCGCTGACGGCTGCCGGCGAGGGTTACCGATCCGGCCCGCGCACCTGCGCGAATATCAGGAACGCGCTGGACGGAGAGTCCTACTGCTCGAAGTGTTCGAGCCAGGGGAAGATCACCTCGCCGATCGTGTTGGGAGTGCCGGAAATCGTAGAGGTCACCCTCGGCCGGCGGAAGCCGGAGCTGCAGCCAGTCACGAGGCCGAAAGGCATCTCACTGCCTCCGATACATCGTCGTCCTGGCGTCCTGTTGCCATCACCTCTCAGCGCGGCCATTCGCAATTCACCATCAATGGAGCCACACGGATGAAGCGCCCTTCCCTGAAGTTCGACCCGCCAATAGAGCGGTGGATCAATGACAAGATCGTTCTGACTGCCAGCTCTGCAGGTGAGGATGAGCCCGGCTGTACTTTCGTCACCACCTCCCTGTGGAATAGCAAACTGCTCCATCAAGATCGGCTCAACATGACGAAGCCAGCCCACCGAGAGCGGTTCGCCGCGGTGGCTGTAACGAAAGTCGTGGGACTCGAGCAATCCGACGTTGAGCAACACCTCCTGGAGTTCGGAGAAGCGTTGACCGTTGCGCTGGCAGAATGGGCGAGAGCGGCAGATGCCAATGGCGAGGGCGGCGAGGAGGATGGGGAGCAGGCATCGGGCAGAATGTCGCAGGCGAGCATGTTGGTGGCACTGGCGACCGAGGCCGGGGTCGATCTCTTCCATGACGGGGAAGCCTCGTTCGTCACCTTTCAGACCGGAGGGCACCGGGAGACGCACGCGGTCCGGTCGGAGCCGTTCAGGAACTACTTGCGCCAACTCTATCACGATGCCGCGGAAGGACGGGCGGTCGGGTCGCAAGGCGTGCAGGATGCCATCGGCACGCTGGATGCCCAGGCATTGTTCTCTGGGAAGCGACACTCTGTCTTCGTTCGCCTGGCAGAGGAGGACGGGAAGATATATCTCGATCTCACTGGCGATCGCTGGCAAGTGGTTGAGATCAGCGCGGAGGGTTGGCGCCTGTTGTCGGAGTCGCCGGTCAAGTTCCGCCGCCGCCGGGGGATGCTGCCGCTTCCCTGCCCGGAGTCTGGTGGCAGCGTCGAGCTCCTCCGGCCGTTTGTGAATACCCGGAGCCAGGCGCAGGCCAAGACGGATAGCCAGGCCGCCGAGGGCTCCGGTGACGACCACGACTGGACTCTGCTGATCGCTTTCCTCATCGCGCTCTACAATCCGTCGATCCCCTATCCGGTGCTCGGGCTCCATGGTGAGCAAGGCAGCGCGAAGACGACGCTCGCGCGGATCATCCGGGCGCTGATCGACCCGAACCGTGCGGCAGTGCGCTCCCAGCCAAAGGAGCCGCGGGACCTGATGATTGCCGCGAACAACGCCTGGGTGTTGACGTTCGACAACCTCAGCGGTATCCCGCAGTGGGTATCCGATAGCTTTTGTTGTCTCTCCACTGGCGGCGGCTTCTCGACCCGCACCCTGTACGAGAATGACGAAGAGCAGATATTCGCGGCCCGTCGGCCGCTGATCCTTACCGGCATTGGTGAAGTCGCAACGCGGCCCGACTTGCTTGACCGTTCTTTGCTCGTCACGCTGCCGGCGATCCCCGAGGAAAGCCGCCGGCCCGAGCGAGACCTCTGGGCAGAGTTCAACCAGGTGGCCCCTCGTATCCTGGGCGCTCTCCTTGACGCTGTGTCGGTCGGTCTCCGTAAGTTGCCTGACACGAAGCTGAAGAGCTTGCCGCGGATGGCTGACTTCGCCCTCTGGGTGGCAGCCGCAGAGACGGGTTTAGGCTGGGAAGCGGGGACATTCATGAAAGCGTACGACGGGAACCGGGCAGAAGCTAACAGCATTGCGCTGGAGTCCTCGGCCATCGGTGCCCTGGTGGAGCGACTGGCTTCGGAACCGGCGGGCTGGAAGGGGACAGCCGCCGAGCTGCTGCGCAATCTAGGTGAGATAGCCGACGACACGCAGAAGCGGCGGAAGGACTGGCCGCAGAGGCCGCGCCAGTGCGCCGACGAGCTGCGGCGGATTGCGCCCAATCTGCGCGCTGCCGGGATCACCGTAACGTTCAGTGCCGGTCGGGCACGAGGCCGGCAGATTACCTTGAGGAAGGACGGGGAGAGGACGCAAGAGGACGTAGGCAGGACGCAGGAAGAGGGTGCATCGTCCTCTCCTGAGGAGCCCAATTCGTGCCTGTACGACGAGCAAGAGGACGCAGAGGACGATCAGGACGCAGAAATTCCCTACTCCGGGGTCGGCAACCAAAATCGCGCCCCTGATCCGAGTTGGGGTGAGAAAACAGAACCCACCCGTACGGCGGGGAATTCATCGTCCTCTGCGTCCTCTGCGTCCTCACCTGGCTCTCCCAGGCACGAAACGCCTCTCTTCGAGGAGGACGCAGAGGCGGAAGCATCGTCCTCCCGCCGTCATTCTGCGTCCTCTAGACGCGGCGATCATCGTTGCGGCAAGTGTCTTCGTTGGTTTCCTGTCGAGGTGCTGACCAAACAGCAGCTTCATGGAGACGTGGTGACGTACCGCTGTGCAAACTGTTGGGAATGATCTCGCGGCGGCGGGGCAGTCGGATGCGGCCGCGAGTGGATCGCAGGGAAGGGGTGGAGGGGGCTATGCTGTCATTTGTCGTGAGGGATGTAGCGGAGTTCGAAGCGGCTACCGTGGCTGACGACGAGCTGCCGCTGATGTTGGACACCCGGAGCGGGTCAGGGGAGTCCGAGCGAGACCGGCGGCGGCGGGTCGGATCGCTGGTGAGGCTGGTATTCGACCGATACGGGGTAGGCGGCGGGCTCAACCGTGACCTGCACTTGCTGGTTGACGGCAAGGAGTGCGAGCCGCCGGAAGCAGGCATGTTGGTGTATCAGCTCGGACCACAGGGGCAGCTTGACCCGGTGGGGCGTGGTGTCAGTCCCCAGCCTGAGTCGTATGATCGGGCGTGCTTACGGAGCCGCGGCCCGTGCCGCCAGCCGGCGCAGCTCCAGATCCGGATAGGGTGTTGTCCGAACTGCGGCCGTGCCGCCGATGAGTGGTGGGAATTCCACTGTACCGGCTGCGGTTGGCGGGAGGTCTGCTGCCCAAGCTGCGCCTCGCCGCACGCACGCCAGGCTTTCGAGAGCCGGGTGCGGGTGAGGGTGCGGAAATGAACTGCACCTGTGACGTGTGCCGCCAACCGGGGCGGCTTGTGACCGTTGGCCGCGGCTCGCGCCGGAAGATGATCTGCCTGGCCTGCTTGAAGCGGTTGGTGCCGTCGATCAGTTCGACTCAGGAGACAAGCACCCATCGCAGTAATCGAGAGCTGCAAGGAATTCGAGGGTGATGGCCGGCAGGCTGACTGATGAGCAATGGGCGGAGGTGATCGCGAGGAAGCGGGCCGGCGAGTCCGTCCCCTCCCTCTGTGCGTCCTTCGGTCTGAAGAAGAGCCGGATCTACCGCGAGCTGAAGGCAGCGGGCGTCACCGAGAACCACGGCAGCGAGAAGGGGCGGCCAGCCGCCCCGGCGGGTGAGGCGATCCGGCTCACGGACGTGGAGATCCGCGACCTGATGGAACGAGTCCGGCGCAGCCTGTGGCGGTACCGCGATCATCCCGAATTCGATGACATCCTGGGCGAAGCGTACCTGCAGATGTGGCAGGCGCTGCGGAGCGTCCGGCAGGCCGATCTCCGGAGCACGAGCAGACACGGCAGGCGTGGTTTGCCGAGTGGCCTGGCCTGCCGGGCGGCGTGGAACGGCGCCAGCATCTGGATGGGTTCCTCGCGCTCGCAATATCGACGGTGGAACCACGAGGGCAAGGAACTGCCCTGGATCGATAGCTTGGACCAGGTGATGGAGCAGGCCAGGGAGAGCCCGGAGCTGTCGCGCCTGATACCGGTCGTTCCGGACTTCGCGCCCGCGCTGATCGAGCGGCTGTATGCGCTCGATCTATGGCGCCGCGGGGTTGGCGAGCTGCTCGATGTCGAGATGGAGATTGTGGGGCGCACGGTACTTGAGGGTGAGGACCCGGCAACAGTGGGTGCAGAGTTCGGCCTATCGCAGAGCCGCGTGTATCAGATCAGGCAGAGGGCGCTGAACCGATTTCGCCGGCAGATCGGCCTGCCATTGCGGAACGATGGGACACCGGAGTATCAGCGTACGGTCCGTGACGGTGGCCGCTGATGGGCTGGACTCTCGGAATGCTCAATTACCTGTGCGAGCTGGAAGACGCGGCGAAGGGCAAGCAGGGCATCGAGTACGTCGAAGCCCGGCTCAAGGCGCTGAACTATCTGCATTGCTGGTGCCCAGACGCGCGAGAGACGACCTGGCCGCAGGTCAATCGCCACCTCTGGCGCATCGCTGCCCTCT
>Ga0105240_10004531_pt1 | contig 21107 bp, 15 predicted proteins | sample KBSC54metaG_FD_80426 | JGI IMG/M metagenome (GOLD analysis project Ga0105240, IMG submission 80426) | Corn rhizosphere microbial communities from Kellogg Biological Station, Michigan, USA - KBS C5-4 metaG | ecosystem: Host-associated > Plants > Roots > Rhizosphere > Soil | place: Michigan, USA... | reverse complement strand
GTCAAAGCGATACGTCCGGCGTTTCGGGTCATTTGCACAGCCTGGTCTGTTGTGCGCTCGCCGGCAGCGCAATCGATTGCACAATCGACGCCTCGATTATTCGTGTCCCTCAGAATCTCCTGAACTGCCGAGTCGGGTTCTATCGCAGCATGAGCGCCAAATTTCAGTGCCAGATCGCGCCGGTGTTCCAAGGGCTCAATCGCCCAGATTCTGCCTGCGTTTGACGCGCGAAGAGCCGCGATCGTCAAGAGCCCGATTGGCCCAGCACCGATTACAGCCACATGTTCGCCCGCTCCGATGGAAGCAAGGAGAAGGGAATGCAAGGCGATGGCGAGAGGCTCGGCGAGCGTGGCTGCTTCTAACGACATATCTGGTGGAATCGGAACAAAGTTGGATGCGGGAAGATTCACCCTTTCCCGAAAGAACCCGGGGTGATTGGGATTGCTCAGGAAACGAAGATTTGCGCAAACGTTGTGATGTCCCGTTAAACAAAATTCGCAGTGATAACAGTACAGGGCCGGCTCGAGTCCTCCACGATCTCCTACAGCGAGCCCGGTTACTCCAGAACCCAGCTTCACAATCGTTCCGGCGGGCTCGTGCCCCAGTACCATCGGATAGATATTGGGGGTGCTGCCAACAGCTCCTTCAGAATAGGCGTGCAGGTCAGATCCGCAGACACCTACTGCACCAACCTGGACTTGAACTTCACCTGGCCCAGGATCTTCGATTGGCATTTCCGTTTGGCGGAATGTCCGTTGTGCGATGAGCTCCGTGGCTTTCATGCTCTAAGGCTCTATGCAGAACAATACTCCATCTAGATAGAGAACGAAGACTCTCGGGATCGGAGTCCAGAAGCTCTTGCAAAATGCAGATCCCCGGGACCCTTTGCGCACAGTAGGTCCCGGGGATTGATTGTTCGAACAGATCCGTGAGAGGTCTACCAGGTTGAGACTTTCAGGCCGTCCACGTAAGCGGTCACAGTGCCGCTCGACCCATATCCGTCAACCTGGAATTGGGTGTTGATGACGTCTCCCCATCCCAGAGCGGCCGCACCGAAGACCTTCGCGTTGAGCGCTGTCTGGACCCCATCCAGCCAAACTGAATGATATGTGACGTAACCGGAGCTGTCTCTCGAGAAGGTAGCCTGCACATGGTGCCACGTGTTGATGCTCCAATGGCGCGGATTGCATGTGGTGCCACTCTTGCTCACCCAATGGGGCTTGACGTTTGTGGCGCTGCCAGTATTTACCGTGTACGCCCAGTGTCCCGTCCAGCCATCACATTGCACGCCCATCAACATTGTTTGGCCATTGGGCATCGTCTGATTCACATCGAATTCGAGATTTCCGATGTTGCTGGAGGAGCTTGTGAGATACACCCACGTGTCATAGAGAAAATTCTTGGTATCCGTGTTATCGGAGAAGGATACGCTGTATCGTTCCGTGCCGTTGTTCTTGAAAGTAGTGTAGAACTTTCTCGAACTGCCGTACTTTGAAGGGGAACTGACGATGCTCATGCTGCCGGTTGAACTCCCGTCTCCACCGCTGTCATGAGTGGCTCTCCATCCGCCCAGCGACTCAATCGAACTCACGATGTCTGCGTACGACGGGATTGATAGAGCGGAACTCGTGCTCACCGAAGACTTAACGTTAATCGTGACATCCTTCACGCACGCCGCGCCGTTCGGTCCCCATGCTTTCACATGCAGGATGTGAGTTCCTGTCGAAGATGAAATGCTCTTATCGATCGATTGAGCTTTGATCACTGTCGTGTCGCTGCTGTGGTCAAACGAATATCCCATTGCATCAACGCTTACTGAGGAACATACGGATGCAACAGCCGACAATTTGAAGGTCGTCGAAACATCTGAATCATTCGCGGGACTATTGACGGTGATACCAGCGAGTGCGGGTAGTGAAAGCGTAAGGACTGCGGAGCACGTGACTGTCAGATTTCTGAAGAGTTTCATCGGATTCCTTTGCGATTTTGAAGGCACAGATTTCGCCGACTCCCCACTAGCGTTTTCGCAAGGGCAGGTCGAAGACATTTTCAATTTTGAGTGGGCTGGTCTGAGAGGCACGAAGGAGAGTACCAGGTCTTACTGCTCAGCAACCTCTAATCGCAGTGCGGGTCCGCTCTTCCAAGGACACCGACTAACTTCATGAAAGACCCGTAGCGTCCGACTGGGTTCTTTGCGGATTCTTGCGGTCGTACGTCCGCTTTATACTTGGCCCATTCGTCACCAGGTCTTTTTTATGACCCCAGGCAACTTTTTTGTAATGTTCTTGAGCATCCTTTCACAGATGAGAAGCCTGTTCAATGCAAATCAGGCACATTTCGAAAAAAAATTTCAAGAGGCAGGCATCTTGGAAATATTTACCTGCATCGAGAAAAACATACACGATCCCGAACGTAAAAACTTCACAAAATACGGGACTTCGACCGCATTCAAAGGCTTGATGGAATCATGTTCTGTAAACGGAAGCAGTGCGATCCGTCACTCCAGTTGCGTTAAAAAGGCTGAAATAAGAACGGCGGCCGACGAGAGCGTCGGCCGCCGTTCCTCGGTGTTTGGGTCTCACCAGCGAGACAGGGTGAACTCATCCAGATACAAGGTTGAAGATCCTGTTCCGATCCCGTCGATCTGGAAGTTGGCGACCAATGCGCCCAGAGCCCATCCGAGACTGAAATCAGAGTTGACGGTCTTGTTGATCGCCGATTCAACTCCATCGAACCAGACTGAGTGGTAGGTTACGTTCCCGGAGTCGTCGCGCGAGTAGTAGATCTGGATGTGATGCCAGCTGTCGCGAGTCCACTTCGCAGGATTGCACGGAGCGGTGGACTTCAACCACTTGACATCGGGATGAGAAGGCGTTCCCGCATTCGAGCTGTACTCCCACACATTGTTGTAGCCGGAGCACTGGAACGCGTAGATGACGGTATCACCGTTTCGCAGCACCTGGTTGTTATCCATCTCTAGATTGCTGATCACGCTGCCGGAAGAGATCCAGACATGCGCGTCGTAAACGAAATTCTTGGAGTCAGTATCGTTCGCGTATGTCACAGAGTAGAGTTCTCCACCGCCGTTGGTGAAGCTCGTGTGGTATTTCTCGGTTTGGCCTGAGACCGTTGGATCGCTAACCAATGTCATTGACCCAGTGGAAGTACCCGGTGTGGCGGGATCGTGCTTGATGCGCCAGTTGGGAAGCAACTGGACCTGCTTCTCAACTCTTGCGTAAGACGGGATCGAGGGCCCCTTCGACGAAGAAGTGGAAATTACGTAGCTCGCGCGAGCCATTCCACTGTTCGCATAGCTAGGTGCTACCGCCATCGCCTGGAGAACCATCGATTTTGCTATGGACACCGGACCCGAATAACGATAAGAAGAGGTAGTGGGCGCTGAACCGTCCGTAGTGAAGTAGATCGTCGAACCCGATGTTGATGAACTCATCGAAACGGTTTGAGTGCTCGAGTATGTTCCGGATGGCAGGGACAGATATGGCGTAGCCGTAGATTTACTCGACGCGACATTGATGTTGATGAGCACCTGGTTATTCACCTGTTGTCCCCAGCACTTCACATGCAGCACGTGCGTGCCCGGCGCAGCTGTGACGGACGCGGTGAACGATGTGGGCTCGATGACTGCGCTGCCGCTATCAATTGAATAGCCCATGGAAACCGTCGGCTTCGAGGCACAGGTCCTGGAACTCGCCGACAGCGTAAACGGCGAACTGACGCTTGCTCCCGCACTCGGAGTGGCGACCGTGATATCTGCCCCCGACGTTCCCGATTGCACCGTGATGTTCAGCAAAGTCTCGGCATGCACCTTCTGACCCCAGCACTTCACATGCAGAATATGAGGACCAGGGGCAGCCGAGACGGACGCGGAGAACGAAGTCGGTTCGATAACGGCTTTGCCGCTATCGATGGAGTAGCCCATCGAAACCGCCGGGAGACCAGCGCAAGTCGTCGTGCTTGCCGAGACCACAAAGGGCGATGAAACGGTTGCGCCGTTTGACGGAGAGTAAACAGTAATGGCCTGCGAGGGCACTGACAAAGTCGCGAGAGTCAATGCAGCAAAGAGTAAAATCTTCATAAGTCAAACCTCGAGTGATGTGGCGGTAGGCGCGTTCATGCAGCAGCACTGCGTTGCGCGATTACCGGAACGAACAGCGGGGGGAATTCACTGTCGGTGTTTCCGACGAAGAGTCCAACCGTAATGCGCACTAGCTTTCGAACCTGCCTGCGTTCGACGTGAAGGACCGGATGTGATCAGAGCATGAGAGCAGGAAAGCTCTCGATTCAAAGGAATGAGTGTTCGGGTTTTGCTGCCGGAGATGGCGCGGCAATTGAAATTGCAATGAATCGCACGAATGCACATCCCGACCTGTCCTGACTGAAATCTGTTAGATCGGGGCCGAATGCGTTACCAAAGGGCCGTCACCATTGGTGGACCCTGCAATGTCGTTTCAAAAGCCGGCTTGCGGGACAGTCTGAAACGAGGGATCGCGTTTAATCTCCAGAACAGCGTGCGCCTAGTGAATTACACGAATATTGATTGACTATTTGGTAATGAGCATACTCGGAGGATTAACTGTAAGGGAAGGTGAAGAGGGACTGATCGCATTACTGAGGTACTTAGGTGGGGAAGCCAATTGGAGCACTTGTTCTGCATGGCTTTCTCGCTGCCACTTGAACATTTTGATCATGAGCCAACTTGCGCCAAATACAAAACCCTGCCGCGAGCGCTTATCAATTTGGAACTTTGATGGCGCCATCGACAGGGTTCAGTCCGTACGAGATATTAGCTATCAGCCTGCTATTGAACAGCGAAGTTCACAACGGCGTTCGCGGTTGACGTGCCGCTTGTACCAGTAACTGTGATTGCGTAGTTTCCGGGCGTAGTGCCGGCGCTCCCACCACCGCCGCCTGTGCTAATTGGCTTGCTCGTCCCACCGCATCCCGTTACCGCTGTGAGCAGCACTATCAGCATGAGTACACCCATGAGAGATTGCCATCTGCGCCGGCGGATCGGGAAGATGAAAAGCAGTACGGCCGCCGCAAGCGTTTCGCCGCCCAGGGAGGAGATTTTCCAGAACTGTGAGTGAGCCGCTGTGGTTGATGGTGCAGTGGTCTTGATCGTGAGTGTTGCACTAGCAGGCTGGGCACCTGAAACTGATGCGGATTGATCGATTGTGCATGTTGGTACGTTTTGTGCGCCGGCTGGACTCGATGTCACCGAGCAGGCGAGTGATATTGCGCCAGTGAATCCGCCACTGGGAGTAATCATGATGGTTGATGTTGATGAGCTGCCCGCTTTGATCGTCGCCAATGGACTGCTGCTCATAGCGAAGGACGGATTCGGAGTTGGTGCAGTCTGGACATTGTAGGTCCAGGTCAGAATTTTCTGGCTTGCTGACAGCCCACCTGTTCCACCTGTGAACCCTACGTACGCCGTATTTCCGCCGACGATCTGCGGGATGTTGATGGCTTGAGACATTGTGAAGGTTTTGTTGGTTATCAGGTCGAGCAGCTTCAGGGTCAGCATCGATCCGTCGTAGTCCAACTGCGCCTGTATGGAGTCCCCACTGTTCAACTGAATCCCGCTTTGACTGATGTCGGTAGTGGGCGTGATTGGGGGCTGCCCGTTTGTGTAAACGCCGGTCGAATCGGCGCCTCCACCTTGAAAGTCGTAGAAGTTAAATTTGACCGCAACGCTTTTGGGAATGTCTTGATACCCGAGCCCTGCGGAATTCCCGCCCAACGCTGTAGGCGCTACATTCTGGATGCAGAAGGTGAATCCGTTTGCCTGCGAATCTCCTGAAATCTGAAACTCGAAACTCGTCGTGAATGATTGAATGCCGATAGGCGCATTCCAGAAGACGCTTCCCGCCTGGTTCAAGCCGCCATTTGTCAACTGAAGCCGCGTGTCATTGTTGGCGACCGCACTTCCGTTGAGAGTCAAACCCGCAGTAGACGAAAAGCCCATGCTGAAATCGATGGAACTTCCCCCGTTCTGAATTACGTAGGCGCCGGTGATGATGTTGCTGTCTTGCAGGCTTGGATCGATCGCAATGGCCTTGATGGTCTCAGAGGAAGAGACCTGGATTGCTCCGGTATAGACAGTTGAGGCCGCTGATGGAGTTGATCCATCGGTGGAGTAATAGATTTTTGCGGCAGCATCTGTATCGGAAAGCGTTACAGATTGCGCCGACATGTAAGTGCCTGGCGAGGGCGTGAAGGTGGGAGATGGGGTCTGATTTGTAAAGGTGAAGGTTGCGCTGCTGACGGAGCTCTGCAGAAAGCCTGGGGCGCTTGCGATCGCCTTCAGAGTAGTCTCTTTGCTGATCGTTATCGCACCGGAATACTGCGTCGAAGAAGTGGTCGGAGCGGAACCATCGAGCGTGTAGTAGATCGTTGCCGACGGTGTGGAAGTCGACAGTGTGACGCTCTGGCTTGACGCAAAGCTTCCGCCATTCGGCGAGATAGAAGGCGCCGTCGCCGTCTCCTGCGCGTTCAAGAGACCGTAGACATCGACCTCGCCGTGCGCTGCTACATATACCTTGCCGTTGGTCACGACCGGTATTGAAAATTTATTGGCTGGTCCGGCAGCATCTCGTGTGGCGTTGCTGTCGCTCTCATAGATGGTTTTTGTCAAATCATTTGCGTTCCACGCGTAGAGAACGGCTGGCCCATTGGTGTTGAACTGATCTGCCCGTACGGCCCATGCGATCCCGTTCTGTGCGCCGTTTGAAGAAACCGAAAATGTCGGGTCTGGAAATTGGGAAGTAATCGTGGACTGGCTATCCGGCTCAGTATCCATTACGCCGGTGTTCATCTTGAAGAGCATGGGCACATTTTTCTCTGCCCACAAATAGATGTTTCCGTTCCAATAGGTGGGCGTTGCCCAGAATCCTTGCGCTGCCGTCGTGATGGTAGATATGTCCTGCAGCGCATTTGTGTTGGAAGAGGCACCAGCAGCGTACCCTCCGAGATTGTCGCGGTCAAGGACGACAATGCGACCTTCTTTGCCACCTTGCAGCAGGACATGAGGATGAGAGCCCTGCTGATCGGGAACCATTAGAACGCCGCCTGCACCGAGATCCCAATCGTGGTTGTTTAGGATTTGATAGTTGAAAGGCGTGAATTCATCGATCGGTTTCAGTCCGCCATTTGCAAGACTGAATGCCACTACGCTCTCACCGTATTCACTCTTGGCATCGAAGGGAGGCGACGTTCGAGTTCCGTTACCGGTCGCCAGAAACATCCGTCCCCCCGGTGCACCGTCGTCAATTGGGAAACCAGCCCCTGAGCCCCACAGACCCGCGCCAGATCCGTTCGGACTGAGACAGAGGACTGCAGTCTGCTGCAGGGTTGTCGCATCGTATGCGAAGAGCCAGCCGTGCCACGGGCCGTTATCACCATGTGCACCGAAGCCGATGTACACGTGACCGTTATAAAAGTCGAGAGCGGGGCGCTGATTCTCCCAAAGGGGACTGAACGCTAATTGCCCGCCTGCGCTGCCGTTCCCGGTTCCAGCGACCGAAGCTTTGATCTCCACAGGGCTGTTCGGCTGTTCCGCACCGTTGATGAGGTTGATCGCGTGCAGCCGTGAGAAATAGGTGCCGTTCTCTTTCGTTGCCGCTACTACGAACATCGTATTCGTCGTTGGATCTATCGCCGGTGTACCGGTTATTCCAACTGTTGGGGCTACATCAGGAGAACCAGTGTCCTGCCACGGAATTGAGGTTGCCCCAGCGCCTGCGCCGTGGTCAGTGCCCGCGAGGCTGATCTTCCATATCGGGCTGGCGTTTGCGCCTCCGTTTGAGTCCGCGTCGAATGCGTAAATAGTGTCATTTGACGTCGCGATGAAGAGGACATTGTGTGTCTGCCCATCGCTCATCTTCAGGTTAGGGATATAGAGAGGCTGCGGATAAACGGTGCTATCAACCTTGAGCGAGAAAAGCTTGCCGAAAGAATCAGGGTTCACATTAGCGGGAGTGAGCGCCGTCTCCGAGGTGTTCTGTCCAGCATGAGTCAGATCATATCGCCAGGTGGGAACCGGAACCGGAGTTGGAGTTTGAGCAAACAACGGTGCTGTAGTCGCGCAGATTATTGCCAGGAGCACGCGGCAAAACATTTCAGTCTTCGATGTTGCTTTCCTATTTGTGACGAATGCACGCTCGGTTGGATCGGAGGAACAGGAAATTTCAGACATGCGCTAGCACCTGCATCGCAAGAAGAAGGATGAACTACGTTAAGTCAGCGAAAGAAGCAGAAAGCGGACAAGACGGCAAAACGGCGTTGGTCACGCCGCATGAGAGCCGGAAAGGATTTCGAGCGGGCTTGCGTGTCGCTTCCCGACGGGGCCCTGACCAGCGAGCAATTGGTGGACCGACTCAGATTCTTTTTCTGATCCTGCACTAGGGATTGACGGTGTCCTTGAGACACACACGCTTCACAGACTTCAACACGCGTCACAACAATTTCGATGGCTCGTACTTACGTTGCGGTTGCTTGTTCGCCGCCAATCGACTGCACATGGCGGGATGCGTCACAATGGTGAAGCCATGAAAGCCGCGCTGGTGCGTTTGTTCGCTCGTCCATCAAGATTGGAGTCGTCTTTCTCGCCGTCTTCGCCGAGGGCTCAAATTAGACTCGCTCTATTGGGTTTATTGACGCTCCCCCTTTTCCTCCCGCCCGGACTTTGTTCTCAACAAGCAGCTGCGAAGACGCCGTTGGGTGTGGCGTGGCGCGTGATTGGCTCGTGGCGGATCCGCCAGGGCAAGAACTCCCTGTCAGACGGTGATGCAATCGGTCCTGGCTCTTTGATGGAGCCGTTTGGAGCCGCCCATGAGCACTCCATAACGATTCTGTTGCCGGATGGGCAAAGAATTCTCTATGAGTGTTTCACTTCGCGAGATTGCGCGCGTGGGTTCCGCGTGCCAGCGCTGTATCGCAGACCTACCTCGACTGCGGTTGATCTGCTCGCCCGTATTAACGCGGTAGCACTGAAGGTGAACGGTGACGAAAGAGCTGGAAACAGGGACGTGTCGGGCACGCCGCGTGACGAAGCGGTGGCAGTGATCGGCTCAGACAATAAGGTCGAGATTGCCGGCTTGGCAGCGGCTCTTTCAAGCGGTGCATATTCGTACGTGGTGCGCTCGCTCGCGCAGCCATCTCGTGTGCAGCCACAGCGCGAGTTTGAGAAGCAGGGACGTTCGATCACGCTGACTCTTCCAGGCGAGGGACTCTTCGATGTTTCAATAGTGGACGGATTGAACACGCCTCGAATCGATCTTGTCCTGGCTGCGGTTCGCTCACCGCAGGCTGCTCGAGTGGCAAAATCTTTTCAGGAAGTTAAAGCGCTTCTGACGGATTGGAACGAGGACTATCAGGGTTGGCCAGTCCATGATTTTCAAAAGTATTACCTTGAGTCAGTCCTTCTTGACGTGCAGCCATCGAGTTTGGGAGAAGGCAGACTCTCCGCCGAAAAGGATGTTCCTGCCGGCGATGTGACTGCTGAACCGAAGTTTTCTCCCATACCTGGCGTGTTCCATGGAGACACTGAGGTTACGCTCCGGTCCGCGACTCCAGACGCTCAAATCTATTACACGGTCGATGGCTCCCAACCGTTGGACGGCGCAGCCGTTTACCATGCGCCGATCATAGTTAAGGGAACGGCGTTGACGATAAAGGCCTTTGCCAGCGCCAAAGGGAAGAAAGACAGCCCGGTGGTGACTGGCATTTTTCGAATCGGAGACTGATTCGGAGTTTCCGTATTCGGAAGCTCTCGTCTCAGGCATCTAAGCGGCCCGACTCGACAATCTAATTAGACATGCCCGTGGCGCGGGAGGACTTCTCGCCGCTCTCCAGAGCATTGAGCCTCACCCTTACGGATGTCATACCGAATCAGTTTTTCAAACCGCCTGCGTTGATCGCTCGGAGAGCTGTGTACTCTGCAGGGCAAGCGTCCTGCACTCTGCGAAAGCGCGTTGAGAAGAGGAAGGCTTTTCCCTGTGCCGCATAAAATTCATAAGTTTTGCCGATTGGTTTCTCTCGAATTTCTGGGTCTTGCTTTAGTACTCGTACTGGCCGGATGTGGCGGCGTCAGCGGAAAAGTCACCACTGGCCCTGTGCCAACCGTCACCATCGCGGCAAGTCCGAGCACCGTTGCTGCTGGAGCGACATCGACCCTATCTGTGACCGCTGCAAACGCAACGAAGGTGACGATTGCCGGATCGGATGGGAGTTCTTATGCCTTGCCGGAATCAGGCGGGACGCAGACGGTGAGTCCGGCCGCTACGACGACATACACTGCCACTGCTACGGGGCCCGGTGGCTCTGCGACGGCGAACTCCACCATCACGGTTTCGTCGGCTGGGTCGGCGACTCCTACAGTCACGATAACCGCCACTCCCTCGTCGATTACAGCCGGGAGCTCATCAATTCTCACTATCACCGCAACGAACGCAACGCAGGTTACACTCACCGGTTCCGACGGATCCACATACACTGTTGGCGCGACCGGCGGCACTCAGGCCGTCACTCCAACGGCGACGACGACATACACTGCGACCGCCAAAGGGAGTGGATCGACCGTTAGCGCCACCGCGACCATCACGGTGACTGCGAACCCTGCTCCAACAGTGCAGATCTCCGCCAACCCTACTTCGGTCACTACCGGCCAATCATCCACGCTGACCGTGACTGCGGTGAACGCGACGCAGGTGACATTGACTGGAAGCGATTCCACCAGCTACACCCTCAATCAGGCCGGTGGTACGCAACTGGTGACTCCCACATCGACGACGACCTACACCGCAACCGCAACGGGAACGGGTGGAACGGTCTCGGCATCGACGACTGTAACAGTCACGGGAAATCCCGCACCTACCGTAACCATTACGGCAAATCCAACAACCATCGTGGCGGGCAACTCATCGACCCTAACTGTTGTTGCGACGAATGCGACCCAGGTCAGCGTGAGCGGGTCTGATGGGAGCAAGTACGATCTTCAAGCAACGGGCGGCACTCAAGTGGTCACTCCCGCTGCGACTGCCGCCTACTCGGCAACTGCAACGGGTGCGGGCGGAACCGCGAACGCATCCGCATCTGTCACCGTTACTCCTGCAGGAAGCCTGCAGTCCATCGATCACGTCATCTTCATGCTTCAGGAGAACCACTCCTTCGACAACTACTTCGGCATGCTCAACCCGTACAGGGCCGCAAATCACTGGGATGTGGGTGACGACGGGATTCAGTATCTTGTCGACGGAATCGATGACAAGCTGAACACAATCACCAATCTGGACGATGAAGGAACGGCATATCCGCTCTTTAAGCTGAAAAGTACCTGTATCGATGACGAATCATCTGACTGGCTATCCAGCTATGGAGACGTGAATCGCTACAACTTCCTGGACACGCGTCCGATCCAGATGAGTGGATTCGTACATACCTCTGAGGGCTTTGCGAAGAGTTGCGTCAACAGCGGGACGTGCTCAGGACAATTCACTGACCTTAATGGTCAGCGTGCAATGGGATATTACGACAGCGATTTTCTGAACTACTACTACTACATGGCCGCGAACTTCGCCATATCCGATCGCTGGTTCTCACCAATGGCGAGCAAGAGCGTACCTAATCGACTCGCGACTTTCACAGGAGGCACTACGCAAGGACTGGTGCATGATCCTGGCGGAAACGATCATCTGCCACAGCTCGATATCCCGAATATCTTTCAGGAACTGGATCAGGCAAAGGTATCGTGGAAAATCTACTATACCGTGACGGAAGGCTTCTGTCTCGATGAGGATGACTGTCTGGGGTCGGCCAATGCTCGGTATCCCGCGATTCACTTTTCCAATCTGACGTATTCATATCGCTACATCAATGGCAATCCCACGGGTACCTGCAGTCCGCCGACGCAACCATCGAGTGTCGTAGGGGATTCGACCAACTCATTTTGTATCGATTCCACGCACATCGCGCCCCTCAGCCAGTACTTCACGGACCTGCAAAATGGAGCATTGCCTAGTTTTGCGTTCATCGAGGCCGGATACGGCAAGAATGACGAACATCCAGGCTCTGGCCAGCCAGTTACGTTCGGGCAGGCCGAGGTGGCAAACATTGTGAACAAACTCATGTCCAGCTCTTCCTGGAAGGATTCGGTGTTCTTCCTCAGCTACGACGAGGGCGGCGGTCCTTATGATCACGTTCCCCCGGTTCCGGGTCACTCGAATGACTTTACGTCCGCTTCGATGGGCTCCATTCCAGACATATCCTCGATCGCCGTTAATCCGGATACGAATCCCGCATACTTTCCCTGCGTTCCGACCACCACGCCAGATCTTCACTGCGACCTATATCCAAAGGACCCTGGAGCTAGTCCAGCAGATGCAGCAGCGCTGCACGGGTTCGGGGCACAGATTGGGTTCCGCGTGCCGAATATCGTCATCTCGCCATTCACACGCAAACATTACGTTTCGCATATCCCGATGGATCACACGGCGGTGATCAAGTTCGTGGAAAACCGATTCATCGGACCCTCTGCGCACCTGACTGCGCGCGACGCGGCGCAGCCGAATCTGCTGGACTTTTTCGACTTCAATGCTGTTCCGTGGTCGACACCGCCAACGCCTCCGACACCCTCAAGCGCCACTGCCTGCACTCCTGCAAGTATGGGTCCTTGAGCCCCCAATGCTGCGCGTGAAGGTGCTCTGATGAGCCGGCTGGCTTACTTCAGCACCTTCACATCATGCGAATTGCTCTGCAGAAGAACGGGCATTCCCCCGCTGATCGGTGAACTCTGCACCTGAGAGAGGCGCGCTCCGATCACGTCGTCGAAAATCATGGCGGGTCGGCGCTCGCCAGAAGGGGCAGTGAATACGATGTCATTCAGGCTCAGCTCGCGAGCGTGCCGGACATAAAGGCCCGATGCTGGCAGCATTCCAAACATCCGTGCTTCGGGATAAGCGCTCTCCTTCTCCGGTACTGCGCGGCCGACCCACTCTGGCCGGCCTCGAATTTCATTCTCGATATGCAAGTGCGAAAGAGTGAGATCGCGCACCTCTAGACCAGCCAAGCCTGTGATCGAGCTGGGCACCAGAACCTCATTGGCCTGAATCCCGTCGATGTTGACGTTTCGAAGTCCGCGCTGCGGGTAGTCGTGTACACGTTTCCGATTCCCAAGGCGCACGAAGATCGGTGTCCGGGCTCGCTGCATTTGGATATTCTTCACGACGACACCATCGATCCAGCCGCCATCGACAACTTCCAAGGCGAGGCCCGCGATCACACGTTCCTTGAAGGGAACGTCGTTGTTGTAGATAACAGAATCAGAAAACGTGATGCCCTCAAATCCGCCTTCTGATTCTGTGCCGAGTTTGAATCCATTGCAGCATGTCGAAAGGCGGCAATTCGTTACAGTGATGTTCTTAACCAGGCGCGGCTCGGGACCAAATGGGTTGTTGCTTTTCAGGCAGATTGCATCGTCTCCCGTCTCCACTGAGCAGTTTGAGATGGTGACGTTCTGACTGCCCGTGATGTCGATTCCGTCGGTGTTCGGGCCGTTGACGGGGTTCTTGATCGAAAGCCCTTCTATGTTCACGTTGTCGCTATTAACAATGTTGAGCGTCCAACCTGGCGCGTTCTCAACATGAATACCCTGAATGCTCAGCCTCCGACAATTCACAAACAGCAACGTGGGACTTGGGTGGCCGCCTGATTTGACAGCCAGATCGTGCGAGGCTACACCTGCCCACGGCTGATCTTCAGGAAGAGGCGGCTTGTTGGATGCCTCCCAGAACGATGATCCTTGTCCGTCGATTCGGCCAGTGCCGGAGATCGTGATGTCATCGGCATTCATAGCGAAAACCAAATGCCGGGGGTTAGGTCCGCCATGACCGGAAGAGCCGGGCTCGAAGCTGTAGTCTTCCATTGACGTGCTGCCGAGCAATGTACTTCCATCCGCGAGATTGAGCGTTACTCTGCTCTTCAACTCAACTAGCCCGGTGAGGAAAGTCCCTGCGGGCACGACCACAGTTCCCCCTCCTGCCTTGAAGACTTCGTCAATGGCGTGCTGAATTGCTTTAGTGCTTAACGTTTTCCCATCAGGCTTGGCGCCGTACTCCAGGATGTTCTTCGACGTCGCGAATCCATTAGCGTATCTGCAGTCAAGCAACATCATCCCGCCCATGGCCGGCAGAGTGGTGGCAAGGAACTCTCTTCTCTTCATGAAGACCTCTGAACCTTTGATGAACCAGAGAAGCGCCTTAGATGCTGCCGTCAATCTTTAGCCCGACCGGCGGCGCTTCCTGGCCTTAGCTCTGGGACTTTCCGGCCCTTCGCGAATTGCAATAACCAGTTATGGATCAGCAATATCGGTAAATGTTGACAGGGAACATCGCAGGCCATACGATGCCCTCACCGGCATACTGCAAGTGAATTCCGACGGAGAGTTCAGATGAGCCTTCGCGACTTCTTATCCAAGCAGTTCATTGATGTCATCGAGTGGGTTGAGCCTGACGAAGGCATCCTCGCCTTTCGATACCCCATGCAGGATCGCGAGATTCAAAATGGCGGCAAGCTCACCGTCCGCGATTCGCAGATGGCAGTGTTTGTGAACGAAGGCCGAGTCGCAGACGTCTTCGCTCCCGGCTTGTATACCCTGAACACCCAGACACTCCCGATACTCACGTATCTGATGAACTGGGACAAGGCCTTCAAATCGCCATTCAAGTCGGACGTCTATTTTTTCTCGACTAGGCTGCAGACAAATCAGCGCTGGGGAACTCCAAATCCCATTACGATTCGCGACAAAGAATTCGGGGCTGTTCGGATCAGAGCATTCGGAATCTACACGTATCACATTGTCGATCCGAAGACGTTCTACTCCAAAATCAGTGGCACGCGTGATCTCTACACTGTTCCAGAGTTGGAAGGTCAACTGCGAAACACAATTGTCGGGCGCATGACCGACACGTTCGCAAACAGCCAGGTCCCCTTCCTCGACATGGCAGCGAATCAAGTCGCTCTGGCCGAAAAACTCCTTGCTTCACTCAAACCTGGCTTCGCCGAATACGGCCTTCTGCTCGACAGCTTTGTCGTCGAGAATCTTTCCCTTCCCGATGAACTCCAGAAGATTCTGGATCAGCGTATTGGCATGAACATGGTGGGCGATATCGGCCGCTATACGCAGTTTGAGGTTGCGCAGTCGATCCCGATTGCTGCAGCTAATGAGGGTGCGGGAGCGGCGGGTCTGGGAGCGGGTTTGGGCGCTGGAGTGGCAATGGGACAAGCCATGATGGACGCGCTCAGAAGCTCAGGATCGTCACGGTCAGACTCGGGAACCGCGGCGCCTTCCGCAGCCACGGAAACAAAGTTCTGTCTCAATTGCGGCAAGCCGATTCCGAAATCGAGCAAGTTCTGCCCGGAATGTGGTCACGCACAGCAGTAGTTTCCTCACAGTCTATGAATGGAATTGAGTGGATTGTCGACGCACAGGGGTGCAGTGCGGAGGCGCTTCGTAACCTGCCGAAGCTACGCGATATGTTCGCCCAGATAGTCTCGGATCTCGGCCTTTCCACCATAGGCGAGACGCATTGGCATCAGTTCCCAGGATCCGGTGGAATCACCGGGCTCTGCCTCCTCTCGGAGTCTCACCTTACCTGCCATACGTTCCCTGAATTTGGATCGATCTGTCTCAATCTCTTCTGTTGCGTCCCGCGCAGCCGGTGGGATTTCGAATTGCATCTTTCGAGCCTGTTTCTCGCAACGGCGGTTCGCGTCAGTACGATCGAGCGGGAATACTCTGCGCCGGCCAACACGTCTGAGGCCATAAGCACGGCTGCGGGGAACCAATGACCCAGGCAACCGCGAATTGCCCGAGCTGCGGCGCCCCGATCACCTTCCGCTGGTCTGCCAGCGTGCAGACTGTCTGCGATTTCTGCAAATCAATTCTGATCCGAACGGATCTCAATCTCACAAAAGTCGGTAAAGTGGCGGACCTTCGTCCCAACAGCTCGCCCATTCAGATCGGTACCGATGGCATCTTCGACGGACGTTCTTTCTCTGTCATCGGTCGCATCATTTACGAGTACGACCAGGGCAACTGGAACGAATGGCACTTCGTGACGAACGACGGAGCAAGCGGATGGTTATCAGATGCCCAGTTGAACTATGCTGTCAGTTTTCCTGCGCAAGGCCAGAAGCTGCCACGCGAGTGCAAGATCGGCCAGCAGTACACCTGGAACAACCAGGCTTACGTCGTCAACACCATTACGAAGGCTCATTACCGCGGAGTCGAAGGAGAGCTGCCGTTTCAGTACTGGGATAAGTCGGACGTCGTGTTCATTGATTTGATGTCGCACACTGAGAAATTCGCGACGATCGACTACAGCGAAGACCCACCCCTGCTGTTTCTCGGCGAGACAGTCGAGTTCGAGAATCTCAAGCTTCAGAACCTCCGCAGTTTCGAGGGCTGGTCGTGAGCAGCGCGGGGCCGACTCCTGCGGGAAATCCGCACGTGAAGTCGTTGAATTGCCCGGGCTGTGGAGCGAGCCTGACCGTCCGCTCCTTCGGAAACGCGGTCACCGTCATCTGCGAGAGCTGCCATTCTGTGCTCGATGCGCAGGATCCCAGCTTGAAGATCCTGCAGCAATTTCATGCGGCGACAAGCGAGGATCCACCACTTATCCCGCTGGGTTCGCGTGGAAAACTCCGCGGGACTCTTTACGAGGTGATTGGGTTTCAGCGTCGCACCATTCAGGTCGAGGGAGTCTCATACAGCTGGCACGAGTATGTGCTTTTCAATCCAACAAAGGGCTTTCGCTACCTCACGGAATACGACGGACACTGGAATGACGTGAGCATCTTGCGTGCCTTACCCAACTTGAGTGCAGGCGAGGCGACGCTGACGTACCTCGGAGAAACCTATCGCCTGTTCCAGACTGCGGAAGCCGCGACCGCCTTTGTTCTCGGCGAGTTCCCGTGGCAAGTTCGGGTGGGGGAAGTCGTACGCTTTTCCGACTACATCTCGCCACCCCGCGTCATCTCGAGCGAACAGACCGGAAAAGAGATCACGTGGTCGATCGGCGAGTACTCTTCCGGGCGCGACATCTGGAAGGCATTTAAACTTCCGGGTGATCCGCCTGCTCCAATTGGGGTCTACGAAAATCAGCCGTCGCCTCTCAGTCAAAGTGTCAAGAGCATATGGTCGCTTACTGGCGTGTTTCTCATTCTGCTGTTGTCGCTCGCTGTAGGAGTCTACTGGACAGAAAGCGACGAGCAGATCTTCGAGCAAACCTTTGAGTTCAACACCAGCGCGGGAGGCGAGGCATCGTTCGTCACGGATATTTTTCAGCTGAAGGGCCGAACATCCGATGTCGAACTGACAACCACTGCTGGCGTTGATAACGACTGGATCTATCTGAACTACACCCTTATCAATCAGGACACGGGCCACGCCTACGATTTCGGACGCGAAGTGAGCTACTACCACGGATACGACTCTGACGGATCCTGGTCAGAGGGCCACACCTCCAACTCCGTAACGATTCCCAGTGTCCCCCCCGGCAACTACTATCTCCGCATCGAGCCCGAGAGCGATCCAAATCGCGGGTTGATCCGGTATGCAGTAACGGTCAAGCGCGATGTGCCGCAAGCAAGTTTCTTTGGCCTGGCCGCTTTGGCGCTCCTGATCCCCGCCGGACTCGTTACTTGGCGCTCTCTCAGTTTCGAACACCTTCGCTGGGCTGAGAGTGATTATAGCTCGCCCGGTGACGGATCGCTTTTGAGCACTGTCGGAACGATCATGGGTTCGTTGAAGTCAGGAGACGACGAATGACCCGAGTCTTTTTCTTTGTATATGGGCTTATTGTTCTGACCGTGGTCGCTTTCGCAGAATACCGCGGATGGAGCCTGAACCGCGTCGATGAAGTGCTAAATGTACCCAGGTCTGTCCGCGATAACCCGGGCTCGTATCGCTCAGTCTACAGTTCCTACCACCATTACACGGGAGGCAAGTAATGGGCATCCAGATCAACAGTGTGGTGAATGCAATTGTCTATGCAGGTATCGGCATCGTGATTTTCGGCGGAGCATTCTTGGTGCTCGACAAAATCACTCCTTACAACCTGTGGAAAGAAATCGTGCAGGAACATAATCTGGCGCTCGCGATCCTTCTGGGAGCCATGTCCCTCGGCCTATGTGTGATCATCGCGGCGGCTGTTCACTGACGTGGGAATTCTTCTATTCATCACGGTTCTGCTGATTGCAGCTTGCGGGCTCATCTACGAGCTCGTCGCCGGCACGCTCGCCAGCTATCTGCTGGGAGACAGTGTCCTCCAGTTTTCGACGATCATCGGCTGCTATCTGTTCGCCATGGGAATCGGGAGCGCTCTCTCGCGTTACATCAACCGCGGGCTGGCCTACCGGTTCGTCTGGATCGAGCTACTGCTCGGTGTTGTCGGAGGATTCTCTTCAGCACTGCTCTTCCTGGCATTCGCGTACTCGCAGGGATTCCAATTCCTGATGTATGCCCTGGTCATCGTGATCGGAGTACTGGTCGGTCTGGAGATTCCACTGCTGATGCGCATCGTTCGTGATCGCTATCAGTTTCGCGATGTCGTCGCCCACGTTCTCACGTTCGATTACCTCGGCGCGTTGGGCGCGTCATTGCTGTTTCCTATTCTTCTCGTGCCTCATCTTGGACTTGTGCGCTCCGCGATGCTCTTCGGCATCCTCAATGCAGCCGTCGCGCTCTGGAGCACATTTATCTTTGTCAACCAGATAGCAAGAACCGCTGTACTGCGTTTCTTCTGCGTCGCGGTCCTGGCTGCTCTTTGCATTGGTCTCGTGCAGGCCAAACGCATCACGCAGGCTGCCGAAGATAACATCTACGCCGACGAAATCATATTTGCGCGTGATACCCGATACCAGCACATTGTTCTCACGCGCTTCAAAGATGACATTCGCTTGTTTTTGAACAGTCACCTTCAATTCAGTTCGCGCGACGAATATCGATATCATGAGGCGCTCATCCATCCCGGCCTTTCGGCGATTGCTGTGCCACGTCGAGTGCTGGTTCTTGGAGGTGGGGATGGTTTGGCCGTTCGCGAAATCCTCAGGTATCCCCAGGTGGAGAGCGTTACGCTCGTCGATCTTGACCCGGAGATGACGCGCCTCTTCTCGACAAATGCAATGCTCACCGGGCTCAATCAAAGATCATTTCTTTCGCCCAAAGTTCATGTCATCAATGCAGATGCCTTCCCCTGGATAGACGCCAATACGGAGAGTTTCGACTTCATTGTGATTGACTTCCCCGATCCAACGAACTATTCGCTTGGCAAGCTATATACAACTGCGTTCTACAAAGCCGTTGCTCGTCACATTAGTGAGCAGGGGCTTATGGTGGTTCAAAGCACCTCCCCGATGTTCGCGCGCGATTCCTATTGGTGCATTGCAGAGACCATCAAGCAGGCAGGGATGTTGATCTATCCATATCACGTGTATGTTCCGTCGTTCGGTGAGTGGGGCTTTGTTCTCGCCGGACGGCATGAATACGTTCATCCAACCACCCTGCCAGCCAGCCTCCGCTTCATCGATCTCAAGGGCCTGCCTGCGCTATTTCAATTTCCGCCGGACATGGCGCCTCTCTCGATGCCTCCGAACCGATTGAACGATCAAGTGCTCGTGCATCTTTACGATCAGGACTGGAAGGATATAAGCCATTGACAGTCTCGCGGCGCACCTTCATCCAGTCCGCCGGATTCTCGCTTGCGGGCCTTTCCATGAAGACGGAGCCGAAGATAAGCGGGTCATTCGTGAATGAGTCCTTCCAGCAGGGGCATATGCTCCGCGATCGTGCTGCTTTTTCGTCGCCAAAACGGATCGAGAAAACATCCGTGGTCATTGTCGGTGGCGGCATCGCCGGTCTCAGCGCTGCATGGCGATTGCACAAGAAAGGTTTCCACGACTTCATTCTTCTCGAAATGTGCGATCAGGCAGGTGGCAACTCCCGCTGGGGTGAAAACGAGATCACTGCCTATCCCTGGGCAGCTCACTACGTACCCGTCCCCGGACACAAGGCGGTGTATGTTCGCGAACTCTTCGAAGATCTCGGAGTTCTCAAGGATGGCAAGTGGGAAGAGCGCAGTCTGTGTTTCACTCCCCAGGAGAGACTTTTTCTCTTTGGGCGGTGGCAGGAGGGGATTGAGCCGGCCATCGGCCTTACGCAGAGCGAGCGAGATCAGTTTCGGCGATTTGAAGACCAGGTGCACGCTTTTCGCGCCACAGGCAACTTCACTGTCCCGATGGAAGTGGGCATTTCAGAGCACACTGCGAACCTGGATCGGCTTTCGTTCTCTGCCTGGCTTCACAAGCAGGGCATGGATTCGCGCATTCTCCGTTGGTACATGAATTACTGCTGCCGTGACGACTACGGTGCGACGACTGATCAAACCTCGGCCTGGGCCGGAATTCAATACTTCGCTTCACGAGAACCCGACGAAAAGGGCCCGCTCACCTGGCCCGAAGGAAATGGATGGATTGTTCGCCGGCTGCTCGAACGCCTTGGGCCATTCGTTCGGACGGGCCAAATGGTCCACCGGTTGGAGCAGAACGGTCCAACCGTAAAGGTTTTTGCCGGAGATACAGAGTATCGGGCTGAGGTCGTCATTTTCGCGGCGCCGACGTTTCTTGCTCCTTATCTCATCGAGGGCATGACACGTCTCCAGAGCTTCGAATATTCACCGTGGCTGACCGCAAATCTGACGCTCGAGCGTCTGCCCAAAAACTACGGCACCGACCCCACCTGGGATAGCGTTTTCATGGAATCACCAACTCTGGGTTACGTCGATGCCACCCATCAGACCCTGCGGACCCATGTGGACCGTACGGTGTGGACTTTCTACTGGGCCCTTGCCGAAGGAACTCCATCCCAAAACCGTCGGATGCTCCTGAGTAGTGACTGGAACTACTGGAAGGAAGCTATCCTCCGCGATCTTGAGCGTGTCCATCCAGACATCCGCCAATGCATATCGCGTATGGACATTATGCGAATGGGGCACGCGATGGCGCGTCCCACGGTTGGTTCCATCTTCTCT
>Ga0105240_10004529_pt1 | contig 21112 bp, 14 predicted proteins | sample KBSC54metaG_FD_80426 | JGI IMG/M metagenome (GOLD analysis project Ga0105240, IMG submission 80426) | Corn rhizosphere microbial communities from Kellogg Biological Station, Michigan, USA - KBS C5-4 metaG | ecosystem: Host-associated > Plants > Roots > Rhizosphere > Soil | place: Michigan, USA... | reverse complement strand
TCCGGCCGCCGCGCTGGCCGACCTGCCCGCTTCCGGGAATCTGTTGTCGCTGATCGACGCGGTGTCCGCTGACGTGATTTCCGATCGCGTCGACACGGGCGGGCTCGCGGCAGGCACGGCGGCGCGCATGGGCGGCCACGGAAGCTCATGGACGCAAACGCGATATCTCCTCGACGGCGTGGATATCACGGACGGAGACGGGAGTGGCACGCCGCTCCTCGTGCCGGGCGTCCTCGAATGGGAGCGCGTGGACGTGATGACGGGCGCCATGCCGATCGACGTCAACGCTGCCGGCCTCGCAATCTCGCTGACGCCGCAGCGCCCGGCCGCGGCGTGGACGCGGCGCGTCGAAGGGTTCGGTGCGCCGCCGGCGTTCGTGTCCGCGCCATTTCTTACCACGGCGCCGACCATTTCGCGCATGAACAGCTACGCAAACGGGAGTTTTCTCGCCAGCGGGCCCATCATCCCGGATCGCCTCGGTCTCGTCGTCGCCGGTTCCTGGATCGCATCGTCGCGTTTCGATCGGACGGATCCAACGGAGCTCGACTCAGCGCGCGGATCGCTGTTTACGCACGTGGTGTTCACTCCCGGGCCGCGCGACGAGCTGCGCGTGATCGGCTGGGGCCAGCACACGACGTCGCCGTACGAGAACCGCACGCAACTCGGTCAACGGACGGCTGGAGAGACCGACAACGCGGTTCACGGTCAGGCGACGTGGGACCGGCGGATGACGGGCGATCGCGTGATGTCGGGTTTCGCCAGCTACAGCATCCGGCAGCGAACGTTCGACCTTCGACCGGTATCCTCATTCGTTGTCGACGACCTGGTCGATCCGCCGATCAGCAGCCTGTTGTACCCAGGGCCCGGCACCGACACCGCCTGGACGATCGGCGCCACGTTGAAGCCGACGTCTGCGTCGGCGATGGGTATCGAGGGAGTGCGGATCGGCGCCGAAGTGTCGGGCGCCTCCGCTGAAATGCAGCCGGCGTTTTCAAACGCCGTCATCGGCGAAGCGGTGAACGGGTTGCCGGCGCGCGTGTGGTCGCTGTCGAGCTCCGGGGTTCCGTCGCATTGGAGCGACACGACCGTTGCGGTCTACGCGAGCGATCGCCTTGCGCTCCTTCCGCGCGTTGCGATCGACGTCGGCCTCCGGTTCGAGACCGTGAACGGTTCGGCGCAGGGCGCTACCGGCAGTATCAGCTGGCACGACTTCCTGCCGCGCGCCGCTTTCCGCTGGTCGATGGTCGATTGGTCTCACATCGCGTTCTTCGCGAACTACAGCCGGACCGCGTACCACCTGCCGCTCACAGCGCTTGCGTGGGGCGATCCGAACGCGCCGAGCGGGTTCGTGTCGCGCTGGAACGCCTCGACCTCCGGCGCTCCGCTGCCGGGACAGCTTGGCGCGATCGTTCAGCGCGTCGGTCCGGGTCCAGGCGTCAACGGCATCACGTCGATCGATCCGTCGCTTGCCCGCCCTTACATGGACGAGATCGTGTTCGGCTTCGACGGGCATCCAAACAGCGCCACCTTCGTGCGCCTGTCCGCGCTGGCGCGCCACGAGCGTCAGCTGCTCGGCGTTGTGGACAACGGCGTGCCCGAATCGAGCTACGCTCTCTCGCACGTCGACGATCCCGGTGTGGACCTGGCCGGCACACAGGACGACCAGCTGCTGCCGATTTTCAACCGGTCGCCCGCGACGTTCGGCCGCGACACGTACGCCCTCACCAACCCGGCCGACAACGAAGCGACCCTCGTCGGCGTCGACGTCAACATTCAGTCGCACACAAATCGTCTTTTCTATCTCTTCGGCGCGACGGCGAGCCGGTCCGAGGGTCTGGCGGGCAACCGCGGCTTTCTCCCGAGCGAGAACGACGAAGGCGTCCTCGGCGACGTCTTCATCGACCCGAATTCGCGCACGTTCGCGCAGGGACGGCTGTTCACCGAGCGCGGCTACACGATCAAGACGGCTGGCACGTATCACTTCGACCACGACATCCGGCTCGGAATCACCGCGCGCTATCAGGACGGGCAGCACTTCGCGCGCCTGGTTCTCGCACCGGACTTGGCGCAGGGCCCCGAGCTCGTGCGCGCGTTCCGCAACGGCAAGACGCGGTTCACCTACACGATGACGGTGGACGCCCGGCTGCAGAAAGGGTTCACCGTCAACGGGTACACGTTCGCGGGAATTCTCGATGCTTACAATCTGTTCAACCAGCACACGGAGATCGAGGAATTCCCCCTCACCGGGCCGCTCTCGCGCACGACGACTGCCATCCAGCCGCCGCGCGCCTTGCATGCCGGAATTCGGATCACGTTCTAGGCCGGCCGCGTCGACAACACCGTCGCGGCATCGGATTCGGCGTATCTTGAACAGAACGTCCTTGTGGTTCGCGTCGACCGAGAAGACGCTATCGTAACGAAAACATCGCCGTTCCGATCGCAACATTCGCGATGTTGATCGCGGCCACGTAGGTGCCAGGCCCAAGTGATTTGGAGGCGACGTTGTAGATGTACTCGCAGTTTGCCGTATCCACACGGAACGTCGCGCCGGTATCGGCCGCCTGAACAAAGTCACTCTCGTTGATGGCTCCCAGAGTGCCCCCCGCAGTGCGTAGCAATGAGATCGTCGCCGCCGGCAGCTGGCACGTCTGCGCGCCGTCTAGCGCCAGCGTGAATTTCACTGGAACTACGCCGCGGTTGGCGTTGAAAACGCTCGATCCGTTGACGTTGATGGGCGCCTGAATCGTTGCGCTGTACACGGTGTGGACGACGGGATCCCTCCTGATGGCAATCCCCTGCGGTGACGCCAAGCCGGTCACGACGGTTCCCAGGTCCGAACCGTTGGCGGCATACATGTGGACCGTCCCGGTTCCCCAGTTGGCGACGTAGAGGTTTCCACTGCTATCGAACGTGATCTCCGTCGGATGGCTCAGGCCCGCTGACGCAAAGATGCCGAGGTCCACACCCGTCGACGAAAACGCGTGAATCGTGCTGTTGCCGAAGTTGGCGACAAACAGGTTGCCGAGCGCGTCGAACGCGACCCCGATTGGCTGATCCAAGCCCGCCGCGAACACACCGAGGGAGGTGCCGTCCGGCGCATACTTCGTGATGACGCTGCCAGATCTGTTCGCCACGTACAGGTTGCCGCCGGTATCAAAGGCGAGTCCCCATGGGGAGCCTAGGTTAGACGCAAAGATGCCGAGGTCCACGCCGCCTGGCGACACCTTGCGGATGGTGTTTGCGAGCTGGTCGGACACGAACAGATTGCCGCTTGCGTCGAACGCCAGGCCGGACGTGCCGCGCACTCCAGCACCCGGCGAAAGCGTGCCCAACGACGTTCCGTCGGCGGCGTAGAGGCGCACGATGTTGCCCGGCTCGTAATCGGCGACGTAAAGCGTCTGATCGCGCACCGCCAGACCAGCAGCCTGGCCATCGATTGTCGCGAAGGTGCCGAGCGACACCCCAGCCAGGGTGAATTGCGATATCGTCCCTGAGGCATTTGCGACGAACAGCACAGGCTCCGCCGCGGCTGGCAGCACTGAAAACGCGACGACGAGCACACGTACAGCCCAGCGGCCAAACACAGTTTTCATAAACGCTCCGTTAGCAGGTTCGAGACTGAGGTGTGGGCGACCTCTACAGTGAAGAACGATCGCGCCGGCACGATCCGGAAAGCGCCCACGAAACGGGAAAGGAAGGAGCGGACGCCTACGTCAAAAAATCTCCAGCCAGACGAGATTGAACGATGCCGACGCCTTCGCGTCCCCGTTGCCTGAGCTCATGACGGCCCAGGCCACACCGCCCTCGAGCGGGTCTTGGAACTGATGATGACCCGTGTAACCGGCCTTCGACGGGTGACCATTGACGTACAGCGCCGCTGACTTCCATTGCGGCCGATACCGGAGTTCGAGCAACGGCCCGGGTCCTCCCACCGGCGCGTCCACCACAATCGAAGGGCCTTCGCGGGGGACAACGCTCGTCAACAGGCCGAGCTCGATCGAGCGGCCATCGATGCGACGCGCAATGAGATCGAATCGCGGGCCGACGGGTGCCGTATCTACGACCAGAGAGACCGCCCCCTCAATCGGCTGCGCGCGGAGCAACAGCGAAAACCCGAACTCCATCGCGCGAAGCGACTGCGCGCGCGCGAGGCGCTGCGTGAAATAGCCCTGACCATGGGACGCTTCGATTGACCATCGCGACGGGTGCAAGTCTGGTCGCTCGACCATCGGAAACCGTTCCGGCGATTGCCATGCGAGGTATCGAGGTTCCTGAGCGCCGTAATGGGCCCAAGACAGAAACGGTGATGCCATCAGTCCGAGCGCAAGCCGGTTGCTCACCGGCAGCCCGGCGCGTTGCTCGTCATCATCGAGGACGCCGTTGCGGTCCGAATCCATCGAATGAGGATTGAGGCCTGCGGTCAGTTCGATGAGGTCCAACAGTCCGTCACCATCGCTGTCGAGATCAGTAGATGCGAAGCGGCTGTTTCGCTCCAGAGCTGCGGCATCAAGTAACGGGCCGTGCCGCTCGGCGAATTCGGAGAGGCCGAGCACTCGCCATCTGATGTCGAGTGCACGCAGGACCTGCTCCGCAGCCTTCCGAGGGTTGCCGGCCGCTTGTGCGTTGCGCGCGAGTTCCATCGCGAGAAGGGCCGTGTAGGGGTGGTCCTCGCCGACGCTGAGGAGCATGTTGGCAGCGCCGTCGAGGGCGTCAGTACCGGCCTGACGCAAGTTGCCAGCACGACGCCAGGAGTGAGCCAGTTGCGCGTAGAGGAATCCGAATATCGGATGATTGCCGGTGAGCGTCGAGTGAATCTGTGCGTTCGCCCCGCTGACCGCCGCGGCCGCCCCGCTCGGATCGTCCTCCCGCTTGTTGAACGCCAGCTCCTCGTATCCAGCGAACATCTTGTACTGATCGGGTGGTATCCCGAGCGTCGTTGCCGGAGCGGCGACTGAATCGGCCAGCCGCCGATTGTGTGTCAGCGCGAATGCGCCCCACGTGATGCCTCCCACCGCGATCGCTGTCGCGGCCGCCCATGCCACAGCTCGCCGCTGATTCATCGTTATCGACGCGACTCCTCTGTCAATCGCGCGGAGAGCATCGTCGACCGCGGCAACGCGACTGAACCGCTTTCGCACGTCGTCGGCCAGACAGCCGTCGACAACGTCGACGAAGCCTGGGGGCAAGTTGGGTCGAACTTCGCGCAGCGGCCGCAGCGCTCCTGTTGCATGAGCGCGTCGCACATCTCCGATCGTGTGCGCGTGGACGGGAAACTCTACCGTCACGAGCCGATACAGGAGCACGCCAAGCGCATACACGTCGGACTGCACGCTTGCCTGTGCGCCTTCGAACAGCTCGGGCGCCATGTAGAGCGGCGTTCCGGCCATCGCCTGGACGCCAAGATCGTCGCGCGACGCATCGATGCTCGCACCCAGATCCATCAGCACGAGCCGGCCGCCAGGCTCGCGCATGACGTTCTGCGCCTTGATATCGCGGTGAACCAGTCCCACACGGTGGATCGCCGCGACAGCTCCACAGACATCGAGCGCGATCGCCACCGTTTCGCGCGCCGAAAACGGTCCTCGATCGCGGATGATTTCGTCGAGCGTCTGACCCCTCAGTAACTCCATCCAGAGACCGAGCTGGCCATCAATCCTGTCCGCACCGTAAATCGACACGACGTTTGGATGGCTGACGCGAGCGAGGCGTCGCGCCTCTTCGATGCTGCCTCCCATGCCGTCATTGGCGATCAGCTTGAGCGCGACCTCTCGCGCAAGGCGGGTGTCCCAAGCGCGATAGACCGTACCGGACGCGCCATGGCCGATTTCGTCGAGCAGTTCCAGGTGCGCCCATCGGGGTGGCGCAGGACCCACGCCTGGAGCGGAGACGGCAAGAGTCGCATCGACGGGCGCGGGGTCGAATGCCCCGACTCTCGAATCGAGTTCCGCCAGGCCGCGGAGCTCTTCGATGAGCGCCCGCTCGCGCGTGTCCGTGGCGTCCTCGAGGATACCCTCCCAATCGACAGGCTTTCCGTCGGTGAGGAGAACGATCGCCCGTTCGAGTGCGCTAGGCATGTCTGGACCGTCAGGGAGTACAACGCCGCGGCGCCCTTCCTGCGGAATGCGGCGCAGCATCGATCAAATCGATTGAGGCTTCATCTGGTCCATGACGAGCAGCAACTTCGCGAGCGCTTTCTGACACAGCTTACGCGCCGCGTCTGGCGTGCGTTTGCCGAGCGCCGCGGCAAGCTCGCCATGAGTGAAACCAAACTCCAGCCGCGCCACGACGGCTTCGCGTTCTTCCGGCGACAACTGCGCGAGCGCGGCTTCGTACCGAGACAGGCGAAGCCGTCCGACGGCACGCTCGAGCGGGGACGGCGCACCGCTCGGATGCGATGGGTCCAGATCGCCGATAAGGGGACGCTTCTGTGCCTTTCGAATCTCGTCTCGAATCGCGTTGGCGACCGCGCTGCGGAGGTAATTCTGAAATCCCGTATCTCCCTGCGCGACGAAGTCGTCAAGATTCCGAATCGCCTTGACCATGGTGTCCTGGACGAGATCATCGGTGTCGGCCAAGTCCCGGGCCCAATTGGGCAGACGGCGATGCGCCCAGCGGCGCAGGCGCGGACGATACCGCGCAAGGAGGGTCTCGAGCGCCGACGCGTCGCCCGCCTGGGCACGGGTGAGCAGGGCGAGTGACGACTCGAGGTGCGGTGCGTCGCCCTCAGGCCGGGCAACCGGCAATGTGGACATCAGGTCGCGGTACTCTGCCGCCGGCCACTCACAGTGTCAAGTTACGCATCCCAGCCGGTACCGTCCGATCCTTCTCAGTGACGCCTCATCAGTTACACTGAGGCATGCGCAAGATCATCGTCGCGCTCGCGTGCTGCACTTTCGCCGCCGGCGTCACCGCGCAAGACAAAGTGCAGCTCCGGCTCGTGCCGCAACCCGACCAGTGGGTCCAATTCCACATGGTCCAGGAAATGTCGACGGGCGGAGCGGCGGCTGCGAGCGACCGCGTCGCGCCTGACATGCTGGTGAAAATGGTGGCGACGTTCACCCAAACGACCGGCCACCCAGACCCGGACGGCCGCGTGAAGGCAGAAGTCACATACGATGAGTTCTCGGCGACGATGACGACCGGCGGGAAGACGACGCCCATCGCGAAGCCGTTTCCACTCCTCGGCCAGCAGATGACGGCGATTTACGACGCGCAGGGAAAGCTCGTGGACATTCAGCCGCCCGGCGAAATGCCTGCGCCCGTCGTCGCGCAGATTCGCCAGATGATGGCTTCGGTCTTTTCAGGGTTGGGGTCGAACTCATTCGCGGTGGGCGAAACGGTGTCGATGCCGATCGATATGACGGTGCCCTCAACGACGGCTGCAGCGCCCGCATTGACTGGAACGATGTCGATGACCCTTCGCTCGATCGCCGAAGAGGGCGGCGAGCGAATCGCGCATTTCAATCAGAAGATGCAGCTCTCGATGGATGGCGCGCGCAAACTGCCGAACGCCGGTTCCTCGACTGAGTCTCGGACGATGACGATGAGTATGAAAATGGCCGGCGGCGGCACGATGGACTACAACGTGAACCGCGGGTTCATGGTCGCCAACCGCCTCGAGGCGACGATCGATACGAAAACCAGCTTCGATCATCCGCTGCCCAAAGGCATGCCGAACTTCGACATGCACATGATCATCAAGACGTCGGTCGACGCCACGTACTGACATGACGGCGAGCCTGCCGGTCGCCGCCGCCGCGCTCGCCGCCTGCGCCATCGTCGTCGGCGCGTCCGAGCCTCAGCAGCCACCCGCCGCGGCGCGAGCCACGTCCGGACGCACCACGTATCTCGCCACTTGTGCCGGCTGCCATCTGCCCGATCGAAGCGGCCGCAACGAGGCGCCTTCGCTCGCGAACGCGGATTTCGCGTCGCGGTGGAATGGGCGGCCTGGCGAGCTCGCCGCTTACATTCAGAAGACGATGCCGCCGACCGATGCGGGATCGCTCACGGCCGAAGCGGCCGCCGATCTCGCGGCGTATCTGCTGGAGCCCGCTGCCGCCGACGCTGGCGCGCAGACTGACGCCAGCCCTCGATCGACCACTCGCACCGGCGTCGTCGTCTCCGGCGAAGTGAAGAACTACATTCCAGTGACCGACGAGATGCTGCGCAACCCGGCGCCAGGCGACTGGCTGATGGCGCGGCGCAACTATCAGGGCTGGAGCTACAGCCCGCTCGCGGAGATCACGCGCGATAACGTCAAGAACCTGAAGCTCGCCTGGGTCTGGGCGATGAACGAAGGCGGATGGAACGAGCCGATGCCGCTCGTCCACGACGGGATCGTGTATCTCGCCAACACCGGCAACGTGATCCAGGCGCTCGATGGCGCGACCGGCGATCTCATCTGGGAAAACCACATCGGTCCCGATCCTGGCGCCATGTTCGGCGCGACGCGCAGCATCGCGATCTATCAGGACAAGATCATCCACGCCACGACGGACGCGCGGCTCGTCGCGCTCGACGCGCGAACCGGCCGCACCGTGTGGGATACGACGATCGCCGACAGCAGGAAAGGCTACGGGAACACGAGCGGCCCGCTCGTGATCGACGGCCGCATCGTGCAGGGGCTGATCGGCTGCGACAAATACAAGGAAGACGGCTGCTTCATCAGCGCGTACGACGCAACCGACGGCAAGCGCGTGTGGAAGTTCGAGACCGTCGCGCGCGAAGGCCAGACGGGCGGCGACACGTGGGGCAAGCTGCCCAATCTGCTGCGCGCGGGCGGCGAGACGTGGATCACCGGGACGTACGATCCGGAGCTCAAGCTCACGTACTGGGGCATCGCGCAGGCGAAGCCGTGGATGCTCGTCAGCCGCGGAACGACGCTCGACGACAAGCTGCTCTACACGGGCAGCACGGTCGCGCTCAGGCCGGCGGATGGCTCGCTCGCCTGGTACCACCAGCATGCGCCCGCTGAAACCTTCGACCTCGACGAAGTCTTCGAGCGCGTCCTGATCGACGTCGATGGCCGGAAGCTCCTCTTCACCGTCGGGAAGCCGGGCATTCTCTGGAAGCTGGATCGCGAGACCGGACGCTTCATCAACTACAAGCACACTGGCTATCAGGATGTGTTCGCGCGCGTCGACCCGGAAACGGGGACGCCGACCTATCGCGCCGACGTCGGGAATCAGAAAATCGGCGAGTGGATGCGCGCGTGCCCGAGCACGGAAGGCGGCCACAACTGGCAGGCCATGAGCTTCCATCCGGGCACGCAGTCGCTGATCATCCCGCTCAGCCAGAGCTGCGTGGAATTCACCGCGCGACGTGTGGAGCAGGCGGAGGGCGGAGGCGGCACGGCCGCAGACCGCCGCTTCCTCGAGATGCCCGGGACGAAGGGCATGATCGGCAAGCTCGCCGCGTACGATGTGCGGACGATGAAGGAGCTGTGGAGCCGCGAGCAGCGGGCGCCGTTTCTCACGGCGGTGCTCTCAACCGGCGGCAACGTCGCGTTTGTCGGCGACCTCGATCGCATGTTTCGCGCGATCGACGTGAAGACGGGCAAGACGCTCTGGGAAACGCGGCTGGGAACATCCGTGCAGGGATTCCCCGTGACGTTCACTGCGCACGGCAAACAGTACGTCGCCGTGCCGACAGGCCTCGGCGGCGGCAGCCCGCGGGTCGCGCCGGCGGCGATCGCACCGGAGATCCACCATCCGCGGAGCGGCAACGCGCTGTACGTCTTCGCGCTGCCGGAAGAGCGATAGCGATCACGAAAAAGCTCTACCACGGAGGACACCGAGGAACGGAGGAAACGGAACGTTTTTCGTGATTTACCGGCCGGCGACTTTGCGGCCGATCTCGATCGCTTTAAACCCCGGGTCGCCCCAGTTCATCACGAAGACGCTGAATCCCTGCTTCATCCGCATTTCGATGTCGTTGGCATTCGCGGGGTAGCCGCACGGCACGTGGAATTCCTTGCAGGCCGCGAGCACCTGCTGGATCGCACCCTCCCACCCTTTTTCGTCGAAGACGCGCTCGCCCGCCGCGTTCGTCGTCGTGAACACGCCGCGCAGCGTGCCGGCGCCGGGCCACAGGACGCCGATGCCTTTCACTGCCGCGATCTCACGGACGTGCGCGAGCCCTTCTTTGCTCTCGACGATCGTCCAGTTCACCAGCTCGCCGTCGGGATTGAGGGGCCACAGATCGGCCTTCGCCTTGTACTCCTGCTCGCTCATGCCCCAGTACGCCGGCGCCATGCCGACATTGTCGGATCGCGTGCCGCCCTTGGCCTTGAACCGCATCGCGGCGAGGCCCTGGCGCACTTCGTCGGCGCTCTCGGTTTCGACGAACATGATCCCGCTCGTGCCGACGTTCAGCTCGCGGCCGATGTTGTCGACCGCCTTTGCGAAGTTCGGTGCGATCTTCTCGGTCTTCACAATCAGCGGATGCTGCAATCGAAGGGCGCGGTTCTCCGCCGTCGCCTGCTTCAATGCGTCCACGAATTCGGTGAACGCCGGCAGCCCCTTGTCGACGCCGCCTTCCATCGTGCCGTCGAAGATGAAGTCGCTCGATGGGTACGCGATCGCCTCCTTCGCGAGCTCGCTCGCCGGCTTCGGGGGCGCAGCCTCAGCCGCGGGCGCGCCGCCGCGCCCGAACCGCCGGTTGCTCGGCGCATACAGGCCAAACACCGGCTTGTTCTGTTCGAGCAGCGCGATCACCGGATTCAGCCGCTGGCGATGCGGTGTTTGCATTGAGGCGAGGGCGGCGAAGGAGGTCGCAAAGAGCGCGATGAGGATCAGCCGTGAACGCATGCGGCCGATTATAGCCAACGCGCTGCACGCCGGCACGTCACAGTGGGCATCTCACTCGATCATCAGATCGCATCGCGCATCGCGTTCGCTCGGTGATCAGCTCGGAGGGCTCGACAGACTTTACTTACTGCTCGCGGGGCCCGCCCCCGCTCGATAACGCCTTCGCGCCGTCGCGCTCGGCGTATCAACAACAGAACGTCACCGACCCGAGAGCGACGAGTTGCAGCAGGCGTTTACGATCAGCGGCGCAGCGTCTACGAGATCAAATCAGCGGCGCCGCAGCGATGCGTAGTCGGGCATATAGACCTTCAGCCCGTGCGCGCGCGTGTTCTTCGAGTAGCCGGCGACGAGCTGTTCCTCGTAGCGATCCTGAAAAAAGTCGAATGGATCCTGCGGGTGCTGATCGATCAGTTCCATATCCGTATCGCTCATCGTCAGCTTGCCGAAGCGCAGCACGCCGCCGCGGTAATACATGTAGTTCGTGTTCGGCTCCGGAGGCGAGAGCGGTTTCGCCGTGCCGGGGCCGAAGACCTGGACGACCGTTCCAGGTTCGATGCGCACGGCCTGCAGATGTCCGTCGATGCGAGGCGGCGGCAGCAGCCGATTCGGCTGCAGGATGAAATCGTCGCCGTCGATGCGCACGCCGCGGTCGGCGTTCACCTTGATGAGCTTCTGCAGATCCAAACCGATGAAATCGAGCAGACCCTTCGATGGAATGCCGAGCGTCTTGATCGACTGCGGATGCAGGCGCAGGCTGCCGTCCGGGTCGACGCGCGCGCTGGACACGATCGTAAAGGGCACGCTGACGCCCTTCTTGAGCGTTCCCTTTATCCGCAGGTTTGCGCCTTCCGTCGTGACCTGCAGCTTCTCGAGCGGCGCGCCTTTGTAATTGAACACGTAGCCATTCATCAGCTGCGAGAGGCTCTCGACGCGCATGGCGATCTCCGCGCTGTCGATCTTGACGATGAAGGAGTTCTTGTCGTCGAACACCGGCGGTTCGCCAGGCTTCGTGCTGATCAACTGACCGCGCAGCCGCCGCACGTTGAGAATGGTCCGCGCGTCGACGTGCAGCGCGATGTTTCGCATCTGCACCTCCACGGGTTCGGCGACGCCGTCGGCGAAAAGCCACACGGACGAAAGGATCGCGGCCGCAACAGCCAGCGCAGAGATAACCTTGAGTCGGCAACGCATCCCGTCTTCACTGCAATGGCATTGCCCGATCGGGTGCCCGGGGGGTGCGGTGTCGGACGCCCCTCTGCTTACGACTTGTGGCCGCCGGTTACCGGCACCGTAACCAGCGCGGCCGCTACTCGCAGCGAAGCGCAACCGACGGATCGATCGTCGCGGCGCGCCGCGCGGGGAAATACGCCGCGATGGTCGCGATTGCGGTGAACGCCGCGGCCACCGCCGCGAAGGTGATCGGGTCGAGCGGCGTCAGGCCGAACAGCAGGCTGGTGAGATACCGCGACAGCGCGGCCGCGCCGCCGAGCCCGAGCGCGACGCCGAGCGCTGTCCAGATCACGCCGTTTCCGAGCACCAGGCCAATCACCTGCCACCGTCTTGCGCCAAGTGCCATGCGCACGCCGATCTCACGCGTCCGCTGCGCCACCGTGTACGCAATCACCCCGTAGATGCCGACGGCCGCCAGGCCCGCGGCGATTCCGCCAAAAATCGCGAGCAGCACGGCGTACAAGCGCGGCAGACGAATCGAGTTGGACACGATCTCCTCGAGCATGACGACGTTGTACAGCGGCGCCTCATCGTCGATCTCTCTGACGATGGCGCGAATGCCGGAAATTATCGGTTGGGGGTCGCCGTGCGTGCGCACGGCGTAGTACGGCCCGAGCGGAAACATGTTCGGTCCGCTCCACTGGCTCAGATCCGCGAAGAGTTCCGGCTGCGGCTCGGTATCGAGACCGAGCAGCCGTTGGTCGCCGACAACACCGATGATCTGCCACGGCACGCCGCTCGCGCCGGCATACACGATCTTGCCAACGGGACTCTCGCCAGGAAAATACCGTTGTGCGAGCGTCCGATTGACGACGAGCGCGCGCGGCTCGCGGCCTGCGTCGGCGGCGTCGAGCCCGCGTCCCTCGATAACACTCATGCCGAGGGCTCGCAGAAAGGTTCGACTGACGAAGCGTGCATCCGCCGACGGCTGCGACGAGAAGTCCGAGAACTCGCCGGGCCTCGGCGTCCTGCCGATAACGTAACGATCTTGCAATTGGACCATCGGAAGCTGGCGCGCGTACACGGCGACATCCACGCCGGGAACTGATTCGAGCCGTGCGACCAAATCGTCGGCGAACGGTTTCAGCGCGGACGTCGGGTGCTTGTCCCCGCGTAAGCTCACTTGGAACGTGAGGACGTTCGAGGGGTTGAAGCCGGGATCGACGGTCGCCAGCTTGACGAAGCTGCGCATCAGCAGCGTGCCACCAATCAACAGCATCGTCGCCAGCGCAATCTCGGCGACCATCAGCGCGCCCTGAACCGCGTGTCCGCGCCGCCACACGAAGCCTGATGCGCCGGCGTTCGAGTCGTGGAGCACATTCATCTGATCGGTGCGCGACTGGCGCAGCGCCGGCCCAAGGCCGAACAGGATGCCGGTGAGAATGGAAATCACCAGCGCGAAGCTCAGAACAGGCGGGCTGATGACGACCGCGTTCAGCCGCGGAATGGCCGCGGCCGACCCGAGATCGATCCGCGGCAGCGTCGCCGCGAGCGCGCGAAACATCGCGACGCCGAAGAACGCCATCGCGGCTCCGGCGGCGCCTCCGGTAAGCGACAGCAGCACGCTCTCGGTGAGCACCTGGCGGACGAGCCGGCCGCGTCCGGCGCCGAGCGCCGTGCGCACTGCAATTTCGCGCTGGCGCGCTGCAGTCCGCGCGAGCAGCAGGTTTGCGACGTTCGCGCAGGCGATCAGGAGGACGAACCCGACCGCCGCCGCGAGGACGAACAGCGCCGGCTGGAAATCTTTCGTGATCTCGTCCGCGACGCGCGTCACCTCGAATCGCCTGCCCGCGCCGCCGTTCGCGGCCTCATCGGACCTGCCGCGGTAGGCCAGCAGAATGCCGCCGATCTCGCTGCGCGCCGCGTCGAGCGAAACTCCCTCGGCCAGCTGCGCCATGAAGGTCGACCGGTGCGGACGATTGTCGGTCGGCGGTGCGAGCGCGAGCGGCGTCCAGAACAGCGCACCTTCATTCGGAAAGTAGAAGCCGCGCGGCATCACACCGATGACGGTGTAGCTCGAACCGAGCGCCATTCCGCCCGTGAACGTCGTGTTGCCGGTGAACGTCACATGACGTCCCACGACGCCGGGATCGGCGGCGAAGTAGCGATTCCAGGCATCGTGGCTCAGGATGACGACGTGCTCTCCGACTCCTGCTTCCTCATCCCGCGAGAACGGGCGGCCGAGAGCCGGCTGCACACCGAGCATCGCAAATGTGCCGGCCGATATGGAGCTTCCGCTGATCTGCACGGTGTCGCCCGCACCGAGCATCGTGACGATCGCACCGCTGTAGCTGACGACGTGCGAGAGTGCGCGCGACGCGGCGCGGAGCTCGAGCAGCTCTCGCGTGTCCATTGCGCCCATCCTCACCGGACGTTTGTTGGGCGACTCGGCGGCTGACAGGTTTTCATAGACACGAACGAGGCGGTCCGGGTCCTTGAACGGCAGGGGCTGCAGGAGCACGGCGTGGAGGACGCTGAAGATCGCGGTGTTCGCTCCGATGCCGAGCGCGAGGGTGACCACGGCGACGGCCGTAAACGCCGGCGATCGCCGCAGCATGCGCGCGGCATATTGCAGATCGCGCCGCGCGTCGTCGAGCCAGACGAACGAGCGCGCGTCGCGGTGCCGTTCCTTGGTCTGCTCGACGCCATCGAACGCGCGTATCGCCGCGAGCTTCGCGTCTTCGGCCGAGAGGCCGCGGCGCTTCATGCTTCTCCCGTGAGCAGCTTGTCGACGAGCCCGGCGAGACGACGCCATCGCGCCGTCTGGCGCTGCAGCGCACGGGCGCCGGCTTGCGTGATGCTGTAGTACTTCGCCTCGCGGTTGTTCTCCGTGTTCTGCCAGGCGCCCTTGATCCAGCCTTTCTGCTCGAGCCGCACGAGCGCCGGGTAGAGGGTGCCCTGGTTCAGCGACAGCGGATGGTCTGCGATCTGTTCGAGGCGCGCCGTCAGGCCATAAGAATGCTGCGGCCCCATGGTCGCCAGCGCGCGGAGCACGATGAGATCGAGCGTGCCCTGGAGGAGCTCCACGCGGTCGTGAGGCGGCATGGCGCGGGCACATTGCCACGGCTCAACTTGGCTGTCAAGTGGAGAGCGACGCCGACTTAATGACGTGAGCCTGGGTCGTGAGCCTCGAGAAACGCGGCCACTTCGCGGTTGTCGGGAAAGTCGTGCGCGAGCCGGCGCGCCACGGCGGTCGCCGGCGCGATGTCGCGCTCGCGGACCTGCATGTTCCACAGCGCGAATTCGGCTTCAGCGTGGACGAAGAACTCCGCGTCGATCGCCGCCGCCTGCCGGACGGCGGCGACGCCGCGCTTCTTGCTGCCGCCGCCGAGCACCCATCGCGTCCCCCACGGCATTTTCGTGTCGACGATGTAGTCGATCCAGGCGCGCGCGATGAGCGCACGGACGTTCTTCGGGTGCGCCTTCAGCACGGCGTCGAGCGATCGGCGCGCCTCCCAGTATTCGTCCCACCCGGTGCGCCGGCCGAGCGGCCCGAGCTGCAGCCACACGTAGTTCAAATCGAGCTTTCCGAGGTAGAAGAGCGCCGCCTCGTCGGTGGGATTCGCCGCGAGCGCAGCGCGCGCGAGCGCCTGGCCGTGATGCGTATCGGCGACGAAGGCCGCAATGAGATCAGGGCACGCCGCGCAGCGCGCGAGCGCCTGCGCCTTGTCCGCATCCTTCTCGCTCGGCCCTTCGAGCAGCCCTTTGAGCTGAAAGAGCAGCGCCGACGTGCGCATCTCGTCGTTGGCGAGATTGTCGGGATCCGACGCGCGCAACTCGAGCATCAGCGCCGCAGCCGCCGCGTAATGCGCGTTGTAGAAAAGTTGCTGGGCGTCGGCCAGCGTCGGCCCGGCCGCCGCCGACGCGGCTTCGTCGTGTGCTGCAGGATAGACGGAGAGAGCCAGTGCCAGGCAAACGACCGCTTTCATCGTATTCCTTCAGGTCCAAGACGACGCTCCGCAGGGAACGGTCGGGCTCGAACAATTGTGGATGTCGGTTGCCGGCGCTGAGGTCAGCTCCGTCTCATGATCATACGCGGGTTCGAGACGTGCGGCTGACTGATTACGAGGCGGTCGCTTCGACGCGGAGCCGAAAATCGACGCCTTCCCATCGATGTGATTCAGGCCAGAAGAACGTGAAGTGCACGTTTTCGCCAAGGTCGAGCTGATCGGTCGCAAGATCCGCGACGTGCACGCCGAGGCCGGTGTCCACCGTTTCCACATCCTGAACCGCCCGCCATTCGTCGCGGCCCCAGTGGACGATCGCCGGCACGATGGTGACGATGCGCAGGGTCTTGCCGCGAGGGAGGCTTCGCAGCTTGTTGTTGAACCTCCACACCGCATACCTGCAGCTGTCGTGGCGTTCGACGAGGTACCGCTGCACGGTTTGCGGCGGCCGATCGAACACGTCGCCGTCGCGGATGGATCGGCAGAGCTTCACGAATTCCGCGTGCGCCCATACCAGCGGCCGAGCCGACCCGGTCGCGCCACCGTGGACGAGCTCGCGTTCGGGAATGTCTGCGGCGTCCCAGACCTGTTCGGGCAGCAAGCGGCTCTCGCCCGCGAAGGCCTGCACGGCGTTCGCGAGCTCCTCGGCACGCTCACGGTTTCCCGCCGCCAGCTCGTAGTGCGCCCGCTCGCCGGTGAGGAGCGGCCACGCGCGGCCGATGCCGGTTCCGTCGAAGGCGCTGCCGTCCTCCTTCTCGCCGTAGCCGTCGCCGTTGTAGCGATGCCACGACGGCCCGCGCGGCGTGTCGACGCGCAGCAGCGTATCGATCACCGTCACCGTGTTCACGATTCGCGGATCGTCAGCCGCGCGCAGACCGAAGCGAACGAATGCGAGCGCGTCCGGGCTCACCGTGAGCGCAGCTCGCGCGGAGCTCTCCGACGGCGGCCGGTTCTTGATCGGCACGAAGCCGTCGCGCGGCGACGCGGCGTCCGCCTCGTCCGGCTCGGCGACGCGCACGTAATAGCCATCCACTCGGCATGCCCGCGCGAGCGACGTGTCCGTCACGTACACCCACGTGTCGATCGACGCGTACCAGCAGTCGGCCGCGTCGCGCAGATATCGCGCCATCCGACTCTCGCCTTGCGCGTCGGCGCAATCGGCGGCCACGAGCAAGGCCGCGATCTCGGCGCCGAGCGTGAACGGCGAATAGCCGGGATCCTCCTCCCAGCGATCCTGCGGACTGACCGGGCCGCTGCGGACGATGAAGGCGGCCGCGCGGCGGATCATCGGCCAGAATCGATCGCGTTCCGCCGCGGTCAGCGCACCGGTCCGCGCCGCGAGATCGACGAGAAGAATCGGCAGCGCCGCTTCGTCCATCTGGATGCCCGACCAGTACGCGGAGCCGTCCAGCCACATGTTCTGGCCCCAATGGCCGTCGGCTTCCTGCGTGACCTCGAGAAACCTCAGGACGCGGCGGGCATCGTCGAGCGCCCCGGCGGCGAGAAATCCGCCGCCCGCCTCGACGAGATCGCGCGGCCACACCAGGTGATAGCCGCCGAGGTCGTCGTCTCCTTTTTCGAATCCCCACGGAATCGACAGCGACGCGATGACGCCGCCGCGGAAGGATTTTGATTCGTGCACGCGCAGCACGGCGGCGCTGAACTCGGCGAAGTCCGCGGCGGCGGCGCCCGTGAGCGACGTCACTTTGCGCGAGCGATGCCATCGCTGCCAGGCCGCGACGTACTCGTCGCGCGCAGCCTCGAAACCGGTGCTGAGGCTGAAGATGGCGCGCTGGCCGGCTTCCGCCGGCGTTGTGCCGAAGGCGAGCGCGAGTACGAACTCGGTGCCGCCAGCCTGAAGTTGGATTTCTCCGGTCGCCGCGACGTTGCCGTTCTCCGCCCGTTCGTACACCTCGACGAGTCGACCGTCGGCGCGGAGCTGCTGCCACCCATCGGAGTGCCCGACGAAACCCACCGACCGCGCGGCCCACGGCACCGACGACGCGAGCGCGAGGGCGCGGCCGTCGCGCTCCGCGAACAGCATCGGCACGCCTTTGTAATCGCCGACCCACGCGGTGTTTCCTGCGCCGTGATTGCTCAGATGCGGCGCGAGCAGCGCGTACAGCCGGAACTCGCGCGCCTGATCCAGCGGATGGAACTGTATCCGCTGCAGCACGACGTCGGCGGTTGGATCGGCGAGCACGTCCTTTTCGATCTGATACTCGCCGCCGACGGCGCTGTTCATCAGATGGAACGCCGGAACACCCGGCGCGAGCAGTGACACCTCCGATCGCGCATCGCGCTTCTCCTCGGAGAAGTACGACGCACCATCGGTGACGATCAGTCCAAGATCGCGGGTGCAGGCCATATCGACGTTCGGGTAATAAATCTCGTTCAGGATCCCGTGGCTGATCGTGAACCAGACGCGGCTGCCGGCGCCGAGCGACGTGCCGACGCCGCTCTTCGCGCTCGACGTCCACCGCGCGGCGATGCCCGGCCAGCCGGGAGCGTATTTATGGCTGCGATCAGGAGGGCTCTGCACGGCCAGTCCTTCGACTATATCAGCTGTTCGCGGCATGCTCCGGCGGTAGACTGAAGCGCGATGAAAATTCTCGTGATCGATATCGGTGGCAGTCACGTCAAGGTGCTCGCGACGGGACACAAAACGGTCGTGAAGATTCCATCAGGGCCCGACCTGACGCCGCGCGAGATGGTGCGCCGCGTCCGCACCGCGGTGAAGGGGTGGACCTTCGACGCCGTCTCGATCGGATACCCCGGGGCGGTGTTGCACGGGAAACCGGTCGGCGAGCCGCGCAATCTCGGCGGCGGGTGGGTCGGCTTCCGATTTCACAAGGCATTCGGCCGGCCTGTGCGCGTGATCAACGACGCCGCGATGCAGGCGCTCGGGAGCTATCGCGGCGGGCGCATGCTTTTTCTCGGGCTCGGCACGGGGCTCGGATCGGCGCTCATCATCGACGGTGTGCTCGAGCCGATGGAGCTCGCGCATCTGCCGTACGAGAAAGGCCGCACGTACGAGGACTACGTCGGCAAGGCGGGGCTCAAACGTCTCGGCAAGAAGAAATGGCGCCGGCATGTCGCCGACGTCATCACGCGCCTGAAGGCTGCGCTCGAGGCCGACGACGTCGTGGTCGGCGGCGGAAACGCCAAGCTGCTGCGCTCTCTGCCAAGAGGGGTGCGCCGAGGCGCCAATGCGAATGCGTTCCTCGGCGGATACCGGCTGTGGAAGAACAAATAGTCAAGAGTCGAGAGTCGAGAGTCGAGAGTCGGGAGTCGAGAGTCGAGAGTCGGGAGTCGAGAGTCGAGAGTCGAGAGTCGAGAGTCGAGAGTCGAGAGTCGAGAGTCGTTGGATGTCATATGACCAGCGACCAACGACCAACGACCAACGACCCTGACCAGGACCAAGGACCTACGACCAGCAGCCAACGTCTATGCAAAGTTTTGATCGTCGGCGGACGGTCCGTAGATCGCTGGCACGGGTTGGCCGGTTAGGCGCAGATACACGGTGAGCTGGCCGCGATGGTGCGCCAGGTGCATGAACGTGTCGCGCAGGACGACGTGGCGCGGTTCCTCGTTCATCACCTTGCCGCCCGCGAGCAGCCGCCACGGCTTCGTCAGCTGATCTTCGGTGAGGCCGGCAAGCGCGGCGCGCGCGTCTTTCACGCCCTTGTCGTGCGCGTCCACGAGCTCGCGGCTGGTGCGCAGCGGACGCTGATCGACGTTCGATGCTCCGGCCGGTGGCCTCACGTCGAGCTCGTCCTGCCTGACGATCATCCCGATCCACGACGGCATCTGCGCGATGAGCATCGCCAGGCGCCCGAGCGGCATCGACTTATCGTGCGGCTTCCAATCGTCGCGCCCTTCCGGCACACGCTCGAGCGTGCGTCGCGTTCGGGCCGCTTCCTTGTCGAGTTGCTCGAGCAAAAGATCGGTCATCTTCATCGTGATCGCTCCAGTGGAAGTGGAAACCTCATTCTAATATTTGCCGCGGCGCAGATAGAACCAGGATTCCGCCTCAGCCACGGACAGTGTCGATCGCGCGAACGTGAGGATCCGCGCGACGATTTCCCGCGTCGCGTGTGTGTCGTGGACCAGGTCGAATGCGTGCGGCGCCGTCGGCTCGTTCACGACAGTGAGGGGCAGATTTCTCGCAAGCGCGTTCGTGATGAACCGATCGAGCGCGGGATTCAGGCCGGGCATTTCGTCGGCGCCGGCTCGCGCGATGAACATCGGCACGTCGCGCCGCAGATCGTCGACGGACCTTCCGGCGAGCGGATTCGCGAACCGCCACTGCCTGGCAGCATCGGCCACCGCCGCGTGGTTCTCGAGATCCATCGTGTAGCTGTAACAGAGAATCAATGATCGCAGCGGCATCGACGCATTGGTGGCGAGACGGGACAAGGCGAGCGGACCGTGCCCTGACGTCGCGAACAACCCAACCCTCCTCTCGTCCACACCGAGCCCCGCCGCGTTGTCGACGAGGAATTCAAAGAGTGAATCGAGATCACGAACCGGCTCGCGGTTCGTGTACGCGATCGCGACGATGCCCGACAACGCAAGGAGCTGCGCCCACGACACCGAAGACGCCATGTCCTTGAATGGGCAACCGAGGATTCGCCGGAACCCCTCGTCTGGATACCCCGACACGATGACGATCGCCGGCAGCGGCGCTGTCGCTTCGGCCGGCGGGCAGTACACGTCCATCGTCAAGCTACCGGCGCGTGAGGGCCCATATTCGACGTCCCGGCGGACACGCACGTCGTTCATGCCGGCAATCTCGTAGAGCACGCGCTTCGTTGTCATCGGATGACGCTCGTTCTGCTCGCTCATCGTCTGGCTCCGTGAAGAAAACGTACAACGGCCGTCGGCGCGCGTTCGCAACGCCGCGGAAAATGAAAAGGCCCTCAGCGGGAGGGCCTTTCTCGCCCGCCTGACGGCGGACGCTGTTCGACTGGTCGGAAGGCGCTCGGCTGAAGCCTCGCGCTACATCACTGATTGCTTCAGCGCAAGGCGGCGGTGCGACCCTTGATCGCGGCGGCGAGCGCGTGGAGGCGCGCTGCGTCGGCTTTCGGCGCAGCCGCGGCATCCTTGTCGAACTGCACGGCGAGC
>Ga0105240_10004528_pt1 | contig 21116 bp, 23 predicted proteins | sample KBSC54metaG_FD_80426 | JGI IMG/M metagenome (GOLD analysis project Ga0105240, IMG submission 80426) | Corn rhizosphere microbial communities from Kellogg Biological Station, Michigan, USA - KBS C5-4 metaG | ecosystem: Host-associated > Plants > Roots > Rhizosphere > Soil | place: Michigan, USA... | reverse complement strand
GCCTTTCATTTCCGTGATGTTCTTGTAGACCTCTTCAGCCGGCTTCACCGGTTCGCCCTGGCCGAACATCGCCGGCGCAGTCAACCCTGCCGCCGCCATGCCCAGAATCGTCCCCCACCTTTGTACACTTCGCATCATTGTTAACTCCTCGATTTATGGATTGTACCTGAATCTTTTCCGGGCGTATGCTATTGCCATGGCTCAATCGACAACTCCCATCCCCCCGGGTTATCACAGCATCACGCCGCACGTGGTCGTCAAAGGTGCGGCCGAGTACATCGACTTTCTAAAGAAGGCATTCAACGCGGTCGAGATCCGCCGGTCTCCCGGTCCCGGCGGCAAACTGATGCACGCCCAAGTGCAGATTGGGGACTCCATGCTGATGCTTGCCGACGACTTCTCCACCGAGTTCCACATGACGCCTTACGTCGAAGGCAACCTGCCGGTCTACATCCATCTGTATGTGCCGGATGTCGACACCATCTACAACCAGGCGGTCGCCGCCGGCGCCACCGCGATCATGCCGCTTGCCGATCAATTCTGGGGCGACCGCTACGGCCACGTGCGCGATCCGTTTGGCTTCTACTGGTCCATCGCGACCCATATCGAAGACCCGACGCCGGCCGAGATGGAAGAGCGGCAGAGAAAAGCTTTCGGCGCGGGAGACCACTAGTGGCGACGCTCGGGTTCGTCGAGTACGCCGATGCCGGTCCCGAGGTGCGGGCGGTCTATGACGACATCATGGCCACCCGCCAAACCGACTGGATCAACAACTTTTGGAAGGCGCTGGCCAACGATCCGCCAACGCTGCGCCGCACCTGGGAGAGCATCAAACAAATCATGGCGCCCGGTGCTCTCGACCCGCTGATGAAGGAAATGATCTACCTCGCGGTCAGCGCATCCAACCAGTGCCCCTACTGCATCGCGTCCCACACCGCCGCCGCTCGCAAAGCCGGCATGAACGACGCGATGTTCGCCGAAGTCATGGCCGTCGTCGGCATGGCCAACGAAACCAATCGTCTGGTCTCCGGCTACCAGGTCGAGATCGACCCCCAATTCAAGACGTAGGGCAGGCGCTTTCGCCTGCCCCAGACTGCGACAGTGAACTCAATGCGGACCACCGGCGAATCCCGATGCAATTAAGGTCGACAAGCCCTGGATGAGGTCATTCGGAAAGCTTCGCCATCTGCACGAGGAGAATGTTCGGATCGGCAGAATCATCGACGAGGAATTCGAACAGATCGAGCCAGAGGATTGAAATTCCGTTCTCGTGCCGCAAAAAAGGAAGGCGCACCATTCAGCAATCCGAGGTATCGGAAAAGGTGTCTACCCTGCCCGCTATCTGCGCAAAGAACGCAAGAGTTGGAATTAACAAACCGACTTTCCAAAATGTCGTCGGCGCATGGCCCGGGACATCGCGAGTAGCGGGCAGCCTGATGGTTTCTCCGCGTCTTCCTCCGCGTCTCAGCGCCTCGGCGGTGAAGAAGTTTTCCTCCGTGCTTTCTTCGTGTCCTCCGTGGCTCCGTGGTGAACGTCCCCTCGCACGCGCGAAGCTACTCCCGCCGCGTCAGCTTCTCTTTGTACAACCCGAACACCCGCTTGAAATCCAACTCCGTCGCCACGATTACCGGAGTCGCATCCGGCGCCACCCGCCGATCCCGATCCAGCGGCACCGTCGCCCCGTAATACTTGTTCCAAACGGTCAGCACATCCAGATAATGCGACTCGCTCTTCGTCACAAACGCCGGATCGAGCAAATACGCGGCCGCCAGTGAATCCCAAATGTATCCAGTGGCGTTCGGATGTTTGAGAAAACCGGGATACCGATTCCCCAGTTCCTCCTTATATAGCTCCGTAATCGGCGTCTGCGCGGCCACGATCTGATCGAACTCCGCCTTGTGCAGCGGCGCCGTATTGCAGATGTCCAGCCCGAACATCACTTTCTGCGGGATCCGCGACCGCAGCACGATCCGCGCCGCCTCCGGATCGAACCAGAAGTTGAATTCCGCCGACGTCGACGCGTTCCCGCCCACCTTCAGATTGCCGCCCATGAACACGATCCGCTTGATCTTCGTCTCGATCGCCGGCTTCATCCGCAGCGCCAGCGCAATATTCGTCATCGGACCCAGCGCCAGTATCGTGATTTCTCCCGGATGCCGTTCGATCTCTGCGATCAGGTACTCCACGGCGTCCGCGCGCGCCACACGATGCGTCTGCCTGGCGCCCGGTGCGGGCTTCACTTCCGTGGGACTCATCGCGAACGCGCCCGAGTACTCCACTCCCGGCCAACGCCGCGCGAACTCGTGCGCCATCGCGGTGGTGTTGATCAGCGGCGTTTGCGCTCCGATGTAAACGGGAATCTGCGGCCGGTGCAGTAGGTCTAGAATGTGGAACATGTATTCCGCGCCCTGCGCCGGCCAGACGTTCCCCGGCACCACCGTGATGCCCAAAACGTTGACCTGCTCGGGACTGCGCAACAGCATGACGAGCGCCGCGCCGTCGTCGCAGAATGCGCAGGAATCCGTGTCGAAGATGACCAGGTCCCGCGCCGCGAACAGGGGCGTCAACAGGAGCAGGAACCCGGCGAGCAAACGCACCATGCAGCTTTTACTATAACAGTGGGGGTTCTACTCAACGTGCCGCATCGTTCGTCTCTTCGCCTCATGGCCTCGTTGGTTCGCGAAGGCGCGCTCTCGCCTGTGGAGTTGGTGGACGCCCATCTGCGCCAGATCGAATCGAGCAATCCCGCCATCAACGCTTTCGCGATTGTGCGCGCCGAGGATGCCCGGCGTGAGGCGCGACTGGCCGAGGCCGCCGCCAAGCGCGGCGCCGCGCTCGGACTGCTGCATGGCTTGCCCGTGACCGTGAAGGACAGTTTCGATGTCGCGGGCCTGCCCACCCGGACGGGCAGCCGCATGCGTCCCGACACGCCAGCCGCCGCCGACGCCCCCGCGGTCGCGAGCCTGCGTGCGGCCGGCGCCATCGTGCTCGGCAAAACGAATACGCCCGAAATGCTGGCCGCCTTCGAGACGGATAATTGCCTGACCGGCCGCACGAACAATCCTTGGAATCCCGAACGAACTCCCGGCGGTTCGAGCGGCGGCGAGGCGGCGGCCATTGCCTCCTTCTGCTCGCCCGGCGGACTCGGCACCGATGGCGGCGGGTCCGTCCGCGTGCCCGCCCATTTCTGCGGAATCGCCGGATTGAAGACCACGCCCGGCCGCATTCCGGTCAGCGGACATTTTCCGTCGCTCGGCTATCCCATGGGCATGCTGGCAGTAGCCGGACCGATGGCGCGCGATGCCCGCGATCTGCAACTGCTCCTCAGCGTACTCGCCGGCTACGACCCGCTCGATCCGTTTTCCGTGCCCGTGCCCTTGCGCAAGCCCGACCCGAAAGCCGCCACGATCGGAGTCTGGGAGCAGTTCTACGCAATCCCCGTCGCGCCCGAAGTGCGGTCCGCCGTTCGCCAGGCCGTCGCGCTGTTGGGATCCGCGGGTTTCACCACGGAGGAATTCCAGCCTGCGGGCCTCGATCGCGCGCCGAACGTCTGGGCGGCCCTGTTCAAGTGGCCGCTCTCCGCGCTGCGCAAGCTCGCGGAGGGCAGGGAAGACGAGTTCCACTGGACTTTGCGCGAAGCCTTGCCCGCTGCGGAACCCACTGCCGGCGACCTGCTGCTCAGCCTGGCGACCCGCGATCGCCTGCGCGCATCCTTCCTCAGGCAATTGGAAAAACGTGCGGCGGTTGTCATGCCGGTGTGCGGCGTGACGGCCTTCCCTCACCGGCAGCGCAAGTTCGCCGCCGGCGAATCCGAGTTCGGCCTTTTCCAAGCCATGATGCCCGCGGTGCTGGCCAACGTCCTGGGGCTTCCCGCCGTCACCGTGCCGATCTCGTTATCGCAGGAAGGCCTGCCGGTCGGCGTCCAGCTCATCGGCCGCCCGTTCGACGACGAGTTGCTCCTGGAAATCGCCGCTCGCCTGGAAGAAGCGCGCGGTCCCTGGACTGCCGCGCCTGTGGCACTATTGTGATTTATGGAACTCAAGACCGTGCCGCTGGAGATTCCCGAGGGCGGGAATCTGATTCTGGGCCAGAGCCACTTCATCAAGACCGTCGAGGATATTTACGAGGCAATCGTCAATACCGTGCCGCAGCTGAAATTCGGCGTCGCGTTCAATGAAGCCTCGGGACCTTGCCTCACGCGCGTCGACGGAAATGACGAGGCGCTGCAGGCCATGGCTGCGCGCAACGCCACTGCGGTCGCCGCCGGTCATATCTTCGTCGTCGTGATGAAGGAAGGCTATCCGATTAACGTGCTGGGCCGGATCAGGGACGTGCCGGAAGTCTGTGGAATCTTCTGCGCCACCGCGAACCCCGTACAAGCCGTGATCGCCGAATCCGAGCAGGGCCGCGGCGTTCTCGGCGTGATCGACGGCGCTTTCCCCAAGGGCGTGGAAACCTCGGAAGACGCGGACAAACGCAAAGCTTTTCTCCGCATGATCGGCTATAAACGGTAACGTCCGTAACAGTTCCAGACTGCTAACCGTATTTGCCACTCGAACGTCTGTGGGAATATGCGATCGTATGAGCACACTCCGATTCGTTGAGACTTCCTGGCAGGATCTGCGGTACGGGTTGCGCATGTTGCGACAGGCACCGGGGCTGACCGCGGTGGCGCTGCTATCTCTGGCGCTGGGAATTGGGTCAACGACAGCGATTTTCAGCGTAGTGTATGGTGTGTTGATCGCGCCCTATCCTTACGCGCGGCCGGGTGAGATCTGGACACCTGCATTCCGCAACGCCAGGAATCCGGAACAATGGAACCCAACGTTCCGGGTCAGCGCCTATCTTCGGTTGCGGGAAATGCCGGCGTGGAGTGCGACGATGGCGACGCTGCCGGACGTCGGACTGCTGACGGGCGGGCGCGCGCCGGAGACGTTCCGAACCACCCGGGTGACCGCAAATGCGTTCGAGTTTCTCGGCGTGCAGCCGGTGCTGGGGCGGACGATTCAGCCTTCGGACGTGGGAGCGGACGGGCAACCGGCGCCGGTGATCGTGTTGACCAACAATGCATGGAAGCGCCTGTTCGACGGGCGTGCGGATGCCCTGGGACAGAAACTGGTGATCGACGATGAACCGTACACGGTGATCGGCGTGATGCCGTCCCGATTCGGCTGGTGGAATGACCAGGGGGGCTGGATAGGGCTGAAGCTGGACCCGCGAGAAGAGCGGCGGATCTTTCCCATTGTCAGGCTGGCAAGTGGTGTTGCGCCGCACGCCGCGGAAGAGCAGTTGCAATCGTTTTTCAATGGACTCGCGAAGGAATCTCCGGCGGACTTTCCGAAGGAAGGCTTCCGCGCGCTGCTCAAGAACTACCTGGATATGACCGTGGCGTCGGGGACTATGGAATCCAGCCTGCGGCTGCTATTCGGCGCCGTGGGATTCCTCCTGCTGATTGCCTGTGCGAACGTGGCTAACCTGCAGTTGGCGCGCGCCACCTCGCGGGCACGCGAAATCGCGCTGCGGATGGCAGTAGGCGCGGGCCGCGGACGGGTGCTCCGGCAGTTGCTGACAGAGAATACTCTGTTATCGCTGGCTGGCGGCTTGATGGGAATCGCCCTGGCGAAAGGAATTACCCTGGGAGTGGTGGCGCTGATGCCTGGCTTCTACAAGCCCAACGAAGCGCGCATCACGCTGAACGAGTACGTGATGGTGTTCACCGCGGCGGTGGCGGTGCTGACCGGCATTCTGTTTGGCCTGGCGCCGGCGCTGCAGTGTTCACGACTGGATTTGGTCGAGACGCTGAAGGAAGCTGCCAAGGGCGCCGGCGCCGGCGCGCGCGGAGGACGCACACGCAATTTCTTGGTGGTGATGGAAGTAGCGCTGTCGGTGGTGCTGCTGGTCGGCGCGGGGTTGACGGTGCGGGGATTTCTACAAATCCAGCAGACGCCGCTGGGATTTCAGCCGGACCGGATTCTGATGGTGGAGCTGCAATTGCCACCCAAGCGCTACACGACATGGGAGCAGCGCGTCGCCTTCACACAGAACCTGATGGAGCGGGTGGCGGCTATCCCGGGAGCCCAATCGGCGGCGATCGGGAATAGTGGACTGCCGTTCCGCGGGCCGCGGTCGCAGTATGCGATCGACGGCAACCAGGGACCGGAGTCGCAGCCGATGCTGCTGGCCTTGATCAGCGGCGACTATGGCCGGACGTTGGGGATTCCACTCTTCAGGGGTCGCGCATTTAACGCCCAGGACGTCGCGCATGGCGAACACATTGCGCTCATCAATCAGGCGGCCGCTCGGTTGTGGCCGGGTGGCGCGGACCCGATCGGACGATCGATTCACCTGAAGGCGCTGGAAAAGCCGCGCGGAGCGCTGACTGCGCCCGGGCCGCAATCGGGCGACTTCACGATTGTAGGCGTGATGGCGAACACGCGGAACGAGGGTTTGACAAGTCCGCCGGCGCCGCAGGCGTTCTTGCCGTATACGGTGGTCGCTCCAGCAGATCGCGCGTTGGTGGTGCGCGCGCATGGAGACCCGATGCAGTTGCTGCACGCAGTGCGGGAACAGGTCGCGCAGATCGACAAGGGAATTCCGGTTGACCAGCCGGTCACGATGGAGGACATCGTGGGAGAGGAAGTGAAGCAGCCGAAGTTCAATATGGTGCTGTTCACGTTTTTCGGCGGTCTTGGCCTGGCGCTGGCGGCGATCGGGATTTTCGGCGTGCTGTCGTACAGTGTTGCGCTGCGAACTCATGAGATCGGCGTACGAATGGCATTGGGGGCGGATCGAAACCATGTGCTTGGGCTGATGATGACGATGGGCGGGAAATTGGTGCTGACCGGTTTGGCCGTAGGGCTGGCGGGCGGTGTGGTGTTGGGCCGGTATTTGCAGAGCGAGGTGTTTTCGGTGCCGGTCACGGATCCCGTCGCGATAACAGGTGCGGTGATGCTGCTGGGGACAACGGCGTTACTGGCATGCCTGGCGCCGGCGTGGCGGGCCACACGGCTGGAGCCGATGACGTCGCTGCGGCACGATTAAGCGGCGGCTACGATTTCCCTAAGTCGATCCCGAGCTTCTTCAGCTCTTCCGCGTAGTAGCGCTTGTGGAGGATGTCCCACTCCTCGCTGCCTTCGGGGATGTCCCGCTTTTGCGACCGGATCTTCTGCCGCGAGGCCCGGTCGACCTTGTCCTCGGCCAGCAGCAGGTCGGTCATCACACGCAGAATTTCCAGCCGCACCGCGTTGGTGTCTTTATTCTTCAATCGCAGGTCGCGATTCTTGCGCAACATCTCGACCACTTTATGAGAGATGTCGGTGACCTTGTCGCGCGAGAGCTTCATCGAATCGCCCGAATCGCGGCCCGATGCGCGAATGACTTTGCGCTGCGAAATCAGGGTGTTCTTAATACGCCGGAACATCTCCTGATAACTCACGCCTTCGCGCCGCATGTACTCGGCGTACTGACTCAACAGATCGCGCACTTCGTCGTTCAGGCGATCTTCCGCGGACAATTCTTCCGAGATGACTTCCGAGATCTTCTCCGCCACGACGTCGGGCGTAGGAGTCTCGATCATACCGGGCGAGAGCCTCTTTACGAGTTGTCTGCTGATGTATGCGACGAATTCTCTGGCGAGCAGCATTCTGTAAGTGTGAAAGCGTAGTTTAGCACGTCTGGGAAGCTGCTAAACTGAGAATTCCTGCTATGGCAATCAGCAAAGAACTGCTGGAGATCCTGGTGTGCCCCGTCTGCAAAGCGACGGTTGAACCCAAGGCCGATCAAAGCGGCCTCAAGTGCGTGCAGTGCCATCGCGTGTACCCCGTACGCGACGACATTCCTGTCATGCTCGTCGATGAGGCGAGAATCGAAGAATAACTCGCCGTGGGACGCGTTCTGGAAGATTTGCCGCGAGGTAGCCGGGTTGCGATCCTGCGGCTTAGGTCGCTCGGCGATTGTGTGCTCACAACGCCGGCGGTCCATCTTCTGAAAAACGCGCGGCCGGATCTGCGCATTGCCATCACGGTCGAAGACCGCTTCCGCGAAGTCTTCGAAGGCAATCCCGATATCGATGCCATTCTGGCACCCGCGCTCGGCCCCTTGCGAGCGTGGAAGCCTCGGCTCTGCGTGAACCTCCACGGCGGCACTCGCAGCGCCTGGATGACTGCGCTTTCGGGCGCGCGCCACCGCGCCGGCTACGCCCACTACCGCCACCAGTTCGTCTATAACATCCGCATCGCGCGAGCCCAGGACATCCTGCACGTGGACCGTACTGTCCACACCGCTGAACATGCCGCCAGCGCCATGTTCTTTCTCGGCGTGCCCGTCTCCGGCATCCCCCGCGCGAGGCTGTTCACCGAAAACATCGCTCCCTCACGGTCAGGGGGCGTCACTATACATCCCGTCGCCGCGACTCCCGGCAAAACCTGGCACGCCGGCGGGTTTCTGAAAGTGGCCGATCACCTGAAGACCTCCGGCATGGAGCCCGTCTTCCTCGGCGCTGCCACTGACGACCTCACCCCCTTCGCCGCCCACCGCATCGTCCAGGGCGCGCCACTCTCCGAGATCAAACAACTTCTCTCCGCCGCGTCGCTCTTCATCGGCAACGATTCCGGACCCGCCCACATGGCCGCCGCCTTCGGTGTCCCGGTCGTCGCCATCTTCGGCGAGTCCGACCCCGCCATTTGGGGACCGTGGAAGACTCCCTCCGGCGTGGTCACCTCGCCGCGCGGCATCGCTGCCGTTGAAGTCTCGCAAGTGCTCGACGCCGTGGCGCGCCTGGGAGTCCACGCGTGAACAACATCAAACGACTCCTGAGCTACGGCCGCCGCTACTGGCCCCACCTGTTCGGGTCGATGATCCTGATGGCCATCGCCGGCGCCGCGCAGGGCATGATGGCGCTGCTCATCAAACCTGTATTCGACGGTGTTCTGGTCGTGCATCCCAAGCCGGGTCCGACGCCCATTTTTCCCAATGGCATCTTCGGCCACCAGCTTTATCTGGAACAGATTGTCCCGATTCATAGCCGCGGTCTCTGGTTCATGGTGGCCACCGCCATAGTCGCTGTCTTTATCGTCAAGGGAATCTGCGACTATATCGGCAACTATCTGATCAGTTACGCCGGCTTCTCCTCCGTGACCGACCTCCGCAACGCGGTATTCCACAAAGTGCTCAGGCAGGGCGCGCAGTTTTTTGAATCGCGCTCTACCGGCCAGTTGATGTCGTCCATCATGAACGACGTGGATAAAGTACAGGTGGCCACGTCGCAGATCATGGCCGATTTTCTGCGCCAGATCTTCGCCGCAACCGCAATGCTCTTCGTGCTCTTCAGCAGCGATTGGAAACTGGCTCTCATCAGTTTCACTGTTCTCCCGGCCATCATGCTGCCCACCTCGCGCATCGGCAAGCGCATTCGGCGCATCAGCCGGGGCACGCAGGATCGCCAGGCGGAACTCAATCAGATTCTGCAGGAGACTCTCAGCGGCCACATGGTCGTGAAGGCTTTCGGCGCGGAGACGTATGAATTCCAGCGCTTCCGCGACGCCGCTCGGCGGTTGCTCAAGACCAATGTCCGCTATGTGCTGCAGCAGGCCCTCTCGTCGCCCCTGATCGATATGATGGCGGCGATCACTATCGTGATCCTGCTGACCTACGCCAGAATCCAGATTAAAGCCGAGGCGATCACCGCCGGTGACTTCGCCAGTTTCGTAATCGCATTGCTGATGCTGCTCGAGCCCATCAAGCGCCTGGTCGGCATCAACAACATTTTCCAGCAGGCCATCGGCGCGTCCCACAAAATCTTCGAGTATCTCGACCATCACGAAGAGATCGTCGAGAAGCCGGACGCCCTGCCGCTCGAAAAATTCGAGCGCGCCATCGAGTTTCAGAACATCTCCTTCCACTACCCCAACGCCCCCGGCGGCTTCCGTATGGAAGGCCTCGATCTCACCGTCAACGCCGGCGAAGTGGTCGCGCTCGTCGGACCCAGCGGTGGTGGCAAGACCACCCTCGCCAACCTGCTGCCGCGCTTCTACGACGTCACCGGCGGCGCGGTCAAAGTGGACGGCCGCGACGTTCGCGACCTCGACCTGAAATCTCTACGCGCCCTCATCGGCATCGTGGCGCAGGACACTTTCCTCTTCAATGACACCGTGGCGGGCAACATCGCCTACGGCCGCCCCGATATCTCCCGCGACGAGATCCGCCGCGCGGCCGAGACCGCCTTGGCGCACGAATTCATCGAGCGGCTGCCAGAAGGTTACGACACCGTCGTCGGCGATCGAGGCACGCGATTGAGCGGCGGACAGAGGCAGCGGCTGGCCATCGCGCGTGCCCTGCTCAAGAACGCGCCCATCCTCGTGCTCGACGAAGCCACCAGCCATCTGGATACCGAGAGTGAAATGCTGGTACAAAAGGCATTGGCCAATCTCATGGAACATCGCACCGTGATCGTGATTGCCCACCGGCTGTCCACGATCCGGCGCGCCGACAAAATCGTGGTGCTGGCCAAAGGCCGCGTCCGCGAAATCGGCACCCATGAGGATCTGGTGACGCAAGGCGGAATTTATCAACGGCTCCACGAACTCCAATTCGAGGACGCCGGATCGGTGGTGGATCTGTGAGCGTGCGCAGCATGACCGGGTTCGCCCGGGTCAGGAAGACGGTCGCCGAGGGCGAAGTCGTCTTCAGTCTGAAGAGCGTGAATCACCGGGCGCTCGATCTGCACTTCCACATGCCGGCGGAACTGGACGCGTTGGAAAGCGATGTCCGGGCCGTCCTCAAGAACGGACTGGCGCGCGGCCATGTGCAGGTCCACGTCGCGCTGGCGCGCACCTCCGCGCCCGAGACCGCGCCCGTCAACTGGGCACTGCTCGACACCTACATGCGCGCCTTTTCCCAGGCGTCGGAGAAGTATCAACTGGACGGATGTCCCGACCTCAACTCGGCGCTCCGTCTCCCCGGAATGTTCGGCGGCACGGAAGACGAGGATCTCAGTGCCGACCTCAGCCAGGCCGTCCTCGCCGCCGCCGCCGAGGCCGTGACCGCGCTCAACATCGTCCGCGAGCGCGAAGGACTGGCCACGGCCGACGAGATGCGCCAGCGCTGCCAGAACATCTCCGTCCTGGTCACCCGCATGGAAGAGATCCGCGAAAGCGCCGTCCCGGTATTCCATAAGCGCCTTAAGGAAAAACTCGGCGACCTCCTCAAAGGCTTCGCCATGGACCCCCAGCGCCTCGCGCAGGAAGCCGCCCTCCTCGCCGACCGCAGCGATATCTCCGAAGAACTCGTGCGGCTGAAGACTCACGCCGCGCAACTCACCGCTATCCTGGACAGCTCCGGCGAAGTCGGCAAAAAGCTCGACTTCCTCCTCCAGGAAATGAACCGCGAAGCCAACACCGTCCTCTCCAAAACCGGCGGCCTCGGCGACATCGGCCTCACCATCACCGAACTGGCCCTCGCCGCAAAATCCGAAATCGACAAAATCCGCGAGCAATCGCTCAATCTGGAATAAGACGAATGAACTCCACCGCCTTGCACTTTTTCGTTTTCCTCTGCGCCTCGGCGTCTCGGCGGTGAATTCAATATGACAACTGTCTTCATCATCTCCGCGCCCTCGGGATCCGGGAAATCCACCATCGTTTCCCGCCTCCTCGCTGCCGATACCAAGCTCATGTTCTCCATCTCGTACACGACTCGGGCGCGCCGGGGAGCCGAGATCGATGGCTGCAACTACAACTTTGTCAGCCGGGAGCAGTTCGAAGCCATGATCGACAATGACGAGTTTCTCGAATGGGCTCAAGTATTTGGCAACTATTACGGGACCCACCGGGGCGTCCTCGAGGATGCCCGGAGCCAGGGCCGCGATCTGGTACTCGACATCGACGTACAAGGTGCGAGACAATTAAAGCTTAAGATTCCTGAGGCAGTTACCGTCTTTATCCTGGCTCCCTCGCGACAGATTCTCGAACAGAGGCTTCGTGCGCGCGGTGAGGACAGGGAGGAAGTGATCGAAAGGCGGCTCAGGGACGCGGCTGACGAAATTGGCCGCTACCAGGATTACGATTACGTTCTGATCAACAGCAACCTGGACGATTCCGACGCCGTGATGCAGGCGATTGTCTGCGCCGAACGGGTACGGCGGACCAGGATCGAAGATCAGATCCGGCCCATTCTGGAAACATTCGAGTAAAAGGGGTAAAAGACATCATGGGTGACAAAGTTCCTCGCAACAACGCGCACTGCACCATCCCGGACGATCCGGAACAGAGCACTTACCGCTTCATCATCGTGTCGGCCAAACGCGCTCGCCAACTGCAGGGCGGCGCTCGCCCCGTGCTGCCTACTTCTTCCAAGAAACCCACGATGATCGCCACCGAAGAGGTACGCCGCGGCTTGGTGAAGTACACCCTGACCGGACCCCTGCCCGACTCGCACTTCACCGACCCCGCGGTTTAGTCCTGGCCGTCCGCCATGAAGATCATCCTCGGCATCGGAGGCGGCATCGCTGCGTATAAGGCGGCGGAACTGGCCCGCCTCCTCATGCAGCAGGATCATCAGGTGCAGGCGGTCATGACGTCGGCCGCCCAACAGTTTGTCCAACCCCTGACGTTCGCCGCGCTCACCGGCCGCAAAGTCCTCACCGACCTGTTCGCCATCGAAAGCGCGATCGAACATATCTCCGTCGCTCAGGAGCACGAGGTTCTCGTGGTCGCCCCGGCCACAGCCGACCTGATGGCCAAAATGGCCCACGGCCTCGCCGAAGACTTCCTCACCACGCTGTATCTCGCCTTCAAAGGCACGGTCATCCTCGCCCCCGCCATGAACGTCAACATGTGGGAGCATCCGGCCACCCAGGCGAATCTCGAAACGCTGCGCAAGCGCGGACACCGCATCGTCGAACCCGCCAGCGGATACCTGGCCTGCGGCATGACGGGTCCCGGCCGCCTCGCCGATCCCGAAGCCATCGCCGCCGCGGTCCAAGACGCATCTCGGCAGCGCCGCGATCTGGAAGGCGAAGTCGTTCTGCTCACCGCTGGACCCACCCAGGAGCCGCTCGACCCGGTCCGCTACATCTCCAATCGATCCAGCGGCAAGATGGGGTACGCGCTGGCCGAAGCTGCGGCCGCCCGAGGCGCCAAGGTAACGCTGGTCTCCGGTCCGGTCCACCTGCCTGCGCCGCGCGGAGTGGAAATGCTCCACGTCCGCACCGCCGTGGAAATGCGCGATGCCGTGTTCGCCCGTCTGCACGAGGCCGGCATCGTGATCAAAGCCGCCGCCGTGGCCGATTTCCACCTGAGCAAGGTCCCCGAACAAAAGGTCAAAAAGACGGCCGCCCGCGTCTCCATGGAACTCGATCCGACGCCCGACATTCTCGCCGAGTTGGGCCGCAAAAAGGGCGACCGGCTGCTCATCGGCTTCGCCGCCGAAACCCAGAACCTGGTGCAGGAAGCACGCCGCAAACTCGAGACCAAGAACTGCGACATGGTCGTCGGCAACCTCGTGGGAGGCGCCGATCTCGGCTTCGAATCCGACCAGAACGAGGTCACGCTCGTGCTGCGCACGGGTGAGACCATCCCGATCTCTCGCGCCTCTAAACGGGAAATCGCCGATCGTATCTTCGACCAGGTGTTGAAACTGCGCCTGGCCCTCCACGCCGCCCATGGAAACTGATCAGCTCCGGCAATATCTCGAGTTTTACCAGGACCTCCAGATCAAGACTCTGTACCGCCGGCCAACCGCTGCCGGCGCGGCCGCACCCGCGCCAGAACCAATCGTCGAGCCAGTCGCCCAAGCAGTCGCCAAACCTATGGACCTTCCTCCTCTCGCGCCCAAAGACGACACCCTGCTCCAGATTTTGCAAGACATCGGCGACTGCAAACGCTGCCGCCTCCACGAAGGCCGCACCAAGCTCGTATTCGGCGTGGGCGACGAGCATGCCCCGCTGGTCTTCGTTGGTGAAGGCCCCGGTGCCGACGAAGACGCCCAAGGCATCCCCTTCATCGGTAAAGCCGGCCAGTTACTGACGGCCATGATCGAGGGAACGTCGAAGAAGGAAGGTATTCCCCTGTTACGCGACCAGGTTTACATCTGTAACGTCGTTAAGTGCCGGCCACCCGGAAACCGCACACCCGAGCCCGACGAGATGGAGATCTGCGGCCAGTTCTTATACCGGCAACTCTCCAACATCCGCCCGAAAGCTATCTGCGCTCTCGGTGGAACCGCCGCCCGGGCCCTTACCGGACGTAAGGAGGGGGTTACGAAAATGCGGGGTAAGTGGTTCAAATGGCAGGATATTCCGGTGATGGTGACCTATCATCCGTCCTATCTGCTGCGGCCGTATAACCAAGCCGCCAAGCGCGAGGCTTGGGAAGATCTTAAGATAGTTCTACACTTTGTTTACGACTAAGGTAAATAGCTGAGGTAAACGGCCCTGAGGCCATGTACTATTAGGTCGTCTTGCAATGGATCCAACCTCACAAGTCGACGGCGGTCCTTCCCTTTTGAATTCTCTGCAGAACCTGGTCCTGGAACACCGAGTCACATGTAACGAGCTAGAAGCCCTAAGCGGTGATTTCGAGGCAGTCCTTAAAGAGTTAGCCGCTCGCGAAGACTTACGCGCCCTGCTAAAAGGAACGGTGCCGGCCGATTCGCTTCAGTTTCTTGCTTCGCCCATCCCGCCCCTCGGAAAGGATGTCGAGGCCCTCGTCAAAACCAGTCGCGAGGCCGTCGTGCGCTCGCGAACCCTCCGGCTGCAGGCGAAACGCTTGCGAGACGGCATCGCCGCCAAAACCGGCCATGTGCCGAAACCGGATGAGCATGGCGGGTTCGTCAGAGATTGCCATGAACTCTCCAAGCGCGAGCGCCAAGTCCTTACTCTCATGGTCCAAGGCATGAGCAGCAAGGAAATCGCCGCCGCCCTGGGTATCTCGTTCAAGACCGCAGTCACGCACCGCGCCAGCATTATGGGCAAATTGGATGTCCATGAGATCGCCTCCGTGGTGCGCGAAGCCATTTTTCGCGGCCTGGTTTAATCGGCCCCGGACTGCAGCGTCATTCTCTGCGCCATCTGCGGTACCGTAACGCCGCCTTCGCGCAGAACGTCGTGAAGCGTGCTGATATTGATATCGATGAACTTACGGGAGTAGCGCAGCAAGCCCATACGTCGTAGCCGGTTCATCTGGAACGTAACGATTTCCCGCGACGTCCCCACGTACTCCGCGATCGTGTGATGCGTGAGCGATGCGATTCTCACCGACCCGTCGGCCGTGGGACTTCCCAGGTCGTCGGCCAGTTGCACCAGGGCGAGCATTACCCGCTCCGGCGTCTTGTGGACCGCCATGCTCTCGATCCGATCCTGCAGTTCGATGCACTGCCGGACCAGGTACTGCGAGAGCGCGATTCCCAGATGGGGTTCGCGTTCAATCTGCTGCTCGATATCGGCTCGGCTCCACGCCATCACATTGGCGTTATCCAGCGCCACCGCGGATTCACTTCGCTGGTTTCCGCCCACCAGGCACGACTCGCCGAACAGTCCCTCGGCGCATACGATTCGCGCCACGGTCTGCTCGCCGTCATCGGATGTGCTGGTGACTTTTACCCGGCCTAAAATGACGACGTAAAGATGATCGTTGGGCCGTTGCTGGTCGTACACTACGCATCCCTTGGCGAATTCCTGGACCGGCTTTCGAGGAAGATACGTTAAAGGGTCCTCATGGCTGGAGCGTGCTCGGAATGACCGGGTCATTTGTTTTTTGCCTCTACTTACGATACGAGAGATAGAAATTGTCCACATCGGGCAATATTCCAGATGTTGCCAAATTTCGTGAGGTACATCACTCAAATACCGAAAAAACGGGTAGGAACAAACCCCAAAAGTTCATCTTTCGTGGTTATTTGGACACCCACCGGGCCGTTTATCTGGTCGCCAGCCAGGCTAAAAACAGCCCGTCCGGCGGGACATCCTCCCAATAGGAGATCAAACTGCTCTGAACTTTCCGGCAATCGCGCCGCAGAAGCCTTTCCAACTCCTTCCGCGTGAACCACTTCTCCCATTCGGGCGTGTGAAGGGTACCCCATTTCGCCGCGTTCTTGTCGATGATGGCGATCCGTCCGCCCGGTTTCACCACCCGGCAGATTTCGCCGACGGCCTTTTCGATCTCCACCGCATGCTCCAGCGATTCGGTGGCATACGCCCCGTCGAACCAGCCGTCCTCGAACGGCAGTTCGGTCATCGACCCGGCGCGCGTGTGGATCCCTTCCGGCACAAAGCGCAGCATCTCCTCGGAAATGTCCAGGCCCCACAGTTCGGCCAGTGGCTCCTGCTCGTGGAATACGCGGGCGAAGCGGCCTTTACCGCAGCCCACGTCCAGAATCCGCTTGCCGCGCAGATCGCCGAGGTGCTCGCGAATCAGCTTGACGTGATAGATCCGCGGATCGATGGTGGCGGGGAAGTGTTCGTCATCCCGCGATGCTTCGTCGAACGACGCCTGAATGCGCGCGCGCAACTCGCCGGTGAGTTGCGCGCGCTCGCGTTTGCCGAAGATGCGCGGCCAGCGCAAGGTTTACGACGACGCCCGCGTCAGGAAGATCGGCAGGCCGAGCTTGTGATCGTACGTGGGCCGGTACCGCTCGGTGTTGTACATCGTCTCGACCTTCACTCTGCGCGGTCCCAGTTTCGGGTCGGGAATCGCGACCATGGAATAGCAGCCGTCGCTAATCGCCGTCATGAGCCCGTGCTTGCCGGCCTGGATAGCGTCCAACGCCATGCCCGCGAACGTGGAGGCCACCATGCGATCCACGAAATCGGCGCTGCCGCTGCGCAGGTCGTAGGTTAGATCGCTCACGATCGTCTCTTCGCCCGTTGCCGCTTTGATCTCGTTGCTCAGATCCTCGGCCACGCTCATCTTTTTGCGATGTCCGAAAGCGTCCGCCTCGCCGTATTCCTTTACCGTGTAGCCTTCCCACTCGGCGCCCTCGGAGAGAATCGCCAGCGAGTAGTTGCTGGGATTATTCTTCTTATCGGTGCTCAGCAGTTCGATCAGCTTCGGCAGGTCGACCTTGTATTCCGGGATGCAGCAGCGCGTGCTGGTCACGTACGCGGTGTACAGCGCGGTATACCCGGCATCGCGGCCGAATACGCGGAACAGACCGATCCGCTCGTGCGACCCGACGGTGGTGCGCTGCCGCTCGATGGCGTCCATGGCGCGCGTGATGGCGGTCGAGAACCCGATACAGTACTCGGTATTCTGCACGTCGTTGTCCATAGTCTTCGGTACTGCGATCACCTTCATGCCCTGGCGATCCAGTTCCGCGGCGTAGCTCAGCGTATCGTCGCCGCCGATCGCGATGAGGTAATCCAGCCCCAGCGTTTCGATGTTCTTCAGGACGGCCGGAGTGACATCGAACACCGTCGAGGTGACGCCCTTTTTCGTGGATTCCTTAGCCGCGAAGGTCTGGCCTTCGAGCACCTGCGGAACCTTCTTCATCTTGGAAGGATTGGTCCGCGAACTGTGCAGATACGTGCCGCCGGTGCGATCGATGGTGCGCGTATTCTCGCGATTCAGCGGCAATACGTAACGCGTCCGGCTGGCCGGATCCTGCAGATTGACATGCGTCAGGCCCTCCCAGCCCCGGCGAATCCCGATGACATCGCATCCGATCTCGCTAGCACGGTATACCACCGTTTTGATCACGGAATTCAGTCCCGGAACATCGCCGCCGCCCGTGAGGATACCTATGCGCTTCCCTGCCATGAATACTCCTTATGGATTGGTTTCAGATTGGAAAATCTTATTATAAAGGATGGCGTGGGTTAAGGCAGGCGAAAGCGCCTGCCCCACGTTCTACACCCACCAGGCCGCGGCGGGCTTCTGCCGCATCACCAATCCATTGAGGAACGATGCGGCGCGGGTCAAACCTTCTTCCGGCGACAGGATGCTGTCCTCGTGCTCGATCGACAGCACGTAATCGTAGCCGAACATGCGCAGGGTCGACGCGAATTCGCGCCACCACTCCTCGCCATGGCCGTATCCGCAGGTGCGGAAGATCCACGCGCGATTCCGCTCGTCGGTATAGCTCTTCGTGTCCAGGACGCCGGTGAGCGGCAGGTTGCGCTCGTAAATCTGCGTGTCCTTGGCATGCACGTGGAAGATGCTGTCGCCCAGCACCCGGATGGCGGCGATGGGGTCGATACCCTGCCAGAACATGTGGCTGGGATCGTAATTGCACCCGATCGTTTTGCCGGCGATGGCGCGCAGCTTGAGCATCGTCTCCGGGCTGTAGACGACGAACCCGGGATGCATTTCGATAGCGATCTTGACGCCGTGATCCTCGGCGAATTTGGCCTGCTTCACCCAATACGGCTCGACGACTTTGTCCCACTGCCATTTCAGGATTTCGAGATAGTCCGGCGGCCACGGGCAGGTGACCCAATTGGGCCACTTGGCGTTGGGCGAATCGCCGGGGCAACCCGAGAAATCGACCACGACCGGGACTTCGAGTTTTTCCGCCAGCCGGATCGTCTTTTTGCTGACCTCCTGATCGTGCTTGGCGCGGTTCTTATCCGGGTGCAGGGGATTGCCATGGCAGCTCAGAGCGCTGATGGAGAAGCCGTAATCATTCAGCTTCGCCTTAAAATCGTTGAGCTCCGTCTTGCTTTCGAGCATCGATAGCTTGCAGTGCGCGTCGCCGGGATAATTTCCGGTGCCGAGTTCCACCGTATCGATATTGTTGCTCTTCAACTTCTTGAGAACGTCTTCCAGGGGCAATTGCGACAACAACGGTGTGAATACGCCGACTCTCACGGAATTCTCCTTATTTCATTGGGTTGAAATCAAGAACAGAATATCATGTAGATCATGGCCAACGTCGATAAGTACTCACCTGGATCTTTCTGCTGGTTCGAACTGGCGACCTCCGATCAGGAAGCCGCCAAGGCTTTTTACACCAAGCTTTTCGGCTGGCAAGCCGCCGATATGCCGATGGGACCCGGCGAGGTCTACACCATGTTCCGGCTGGAAGGCCGCGACACGGGCGGCGGTTACACTCTGAAAGCCGAGGAAAAGGCGCACGGGATTCCGTCGCATTGGGCAATCTACATTTCGGTCACGGACGCCGACGCGATGGCGGCCAAAGTGGCTCCGGCCGGCGGCGCCGTGATCGCTCCGCCGTTCGACATCTTCGATGTCGGTCGCATGGCGGTGATTCAGGATCCCACCGGCGCGTACTTCAATATGTTCCAGCCGAATCGCCATCAGGGCGCGGGGATCAATTCGGTGCCGGGCACGTTCTGCTGGGCCGACCTGTCCACCCGCGACGTGGAGAAGGCCCGCAAGTTTTACAGCGAAGTCTTTGGATGGGAAATCGCGCCGGGCGAACACGACACTTCGGGGTATCTGCACATCAAAAACGGCGACCAGTTCATCGGCGGCATGCCCCCCGCCGAACACATGCCTCCCGGCGTGCCGCCGCACTGGATGCTGTACTTCTACGTGACCGACGTGAACGCATCGACCGCGCAGGTCAAGGAGTTGGGCGGTAGCGTGATTGTGCCGCCGATGAGCATCGAGAAGGTCGGCAACATGTCGGTCGTCGCCGACCCGCAAGGCGCGGGGTTTGCCCTGTTCACGCCGCTGCCGCGCGCGTAAGCAAGCGAAAGACAGCAGCGGTTTCATGGCGCAGCCCCAGCCGAAAACAACGCGCAGTACGGTGTTTTCGGCATCGGGGCCGCGACCGTGAGGGAGCGAAAGAGCACCTCACTTGAACTTAAAACTGAGCCGCAACGCGCCCGACTAGACCATGTCGGGCGTCATCTCCACCTCACTCCTCAGTTCGCAGCAGAATGGAGAACTCGCGCATGTAAGCCGCGAGCCGCGCCATCGGAAGAGTCGTTGGGATAAACGCGTCGATTCCCCAATATGATTTCTTGCGCTTTCAAGTGCGGCCTCCTCGTGATACAGTTCGAATGCACAAATTGCATGCGACGTTCGCATTGCCGCGTGAGGCGTTAATATGATTAGCCGGCATTTTTCAGAAAGCCGTGCGATTCCTGTCGGTGATGATAACGGAAATCAAACTGTGTCAAGTAGCTGATTCCCCGGTGCAGGATGCTCGAAACCCGAATCGCAAGGACGAACAGCCTGCCTAAGACATGCCTTCTCATCCAAAGCGAATGCTGGTTCTCAAGCGCCTGTCGGACCGAGGTTCAATTTGAATTGCCGGCTGCCTTCGCCCGGCGGATCTTCCACCAGCAGCGGACGGTTCTCGTCGAACAGGGCCCACAGCCACTGTTCGCCGATTTCCGCGTCCCACGGCAAACAGCCGGTCGAATCGGCGAAGCAGATGGAGGCATACCAGCCCTTGTCCAGGCGCATGAAGATCAGCGAGACGTTGGTCGGGAGGTGCCGCGCGGACACGGTCCGAAGGTAGTTCTGGTTGACCTTCGCCCGATCGCCGCCCGGGGTTGCCGCGGAATGCCAACTGCCGCGGCCGGCATTGGCGCGCAGGAGTTTCGCGACGTTGCCGATCGACCAGTCGGTCCCAAAAACACGGCCTTCGGTATGCGGTCCGGCGATCGGCAGGAGGGTCATCGTTCAATCATGACAGTTTGGGCGCCGGCCTTCATTAGATGACGAGTTCGGGCATCTCGTCCCAGGTTCGTCCGTCGAGTTCTCGGCCGTGGCGTCTCTTTTGGATGCCGCCCCATTGTTTGAAGAAGAAAGCGATGTTTGCGTTCCGGCACTGATCCCTGATGTCCTTGACCCATTGGGCGGCCATCGGTCGTGCCCCGGGCCTGATTCTCCGCCGGCAATCACCCACCATCGGAGCGGTTCGCCGAGTTTGCCCGGAATGAGGCGTAGGTCAAAGCCTTGCTTGCAACCGGGGCTGATCTTGGTACATCCTCGCACCGGATTCCAGGTCGCGTCTGTCCACTCGATTTTGAATGCTCTGCCAGACCCTCATCATCGTTGCCCGTGCTTGCGCGCTCCGCTGTTCTGGCGTTGAGGATGCCCGTTTTCTAGTTGAAACGCGCGACGGAAGTTCACCCTGATCATGCCACAGTAGCGCGGCGAAGGGGAATGTCCTTGATGACTGCCAGTTCGAGTTCTTTGATCAGGATC
>Ga0105240_10004527_pt1 | contig 21123 bp, 22 predicted proteins | sample KBSC54metaG_FD_80426 | JGI IMG/M metagenome (GOLD analysis project Ga0105240, IMG submission 80426) | Corn rhizosphere microbial communities from Kellogg Biological Station, Michigan, USA - KBS C5-4 metaG | ecosystem: Host-associated > Plants > Roots > Rhizosphere > Soil | place: Michigan, USA... | reverse complement strand
CGCGGCACTGCGGAACCGCCGGTGATCAGCTTTGTCGGCGGACTGAGCGAGCGGGAAACCCAGGCCGTAGCCGACTACATATCGCGCCTGAAGAGCCCGGTACCCGACAGCCAACGACCTTAGACGAGGAGCCACGCAATGAAATCCGATACTGACATCAAGATGGACATCGACGCGGAGCTGAAATGGCCCGGACGTCGATGAGACGCACTGCTGCGCGCCACCGCGGTTGACGGCGCTCGAAGCCGAATGCAGCGGTGACGAGCGGACGGGGGTACAGATCCTTCGCAAAGCTCTGGAAGCACCAACTCGGCAGATAGCGGAGAACTCAGCGGCCGACGGAGGGGTTGTCATCGATCGTATGTTGAGCGCTCCGGGCAATGTCGGCTATGACGCGGCCAGCAAGAAGTTCGCCGACCTGGTGGAAACCGGTATCGTCGACCCCGTGAAGGTCGTGCGCACAGCGCTGGAAAACGCTGTTTCAGTCGCCGGAGTCGTCCTCCTGCTGACCGAGGCCACGATGACGGAAAAGCCTGAAAAGCCGAGCGAGCGTGCTGGGGGTGGCCTGCCGGCCGAGGAGTAGCGATTCGATCCCGGCGCAGCTCCTGACGAACAGATCCGGCCGGCGGGAGGACCGGATGGGCGATCTCCCGCGGGGCGCATTGCGGCACCCCAGCAAAGCTGCTAGCCTCGTTTCGTTGGCCCATGCTCGCACCATGGAGTCCAAGGAAACCAGGCGCCCACCATGCGCTCCACTCCTCCAGAGCTCGCGCGCAGCGCACTCGAAGCCGCGCCCGATGCGATGCTCATCATCGATGCTTCCGGAGCGATCCGCTACGCGAATCGGCAGGTCACCGCCCTTTTCCAGTACGACCGTGAAGGCCTCATCGGGGAGAGCATCGAGCGGCTCATGCCTGAGCGCTTCCGGAGCCGACACGTCCACCATCGCGATGGTTTCTTCGCCAATATGCGCCTGCGACCGATGGGCCAGGGCCTGGAGCTGTTCGCCCGACGCGCCGACGGGAGCGAGTTTCCGGTCGAAATCAGCCTGAGCCCCGTCGATGGCGCCGACCGCACGCTCGTGGCGGCCGCGATTCGCGACGTGACCGCAAGAAAACGCGCCGAAACCGAGCTGATCGCAGCCCGACAGGCCTCGGAACGCGCGCGCGAGATGGCAGACCAGGCGCGCGAAGCTGCTGACAAGGCTCGCGCGGCCGCTGACGATGCGCGCCTGATCGCGGACCGCGCCAACCAGGGAAAGAGCCGTTTTCTCGCGACCGCCAGCCACGACCTGCGCCAACCCCTGCAGACGCTCGCACTGCTCAACGGTACATTACGCCGGCTCGTGGAGGAGCCCGACGCGGCGCAAGCGCTCGAGCAGCAGGAACTGGCGATCGACTCGATGTCGCGCCTGCTGAACGCTCTGCTGGATATCAGCAAGCTCGAGTCGGGCACGGTGAAGCCGGAGCCGACGGATTTCACCGTCGCGGCGCTGTTCGACGCCCTGCGGGGAGAATTCACCGGTGTGGCGGCCAGGAAAGGCCTGGACTTGATCATCGAGTCCGCCGGCGAGAGCGTCCACAGCGATCCCGCCCTGGTCGAGCAGATCCTGCGCAACCTGGTCTCCAACGCAATCAAGTACACACGCGCCGGGTGCGTCGTTCTGCGCTGCCGGCTGGAGCAACCGGCTCTGGTCCGGATCGCCGTAATCGATACGGGCGTCGGCATTCCCGCAGAGCAGTTGCCGATGATCTGCGAAGAGTTCTACCAGGTGGGAGTCCCGACCAACAGCTCCCGTGACGGTTACGGCCTGGGCCTGAGTATCGTGCAGCGACTGGTCCGGCTTCTGAAGCTGCGCTTTGAGATCCAGTCCGAGGTGGGCAAGGGATCGTCTTTCTCGCTCGTGTTGCCCGCTGCCGAGCGACACGTCGCGGCACCCGGCACCGTAAGGAAAGGCGTCGTCCGCGAGGCCGCCGTGGGCAAGGCGCGCGTTCTGCTGGTCGAGGACGATCCGGCGGTGCGCGATGCCACTCGGATGTTGCTCAAAGTGGAGGGGTATCACGTCACCGCGGTGGCTTCGCTGGAGCAAGCGGTCCGGGCTGCACGCGAGGGGCCCGGTCTGGATCTGCTCGTCACGGACTATCATCTGAACAATGACGAAACCGGCACGCAGGTCATCGCTGCCCTGCGCGAGGCTCTGGGCGTGCCTCTCAAAGCGGTACTCATCACAGGAGATACCTCCTCCGCCGTACGTAACCTGCCTGTCGACACCTACCTGAAAATGTGCAGCAAGCCGGTGAAGGCCGATGAGCTGCTGACGCTTCTGAGGGCTCTGCTGGCCGCCTGAGCGGCGGGTCATCCGGCCACGAGTGGTTGCATCAGTCGCCGAATACGCCCTGCCACAGAACGCTCGTTTTGGCTGCTTGCGCAACCACCTCGGGAGTGGAACCGGACCGGACGAGCAGGAGATCGCAGTCGAGCGCGTCTGCAAACCGGCCCGTGAGTTTTCCGACGAGGGTGGCAAGACGTTTACGGTGCGTCAGCGTCCCGAGGACGACCACGTCGTACCCGTTCCGCGATGCGAAGTCAGGCAGTACCTCGTCGGGGTCTCCTGACAGGACATGGACGTGGTCAGAACCCACTTGATGTTCGCGTGCCAGCGCATTGAGCCGCTCCGCGAGTGTGGCACGGTCGGGTCCCGTTTCCTCGCGCTCACAGTACACCGCATCGAGATCGGCGCCGCACCCTACAGCCAGATACTCAGCCGCGTGCATAACCTCCTTGCCTGCGCTGGGAGTCTCAGGGTCCCGCATGTCCACCATCGCCGCGAATCGGGGGCGCTCCTGCCATGGTCGGTCACGAACCAGCATGAGGTTGACCGGGCACGCTCTCATCAGATCCCAGTCGGTCGAATTGAGGGCGAAGCGTCCAGGATGCGCGTTGGCGGCCCTCTTCATGACCAGATCCGGATGGCACGCGTCGATCTTCCTTGCGATGGCCAGCTGGACACGGGTGTCGCACATGCAATCCACGAAGACCTGGACGTCCGAAGCCGGCACCGACTCGCGCAGCGCCTCCAGGTATTGCCTGCCCGCCCAGATACATTCGAGCCACTCTTTCTCGACTCCGGCTGTATCGTAGGCGCGCCGCAGGTCGGCGGCATGCTCGCAGTCGCAGGTGTAGAGCTCGATCCGCGCACGAAATGCGCGTGCCAGATCGATGGCTTTGAGGAGCAGTCGGCGATCCGCGGGACTGCGGTCCGCGATGACGAGGATCGAGGTGAGCTTGTCCACGTAAGTATCCCCACAGCCTGGCGGCGTTCAAGGCAGGCCACAGCCTCGCAAGAGCCAGGCAGCTCAGACATTCGGGGCTGTGCCTACGGCCGTCTGGACAAATACGTACGGTACCTGCGGATTGCCACGTGCATAATCGCTACATCTATGGACGCGCCCTTCTCTGAGCTCACTCCGCCGTCACAGGATCTGCAGGGCTTGCTGGACGCGGCGGTGGACGCGATCATCATCATCGACCACCTCGGTGCCATTCATCAGTTCAGCCGTTCCGCGGAGCGGCTGTTCGGCTACCGCCGCGAGGAGGCTCTCGGGCAGAATGTCAGCATGCTCATGCCCGAACCGGTCGGCACGGCACACGACGGCTACCTGCGGCGATATGCGGCCACCCGGGAGGCACACATCATTGGCAAGGGGCGCCAGGTCGATGCTCGACGGAAGGACGGCAGTACCTTCCCTGTTCAACTCGCAGTGGGCGTCGTCCCTGACAGCGAACCACCGCGCTTCGTGGGAATCATTCATGACATTACGCTCCAGCGTGAGGAGGAGGAGAAAGCCGCGAGGCTGCAAGAGCGCTTGACGCACGTTGCGCGACTCGCGACGATCGGCGAAATGGCTTCTGGAATCGCTCACGAGCTGAATCAACCACTCGCGGCCATTGCCACTTATGCGCACGCCTGCGACCGACTCCTGGGGCTGTCTGACCCGGACATCGCGGAAGTTCAGGGGGCTCTGCGCGAAATCGCAGGTCAAGCCGTCCGAGCAGGAGACATCATCCGGCGCATGCGTGGGCTCGCCCGTGCCGATGAGCCACGCCGCGGTCCCGCTGACATCAACTCCGTCATCGCCGAATTGACCGACCTCATCGAGCCGGACGCCAAAGCCCACGGCATCGCCTACCGCCTGGAGCTGGCACCGAACCTGCCGAAGATCGCCATAGACCGGGGACAGATACAGCAAGTCCTCCTGAATCTGGTACGCAACGCGCTCGAGTCCATCGACCTCAGCCAGATCGATGCCGGGGAGATCGTGGTTCGCAGCAGCCGCACAGCCGAGGGGGACGTGGAGATTTGCGTCTCCGACAACGGGCCGGGTGTCTCCACCGAGATCGCCCAGCGGATTTTCGATCCGTTTTGCTCCACGAAACCCACAGGGACGGGCCTGGGCCTTGCGATCAGCCGCACGATCGTACGCGCACACGATGGCACACTCGTGCACTGTCCCAACAAACCCGTCGGCGCATGCTTCATCGTCAAGCTCAGCCCCTCATGAGAGCCGCCAGCATGAAAGAACGGCAACCGATGGTATTCGTCGTCGACGACGACGAGGCCGTGCGCAGCGCTTTGAAGCTCCTGCTGAAATCAGTGGGGCTGACGGCGACGGCGCTACCCACCGCGCAGCAATTCCTGGCCACCTACGATCCGCTGCAACCGGGGTGCCTGGTGCTGGACGTGCGGATGCCCGGGATGAGCGGGCTGGAGCTGCAAGAACATCTGAATCTGAAGGGGGCGGTGATTCCGGTCATCTTCATCACCGGACACGGGGACGTGCCCATGGCCGTGGAGGCCATGCAGCAGGGCGCCTTCGACTTCCTGCAGAAGCCCTTTCGGGATCAGGATCTGATCGACCGCATCCAGAAGGCATTGGCCAAGGACAAGCAGAACCGCGCCGAGCTGGGCGAGCGCTCACGCAACCGCGAGCGGTTTGAGTCCCTCACCCCTCGTGAGCGCGAAGTCCTTGCGCTGGTGGCCAGCGGGAAACCCAACAAGGTGATGGCAGGTGACCTCGGCCTCAGCCAACGCACCGTTGAGATTCACCGCGCGCGCGTGATGGAGAAGATGGGCGTATCGTCGCTGGCGCAGCTGGTCCGAATCGTCATGGATCTGAACTCCGCCGGCAAGCCCGACGCCTGAAGCCTGAAGGGACACCGCGCTCCCGCAGGGCTGCGGCTCTACGGCTCTATCTAACGCCTGAAGCGGCACCGCACGCGACGGCGCTACCAGTTCACCGAAGCTGCCAGATTCGGCAGAGGCATGACCTGCCGCGGAGTGCGCGACAGGAAATCACATACTGCCGCAATTGCGTCATGGTCCAGCCTGGCCATCAGCCGGATGTGCGCCGCGGAGAAATTCGGACGGCGCCCGTCCACTGCGTCGTAGATCTGTCGCCGCAGGTACTCGTAGTGCTGACCAGCCAGCTGAGGGATACCCTCCCGTGCGTTTCCCTGAGCGTCGGCACCATGACAGGACGCGCAGGCTCGACCGTAGATCTGTGCGCCCTGGGAGGTGAACTCTCCTGATCCCACGCCCAGACTGTCCTGCGGCTGAGTCTGGAGCTGACTGACATACCCGGCAACGTCTGCCAGCGCCTGCGCATCAGGCAGGTGATGCGAGTCGGCAAAGTGCTCCATCCGCGGGTCCCACCGCTTATCGTGCCGATAGTCGACGAGTTGTCCCACGATGACGGAGAAGTGCTGGCCCGCGATGCGTGGAACAGTGCCGTCGGGCACACCGGCACCGGAGGGCCCGTGACACACCAGACAAGTACGAAACAGCTCTGCGCCTCGATCGAGATTCGGCTGGCTGTGGAGTGCGTCCTGATACTCCCGCCGCGAGGTGCCGGCGGCTCCGGCAAGCTGCGCAAACAGGAGGGGAGCGACACACAGGCTCAGCAAGGCGCACGCTTTGTTCATGGCTCGGGAGCTCGTATTTTCAGAAAGTTGATCGCACCTTACGCACGCCCGGTGGACAGCGAATCAGGTCATATACGTATCGCTAGGCACCGCGCTTGCCGAGCTCCTGGAGACGTGCCAGCCAGATACCCCGCCGAGCCTGCCCAATGCTCTCGACACTCCCGATCACGCTGGTGCGCACCGGCCGGATGCCGCAGAAGTACAATACGTTGCGACGCAATGCCCTCAAGCTGTGCGAGCCGAAATAGACACGGTAGACGGCCGCCGGCATGCCCATGGTTACGATGATCCGCGCGGACTTCCCGGCAAGCGGCTTGCGCACCGCAGCTGACATCGGAGCCTCGGAAAAGGCAAATCCAGGGCGCAGAAGCTGCTCCAGGAAACCCTTCAGCAGCGCCGGCATGTCCCCCAGCCACAGCGGATAGAGAAGGACGATGTGGTCAGCCCATACGAGCGTCTCCTGACACTCGCGGATCGCGCTGGGGATCTGCTGTGATCGAAACTCATCGTTGGAGCGCAGCAGCGGAAACTGCAGCTCGCTCACGATGACACTTCGAAGCTCATGTCCCGCCAGTCGCGCGCCGTCGTAGTAAGCGCGACACAGGGCGTGCACGAACCTCCCGGCGGCTGAGTCAGGATGGCCATCGATGATCAGAATGCGGCGCTTCATGGGCGCCACTGTAATCAACCTCTGCGCGCGGCCGCGCTAGGCACTTTCCACGATGGGAATCGAATCGCGGCCTGCGCAGACTGGCCTCAGTCAGGCATGGCTCGCAATCGGAGCGGGATCGTATGGGCGTCTTGAGCCGCATTCTGGTAGCAACGGACTTCTCCGCCGGCGCAGGCGCAGCGGTGACGCGCGCCGGTCAGCTCGCGCAAGAGCACCACGCCGAGCTGCACCTCATTCACGCTTCTCCAGACTGGAATCTGTTCTCCAGGGTGTTGCCTGCGCACCAAGGCCACTACTCTACGCTCACTGAATTCGCGGAGTCCGCGATGCAGCGTGAGGTCGCATGGGTGGAACAGAAGTTCGCGATCCGCGTTCGCGGCGTGGTCGAGCTGGGCGGCGCCACGCGCACCATTGCCAGAGCAGCTCAGGAATTCCAGCCGCAACTCCTCGTGATCGGCGCACGAGGGGAACACGGGCCATCCGTTGCAGCCTCGGCGCTTGGCGGTACCGCTCTGAAACTGCTCTCGCAGGCCACGCGGCCACTGCTGCTAGTTCGCGACATCGGCGCTCGTCCTTATGCCGAAGCCATGGCCGCCATCAGCGATGCAAGTGAGATCGCCAAGCGGATCGTTCGATGGGGGATGCTCGTTGCGCCCAGCGCAGTCTGGCACCTCATCCGTGCCTACGATGTGCCCTACCTCGAGCGGCTGCGGCAATGTGGAATCGACGACGCTGCAATGATCTCTTGCGCAGCTGATTCCCGGGCGAGCGCTCAGCGCGAGATCGACATGGTGATCAAGGCCGCGGAGCACACGAGCCCGATGCGCGTACACCTGATGCCAGGCGAGCCTCTCAGGGTCGTCCTGACGCAGATCGTACGCGAGCGCGTCCATCTTCTGGTGGTCGGAAAGCATGCTGAAGGAATCGCCGACGCGGGTCACGGCCTGGTCGGGAGTGTGGGTTTTCGGCTCGCCTACCATGCCCAGGGAGACGTTCTGGTGGTCCCCTAGGCAAGTTCGACCGACCAACTCGAGCGCTCTCTTTTCTTTCTTTCGGAGATTTGCATGATGGCCTCTCGACCTGCTCGTATCCGCAAGATCCTCGTCGCACTGGGACACGTGCAGCACCCCTCCAGAGCGCTGTTTCGCAAAGCAGCGGCCATCGCCCGAGCCAGCGGCTCGAGCATCGAGCTGTTTCACGCCGACGTCTCAGGCCGCAGCGGTCCGGAGCTCGGAAAATCCGCCGCGCGAAAGCTCGACCGGCTCCTTGCCTCCCCTTGGCTCGAGGGCCTGAAAGTCGCCCTTCATCTGGACAGCGATTATCCGCCGCACGAGGCGATCGTGCGGCGCGCCATCGCAACCGGAGCTGACCTGGTGATCGCCTCGCTGAGGGTGCCGCACCTCCCCGCTCGCTTGTGGCTGCGCAATACGGACTGGGAGTTGATCCGCCAGTGTCCCTGCCCCGTACTGCTGGTGAAGTCGAGCCGGCCATACCGGAATCCGGCGATCATCGCGGCCGTGGATCCCTTTCATGTCCATGCCAAGCCGGCCGCGCTGGATGAAAAGCTGCTGGCGACAGGCGCCACGCTGGCGCGGGCCCTGCGCGGCACCCTGCACGCCTTCCATTCCTACATGCCGCTGTTGAACACTCTGCCGACTCCGATGGGCCCGGTGGTCCCGATCGGATTCCCGACTGAGATGGAGGATCTCCACGGCCAGCAGGTTGCGGCGCTATTCGACAAGCTGGCGAAGACGGCCGGGATTGCTCCGGCGCGGCGCCACTTGCACATGGGAATCGTGACGGATGAATTGTGCGCCACCGTGCGACATCTGCACGCGGGCATGGTAGTCATGGGCGCAGTATCTCGATCCGCGCTGAAACGTGCTTTCATTGGCAACACTGCGGAGACGGTTCTCAACGCGATCCCGTGCGACGTGCTGATCGTCAAGCCGCGCCTGTTCAGAACTTCCGTGCCGCGCCGCAAAGGCGCGCGAGCCTGACCTGGTCGACCATCGTGACCCGGACAACGATCTATCTTGCGCTGGGGCTACTGGCTCTCCTGTTCGGCGGTTGCGCCCCGGCAGCCGGGTCCACCACACGGTGGGTAGTGAAGGGCACACCGACGCCCCAAGCGCTTGGGCTGATACGCATACTGCGCAATGCCGATGCCTTCGGGCTGCAGGCCCGGGACTACCAGGGGTCCTGGGCCTCCTCTCCTGTAACAGGGACCGGCGGCGATTCGGAGCCGGAGGCGGTCGCCGCGTTTGATGAGTCGCTGTCGGCGTCGGCCGCCCGCTTTCTGCACGACGTTCACTTTGGGCGGATCGACCCGCGTGCGGCCGGCTTCAACCTGGCCGCCACCCGAGCCTCCCTGAACATTCCCCTGCTGCTCGACCAATTGCAGGCGACCGACGATTCCGATCGGGTCATCGCCTCGGTGGAACCCCAGTTCCTGCACTACCAGCTGCTCAAGCAGGCCCTGGCGCGCTACCGCGAGCTGGCCTCGGGTGCCGCAGCGCCCACTGCCGCGGAGATGCGCTCAATGCCCTTTGCCCGCCGCGTGCGGCAGATCGAGCTGACACTGGAGCGATGGCGATGGTTACCGGCGTTCGATACCCCTCCGATCATCGTCAACATCCCGCAGTTCCGCCTGTTCGCATTCCGCTCCACCCAGGACCGCAAGGCGCAAATCCTGCAGATGGACGTGATCGTAGGACGTACGTTCCTGCGCACGCAGACGCCCGTATTCGTGGCCGACATGCGCGAGGTCATCTTCCGACCCTACTGGGATGTTCCTTACAGCATCACTCAACGGGAGATGCTCCCTGCCATCCGCGCCAACCCTTCTTATCTGGCTCACGAGCACCTGGAGCTGGTGAGCGGTCCCGGCGACAGCGCACCGGTCGTCTCCCCCTCGCCCGAGGCCATCGCCGCACTGGCCGCGGGCAAGTTGCGTCTGCGCCAACGCCCAGGCACCGACAATGCGCTCGGACTGATCAAGTTCATGCTCCCCAATCCGTACAACGTCTACCTCCACTCCACCCCCGCTCGCCAGCTGTTCTCCAGATCGCGCCGAGCCTTCAGTCACGGCTGCATTCGTGTCAGTGATCCCGTCGCGCTGGCCACTCTGGTGCTGGGCAATGCCGCCGGGCATTGGACGCCGCAGGCGATCGAGGCCGCCATGAACGGGCCCGATGACGTGCACGTGCGGCTGGCCAAGCCCGTGCGGGTGTTGATTCTGTACGGAACGGCGTTGGCCACCGAGGACGGTCCGGTGCTGTTCTTCGACGACCTGTATGGTCACGACAGAAGACTGGAAAAGCTCCTCGGGCTGAGCCCGGCACCGGCGGCTAAGCGACCGCCGAATCGCTCTATGTAGATGTTCGTATTTCGCGCCCCCGGGCATTGAAGCACAGTGATTGCACTGGATACCGGAGGATTTCTCATGATGCTCAGCGCCGTTTGCACCCTCGATGTCGCATCCTGCAGCCCGCGGATCTCCATCCTCGAGGCTGCACGCATCATGCGCCAGAAGCACACCGGAGATCTGGTCGTCGTCGACGACGGCGGTGAGGACGCGCAGGAGCCCATTGGCGTCATTACCGATCGGGACATCGTCGTCGATGTGTTGGCCAATGGCCTGAATCCGGCAACCACGACCGTGGGATCCATCATCCGTCATCCGGTGGTGGTCGCTCATGATTCGGAGGACGCGGCAACCGCCCTGGAGCGAATGCGTACGCACGGGGTGCGACGAATTCCCATCGTGAGCCAGCACAATCGCCTCATAGGGATCCTCACCGTGGATGATCTGCTGAAGCTGCTGGCGACGGAGGCCGGTACACTGACGGAGATCGTCTCGCGCCAGCCGCATCATGAGAGGCTCGCAAAGCGGTGATCCCCGGCTCGGCGGTAATTCGCATGCCTGAGGCGCCCCCGGCGCAGATCTGGAGACAATCGCTGCAGACGCGCGACGGTCGGGCGTTTTCGATTCGGCCGATCGGCGCCGATGATGCACAGCGCGACCGTGACTTCCTGATGCGCTTGAGCGAAGACTCGCGGTACAAGCGGATGATGGGCATCTGCCGCGATCCTTCTCCTGAGCTGATCGAGCGCTTAGTGCACGTCGATCGGCACGGGTCGATGGCATTCGTCGCGTTGGTTGGGCGGCCCGGAACTGCGGAAAGCATCATCGGCGCCGCTCGCTATGCCGCTGTGGCCGGCTCGCAAGACGCCGAATTCGCGATTGCGGTCGCCGACGAATGGCAATCCCGTGGAGTCGGATCTGTGCTGCTGCGGGCGCTGCTGGAATACGCTCGCTCGCAAGGACTGCGCCGGCTTCAAGGAGTGGTGTTGGCGAACAACGGGCGAATGCTCGAGTTTGCGCGCAAACACGCCTTCGTGCTGCGTCCCGTGCCGGGGGAATACACTCAGGTGGAGATCACGCGCGATCTCTAGTCAGTGCCCGCGATACAGCTCGGCAATCTCTGCAGCATAGCGGGCTTCGATGGCGGCTCGCTTGGGCTTCAGTGTCGGCGTGATCAAACCCGCCGCTACGGTCCAGGGCTCTGTGGTGAGCAGCACAGCGCGAGGGGTCGCGTAGCTGGGAAATCCCTGGAGGGCGTTGCGGATGCGTTGCAAAGCCCATTCCACGGCAGTCTGGGTGCGCAGTTGCGCGGCATCCTGCGCGGGCAGACCCAGGGCATCGGCCTGGCGTCCCCAGCGAGCGCGATTCAAAACGAGCAACGCCGCCAGGTAGGGGCGTCGTTCACCCAGCACCATCGCCTGATCGAAGAACGGGTCACCCAGGAGCGCTGTTTCCACGTCGGCTGGAGCAACCTTCTCGCCCGTGGAGGTCACGATGATGTCCTTGAGGCGCCCAGCGATGCGGATGCGGCCATCATGGACTCGAGCCTGGTCACCCGTGTGCAGCCATCCATCCCCGTCGAGCGCGGCTGCGGTCTCGGCCGGGCGCTTCCAATACCCCAGCATGACACTGTCGCTGTGAGTCTGGAGCTCCTGCTGCGCGCCAATTCGCACCAGAACCCCGGGCAGCGGGCGGCCCACCGACTCTGGATCGTTGTCCTGCGGAACGTTGCAGGCAATCACCGGGGAGCTCTCGGTCATTCCATATCCCTGCAGGATCGGTATTCCGAGCGCAAGGAAGGTGCGCGCAATCTCGAGAGCCATGGGCGCACCACCAGTCACCGCCGCACGCAAACGCCCACCGAAGCGCTCGCGCAGCACCTTCCCGACCTTTCGATCGAGCAGCGGAAAAACCAACCGATCGGCGAGGCTGAGTTGTGCCGCTCGTCCCTGCTCGTGACAGAAGCGGCGCCAGCCCACATCTACGGCGGCCTCCAGGACATGGGCTCTGAGCCGGCCCCCGCGGACCGACTCGCGCAAGGCGGCGTGTGCGCGTTCGTAAATGCGCGGCACAGATACGAGAATCGTGGGCCTTACGGTGAGCAGATCTTCCGTGAGCAGAGCGACGGAGCGTGCATATGCAACGGTTGCGCCCGCGGCCATGGGAAGGTAGTAGCCGACGGTGCGCTCGAACGTATGTGACAACGGCAGGAAGGACAGAAACAGGTCCGACTCCAGCACCGGCATCACGGCCATGATCGCCTGGACATTCGCGATCACGTTCCGATGCGACAACATGACACCCTTGGGGCGTCCCGTCGTCCCTGAGGTATAGACTATCGCCGCCAGATCCCCGGAGTGGATGACCGGTTCCGGCCCGCCAACGCGAGTGTCCTCCGCCGCTCCCAGCCAGGCGTCCACTCCGATGGCGGGGGCAGCAGCTCCAGCCGGTGTCGCCGAGCCGAGGCAAACCACCCGCCGAAGCTCGGGCATGCGCTCGCGATGTGGGCGCAGGGCCTCTGAGCGCTCGGCCGACTCCACGAAAAGAATGGCGGCACCGGCGTCGCCAATGACGTACGCCAGATTCTCCGCATTATCGACAACGTGCAGCGGTACTGGAACCAGTCCCTCCGACAGGCTCGCAAGATCCGCGCAGGCGTGATCGAGGCCGTTCGGAAGCAGAATCGCGACACGCTGGCCCTGTTGCAGCACCTCGCGACGCAGCGCGGCGCGCCATCGCTCGACGCGAGCAGCCATCTGATCCCAGGAGTAGCTGATCCAGAGATGATTGGAAGAATCGAACTGCTGATAGGCTGCGCGATTCCCGGAGATCCTGACGCGCGCCTGGAACATCTGCGGCAGAGTTTCCGCCGAGAGGACCTCCCCCTCACCCACGCGTTGTCCGTTCGTGTGTCTGCTCGTTCAGAAAAGCCCCGGCCACGTCGGTGAGCTGGGTGGCGAATCCGGCGATTACGTCGTCCAACGATAGAATCCCCGTCAGTTGTCCGCGGGTGCCTACCACCGGCGCGCGCCTCACCCCTGCATCCCGCATGAACCGCAGAGTACCTTCGAGTGAGTGAGACTCCCCTGCCAGGACAGGGTGACGTGTCATGACGTCGCCCACCTTCAGTGCGCGCGCGTCGACATCCTTGGCGACCACGGCAGTGACGATGTCCCGATCCGTGAGAACGCCAACGGGTTTGAGGTCCGGCTTGACTTCACCGGAATCCACAACGACCAGTAGACCCACGTGTTTCTCTCGCATCAGCCGCGCAGCGGCCGCCACTGTCTGGTCCGCAGTGACCGTAACCACTTCAGTCTTGCATATGTTCCCGACGAGCATGGCGGGGGCTCCTGGAGTTCTTCAGTCCTTCGACTTCGCACGCTACACGCAGCCGCTCCGGAGCTCGAATCCGCACTTGTACCTACCCCCCTGCGGAAGCGGCGTATGGGCCGGAATCTGCCGCTCGCGCAGCATGGGCAGCGTTCCATCAGCTCAGTACGCCATCCATGCACGGAATCCTTCGCATTGCCTTCAAGCTGCTGGTCAATGACCGCGGAAAATTCGCGGCGCTGCTGGTTGGCATCACTTTCGCGGTGCTGCTCATGGTGATGGTGACATCGATGTTCGCCGGCGTGATGAGTCGCGCATCTGCGACCGTGATCAACACCGGTTCCAGCCTCTGGGTCATGGATCCCCCGGTCAAGCTGAGCGGCGGTGAGCAACAGCGCGTCGCCATCGCGCGTGCGGTCGTCAGCCGCCCCGACCTGCTCATCCTGGATGAGCCCACCGCCTCGCTGGACGGGGATACCGGCCGCCGCATCATCGACTTCGTCAAGCGGGAAGTGCTGAACGCGCACCGTTGCATATTGATCGTGACGCACGACTCGCGAATCTTCGAGTACTCCGATCGCATCCTGCACATGGAGGACGGCCGGCTGCGCCAGGTCGAGGAGCATCACGTCCATGAATAACCGAATCCTGTTCACGCTGGCCGGAGCCGGAACTCTGCTCGGTCTGGGAAGCGCCGTCTACTATGCGATCGAGCGGCCGGCGCAGCCGCCCGTGTTCAATCCAGCCCCCAATCCATACCCCGCCGGCCTGTATGCCAATGGCATCGTGCAGAGCGACCAGGCGAACGGCACCGATACCGCGCTCTATCCGGAAGTCGCGGGCACCGTCATCCAGATAGCCGCGTCAGAGGGTCAACGGGTCACGCAAGGCGACATTCTGATACGGCTGGACGACAGTGTGCAACGTGCCACGGCCGAGCAGCTCGGCGCGCAGGCGCAGGCGGCAAAGGCCGCCCTCGCGGAGCTGCGCGCACAGCCGCGCCCGGAGTCCCTGGCAGTGGTGAGGGCACAGGTGGAGGTCGCCGAAGCCACTTTGAAGATGAGCAAGGATACGTTCGACAAGCTCGAGGGCGTCAATCGGCTCACACCGGATGTGGTCAGCCGCGACCAGCTGGACACCGCCGCGAATGCCGTTCGCGTCGCGACGGCCAACCTGGCGGTTGCTCACAAACAGTACGATCTGACCAGAGCCGGCGCATGGAGCTACGACATCCAGGCTCAGACACAGCAGTACGTCGCGCTGGACAAGGCCTATCGCTCCGCGCGGGCTCTCCTGGAGAAATACACCATACGCGCTCCCGTGGATGGCTCCGTTCTGTCGATTCAGACGGCCGTCGGGAGCTATGTGTCCGCACAAGGCACTTACGATACGATCTCGGGCAGCAACGCGCCGGTCCAGCTCTCGAGCGAACGGGCCGAGCGCGTCGACCTGCGGGTTCTGCCGGTGATCTTCAGGCTGAAAAAGCCGAGCGGTGTGCAGCTGTATCCGGGTCAGCTCGTGGATGTCTACATCGGCGAGCCGACCGTCACCGTTGGCAAGCGCTGAAGGGACTCGCCATGCAACCCACTCCCCCCTCGGCAGAGACGCTGAGCAAGATCGACGCCTATTGGCGTGCCGCCAACTATCTGTCCGTCGGACAGATCTACCTGTACGACAACCCGCTGCTGCGTGAGCCGCTGACGCTCGCGCACGTGAAACCGGTTCTGCTGGGTCACTGGGGCACGACTCCGGGCCAGAATTTCATCTACGCCCACCTGAACCGGGTGATCAGGGAGCGCGACCTCGACATGATCTATGTGTGCGGTCCGGGTCATGGCGGTCCGGCCGTCGTCGCAAACACCTATCTGGAGGGCACCTACAGCGAGATCTATCCGGATGTCAGCCAGGACGAGGCCGGGCTGAAGCGCTTGTTCCGGCAGTTCTCTTTCCCCGGGGGTATTCCCAGTCACGCCTCGCCCGAGTGCCCCGGATCGATTCACGAGGGCGGGGAGCTCGGTTACTCCCTCAGCCATTCCTTCGGGGCCGCCTTCGATAACCCGGACCTGATCGTCGCGTGCGTGGTGGGAGACGGAGAGGCGGAGACGGGGCCTCTGGCGACCGCCTGGCATTCCAACAAATTCCTCGATCCGCTCACCGACGGAGCCGTCCTGCCCATTCTGCACCTCAACGGCTACAAGATAGCCAACCCCACCGTGCTGGCGCGAATCGGTCATGACAGGCTCGAGCAGTTCCTGCGGGGCTGCGGCTGGGATCCCTTGTTCGTCGAGGGACGCGAGCCGCAGCTCATGCACCAGGCGATGGCAGCGGCTCTGGACCAGGCCATTCAGCGCATTCAACAGATCCAGCACGACGCACGGAATGCCGGAGACTCCGCCCTGCCCTGCTGGCCGATGATCGTGCTGCGCTCCCCCAAGGGCTGGACCGGACCGAAGCAGGTCGACGGCCTTCCCAATGAAGATACGTTCCGCTCCCACCAGGTACCGGTTGCCGTCTCGGCTGCCCACCCGCAGCACCTGGCACTCCTGGAAAGCTGGCTGAAGAGCTATCGCCCGCAGGAACTCTTCGATGCCAGCGGGCGCCTGCGGCCGGAGCTGGCTGAGCTCGCCCCTGTCGGCGAGCGGCGTATGGGAGCCAACCCAAACGCCAACGGTGGCATCCGACTGCGTGAGCTGCGCATGCCCGACTTCCGCGACTATGCGCTGTCGGTAGAGAGTCCCGGAGTCGGCGGCCCTGGAGATACGCATGTGGTCGGCCGCTTCCTGCGGGACGTCATGAAACTGAACGAGGGGCCCCGCAATTTCCGCCTCTTCGGACCCGATGAGACGCTCTCCAACGGACTCGAAGCGGTGTTCGAGACCACCACCCGTCAATGGGAGGCAGACACACTGTCAACAGACGAATTCCTCGCCCGCAGCGGCAGGGTGCTCGAGGTGCTGAGCGAGCATCAGTGCGAGGGCTGGCTCGAGGGCTATCTGCTCACCGGACGGCATGGGGTGTTCAACTGCTACGAGGCGTTCGTTCACATCGTGGATTCGATGTTCAATCAGCACGCCAAATGGCTGAAGGTGAGCGCCACACTTCCCTGGCGACGCAAGATCGCTTCGCTGAACTATCTGCTGGCTTCCCACGTCTGGCGGCAGGACCACAACGGATTTACGCACCAAGACCCGGGCTTCATCGACCATGTCGTCAACAAGAAGGCCGAGATCGTCCGCGTCTATCTGCCGCCGGACGCGAATTGCCTGCTCTCCGTGATGGATCACTGCCTGCGCAGCCGTCACTACGTGAACGTCATCGTCGCCGGCAAGCATTCCTCGCCCCAATGGCTCGCCATGGATGAGGCGGTGGCTCACTGCACCAAGGGGATCGACATCTGGCCGTGGGCAAGCAGCGATGCGGACTGCGATCCGGATGTCGTCATGGCCTGCGCTGGAGATGTCCCGACTCTGGAGACGCTCGCCGCAGTCTGCATCCTGCGCAAGCATCTCCCCAGGATCAGAGTCCGGGTCATCAACGTCGTGGATCTGATGAAGCTGCAACCACAGTCCGAGCACCCGCACGGACTGAGCGATGCGGAATTCGATGCTCTCTTCACGCGCACCAAACCCATCATCTTCGCCTTTCACGGCTATCCCTGGCTGATCCATCGCCTGACGTACCGAAGGACCAACCACGCCAACCTCCATGTTCGAGGCTACAAGGAGGAAGGTACGATTACGACGGCTTTCGATATGACAGTCCTGAATGACCTGGACCGCTTTCATCTGGTGATCGATGTGATCGAGCGCCTGCCGCAGAGCGGCAGCCAGGGCCTTTACCTCAAGCAGCGCCTGCAGAACCGGCTGATCGAGCACAAGGCCTATATCGCCAGGCATGGCCAGGACCTTCCCGAGGTCCGCAACTGGCGATGGCCCGAGAACACGGCCTAGAGCTCGCGGCCGGAAACTGCCGGCGGCGCCGAGGACACGGGGGCGCTCCCTGCGTACTCGGCAGATTCCTAGGCAGCCAGAGGGGAGCCCGGTTGACGCCTGGCGGCGGGGACATTGTCGGTGGCAAGCCGGTGTGGCGCCTTGACCAGGACGAAGTCGCACGTCAATGCTTCCACGAGCCGCCCGGTAAGGCGTCCCACGAGCGTGGTGAGGCTCTCCCGGTGTGAGAGCGCCCCCAGAACAATGGCATCAGAGGATCGCTTTGCCGCAAACCCGGCGAGCGAGACCTCCGGCTCCCCTTGCAGAATGTGCACGTGCTCGCCAGATACGTGGTTAGCGCAACCGAGCGCGGCCACCTTCGCAGCGCGAGCGGCGGACCCCGCCGCGCCGCCGCCCTCCTCACCGAAGACGAGATCTACCGCGCCGCCGCAGGCGCCAGCCAGCAGATCTGCCGTTGCCACGATGGAATCCGGCAGGGAGGGGGTTTCCTCCGCCGAAACATCCACCATCGCCGTGAAACGGGGGTGTGCCTCCCATGGCTTGCCCCGGCTCAGCAGCAGCGTCGCAGGACAAGCGCGCATGAGCTCCCAATCGTTGGAGTCCAGGGTGAAGCGTCGCAAAGGGTGGGCGCCGGAGGTGCTCTTCATCACCAGATCGGGCTGGCAGGAGCGCACCTTGTCCACGACCGCCTGGTAGTGCGGACTGTCGCATACGGCATCCACCACGATATCCACACCCGATGTTTCCACGGCCTGCGACAGGGCCTCCAGATACTCGCAGTTGTCGGAGAACGAGCTCAGCCAGGCTTGCTCGACGCCCGTCGTATCGTAGGCACGACGCATGATGTACGCGTGCTCCGCATCGCAAGCGAACAGCTCGATCCGGGCTCCGAGGTGCCGGGCAATACGCACGGCCTTTTCCAGCAGCAACTTGTCAGAGTCGTCGCGATTCGCAACTAGCAGTATGGATGTGATCTTCCGCACGTGGGCTGTCTCCTGTCGACGGTGCGCGCGTCGCGCTGCCTATGGAGAAATCATCGTCATTCACGAGCCGCTTGTGCATTCGAGGCTGTGCGTAGGATATTACGGAGTGTACGTAGCGGTCAGGACCGTAGCTGCTTGGCAACAAGACTCGCCATGCCTCGGACCTTCAGAGAGACGTGTACGAGCAGATCGTCCGTCGACAGCATCCCGACGGGAGCACCGGCCGTCGTGATGACCGGCGCACGGCGCACGCCACGCGCCCTCATGTGCTCAATCGCGCTGTCGACCTGACCGTTCTGGAACAGCACCAGCGGGTCTCCAGTCATTGCATCGCCCGCCGTGAGCTGCGACAGATCCAGAGTGCGCTCGAGCTGTGTGCAGACGATGTCGCGATCCGTGATGATTCCGAGTACCGTGGGGCGATTGGCGGTACCGGCGGTGACTATGACAGCGCCGACGTGCTCGGCTTCCATCAACCGGGCAACCTCCGCCAGCTGAGCGTGCTCGGAGATGGTGACGGCGCGCTGGCTGCATACTTCCCAGACGTTCATACACTGCTTTCCTGTACTCGAATCTGACGGCATTGCGCCACAGGCACGCGGCGCGGCCAATGCGTATGAATGCGGATGCCCAATGCCTGATCCACGAGGTATCTGTTGCAGTCAGTACAGGAGAGAAATTCATGAAGATCGCAGACATCGCCACGGTCAAGGTTCTCGTAGGCCACCCCGATCAGTCGCTCGCGCAGGCAGCGCGGACGATGTGCGCCGAATCGGTGGGAGCCCTGATCATCGTCGACCCCAAGGACGCAAAGAAGCGTCCCATCGGCATCCTCACGGACCGCGACATAGTGCGCGGTCAGCTCATCAAGTCCGCGGACCTGCACTGCCTGCTGGTACGAGATGTCATGACCGCAAACCCGTTCGCGCTGGCAGGTAGTCTGGAGCTCTTCGAAGCGATCGAGGCCCTGAATTCACGCGCCGTGCGGCGCGCCCCCATGGTCGACAGCGCCGGCTCTCTCGTGGGTGTCATCAGCCTGGACGACCTCGTGCCCGCCGTCGCAGATGAGCTGCAGTCTCTGGCCGATCTGCTGGATTTGCGGCCGAGCCTCAGGCCGGGGCGTCGGCAGGGTCAGGCGGTGGCTTGAAGGTCGGCATACGGGCGCAGCCCGTAGGTCAGCTGGGCACCTCAGGGACGCAGCTCGGCTTCCATCCGCAACTCGCTGCCGATCGAGGCCGACACACCCAGAAGCTCCTTCGCAAGCACCTCGATGACATCGTCGAGCGAGAGCACTCCGACCAGACAGCCCGCGGAGCCGACGACCGGAAGGCGGCGCACACCGATACGCCGCATTTCCTTCAGCGCGAAGGCGATGGACTTGTCCTCATCCACGACGACCGGCTCCCGGGTCATGACGTCCCCAACACGCAGAGCGCGAATGTCCGCATCGCGTGCGAGCACGCCGACCACGATGTCGCGATCGGTCAGCACCCCAACCGGTTTCAGCTTCGCGTCCAGGGGCTGAGGCTCCACGACGATCAGGTAACCGACGTGGCGTTCGCGCATCAGCCTGGCGGCGGCGCTCAGCTCATCGAACTCTCGAACCGTGACGACATTGGGCTTGCAGATTTCACCGGCATTCATGGGCGCATCTCCTTCGTGCGACCAAGCCTCGCACCGGCGGGATGCCGAACACCATCCGTGATGGCCGCCGACAGATACGTGCTTCTACGGGGATGGGCCGCGTGAAGGCGGTGTTCCGCTAGGCTGGCTCACCAGAACCGTACTCGGCCGCAGTCCAGGTGCACAAAATCCGATGCCGCATAGAAGCCGACGCCCCCCCGGCCCATCCGCAGGGCGAGCTCCCGCAGTTTCCGAGTGGAGAAGCCGCCTACCCGCACGTCAATTGCCTTACCTTGCATGTGCAGGCTGTGCTCGGCCACCGCATCTGAGCGTCTGCGCAGGGCCTCGTTCGTCTTCGGCGAGCGATACCCGGAGATGACCTGATAAGGCGCCTCCCTGTTCATCAGCATCTGCAGATCGAAGAGGATATCGAGCACGCCAGGATCGATCGTATGAACCTCATCGGTGCGGAAGTCGCGCAGCAGACGGTTGATCTGCTGCAGACCGGCAGATTGGTACTCTCCGGATCGAAAGTAGACGGCCGAGAGACTCTCGCCCGTATGCGTGTGCACGAAGGAGAGCGAGCGCGTTTCGATGGCGCGCGCGCAAGCTGATGCCACGGGAATGAAAAAGGCGGCCGCACCGGCCGCAGCGCGCAGGAAAGTGCGCCGACCCAGCCCCTCGGTCGCGCTATCAGCGGCACACGGGAGGGGGCGATGACGACCGGTCAGCATGACTGAGTAGCATATACGACAAGGGCACCCATTTCCGGACCGGATTCACACCGGCAGTCCCCTCCTGAACCAGGCCCGGCTGGGGGTGCCAGGCGCGTTCCCAGCTTACCACCATATTACCGGTACGCCGGAACGCTATGCCCCCCTTGTTGTCTGGTAAGGGTTTCTCCGTATTCACGCCTTGATGCCCTGCAGGGACAGTCTCCCCACCCAAGGGAGCAAGCCACATGATGCCCACAGAGCTCCTGCAACGCGTTCTCGATTGCGTGGCGGATGCAACGATCATCGTCGATGAGTCGGGCGCGATCGTGGTCGCAAACCGGCCGATGTGCGATCTGCTTGGATATGCGCCGAGCGAGCTGCAGGGACAGAGTGTCGAGCTGCTAGTGCCCGAGCGATTTCGCCTGGCTCACATCGGCCACCGCATTCTCTTTACCGATGACCGCCGCGATCGGATGATGGAAAGAGGACACGGGCTGCT
>Ga0105240_10004526_pt1 | contig 21128 bp, 19 predicted proteins | sample KBSC54metaG_FD_80426 | JGI IMG/M metagenome (GOLD analysis project Ga0105240, IMG submission 80426) | Corn rhizosphere microbial communities from Kellogg Biological Station, Michigan, USA - KBS C5-4 metaG | ecosystem: Host-associated > Plants > Roots > Rhizosphere > Soil | place: Michigan, USA... | reverse complement strand
TGAAGCGGACGGCCACCGGCTCGAACTTCGATCTGACGTTCTCCATCGACGTGATGGCGATCGCGGTCAGCGGGCCGTCCGTGGCGCTGGTGGGGCGCCAGGCCCCGGGGACCAAGCACCGGAACACGTTGGGCGCCTTCAACGTGTTCCGGTGCTTGGTCCCCGGGGCCTGGCGCCCCACCAGCGCCACGGACGGCCCGCTGACGGCGATGGCCATCACGTCGATGGAGAACGTCAGATCGAAGTTCGAGCCGGTGGCCGTCTGCTTCACCTGGGTCGCCGACCAGGGCGGCCCCACCGACGTGGACAGCGTCCCCAGCGGATCGTCGGGCGACAGGCTGTCGTGGTCCCAGGCCTGCACCTGGACGGGGATGGCGGCCGGCGATCCCAGCACGCGAAATTGCCAGGCCAGGCCGCTGCCCGACAGATCGATTGTGCTGTTGGGGACGGCGCTGAAGGTGGGGCTGCGCCCGCGCCGCTTCCCGCCCACGTCGGCCAGCAGATAGACGTCACCCGCCGAGCTGCCGTCCCCCGTGTCGTGAATCAGGATGCTCTCGAAGGTGATCTGAATCGAGTACGCCGTCTCGCCCATCGCGGTACCGGCGGCGATGCTACCATCGACGTTGGTCGACGGGAGAGCCGATGCCGACGGAGCACGTGGTCCAGCAGGGTGAGTGTCTGAGCAGCATCGCGCAGAGCTATGGCTTCCCCGACTTCCGGACGATCTACGACGATCCGGCGAACGCCGACTTCAAGAAGCGGCGCCCCAACCCGAACCTGATCTATCCGGGGGACGTGCTGGTGATCCCTGGGCCCAGCGCGCCGACCTTCACGCTGGCCACGGGCCAGTCCCACCCCTTCGTGGTGAAGCGGCCGAAGGCCACCCTGTGCCTGCAGGCCGAGATCATGACCTCCCACCACTATCGCCTGGTGGTCGGCGACAAGACGTTCACGGGCCAGACCGACGGCAGCGCGCCCATCGAGCACCCCATCCCGCCCGACGCGGCCACCGGCCGGATCGAGCTGTGGCCGGCCACCCAGGGCAACGAGAAGGCGCAGGCTGGGCTGCTCGGCTGGGATCTGCAGCTGGGCGCGCTCGACCCGATCGACGAGCTGTCCGGGGTGCAGGCGCGGCTGGCGAACCTCGGCTACTACAACGGCCCGGTCGACGGCGAGGAGAACGACGACCTGCCGCTCGCGGTGGCTCGCTTTCAGGCCGACGAGGGGCTCACCGCTTCGGGCGACCTGGACGACGACACCCGGGACGCCCTGCGCCAGCGCCACGACGGCGCGTGAATCCGGCGCTCACAGCTTGTAGTGACCGGCCTCGATCGTGTGCAGCGCGATCTTGCGGCGCAGCGAGAATGTGTTCACCCGGCTGAGATCGTAGTAGCTGTTGACGTCGCGCACCTCGCGGCCCCACTCCTCGTCCAGCGACATCCACATCAGCATCTCGCGCAGGTCGTCGAACACCTGCTCGTGCGCCCGCGCGACGTACAGCTGGGTCATGGCCACCGGGATGGCGCTGGCGGCCTCGCCCTGGGCCCGGATCAGCTGCAGCGTGCGGGTGATGGCCGAGTCCATGGCGAAGATGTGGATCAGGCAGTCCGCCAGCACGCCCAGCAGCTCTTGCTTGTCGCTGATCCCCTGCATGTACTTCTGCACGCCCAGCGACGCCGCGTAGGCGACGGCGCGCTTCGCGAAGTCGCACTTCTGCCGCTCCAGGCCCAGGGGACCGGCGGGGATGCCGCGATCGATCTTCGTCGGGTCGGCCAGCTCGGCCTGCACCTGACCCACCAGCCCCATCAGCGCCAGCCGCCCCTGCATGGCCCGCTTCAGCAGCGTGCCGGGCACCAGCAGCCGGTTGATCTCGTTCGTTCCCTCGAAGATCCGGTTGATGCGCGCGTCGCGGCTGACGCGCTCGATGGGGTAGTCCTCGATGTAGCCGGCGCCTCCGAAGATCTGCAGCGTCTCGTCGGCGCTGGCGTGCAGCATCTCGGATCCGAACACCTTCAGGATCGACGCCTCGATGGCGTGCTCCTCGATGGCGTCGATCTCCTTCTTCTGCGCCTGCGGATCCGCCGGATCGATGGCGCGGCTGCGCGCGTCCAGCAGGCCGGCGGTGCGGAACGCCATCGACTCGGTCACGAAGATGTTGGTGGCGATGTCGCCCAGCTTCTTGCGGATGAGATCGAACTCGGCGATGGGCTTGCCGAACTGCTTGCGGTCGCGCGCGTAATGCACGCCCAGCTCCAGGCAGTACTTGGCCGCGCCCACCGCGCCCACGCCCAGCTTCCAGCGGCCAATGTTCAGGATGTTGAACGCGATCTTGTGACCCTGGCCGATCTGCCCCAGCACGGCGTCGACCGGGATCTCGCAGTCCTCCAGGATCAACGGGCAGGTCGAGCTGCCGCGGATGCCCAGCTTGTGCTCCTCGGGGCCGACGGTCAGGCCCTTGGCCGTGCGCTCGACCAGGAAGCCGGTGAACTTCTCCCCGTCGACCTTGGCGAACACGGTGAACAGATCGGCGAAGCCGGCGTTCGTGATGTACTGCTTGGTGCCGTTCAGCTTCCAGGTCTTGCCGTCGGGGGACAGCGTGGCGCGCGTCTTCGCGGCCAGCGCGTCCGAGCCCGAGCCCGGCTCGGTCAGCGCGTACGCGGCGATCAGCTCGCCGGTGGCAAGCCTGGGCAGGTACTTCTGGTGCTGCGCCGGCGTGCCGAACAGCACCAGCGGCATGGTCCCGATGCCCACGTGCGCGCCGTAGCTGACGCCGAACGAGCCGATGCGGCCCACCGCCTCGGTGATCAGGCTGCTGCTGGTCTTGTCACCACCCAGGCCCCCGTAGGCCTCGGGGATGTCGTGACCCAGCAGGCCCACTGCCCCGGCCTTCTCCAGCAGCCCCCGCATCACGCCCGGCTTCTTGGCCTCCATGTCGGCCAGCCGCGGTTCGACCTCGCGCCGGACGAAGTCCTCGGCGGTCTGCTGCATCATCCGCTGCTCGTCGCCCAGCATCTCGGGCGTCAACACCGTCGCCGAGCCGGCAGGTTCCAGAAGGAAACCGCCTCCGGGAGACAGCGTTACGTTCGTTCCGCCTGGAATCCCGCCGTTCGACGTGCTCCCCATCCGGATACTCTAAATTCAAAAACAACGGCCGTCGACAGACGCGAAATTTTTCAATACGATCGATGAATGACCAGCACGACGTACTGGTCGGTGGAGGTCGGATGAACGCTCCGACACGCCCCATCCACCGCGGCGACCGCCCGCGCCTGGCGCTGGTGTTGTCGGGTGGCGGCGCGCGCGGTGCCTACGAGGCCGGAGTCATGCGCTACATCCGCGAGGATCTGGCCGGCGATCTTGGCGGACAGGTCGGCTTCGACATCTACTGCGGCACCTCCGTCGGCGGCATTCACGCCTGCTTCTTCGCCGCGACGTCCGATCACGCCTCCGCGCAGGGCCGCATGCTGGTCGATCGCTGGGAGAGCTTCGTGCTCGAGGAGATGGTCGGCTTCGGGCTGCGTGAGTTCATGAAGGCGCCGGGCACGCTGCTGGGCAGCGGCCTGATCGCCGACGCGGACGGGGGACGGCGCCTGGGCGGCATCGTGAACACCAGCAAGCTGGAGCGCGTGGTGCGGCGGCTGATCCCCTGGGGACAGATCTCCGAGAACAACCGGCGCGGGCTGTTCGAGTCGCTGTCGGTCACGGCCACGGACATCGGCTCGGGAAAGAGCGTCGTGTTCATCCAGCGCACCGGCGGGCCGATGCGGCGCTGGAGCCAGGATCCCTTCGTGCGCGCGCAGTTCGTGACGATGGCCTGCGAGCACGCCCTGGCATCCGCCGCGCTGCCGGTGCTGTTCCCGGCGGTGGCCGTCGGGGATCGCTTCTTCTGCGACGGGGGCCTGCGGCAGAACACGCCGCTCTCGCCGGCGCTGCGGCTGGGCGCGGACAAGGTCCTGGTGATCGGCCTGCGCCACAAGCCCACCGAACCCGAGCAGGACGAGGAGTCGATGCCCTACCCGGGCGCGGCTTTTCTCGTCGGCAAGATCCTGAACGCGTTCTTGCTGGACCACATCGACTACGACCTCGATCGCTTGCGGCGGTTCAACGCGCTGATCAGGGCCGTGCGCGACGCCGATCCGGCCGGCGGCGGCGCGCGCTTCGACGAGGTGATCTCCAAGCGGCGCGGCGCGCCCTATCGCGTGGTCGACGAGCTGATGATCCGTCCCTCGACGGACCTGGGCGCGCTGGCGGGGGAGATCGGTCGCTCCGGCAGGTTCAAGGGGCAGGGGGGCGGCCCCGGCATCCAGCTGCTGCGCCGTCTGGCCACCGCGCGGGGGGCGGACGAGGCCGACCTGCTGTCGTACATCCTGTTCGACGGCTTCTACGCCGCCGAGGTGGCGCGGCTGGGCTACGAGGACGCTCGCGCGCAGCACGACGAGCTGGCCGCCTTCCTCTCGGACTGCGTGATCCGCGAGTGAGCGCGGCGCACCTGCCGCTCTGTTGCCGACGAGCGCCCGAGGCGCGGCGGTTCGCGGCTACTTGACCAGGCGAAGCTGGGGGCGCTTCCGGCGGCGGGAGGGTGACAGGGCCTCCTCGCTCTGCTCGCCCACCATGCCGAAGTCCATGCCGTCGAAATCGACGGGGCCGGTCGCCGGCACGGCGCGCAGCGCGCGCGGCGTCGCGGATGCGGGGCGTCCCGTGGCGCCGGCCGCCGCCGCGGCCACGCTGGACCGCTTCGCGCCGTCGGCCGCCAGATCGTCCCCGCCGGCCCCCGCGATGACCGACACGTCGCCGGGGACGTCTTCCTGATAAAGCACCCCGCGGCCGTCCGGCGACGTGACGACGTAGACGGCGCTCCAGGGGATCACGGTGGGCCAGGGCGTGCGCGCGAAGGAGAGCGTCGCGCTGACGCCGTTCTCGTCAATCTGGAGGTCCGGAATCGGGATGGGCAGATCGTTCCCGTACTGCAGGACCAGGTGCGCCTCGCCCTTCAGATGGGCGGGCACGACCACACCGTCCCGGCGGGCGTCGAGATGAAGCAGACACCCCTCCGCCAGCAATGCGAGAAAGGCGTCCTGTTTTGAAGGGCGGTCGGGGAACCCCATGCAACCTGCCGGAGCGAAGGTTAGTAGGTGTAGCACAAAAAAGCTCCCAAAAAGAGGGAAGGTGTCCGTCCATACGAGCGAAATTGAGATACCCTTTCGCAGAATGAATCGCTCCCCGTTTGCGCCGTCACCCGCCGTCGCTGCCCGGTTTCCTTCGGGTTGGCGGGCGCGGTTGGCCCGGGATCCCATCCCGGCGTTGCTGCGCGAGGGGCCGCCTTCCCTGTCGGCCCGCGTCCGGCGCGAGCTGATCGATGACGACGAGGCCCCGCGGGGCGCCGAGGTCCTGGCCTACGCCGACGTGAAGGCGTTCCTGAAGAAGCAGTCGAAGAAGGGGGACTTTCCGGCCAAGCCGCTGGAAAAGGGGCTGGGCTCCGAGAAGTTCGCGGCGGTCATCGCCACCGTGCGCGCGCTGGAGCGCATGTCCGAGCTGGGCCTGGACGCGCAGGAGAGCGCGGTGGCGCAGGCGGCCGAGTTCGTGCTGGCTTCGCAAGGCAAGGACGGCGGCATCGCGGCGCTGGCCATCGGCGAGACAAAGACCGAACGCGCCAAGCTGCCCGCCGTCCACTTCCAGGGCTGGGCCGTCGCGGCCCTGTGCCGCGTCGGGCTGGACACCGAGCCGCGCGTGCAAGAGGCGTTTCAGTTCTTGCTGCAGTGGCGGCAGGCCGACGGCGGCTGGGCCTGGCGTGGCGTACGCAGCGACTCGTCCGCGCGCCCGTCCAGCCACCTGATCACCGGCATGGCCTTGCGCGCGTTCGCGGCGTCGCCTTCGCGGCGCTCGTCGCGCGAGGCGCGCCGCGCCGCCGAGCTGCTGGCGACGCGCTTCCTGCAACCCGATCGCTACCCTGATCGGAAGGCGCCCAGTTACTGGGAACAGCTGGCCGAGCCGCGCTTCTACGTCGACATGCTGGATGCGCTGGACACGGTGACGGCCGTGGGGCTGGGCAAGGAAAACTCGGGCGTGCGGACGGCGGAGGCCTACGTGCGCAGCCGTCAATCGGCCGACGGGCTGTGGTACCCGGGGGGCCCGGCCGAGCCGGGCGCCGCGAAGGTCCCGACGGTCTCGCCGAAGGACAAGGAGTCCGCGCGCTGGCTGACCGTGCGCGCGCTCTCGGTCCTGCGCCGCGTGAACTGACACGCGCCTCGCCCCGGCGGCACCACGATCATGGCGCGCTGGTCCCCCCATCCGCTGACGCTGCGGCAGCTGCAGTACGCGCTGGCGGTGGCGAAATTCGGCAGCTTTCGCAAGGCGGCCGAGGCGTGCGCGATCGCGCAGCCCTCGCTGTCGGCGCAGATCGCCCAGCTGGAATCGACGCTGGGCGTGGTGCTGTTCGAACGACTGCCCCGCGGCGTGACGGTCACCGAGGCGGGCCGCGCCGTGCTGGAGCGCGCCGAGCAGACCTTGCTGGCGGCGGACGATCTGGTCGCCGCGGCCGAGCGGCGGCGCGATCCCGAGGGGGGCGCGCTGCGCGTGGGCGTCATCCCGACGGTGGCGCCCTATCTGCTGCCCGAGCTTATGCCGCTGCTGCGCAAGCGCTATCCGCGGATGCAGTTCGTGTGGGTCGAGGAGAAGACGGCGCCGCTGCTGGCGCGGGTCGAGGCCGGCACGCTGGACGCGGGGATCATGGCGCTGGACGAGGACCTGGGCGACCTGGCCCACGCCGAGCTGGGGCGCGATCCCTTCCTGCTGGCGGTGCCCACCGGTCATCGGCTGGCGCGCCCCGGCGCGCCGGCGCAGCTGGAGCACCTGGACGGCGAGACGGTGCTGCTGCTGGACGACGGCCACTGCTTCCGCGATCAGGTCCTCTCCGTCTGCCAGCGCGCGGGCGCCGACGAGGCGAGCGTGCGCGCGACCAGCCTGTCGACGCTGGCGCAGATGGTGGCGGGCGGCGCCGGAATCACGTTGCTGCCGCGGCTGGCGATCGCGACGGAGAACCGGGCCCGCTCGCTGGTGACCAGGCCGTTCGGACCGCGCGGCCCGTCGCGCACGCTGGTGCTGGTGTGGCGCCGCACGTTCCCCGCCGCCGCGACGGTGTCCGCCATCGCCGGGGTGATCCGCCAGGCCCTGCCCGCCCTGCTGCGCTGACGCCGCGATAGGCCCCGCCTATCGCTCGCTTAGGAACGATGTACTGGCCGCGCAGGGCTGGCCGCACGATCCTTTCGTGGTGCACACACCTGCATTTGCCGGAGAGCGAGCGATGGAGAACACGAACGAGGCTTCGCGGCCGTCGGCGGCCTGGCTGGCCTATCGGGCCACGATGGCGAAGGAGATCGATCTGCACGAGGCGGCGCGCGCCAACGACGTCGCCACCGTGCAGCGATTGCTGGACGGCGGCGCCGATCTGAACGCCCGGGACGCCAGGGGCTACGCGCCGCTGATGCTGGCGGCCTACGCCGGGCACGCCGAGACGGTCGAGCTGCTGCTGGGGCGGGGCGCCGACCCGAACACGCGCGACGGCGCCGGCAACACCGTTTTGATGGGTGCCGCGTTCAAGGGGCACGCCGGGCTGGTGCGGCGGCTGGCGCAGGCGGGCGCCGCGCTGGACGCGCGCAACGACGCCGGCATGAACGCCCTCCAGTTCGCGCAGATGTTCGGCCGCGCCGAGATCGTGGCGCTGCTGGGCCAGCTGGGCGCCTGAGGCCCCGGCTGGATCACCCTTCACCCGTACCAAAGGAGACCAACGTGGCAGCTCGACAATTGACCACCGCGAACGGCGTGCCCGTCGCGGACAACCAGAATTCACTGACGGCCGGCCCGCGCGGGCCCATCGTGTTCGAGGACTTTCATCTGTTCGAGAAGCTGGCGCACTTCAACCGCGAGCGCATCCCCGAGCGCGTCGTGCACGCGAAGGGCTCGGGCGCCTACGGCGAGCTGGTCGTGACGGCGGACATCACGCGCTACACGAAGGCGAAGCTGTTCTCGAAGGTCGGCAAGAAGACGCCGCTCTTCCTGCGGTTCTCGACCGTCGGCGGCGAGGCGGGCTCGGCCGACACCGAGCGCGACCCCCGCGGCTTCGCGGTGAAGTTCTACACCGAGCAGGGCGTCTGGGATCTGGTGGGCAACAACACGCCCGTGTTCTTCCTCCGCGATCCGTCGAAGTTCCCCGACTTCGTGCACACGCAGAAGCGACACCCGCAGACGCACACGAAGAACGCCACCATGCAGTGGGACTTCTGGTCGCTGCACCCCGAGTCGCTGCATCAGGTGACGATCCTGTTCTCGGATCGGGGCATCCCGGACGGCTACCGTTACATGGACGGCTTCGGCAGCCACACGTTCAGCATGATCAACGCCAGCGGCCAGCGCTTCTTCGTGAAGTATCACTTCAAGACGAAGCAGGGCATCCGCAACCTGTCGCCGGAGCGGGCGATGGCGCTGGCCGGTTCAGACCCCGACTACGCGCAGCGTGATCTGTTCGAGGCCATCGAACGGAAGGAGTTTCCGCGCTGGTCGATGGAGCTCCAGGTGTTGCCCGAGGCCGAGGTGGCCGACTTCGACGGGAACCCGTTCGACGTGACGAAGGTCTGGCCGCACGGGCGCTACCCGCGCATCCCCGTCGGCGAGCTCGTGCTCAATCGCAACCCCGAGAACTACTACGCCGACGTCGAGCAGGCGGCCTTCGCGCCGTCGGCGGTGGTGCCCGGGCTGGGGTTCTCGCCCGACCGCATGCTGCAGGGGCGGCTGTTCTCGTACGCCGACGCGCACCGCTATCGCCTGGGGGTGAACTATCACCAGATCCCGGTGAACCGGCCGGTGAACGACGCCCACCACTACCACCGCGACGGCGGCGTCCGCATCGACGGCAACGGCGGCGCCGGCCCGAACTATCACCCGAACAGCTTCGATCAGGTCACCGTCACGAACGAGGGCGAGGTGCCGCCCTACGCGCTGTCCGGTCCCATGCTGCGGCACGATCATCGCAGCGACCTGGACTACTACAGCCAGGCGGGGGGCCTGTATCGCCTGATGAGCGAGGCGCAGAAGAAGCTGCTGACGGACAACATCGTGGGCGCGATGAAATCGGTCCCCAGCTTCATCCAGGACCGGCAGCTGGAGCACTTCAAGCGCGCCGATGCGGACTACGGCGCCCGGGTCGCCCGCGGCCTGGCGCTGGCCACGCCCGGTGATCCGCGCCAGGTGCCGATCGTGAAGTAGCCGGCCCCTCGGGGGATGCGCCCCGGCCGGCCGCCGTGACGGCGGCCGGCGGGCGGCCTGCTTCAGTTGATCTCGCGCACGCGGATGGTGGAGTGGCCCCAGCCGATGCCCAGCGACACCACGAAGCTGGGGGCGTACGACGACGACGACGTGTAGCCGGTCGACGTGGAGGTCAGCGTCTCGCTGTGGATCTTGTAGAACGGCAACGAGACGTCGCCCTGCATGAAGATGCGGATGGTGCTGGCGCGCAGCAGCTCGTAACCGACCGAGACCTCGCCCTGCAGGCCGCTGCCGGAGTACGCGGACACCGTTCCGGTCGTGCTGTTGATGTCGGTGGCGCTGGCGACGGCGGTGGCGCCCCACCCCAGGCCGGCCCCCAGGTACGCCGAGCGGTTCGCCGAGGGATTGAGGAAGTAGAGCGCCATCAACCTGATCCAGGTGCCGGTGACACCAACGGATCCGGACGACCCGTTGTTGTTGCTGTTGTCGGCGAACATCAAATTCAGGAACGACAGGTCGATGCCCAGCTCGTCCAGCTCATAGCGATAGCCAAAGCCAATGCCCGGTCCGTGACCGAACGACGGTCCTGCGACGCCGCCGTAACCGAGGCGCGCGTACCACAGCGAGTCGGCCTCGACCCGGTTCGGCGCCTGCTGGGCCGAAGTGACGTTGGTCCTGTCCACCGTGTCATTGGCGCCGGTCATGGGCCGGCCGGACAGCAACGAACGGATCATCTGGCTGTAAACGGACGGGACCTCCTCCAAAGAGTGCGCCGTCGTCTCGCGGTAGCCCTGGGGCCCCTGCATGAAGACGGTGACACTGTTGCCCAATTTCACATGATAGACGGTGTACGTCTCGCTGCAGCCGCTCTCGACGACCTGCAGTCCCTCGCGGCGGAGTGACTGTGTCAAAAAGATCTTGGTCGCGTTGCGATCCCCCTCGGCCAGCGTGTCGCGCGAAGCATCGACTTGCGCGCAAACGGCTGCAGAGGCACCACGGCTGACGGCGACAATTGTAAGAGCACTAATGAATGACGCGAGGATGGGTTTGGTCATGGACCACCCATGGTAGCAATCAACGGGCCGCGGATTGGAAAATCATGCCGCCCCGTTGGTGTGGCCGTTAACGCCCATGTAGTGCAATGGAGGTTCTTGTCATTGCGGCGCGCACCGCCCACAGTTCGCCGCGCGTTGCGGCGCGTCTCATCACGGAGGCGAGATCTGGATGTCGTCCAGGTACATCGTCGCCTGGAAGCCGTCTTCGGTGGCGGGATGGGGAATCGGGAACTGCACATAGATCGTGGCGTAACCGGCATTGGAGATCGGGTCGGTCGCGCCGCCGAACTGCATCCATTTACCGATGAAGGTCTTGTTCACCCCGATGGGATTCTGCACGAAGGTGCCTCCGACCATGTTGGGTGGGTACAGCGTCGCCTGGATCAGGTTGGCGGCATTCATCGGGAAATCGGTTCCCTGGATCAACGGGCCGAACTGTACCCAGCCGGTGAACGTGTACCCGGACAGGTTCGCCGATCCGCTGCCTGCGCACAGCGGAATATGGATGCTGGCGCCCGCGGCGTCGTTGGACGACCAGACCCCCACGGCCAAAGGGATCGCCAGCGAATGCGTTCCCGTGTGCGCCACCGAGGAGCTGACGGTGAAGTTGGTAATGGCGCTGGAACTGTTCGTGTCCGCGACCCACCCCTCGGTCGTTCCCGACTCGAATCCCCAGTTCATGCAGGCAGGGCCCGTGGTGCAAGAGACCGGCGTGACGCCCTGGTAGCACTGGCACGCACCGCTCTGGCAGATGCCGTAAAGGTTGCTGGTGCACGTCGGGTTTCCGGTCTTCGCCGTGCCGATGCACATTCCCGAGCTGTTGCAGCTGTCGTTGGTGCATTCGTTCTGGTCGCTGCACGAGCCGCCCGGCGTGCAGCTTCCCATGCACGAGCCGTTGAAACAGGCCATGCCCGAGCAGGCCTTGCAGGCGCCATTGGCGCCGCCGCCGCACATCGACGCCGTCTCGCTGGCGACGGGCACGCAGGTGCTGCCGCTGCAGCAGCCCGTCGTGCACGAGGCCGCGGTACACACGCAATTGCCGCCGCTGCAGGTCTGGCCGGCGTTGCAGGATTTCGGCGTCGGCGCGGGGCAGCCGGTGGCCGGGACACACGTCCCGGGCACCATGCAGGCATCCGACGTCGTGCAGGTGACGGTGCTGCCGCCGCCGCAGACGCCCGCCGAACAGGTCTCACCCGTCTTGCACATGTTGCCGGTGCTGCACGAGCCCGAGTTCTTGGCGACGGGGGCGGGACAGCCGGTGGCCGGCACGCACGCGCCGACGGTGTGGCACTGATCGGCCCCCGAGCACATGACGGCCGTGCCGCCGCCGCACACGCCGGCGTTGCACGTCTCGCCGGTGGTGCAGGCGTTGCCGTCGTCGCACGCGCCGCCGGTGGTCGGGGCGCACATGCCGGTCGACGCCGAGCAGCTGTTGCAGCCCGTGCAGGCGCTGCCGTCGTTCTGCCAGGCGCCGTTCGCGTCGCACACCTGCGGCTGCGTGCCGTTGCACTTGCGCGCGTTCGGCTTGCAAACACCCGTGCAGGCGCCGCCGCTGCAGACGTTGGCGCAGGCCGAGCCGGTGTCCTTCCAGGTGCCCGTCGAGTCGCAGGTCTGCGGCTGCAGTCCGTTACACTGCACCGCAGTCGGCTTGCAGACGCCCGCGCAGGCGCCCGCGCTGCACACGAACGGGCAGGCGCCGCCGCTGTTGTCCTTCCAGGCGCCGGTGGCGTCGCAGGTCTGCGGCTGCGGGCCGTTGCACTGCTTGGCGGCCGGCGTACACGCGGTGCAGCTGCCGCTGTTGCAGACGCTGGGGCAGGCGGCGCCCATATCCTTCCACTGCCCGGTGGCGTCGCAGGTCTGCGGCTGCAGGGCGTTGCAACGGGTCGAGGTGGGCGAGCAGACGCCGCCGCAGGTGCCCGCCGTGCAGACGTTCGCGCACGCCGTGCCGGTGTCCTTCCACAGGCCGTCGGTGCCACAGGTCTGCGGCTGCAGGCCATTGCAGCCCATGCTGTTGGGCGCGCAGGTCCCCGTGCACACGCCGCCGATGCAGGCGTTCGGGCAAGCGCTTCCGCTGTTCGTCCACGTCCCGGTGGCGTCGCACACCTGCGGCTGCAGACCAGCGCACTGGGTCGTGTCGGGCGTGCAGGCCCCGACGCACGCGCCGGCCGAGCACAGGTTCGGACAGGGCGAGCCGCTGTCCTGCCAGCGGCCCGCGTCGCTGCAGGTCTGGGGCTGCAGGCCGCGGCACTGCTTCGCGGTTCCACTGCATTCGGTGGCGCCCCCGGCCCCGCCGCCGCCACCCGACCCGGTCGCCGGGCTGCCGCCGCCGCCCATCGCATGCGCGCCGCCGCTGCCCCCGCCGGTGCCCGTCGTCGACGGGATCCCGCCGCTTCCACCGGATGTGCCTCCGGTCATGCCCCCGGAGACGCCGCCGGAGGCGACGCCGCCGCCCGCGCCGCCGCGTCCGCCGCTGCCCGACTGGCCTGGCGAGAAACCCTTGCAAGCCGGGAACAGGACGACACCTGCAACCAAACACAGGACACGCACGGACGAAACGCTTGTATTCAACACTTAATCCCCCCAACGACGCGGGCGTCGATGGAGCGTATTGTTACCAGATTCTGGTTTTTGTCGTCAAAACTTGGAATTTATCCTCAGAACCTCAGCGCGCAGCCGACGCCTGTCGTTCCGAGGGCCGGCGCGCAGGCGACCCGCGCCGGCTCGCCATCGTGGCTGGGATCCGTGAAATACAGCACGAGCGCCGTGGCGGCGAAGGCCGCACCCAGCCCGTATCCGACGAACGCGCGCAGCTTGGCGCTCTGCCCGTCGTCATAAAGCGACTGGCAGCCCGGCCCGCCCTTGTTCGGGAAGGTCGTTCCATACGCCGACATCGAGGCGAAAGACGAGACCTTGTTCTGCCAGGACAGGTGCTCGACGACTCCGAAGGCCACGGAGGCCACGGAGAGTCCGCCGGCGGTCAGCACCCATGGCAAGCGCGAGGAGTGCGAGGCCGGGGCCGCCGCGGGGGTCGAGCCGCCATGATCAGTCGATCCCCCGGACCCGTCGCTGGTCGAAACCGTCCGAGTCGGTGGCACGACGACCGCGGTCGGCTCCGTCGCGCCGGAGGACCCGGAGTGGCCGGTGGCCGTCTGGTCCGCGACCGGCGCGATCGGCTGCAGATTGAAGAGCTCACGGGTCAACTTGCCCGCGCTGACGGTCGTGGAGCGGAGGATGGGCAGGTAGCCCCGGGCGCTCACCTCGACCGCGATGCCGCCGGCCGTCACCGTGATGGGATGGCCCAGCGGCAACTGCCCGATCTCCTCGCCGTCGATGCGAACGTCCGCGCCCGGTGGCTGGCCGATCACGTCCAGCTGCCCGACGTGCGCGGCGATCGTGTCCAGTGACGTGGCGATGGCGGCGCGGTTCTTCTTGATCCACGCGTCCGTGGCGCCCGTCTCCAGGGCCTGCCGCAGGTGCTTGTCGGCGGCGCCCCACCGGCCCAGCGCCTGCTCGGCCAGACCCATCTGCGCCAGCGCCTTGGGCGTCTTGTTCAGCTCGTAGGCTTGCTGGAACAGCTTCAGCGCCGCCGTGTCGTCGCCCGCCCGGCGCTTGCTGACCGCGTCGCGCATCAGCGATTCGTAGTCGGCGGCGACGGCCAGCGGGCCCAGACCCACCGCCAGCGGCCCGAACGCGATCAACGCGACGAGCGCAATAGTCGGGACCACACGTCCAACGCCGCAACACCGCATGCAAGACCGCATAATGGAGCGCGCGACTCTATCATGGGTGTCGCCGTCTGCTAGCGCGACGCGCGCAGCTCGGGGTGTTCGTCCAGGAAGGCCTTGCGGCTCTCCACGCTGATCTCGCACACCACGGTCACGTCGCGGGTGATGGCGCTCTGGCAGCCCAGGCGCGAGTTGGGCCGCACGTCGAACGCCTTGTCCATGATGTCCTCTTCGCGATCGGTGGCGGGCTTCAGCGCGTCCAGGCCCTGCTTCACGTAGACGTGGCAGGTCGAGCAGGCGCACACGCCGCCGCAGGCGGAGCCGACCTGCGCGCCGGCGGCGCGAGAGGCGTCGAGGATCGAGGTGCCGATGGGGACGTCGACCTCGATTCCATCCGGCTCGAATCTGACCTTGGGCATGAAGGGGACCTCTAGCGATGTGAGTGACCGGCGTGGCCGGCGCGTTCCAGGCGGCTGGCGAGATCGCCGGCCGCGTCCGATTTTTCGACCTCTGCCTCGACGGCGCCGACGGTGCGGCCGCGCAGACCCTGTTCCAGGGCGCGGTTCATGCGGCGCGCGGCGAAGTCCTTCGACGCGGCGTCCAGGTCCTCCACGGCGCGGCGGATGGCGGCGTGATCCGTGCCGGCCTTCGCCGCCGCCAGGACCCGCACCGCCGCGTCGATGCGGCTGCGGTCGTCCTCGGTCAGCAGGTCGGGGCTGGCCTCCATGGCGGTCTGCGCGGCCTGCAGGATGCGCTCGGCCTCCACGCGCTGCTCAGCCAGCTGGCGCGTCTGCACGTCGTCCTCCGCGTGCGCGAACGAGTCGAGCAGCATGCGCTCGACCTCGTCGTCGGTCAGGCCGTACGTCGGCTTCACGCTGACCGACGACTCGATGCCGGTCGTCTCCTCGCGCGCCGACACGCGCAGGATCCCGTCGGCGTCGACCAGGAACGTCACCTCCAGGCGCGCCATGCCGGCCGGCATGGGCGGCACGCCGGCCAGCTTGAAGCGGGCCAGCGACCGGCAGTCGTCGACCAGCTCGCGCTCGCCCTGCACCACGTGCAGGTCGAACCCGGTCTGGTTGTCGGCGTACGTCGTGAACGTCTGCTGCGCGCCGCACGGGATGGTCGAGTTACGGTGGATCAGCCGCTCGACCACGCCGCCCATCATCTCCAGGCCCAGCGACAGCGGCACCACGTCCAGCAACACCACGTCGCCGTGACCGGTGCCGCCGGTCAGCACGTCGGCTTGCACCGCCGCGCCCAGCGCCACCACCTGATCGGGATCGATGTCGGACAGCGGCTCCCGGCCGAACTGCTCGTGCACGAACTGGCGCACCAGCGGCATGCGCGTGGCGCCACCCACCAGGATCACGCCGTCCAGTTGCGCGGCGGTCAGGTCGGCGTCGCGTAGCGCCCGGCGCACGGGGCCCGTGCAGCGCGCCAGCACCGGCCGCACCAGCGCCTCCATCGCCGTGCGCGACAGCGACACGGTCGTCTCCTTGCCGTCGCGGCCCGCCAGCGTGATCGACGTGACCGCGTTCTCGGTCAGCGCCTCCTTCGCGGCGCGCGCGGCGTCCAGCACCCGGCGCGCCAGCACGCCGTCGCCCCCGGCGTCCTCGGGCAGACCCAGCTCCTTCAAGAAATGTCCGGCGATGGCGCGATCGAAGTCGTCGCCGCCCAGCGCCGAGTCGCCGCCGGTGGCCTTCACCTCGAACACGCCGTTCTCCAGCGCGAGGATCGAGATGTCGAAGGTGCCGCCGCCCAGGTCGAACACCGCGAAAAGACCCTGTGCATCTTTGCCCTGCGCGGCCTTGTCCAGGCCGTAGGCCAGCGCCGCCGCGGTGGGCTCGTTCAGCAGGCGCAGCACCTCGAGGCCGGCGATGCGGCCGGCGTCGCGCGTGGCCTGGCGCTGCCCGTCGTCGAAGTAGGCCGGCACGGTGATGACGGCGCCGAACAGCGGCTCGCCCAGCTGCGCCTCGGCGCGCTCCTTCAGCGCGCGCAGGATCTCCGCCGACACCTCGACGGGCGTGACGGCGCGACCGCCCGCCACCTGGAAGCGGACCACCGGATCGGCGGCCGCGGCCGGCGCGAACCGGTACGGCGTCAGCTTGCGCTGCGCCTCGGCGTCCGAGGGACCGCGTCCCACGAACCGCTTCGCCGACGCGATGGTGTCCTGCGGGAATCGCTGCGCCAGCTGGTCGCGCGCGGCCTTGCCCACGACGGTCGAGCCGTCCGCCGCGTAGTGAACCACCGACGGGACGATCGCCTCGCCCTCGTCGTCGACCAGCGCCACGGGCTTGCCGTCCTTCACCGACGCCACCAGCGAGTTGGTGGTGCCCAGGTCGATGCCGATGGCGCGGGTCATCCCGGGCGGGCAGGGCGCCTTCACGCGCGTCTCGCCGGGCTCGGAGATCTGGAACAAAGCTTCAGGCACGGGCGGATCCTTTCGAGGCAGCTGCGGAGTCGTCGTCTTCCCGGCTGGCGGCGGCGGCTTCGTGCGCGGCGTCGTTCTTCGCCTCCTGCGCCTCGTCGTGCAGCGCGACCTCGTCCAGGAAGCGACGCCAGTACCGGATGCCGATCAGCGCGTGGGCGACCGGCTCCAGCGCCCTGGCGCGATCTTCCGCCGTCTCGGCGGCCGCGAACCCGGACGCCACGCTGGCCATGCCCTCGTCGGCGCGCTGGCGCACGTCACCGGCCAGCTTCTGCACGCGCGCGTCGTCGCCCTCGGCGCGGGCCTCGGCCAGCTCCTCGCGCAGCTCCAGCACCTCGCCCAGCAGCGCGGGAGGGACAGGCAGGCGCTCGCGGGCGCCGCCGGCCCCGGGGCGCGACGCGCCCGACTCGGCGCCCACCTGCCAGCCGTCGAGCGACAGCAGGTACTCGGCGCGGCGCACGGGATCCTTCAGCGTCTTCCAGGCCTCGTTCAGCTGCACCGTTCGCTGCATCGAGAACTTGCGGGCGCGCGGGTCGGCGGTGGCGAAGCGGTCGGGATGCACCTCGCGCGACAGCGCGCGGAAGCGCCCCTCGGCCGCCTTGGCGTCGAGGTCGAAGCGACGCGGCAGCCCCAGGACGTGAAAGTGATCGGCACCCAGCTCGGGCGGCTGCAGCGCGCCGCAGGAGCCGCACTTCTCGCCGCTGCCAGCGGGGCGCTGACAGGACCAACAGGTCACGCGTGCCTCCTCGCGCCCTAGAAGCTGACGCTCTCGCCGCAGCCGCAGGTGCTCTTCACCTTCGGATTGACGAACTTGAAGCCGCGGGCCATCAGCGAGCTGGAGTATTCGAGCGTCGAACCGTCGAGGTACACGAAGCTCTTGGGGTCGATGAAGACGCGGACGTTGCCGCCCTGGCCGTCGTCGAAGGACAGGACCTTGTCCTCGGGGCGCGGCTCGCTGTCGGACCACTCGAACAGGTACGAGAAGCCGGTGCAGCCGCCGCCGCGGATGCCCACGCGCAGCCCCTTCGGCTTCGTGGCGCGGGCGCTCGAGGCCTTCTTGATCTCGTTGACGGCGCGCTCGGAGACTTCCACGGCCATGGCGACTAGGTCCTCGCTGCGCCTTCGGCCTTGCCGGACGGCTCGACCTTGGCGGACTTCTCGCGCTTCGCCTTGTAGTCGGCGATGGCAGCCTTGATGGCGTCCTCGGCCAGCACCGAGCAGTGGATCTTCACCGGCGGCAGGCTCAGCTCCTCGACGATCTGCGTGTTCTTGATGGCCATGGCCTGATCGACCGTCATGCCCTTCACCCACTCGGTGGCCAGCGACGACGAGGCGATGGCCGAGCCGCAGCCGAACGTCTTGAACTTGGCGTCCTCGATGACGCCGGCGTCGTTGATCTTCAGCTGCAGCTTCATCACGTCGCCGCACGCCGGCGCGCCCACCAGGCCCGTGCCCACGCTGGGATCGTTCTTGTCGAAAGAGCCCACGTTGCGCGGGTTCTCGTAGTGCTCCAGGACTTTCTCGGTGTATGCCATCTGAGTTTTCCTCGGTTTTCTTCGCGACGACGATCCCTAATGCGCCGCCCAGGCGATGCTCTTCAGATCGATTCCTTCTTTGACCATCTCGTAAAGGGGCGACATCTCGCGCAGCTTGTCGACCTTGCGGGTCACCAGGTCGATCACGTAGTCGACCTCCTCGTCGGTGTTGAAGCGGCCGATGCCGAAGCGGATGGACGTGTGCGCCATCTCCTCCTCGACACCCAGCGCCCGCAGCACGTACGAGGGCTCCAGCGACGCCGACGTGCAGGCCGACCCGGAGGACACGGCCACGTCCTTCAGCGCCATCAGCATCGCCTCGCCCTCGACGTAGGCGAAGCTGATGTTCAGGTTGCCGGGCAGCCGGTGCTCCATCGACCCGTTCACGAACGTGTCGCTGATGCGCGACTGGATGCCCTTTCGCAGCCGCTCGCGCATCGCCAGGATGCGCGCCGACTCGGCCGGCATCTCCGCCAGCGCCAGCTCGGCCGCCTTGCCGAAGCCGACGATGCCCGGCACGTTCAGGGTGCCCGAGCGCATGCCGCGCTCGTGGCCGCCGCCGTCGATCATGGCCGTCAGCCGCACGCGGGGCTTCCGCCGCACGTAGAGGGCGCCCACGCCCTTCGGCCCGTACATCTTGTGCGCCGTCAGCGACACCAGATCGGCCTTCGCCTTCTCGACGTCGAAGGGGATCTTGCCGGTGCCCTGGACGGCGTCGATGTGGAACAGCGCGCCCTTCTCCTTGACGACGGCGCCGATCTCCTCGACCGGGTTGACGGTGCCGATCTCGTTGTTGGCCAGCATGATCGACACCAGGATGGTCTTGTCGGTCATGGCGGCCCGCACCGACTCCGCCGTCACCAGGCCGTCCGTGCCCACGGGCAGGTACGTCACCTCGAAGCCCTCGCGCTCCAGGCGCTTGCAGCTGTCCAGCACCGCCTTGTGCTCGATGGCCGACGTGATGATGTGGCGCCCGCGGTCCTTGTAGAACTCGGCGGCGCCCTTGATGGCCAGGTTGTCGGACTCGGTGGCGCCCGACGTCCAGACGATCTCGCGGCCGCTGGCGCCGATCAGCGCGCCCACCTGCTCGCGGGCGGCGTCGACGACCTTCTCGGCGTTCCAGCCGTAGCTGTGCGACCGGCTGGCGGCGTTGCCGTAGACCTCGGTGAAGTACGGCAGCATCGCCTCGACCACGCGCGGGTCGACGCGCGTGGTGGCGTGGTTGTCCATGTAGATGGGAAGCTTGATGGCCATGTGTTCGTCTCTCAGGATTTCGAAATGCCGTCGACCAGCAGCGGCGCCTGGCCACCGTGGCCATTGATGTCGCAGGTGCCGCACTCGCTCTGGCCGTGGTCGGGCCCGCAGGAACGGCAGCTGTCCATGTAATTCAGGGTTTCCTGTAAATCCGTCACCAGCTGGGTCAGCCGGCCGATGGTGTCGTGGGTCTCGCGCAGCTTGTCCGAGAAGATCTCGCGCAGGCGGGACATCGCCTTGGGCGCCGTCTCGCTCTGCTCCCAGTCACGCAAGAACGCCTTGATTTCGGTCAGGCTGAAGCCCAGGTCCTGCAGCTTCGAGATCCACTCGATGCGGGTGGCGGCGCGGGCGTGGTACAGGCGGAAGCCGCCCTTCGAGCGGACCGCCGGCGCCAGCAGACCCAGCTCCTCGTACAGATGGACCGCGCGCACCGTCTTGCCGGTGCGCTTGGCCAGCTCGCCCACCTTCAGGAGGGCCAGCTTGTCTGCCGAGATCGGTTGAGTCATCGCGACGGTCATCAATCAAACCCTTACGTATGGGTCAGGTTATGTGACTCGTCGCCGGGAATGTCAAGAGCGCGCTGGGGGTGCTGGTGGGTGCAGGTAGGGCGGGGGTTCCGCGGTCGTGACTGTACGCGGCGACAACTGGTATGCCGCACCACGCCTCGATTGACCACAGAGCCGGGCAGCCTCTACCCTTGAGGTTCTGCGGGCGCGATACCGCGTCCGAAAATTCACTGACTTTGAGGAGGTCGACATGAGGTTGGGCACTTGGATCGGGATCGGACTGTTCGCGATGGCGGGCGTCGGGTGTGGTGGCGGCGGCAGCAAGCCGGCCAGCTACGCGGACATCTCGGCGAGCTTCGCGCATCCCACGGGAACGCTGGCGGCCACGAACGCCGACGCCGTCGCGAAGGCGTACCAGACGTCGCTGACGGCGGGCACGGGCCCGGTGGGCGGCCGCCGCCTGGACCAGAAGACCAGCGCCCAGTCGGTCGTGGAAGCGTGCCCTTCGGGCGGCAACATCTCGGTCAACGTCGCCTCGGCGACGGCATCCGCCGTGTCGGAGAGCTGGACGTACAACAACTGCTGCGAGACCGCGGACTGCTGCCTGAACGGCGGCGGCAACATCTACTACGCGGCCGCCGGGACCGCCGCGGGTTCGTTCTGTGAGAGCTTCCAGATCACGGGCACCTGCTCCGCGCAGCCCGTGACCGAGAACTACTCGATCTGCGAGGACGGGACGACGGGAACGCTCAGCTATCTGGTCGAGGTGGGCGGCGACACGTTCGCCGTGTCGGGCAGCTACAGCGCCGGTAACGGCACGCTGACCATCACGGGCAAGAACGGCACCTTCACCTGTACGTACACGAACGATACGGGTTCGTGCACCGGCACCACCGGCACGTTCACGTTCTGATCGCCGGTTGATCGTCCCAGCCCCCGGCCGCGCGCATGTCCACTGGCACCTGCGTCGCGGCCGTCGTGGGGGCTTTGCTATTTCTAGCACCCGCGTTCGGGGGGGCGGAGGCGGCAGAGCTTCGCGAGCGGCGCGCCTTCGAGCACGGCGTGCCGGCCAGCGCGGCGCCCCGCGCGCTGACCGCGGCGCCCCCGGCCGGCGCCGTGACGGCCGCGATCGGGGCGACGAACTTTGTATTCGTGCCCGACGCCGACGCCCTGGCGAACCAGGTCTGCGCGCCGGGCCTCGACGGCGCCGGACAGCTCGCCGCCACGCTATCGACGCTGCTGACCGGCCTGAGCCTCGATCCCCGGCTGGTCGTGGTGCTGGCGACCCAGCCGCTGGTCTGCGGTGACATCTTCTACCGGCCGCTCGCCAACGACGTCCGGGGCATCGGGTATCAGCACCAGCC
>Ga0105240_10004525_pt1 | contig 21129 bp, 11 predicted proteins | sample KBSC54metaG_FD_80426 | JGI IMG/M metagenome (GOLD analysis project Ga0105240, IMG submission 80426) | Corn rhizosphere microbial communities from Kellogg Biological Station, Michigan, USA - KBS C5-4 metaG | ecosystem: Host-associated > Plants > Roots > Rhizosphere > Soil | place: Michigan, USA... | reverse complement strand
TCTGCCAGTCGCCCCGCACCCAGCGATGCCGTCGTCTCGCGTGCGCGAGCACGCTCGACGGGTAATCGTCGACCACCTCGACATCGGTGACGAGCGCTGTCCGCGCGTACAAACCCTCGAAGAGATCGTGCGAGAGCATCGCGTTCTCCGGCACGCGCCCATCGAGTGCGGCGGCGAACGCGTCGACGTCGTACAGCCCTTTCCCGGTGAAGATGCCCTCGTCGAACAGATCCTGATACGCGTCCGACACAGCGGTGGTGTACGGATCGACACCCGTGTGGCCGGCGTACGTTCTGGCGAACAGCGACCCCGCGGCGCTGGCCATCGTGATGCTGACGCGCGGCTGCAGGATGCCGTAGCCCTCAGTAACGCGCCCGGCGCCCCGATCGAACCGGGGCCGATTCAAGGGATGCGCGATGATGCCGACGAGCGCCTTGGCTGCGTCCCGCGGCAGGCGCGTGTCGGTGTCGAGGGTGATGCAGTAGCGGACGGACGGGAGAACGTGCAGCGCGCCGACCTGCTCGGTGAAGCTGGTGTCGGTGGCGCCTCGCAGCAGCCGGTTGAATTCCTCGATCTTGCCGCGCTTCCGCTCCCACCCGATCCATGAGTGCTCCCGCGCGTTCCAGCGCCGCTCCCGATGGAACAGGAAGAATCGGTCCTCGTGCTCGGCGCCGAACCGCCGGTTCAGCGCCTCGATTCCCGCCCGTGCCGCGGCGACGAGCGGCGCATCGTTCGGCAGGGTACGCGCGTCGGCGTCGGCGAAGTCGCTGAGGATCGCAAAATGAAGGTGCGGGTCGAGGTTGCCGAGCGCGAGCACTTCGACGTGCTCCAGCAGCGCGGTGACGGAGTCGGCGCTCGTCAGCATCGTCGGCACGACGACCATCGTTCGCGCGTCATCGGGAATGCGGTCCGAGAAATCGAGGCGCGGCAGCCGGCGCGGCGGGATCAGCCATGCGATGACGCGCTGAACGATCGCAATCGCGATGTCGGCCGCAGGTATGGCCAGGAGCATGAGCAATGCCGCGACGGCGGCGCGCGAACCGCCCGCGTGCCGCGCGTAATTGGCGCAGAGGGTCAGCAGCAGCGTCGTCGCGGCCGCGATGGGCCCCAGGTACACGGCGGTCGCGTGGGCGAACAGGAATCGCCGCGTGCGGGCGGCCAGTTGCGGCCGATAGGCGACATCGATCTCCAGATCGCGCCGCCCTCCATCGATGAGGTGATAGCCGACATGGGCGGCTCGATCCGCGGACGATCCGCGGACGACGGCCTGCCTCGCGCTTTCGACGGCTCTGAGCGCGACACGCACTTGCGCGTCGCCGCTCGGCGCCGCGAGCTCTTCGACGGCTTGGCGCTGCCGGTCGCGGCTGAGGAAATCCATGCGGCCGTACGCGCCCGCAGGATCACGCTGAAGCACCTGTTCGACGAGGCTCACCGATTCGAAGTACTGGCGCCAGTCGAGTGTCGAGCAGAAACGAAGGCTCCCGATCGCGTTTGCGACGGACACCTGGTCGGCCGCCTGCCGCTGATGCTCGCCGCGAATGGCCGCTTCCACGGTCGTCCCCTGCGACACGAGCCGGTCCTCGACCGCGGTGCGAATCGACGACAGCTGAACGCCGTACTCACGCACGCGATGGAGGAGCTGCACGACCGCGGTGATGCCGAGGCTCGCGGGCAAGGGCCGCCTCGTGTCGGCGCTCTGACGTTCCGCCTGATCGACGTACGCATCGGCCGCCCGGCGCGCGCGGCGCGACGCCATCGTGTCGGCGGCCAGGCGCCTCAAGTTCTCGATCAATGCGAGTTTCAGCATGCTGGGCCACGCCCACAGCTCGCCGATCGTGAGCGGCGCTACGCGCTGATAGCTGTTGATGAAGAGCGCCAGCTGCTGGCGATCGAGGCGGCTGTCGCTGTGCCGCACCAGCTCCACGGCCATCGCGTAGATTCGCGTGTCGCCTGCGTGCTCGCGCGACGCAAGTGCGGGGAGCTGTCGGTAATAGCGAGCGGGCAGATGCTGGCGAATGTCGCGGATCTCGTTGGACACCAGGTGGAAATTGTCCAATAGCCATTCGGCGGCGGCAGTCACGAATACGCCCGCGCGGACGTCCTCCGATAGCGTTCGATACGCCTCGTGCAGGACGCGGGCGTTCGCGTCGAATCTCGGGAAGATGTCGCGGGCACGCTGCCGCGCGCTCGGATCGATCGTCATGCTCGCGGCGAGGGCGAGCGCACGCTCTTCGAGGCGTTCGATGCTCAGCAGCTCGTCGCGAAACGGCTTTTCCGGCGGAGCTGCAGTTCGCGCGAATCGGCGGAGAACGCCGGTCACCGCGCCAACAGCAGACAGGCAGGTACCGGAGCGCTGGCGATCGACGCGTTCTGTGACACAAGCCCTCCGAAGGTGTGGCTTTGGTGAGGGCTGAAGGTCTTGGGTGGACCGCAGGGCTCAGGAAAGCAGACTCGTTGAGTATACCGTGCGACGAGGCTCCCCCTCAGCCCATGTGCAATTGAGGACAGCGTGTCGCCCATGATCCGGCGCATGCTCACGGTATGACCAAGAATGTTCTGCGTACGCAGCTGGCGGGTATCTGGTGTATGTCGATGACGACTGGCGCAGTCGCGATCGCGCTGTCCGTGCTCGTCGCGACGACGCCCGCATATGCGCAGAGCCGATCGGGATATCGCGACTATCAACTCGGGGCCGACCTCGCATCGACGTCTGCGCTCGCCGGTGTGGCGGTGTCCGAAGCGACCACGATTCACTCGCGCCCAGCGGTCATCCAGGATCTGCGCTGGCAGCGGCCGTTCTCGAACAAAGACGATGCCGTCCAGCAGATTGTCTTCAGCTTCTACAACGATCAGCTGTCCAGGATCGTCGTCGACTACGACCACGATCGAACCGCCGGCATGACCGACGCCGATCTCATCGAAGCGCTGTCTGCGCCGTACGGTGCGCCGGTGAAATCCACGGTGAAGAGCCGCCCGCCGACCGCGTCGCAGGTCGAACAGGAATCGGGGACGGCACTGGCTCGCTGGGGAGATCCCGAGTTCTCGGTCGTGCTCTACCGATCGTCAGCCTACGGCTCGGGATTTCGAATCATCGTGACCTCTACGCGCCTCGAAGCGCTCGCCCGAACGGCGATTGCCAAAGCGGGCCAGCTCGACGAGCGGGAGGCGCCGCGCCGCGAGATCGAACGGCAGAAGAAGGATGCCGATGATGTGCGTGCGGCACAGGCGAAGGCGCGGATCGCGAACAAGGCCGCCTTCCGCCCGTAACGCGGCGACCGCCGGAAGAGTGCCCTTTCTCTATTCGTGGCGGAGCGCGACGATTGGATCGACCCGCATCGCTCGCCGCGCGGGGACCAGACAGCCGAGCGTCGCGGCTGCGATCAATGTGGCGGCCGCAACGATCAGCGTCACCGGGTCCGATGGCGAGACGTGGACCAGCGTCGAGATCAGCACACGGTTGACCGCGAGCGCTGCGAAGAGTCCGATCGTCACGCCGATGCCGAGCGGCAGCATGCCCCTCGAGAGGACGAGCGCCAGGATATCGCGGCGCGTCGCGCCGATCGCGATCCTGATCCCGATTTCCTGCGCGCGTTCGCTCACTGAATGCGCGACGACCGCGTAGACGCCGAGCGACGCAAGGAGAAGCCCGATCGCCGCGAAGAACAGGAACAGCGCGGCATCGCTGCCGATCCGCCAGTAGTTGCCCATGCCGGCGAGGCGCTCGTCGAGCGTGAATGGGCCGAGCCAGATCGGCAGCGTGGAATCGAGCGTCTGAATCTCGCGACGGAACGTGTTGGCGAGATTGCCGGGCGCACCGTGGGCGCGCACGAGCACCCACATCGCGTCGGCCGGATGCTGCCGGTACGGCACGTAAATGACCGGATCGACGTCCTGCCGATTCGCGTCGTTCTGCACGATGTTCGACACCACGCCGACCACGGTGAGCCACGCGCTCGGCGTTTTCCCATTGAACAGCCGCAGCCGCTTGCCGAGCGGATCTTGCCCGGGCCAATACGCGCTCGCGAACCGCCGATTCACAATCGATGCGGGCGCGGCGGCAGCGCCATCGTGCTCGTCGAAGTCGCGTCCGCCTACGACCGCCGCTCCCAACGTGTCGAAGTAGCGCGGCCCAACGGTCAGCATCGAGAGCGCCGGCCGCCGTTGCTCGTCGAGCGGCGCGGCGCCGTCGAGCTCGAACGGCACCCGCTTGGATCCGCCGGCGGGCAGCGCGCTCGCGATTGCGACCGCCTCCACACCGGGGAGCGCCTGCAGCCGTTGGTCGAGCTGATCGAAGAACGACACTTGCGCGTCCGCCCGCGGATACCTCGCCTCGGGCAGATTCAACAGCATCGTCGACACACGCGATGTTTTCACGCCGAGATCGACCCTTGAAATATTGACGAAGCTTCGAATCATCAGCCCGGCGCCCGCGAGCAGCACGAGCGCCAGCGCTGTTTCCGCGATCACGAGGAGCGCGGAGAGACGTGTGCCCTGCTTGCCGCGGCCGGCGCCGCGCCCGCCATTCTGGAGCGCCGCGTTGACGTCGATCTTCAGCAGTCTCATTGCCGGGACGACGCCGAACGACAACCCGGTGCCGATCGAAATCACCACGAGATACGCGAACACGCGGCCGTCCATCGTGTAGTCCAGCAGATGGTCGGACCACGACAGCGTTGGCGGATTCGCCGCGAGGTCGTACGCGCGTACGCCCCATTTCGCGATCCACCATCCGGCGATGCCGCCCATCGACGAGAGCATGACGCTCTCGACGAGCAGCTGCCGGATGATGCGCCAGCGCCCGGCGCCGAGCGCGATGCGGACCGACATCTCGCGCGCCCTGCCAATCGCGCGAGCCAACAGCAGATTGGCGAGGTTGGCGCACGCGATCAGCAGCACGAAACCGACCGCGGCCCACATCGATCCATAGATGGCCGCCGCGTTGCGGCCGACGAAGAACTCGGCGAACGTGAGCGGCTGGGGCACCCATCCCTCGTTGGTTCGTGGATAGGCGCTCGCGAGCCGTTGTCCGATCATCGCCAGTTCGGCTCGCGCGCTTTCGAACGTGACGCCGTCGCGCATTCTGCCGAAGGCGAACCAGAGCTGGCGGGCTTCGCGCTTCCGGGCATCCGGCGTCCGCACGAGCGGCAGCCAGACGTCCTGATTCTGCGGAAACGAAAAAGCCTGCGGCATCACGCCGATGATCGTCGTGGGCGTGCCGTTGATCCGCAGCGTCCGTCCGATTGTCGCGGGGTCTCTTCCGTAGCGCCGTTCCCAGAACCTGTCGCTGAGAATCGCGACGTGAGCGGCGCCGGGCGCTTCATCTGCGGAAGTGAAATCGCGCCCGACGAGCGGCGCCTCGCCGAGCAGCGCGAAGGCATTCGCGGTGATCTCGGTCGCGTCGTAGTGCTCGGGCGCGGCGCCGGCGTCGCTGACGACGATCTGCAGATCGGCGACTGCGCCGAGACCCTCGAAGGAGCGCGCCTCGGCGCGCCAGTCCAGAAAGTCGGGGTACGACACACAACAGCCGCGCCCGTGGTTCTGTGTGCCGATATAGAGGATCCGATCGTTTCGGTCCACCGATCGATAGCCTTTGAACAGCGCGGCGTTCGTCACGGTGAACACGGCGGCGTTCACGCCGATGCCGACCGCCAGCGTCGTCACGGCAATCGCCGTGAACGCCGGCGATCGGCGCATGCCTCGCACTGCGAAGCGGATGTCCTGGGCCAGCGAATCGAGCCGTCCGAAACTGCCCATCGCGGGCTGTCTCAGTGCACGTCCACCGTGATTGGCGCCGATGCGATGCCGTTTGTGACGACCACGAGATCGGCGAGCCCGGTCTCGGCGCCAATCGGCACGTCGTACTGCGTCGAGGCAATGCCGGCAAAGGCGACGGCCATCGTGCTGTGGTCGTGCGTGCGCGCGTAGAACACATGGCCGCTCGCGCGGTTCGTGATGCGGACCAGCGGATAGTTCGTAGCCGCCTGCGCATCGTCGCCGTACGCGGCGCCTTGAGAGAGCCCGTTGAGGTTGCGCCCGGACAAGCGATACGTCCTGCCGCGAGTGATGTCGGTCACCGCGGCCGCGCCGACGATCTGCGGAGCCCACGCTGGATTGGGAGCGCCGGCTGACGAGTAGACGAACGCGTTGCCACTGAGGTCGGTCCAGAGGATCTCGCCGGTCGGGAGGACCAGCATGTTGCCGAGGAACGAGGCTTCGCCTTTCGCGGGCGCAGGGGCGGGAACCGGGTTCAGCGTGGCACCGTTCCACTCGAAGAACTGGCTGCCCTTTTTGAAGATGCCGGGGCTCGTCTGCACGAGCACGTTGCCGTTGGGCAGCAGCGAGGCCGGACCGTCGGCCACGTCGAGGCCGCCGGGAAAATCGGGCCCGGGCGTCCAGGTGCCGGCGCCCGTGTCGTAGATCGATGTGTGACCGGAGCCGTGCGGCCCGCCATTCGCGCCGGTCGCGAACACGGTCCCGTCCGGTCGCAGCACCGCGGGGCCAAGCTCGTACGACGCGCGGTTCGCGTCGGGGTACGAGTCCCACAGCTGAACGCCTGTGCTGCCGGCGCTGCTCCACGTTCCGCTAGCCGGATCATAGAGCTCGGAATTTGTCCCGTTCGCATCGTACGAGAACACGTAGGCGTCGACCGTCAGGACATGACCGTCGGGAAGCAGCGTCCATCCCTCTTCGTCGTTGACCGTTGCCTTGCCGGCGCCGGTCGGCGTCCAGGTCAGTTTCTTCGGGTTGAAGAGCGCGGTCTCGGTCGTGCAGCAATTGGCCAGCATGAACGTGCCGTTCGCAAGCACGATCCCCTGCGCGTCGCCGATGCTGCTCCAGCCGGCGGGTGGTTTGACCGCCGTCCATTTGTCCGCGACCGGATCATAGATGGCCCCGAGATTGGTCCAGACCGCGTTGCAGAAGTTGTACTCGCCTCCTTCGACGATCACGCGACCATCCGGGAGCACCGCGGAGCTGAAATAGAGCGGACCGTACCCATCTGGCAGCGGTGCAATGCGGCTCCAGGTGCCGTTGACGTAGCTGCCGCGGTTGTCCGGCGTGAGCCGCCACCAATCGACGGCGCAGGCGTTGTGTGCGATGACGGTGCCGTTGGTGAGCAGGAGGGGATTACTGGCTGCGAACGGGGGCTGGTTGACCAGCGGCGTCCATGTTTGCGCGCCGGCCGACCACGTAGTGAACAGAAACGCCGCACAACAGAGTCCGATCGTCCGCGCAATTTTCATCTTCGTCCTCCAGGCCGCGCGCTCCCCGCGCGGGTTGCGCATCGTAACCTGAAAGACGGCGAATCAGCGCGTCTCAGGCGAGGTCGATATCCACGCCCATATCTCGCCTTTTCCGTCGCAGCGAATCAGCAGACGCGGACCCCGCTCGCCGCCCGGCGGATCGAACTCGAAGACGACCGTTTCGCCGTCGGCGCGGATCTTCGGGAGCCGGCCAGGGTGCGCATCGATTTCTCTTCGTCGAGCCATATTGTCCAGATCTCTCAGCAAAGAGTCGGCCAGAACGGAGTGTCCACGCCGGCGGACGCGAGTGACGCCTGCGGCGACGCCGACGCCAAGAACGACGAAGGAATTTGCTACCGTGTGTGGCACTTCCATTGCTCACTCTGCGGCAACGGTTCAAGAGGTTGACGCTTTTTCGGATTCGGATCGGTGCCGCCCTGTCGGCGCTCTGCCAGGCGTTCGACGTCACGGGCCACCGGTCCGGTTTCGGTCGGCATCAAGGCCCGGCCGACCCTCGGCGAGTGTTAATCGACGACGTGCCGAGAACGACGGATGCGCCTAATCGGCGCGAGGATGTTCGCACGGCAGCGTGACGAAGAACGCGGTGCCTTCGCCGACCGTCGACTCGCACCGGATCGATCCGCCCAGACCGCGCACGCACTCCGCCGCGATCGCCAGCCCGAGGCCGCTGCCCGTGACGCCGTGCTGCGCGTCGAGATGCGGGTGCGCTCGAAAGAAGCGCTGGAAGATCGAGTCCTGAACCGATTCCGGAATACCGATGCCGTTGTCGCGGACGCAAAGGACGCACCCGGCATCCGCGGCGGTGCCGCCGGCGCTGATCTCCACGAACCGCTGCGGCTTGGCCGGATCGCTGTATTTCATCGCGTTCGAGACCAGGTTCACCAGCACCAGCTCGAGCCGCGCCGGATCCACGCGGACGGTGGGCAGGTTCTCGCCCACGCGGACCTGCACGTGGTGCGCAGCGGCGCTTTCGGCCAGCTGGCGCACCACTTCGGTAATCAGGGTTTCGAGATCCACTTCCTGCGTGTTCGGCGCGTCGACATCGTCGCCGAGCCTCGCGAGCCGCTGAAGGTGATCGATGAGGCGCGACAAGTGCTCGGCGTTTGCGCGAATCGTTTCCGCGACCTTCGCGTGGCGCGCGGGGTCGGCGCGTACGTGGTCGTTCGCAATCGCGGCGGCCGCGAACAGCACCGTGCCGATCGGGTTTCTGAGCTCGTGGCTCGCCATCTGATTGAACGTGCGGATCCGTTCGTTCCGCTCCTCGATGGTCGTCGTGTATTCGCCGACGAAGGTGTCGACCGTCGTGCGCATCAGAATGCGGACGGCGCGCGTGAGACGCCGCACGACCACGAGGCATTCCGCTGGCAGCGGCTGTAGGCCCAGCGTTTCCGTTTCGTCTGCGACGAACGCCTCGAGCAGATCGCCGAGCACCTCGTATTCGCGCAGCAGCTGATGCACGGTGGCTTTCTGCTGATGCCGCAGCAGGCCGAGCTCGCGCGCCTTGTCGATCACGGCCGTATTGGCCGCGATCTCCTCTTCTTCTGGCGCACGGACGTACGAGGCAATCTCCGCAATCAGCGTCGGGATGTGATCGAGCAGCTGCTGGGACGGGAAGATCTCGTTCGCATCGGTCGTGAGGAGCTCGTGCAGCTGTGCGAGCCAGCGGCTCGAGAGCTCGACGCGCTCGGCCATGATCCTCTGCGCGATGATCGCCGCATAGCTGTCGACGCTTGTCAGGGTCATAGGGAAACCATGGTTCGGCGGCAGGTCAACTCTGGACCTGCCGCGGTTGATGCCGCTCCGCCCATTTACTCGAAGCCGTTCCCGCCAGCAGCTGATCGAGCCGTTCCGGATCCGGCGGTTTCGTGAGGTGCTCGTCAAATCCCGCGTCGAGCGCCGCCTGGATGTCGGAGTCCTGGCCGTAGCCGCTCAGCGCGACCAGCCGCGTCTTGGCCTGCGCCGCGCCCTGCCGAACGCGCCGCGCCACCTCGAAGCCGCTCATTACGGGGAGGCCGAGGTCGACCAGCGCGAGATCCGGACGGACGCGCTCGATGAGCGCCGTGCCCTCCACGCCGTTCTCGGCCGCGAACACCTCGACGCCGTGGCTTTCGAGCAGCAGCTGCATCATGCGGCGCGCGTCGGCCTGGTCCTCGACGAGCACCACCGTTTTCACCGCGCCGCGCTCGGCCGGATTGGCCGCCGCCTCGCAGGCGGCGACCGTCGGCGCGAGCGGCAGCCACACCGTGAACTGACTGCCGCGCCCGCGGCCCTCGCTCTGCGCTTCGACGCGGCCGTCGTGGAGCTCGACGAGCGAGCGGAGCAGCGTGAGGCCGATCCCCAGGCCGCCTTCCGAGCGCGCCAGCGACTGATCGCCCTGTACGAAGAGGTCGAAGATCCGCGGCAGCACGTCGGGTTCGATGCCGTGCCCGTTGTCTTTCACGCGGATCACGGCATGGCCATCCTCGCGCTTCACCTGCAAATGGATGTGCGCGCCCCGGGGTGAGTACTTCGAGGCGTTGCTCAACAGGTTGGCCTGGATCTGCTGGAGCCGCGTCGGATCGCCGAGCACCTCGACCGGCTCGTCGCAGATGTCGAGGGTCAAATGAGAGTCTCGTTCCGACATGAATGGACCGAGCGCCTCGATCGCCGAGTGCGTCGTCTCCCTCAGGTCGAACCGTTCCGTGCGCAGCACGATTCTCCCGCGCGTGATCCGCGCGACGTCGAGCAGATCGTCGAGGAGCCGCGCCATGTGCTTGGCCTGGCGTTCGACGACCAGGGCCGCTTCGAGGCGGACGTTGTCCTCGACCGTTGCGCCATCGAGGAACCTCGTCGCGCTCAGGATCGCCGCAAGCGGATTCCGCAGCTCGTGCGAGAGCATCGCGAGGAACTGCTCGCGCCGTTTGACGCCTTCCTGAAGCTCCGCTTCGGCCTGCCGCCGCTCCGTGATGTCGAGGAACGTGACGACGGCGCCGATGACTTCGCCGTGGCGAAACACCGGATGGCTCCAGTACTCGGCTGGGAAACAGGTTCCGTCCGCGCGCCACAACACCTCGTTGTCGACGTGCGCTTCCTCGCGGTGCCGCATCGCCTCGTAAATGCGCGATTGTTCCACGGGATACGGCGTGCCGTCCTGGCGCGTATGGTGAATGAGCGGGTGCATCTGCTTGCCGATGAGCGCCGCGGGGGAGCTGTATCCGAGCAGGCGCGCGCACGCCGGGTTGCAGAAGATGCAGACGCCGCTCAGATCGACGCCGTAGATCGCCTCGGCTGTCGAGTCGAGCAGCAGCCGGATATGCTCCTCGCGTTCGGCGACTTCCTGCCGTGCGCGTATCAGCTGTGAGATATCGCGCGAGATCGCCGAGACGCCGACGATCCTGTCCGACGCGTCTAGGATGGGAGAGAACTTGATAGAGACGTCGACCCGCTGCCCGTCCTTCCTGACCCGCGCGGTCTCCATGCGTTCGACCGGGCGCCCCTCGCGCACCTCCGCCAGAATCGGCTCGATTTCGTGCTTGCGATCGGGCGGCTGGAGGAAGCTGACATGCCGGCCGATCGCTTCTTCGGCCGAATAGCCGTAGAGCCGGCACGCGCCGTTGTTCCAGCTCGTCACGATGCCGTCGACGGTCTTTCCGATGATCGCATCGTCGGATGATTCGACGATCGCGGAGAGCTGGGCGAGCTTGGCGCGGACCTGCTCGAGCACGGAGATGTCGGTCAGCGTGAGCACGACGCCATCCGGCGGGTCCGGACGCCCGACGAGTGACCGCTGCGATTGCGACGCCTCCTTGCCTTCCTTCGTTCGCGCGCGGTACGGGAGGACGCGCAGGAAGTAGGAGCGCCCGCGGCTGTCCCTGGTCTGCGCTTCGATCGTGATGCCTTCGCGCAGCACGCGCTCGATATCGTCCATCAGCGTTTCGTGCGCCAGCGTGTGGGTGAACGCGCGGATCGGGCGCCCGACATCGTGCGGGATGACCTCGAAGATGTCGGCGATGCGCGGCGTGAACTTGCGGATGTGAAGGTCTCGATCGAGAAAGATCGTCGCGACGTCCGTGCCGTTCAACAGATGTTCGATGTCGTCGTTGAGCTCGAGCAGTTCGGCGTTCCGCTTTTGATATTCGGCGTTGACCGTGTACAGCTCCTCGTTGACCGAGTGCAGCTCTTCGTTCGTGCTCTGCAGCTCCTCGTTCGATGCGATGAGCTCCTCGTTCGTCGCCTGCAGCTCCTCGTTCGTCGTTTCGTGCTCTTCGATCGCCGCCTGCAGATTTTCTTTCGTGTAGGCGAGCTCGTCCTCGATCGCATGCATGTGATCGCGGCTGAAATGCGCGTCCGCGCTGATCCGCGCGATCGGGGCCGCGGTGTTCTCCCCGAACGCGCTCGCGTTCTCGGGGTGCTCATGAGCGACGAGCGATACGAGAACGTGGTCTTCGGCCCCGCCGCTTCCGCTTTGAATCGGCTCCGCGATGATGGTGTAGAGACTCGGCCGATCCGTGATCGCGACGCCTTCGTATCGCACGACTTCCTGTTCGCGACGAACCCGGTGCAAGGCGCCGGATACGACGGTCCGCAGGTCGTCGTCGAGCATCTCGAGCAGGTTCTGCGAGGGGCGCCGCGGCTTCACCCTGAGCAGCGATGCGACGCCGCCGAAGCTGTCGACCAGCTGCCCATCCTGGTCCACGAGAAAGCTGGGCGGCATGAAACGATCGAGCAGACGGTCGTACAGCCCGAGCAGAGACGAATGGACCGTGCTTCCGCGCGACGGCGCGGGGGCGGTGAGTCGCGCTGCAGCGGCGCGAGGCAGCGGCAGTTTGAGATCGCGCGGCAGCGCGATGTCGCGGCGCTTCCGGTAGATTTTCGCGTGCTCGTCGATGGTGTCGAACTCGTCGAGGAGGCCGCCGGGGCTCTCGCTGGAGCCGAGGAACATGTAGCCGCCCGGCTTGAGACAGAAATGAAACAGCGTGAGCACGGTCTTCTGGGCGTGCGGCTGAAAGTAGATCAGCAGGTTGCGGCACGTGATCAGATCGAGCTTCGTGAACGGCGCATCCCGGATGAGGTTGTGCGGCGCGAACACGATGCTTTCGCGCAGCTGCTGCGAGATCTGGTAGCCCTCGGGGCGGCGGGTGAAGAACCGTTCGAGCCGCTCGGCGTTGACTCCGGCGATCTGCGGCTCGGCATACAGCCCGGCGCTCGCGATCTCCAGCGAGGTTTTGTGGACGTCGGTCGCGAGGATCTTCACGTTGACGGCGCGCCGCCGGTTCGTCAGCTGCTCGTGGAGCAGAATCGCGATCGAATACGCTTCCTGTCCGGTTGCGCATCCCGGCACCCAGACGCGGATCGGCTCGTGCGGGTCGGTCCGCTCGATGATGTCGGGAATGATCCGCTGCTCGAGGATCTCGAACGCCTCGTCGTCGCGGAAAAAGCGGGTGACGCCGATGAGCAGGTCTTCGTAGAGCAGATTCAGCTCGCGAGGATCGCTGCGCAGCTGATCGACGTACATGTCGATATCGAGGGAGCGGTTCAACGCGAGCCGCCGCTCGATGCGCCGCGTGACGGTGCTCGCCTTGTAATGGGAGAAGTCGATCCCGTATTCGTCGCGGAGCAGCCGGAGAATCGCGTCGATGCCGCGATCCGTGAACGACGGTTCGCGGCCGTCGTGCGGCGGCAGCAGGGGCGGATGCGCGAGCGCCGCGATCGCATGCGCGATCTCCTCCGGCGGCAGCACCTGATCGACCGTCCCGGTGCGCATCGCGCTCAGCGGCATGCCGCTGAACTGCGCCGTGTCCGAGCTTTCGCAGAACACCACGCCGCCGGCCCGGCTGATCTCCGTGATGCCGCGCGATCCGTCGCTGCCGCTGCCAGACAGAATGACGCCGATGGCGCGGTCGCCGATGTCGTGGGCGAGCGATCGAAAGAACAGATCGATCGGCAGCGCGAGGCCGTGCCGCGGATCCTTGTCGTTCAGCAGCAGACGGCGCTGCCGGACGATCATTTCTTTCATCGGCGGCAGGAGATACACGCAGTTCGGTTCGAGCGGCATGTCGTGCTCGGCCAGGCGCACCGGCATGGACGTGCGCCGCGAGAGCAGCTCGTCCATCAGGCTCTTGAAGTCGGGCGAGAGATGCTGCAGAACGACGAACGCCATCCCCGTATCAGGGGGAACGTGTGAGAAGAATTTCTCGAGCGCTTCGAGTCCGCCCGCCGACGCGCCCACGCCCACGACGTGGAAGTCGCGCGTGGATTCGTCGGATGGAGATGTGAGAGACCCGCTGGTTTCGCCCTGCTCCGTCATCGCGCCGCTACCTCCGCCGCCGCTCGCCTGGCTCTACCGGAGCACAAACCGTTCCAGCACAACCAGAGACACCCTCTCTACTTGCGTCGCGACGCTCGGCTTGCGGGAGCGAGGATGTAGATGCTGTCAGCAGAACGGTTTGCGAATTTGGCGCGGAGCCCGCCCGTCACGGAGTGCGACGACCGCGGCCCTTTTCATCGAGCGCGATTTCTTTACGGTCGTGTTTCGTCGGGTTCCACGTCTCGTCCGCTTCGGACCCGCCCGCGGGGTTGGCGTTTTCGCCAACCTCGACATCTCCGGGCGAGCCGCCTTCGCTCCCGACCTCGTTCGTCACGTCGACGTGGTCGTCAACCTCGAGATTGTGTCGTTCGTCTTTTTGGTTCATCCCAACTTCTCGTAGTTATCCGGCGCGATCGCCTCGCAGATGTGCGAGCAACTGCCGCGCCGGGCACGCCGCCATCGCAGACGTGCCCTGTCTTCGGATGCGGTTTTCGCGCGGGCGCGCGCAGTTCTTCCGTACTCGTCAGTCTGGCCGAGAGCGAAGAAAAAGGCGATTTGTCCCGTGTCGCAGCAGTGTGCGGTTGGGCACGGTGTTCGCTACATCGAACACTGCGCGTTTCTTAGCGGCGCAAAGGAGCAATGGGTAATGGTTCGGATACGGGGAATGATTCTAGCGGTTGCGGCGGTAGCCGTGTGCTGCGCCACGGCGGTATATGCACAGCAGACAACAGGCGCCATCTCGGGTCGCATCGTCGATGCGCAAGGGTTGGCCGTTCCCGGCGTGACGGTGACGGCAACGGGACCACAGGGTACGAAGAGCACGGTCACGGATACTGACGGGCGGTTTAATTTTCCGGTCCTCACTCCCGGCGGCTACACCGTTCATGCCGAGCTTCAGGGTTTCAAGCCGATCGACCGTCCGGATCTGCAAGTACGGCTCGGCCAGACCGTCGAAGTGCCGATGACGATGCAGGTCAGCGGCGTGAGCGAAACGGTGCAGGTAACGGCGACGGCGCCGACGATCGATGAGACGAGCACGACGATTGGCGCGAATCTCGACAGCGCCACGCTGTCGCGTCTGCCGGTCGGACGACGATTCAGCGACACGCTCTACCTCGCGCCCGGCGTGAGCAGCAGCGGCAACGCGGGCGTCGCGAATCCATCGATCAGCGGCTCGAGCGGTCTCGAGAATCAGTACGTCGTCGACGGCGTCAACATCACCAATGGCGGCTACGGCGCACTGGGCTCGTATTCAATCGTGTTCGGCTCGCTCGGCAACGGCACGCCGTACGACTTCATGCAGGAAGTGCAGGTGAAGACCGGCGGCTACGAGGCGGAGTTCGGCGAAGCGACCGGCGGTGTCGTGCAGGTCGTGACCAAGAGCGGCACGAACAACTTCCGCGGCAGCGCGTTCGGCTACGCGCGACCGGGCCAGCTGGAGAACTCCTACAAGCAGGCGGAGAGCGTCGAGGGCACGGTCAACACGGTAGGGAGTCGACTGAACGACGCCGGCGTCACTTTCGGCGGACCCGTGCTTCGCGACCGGCTGTTCTTCTTCGGCGCCGTGGACCCGCAGTGGGAGCGCCGCACCTTCGTCGCGCCCCCAGGGTTTCCGCTTGCGAGCCAGGGTGATACCAACCGCGATCGCCGCGTGACCAACTACGCAGCGAAGGGCACGTGGCAGATCACATCGGGGCACCGGATCGACGCGTCGTTCTTCGGCGATCCGGCGACCGGTCTGATGGGCCCGCAGCGCACGAGCTCGCTCCTCGGCCAGACGACGTCGGCGTATAGCTCGCTCGACTACGGCGGCCACAACCAGACGGTCCGATACGACGGCGTGTTCGGCTCGCGCTTCCTCGTCGATGCGTCGATCGGCCGCGCGCTGAACAGCATCGTCGAGACGCCGTCGGTGAACTCGTGGCGCGTCTCCGACTTCACCGTGACGCCGACCGCGATCAGCGGCGGTCTCGGATTCTTCGAGCAAGGCAACCGGAGCAACAACTGGCAGTTCACGGCGCGCGCGACGAACATCTTCATGGGAACGGGGCAGCATCAGCTCCGCTACGGGATCGACTACGAGAAGCTGGATTATTCGCAGTTGAACAACTACACGGGCCCGACGTTCACGACGCCGACCGGTCAGCAGACGGCGACGGGCGCGACCATTTCGGTGCTGCCGGAACCCACGCTCGGAAAGATCTACCGCGTGACGCGCGCCAGCCTGACCTCCGCTCGGCCGACGACGCAGAACTACACGGCGTTCTTCGCCGAGGACACGTGGCAGATCGGCAACTCGCTGACGATCAAACCGGGCCTCCGCTACGAGCAGGAAGATCTGTCCGGCACGATCATTCAGGGCTTCAAGCTGAAGAACAACTGGGCGCCGCGGATTGGCGCGACGTGGGATCCCACAGGAACAGGTCGGGCGAAAGTATTCGCCAACTACGGCCGCTACTACGGACGCGTGCCGAACGACTTGGCGGCGCGCGCGTTGTCGTCCGACGCGTCGATCACGGCGGACTATTTCGACGCCAATCTCACCAAACCGATCCCGAATGGCACCGTCACGGTGAATCCGCTGACGGGCGCGCAAACGACCACGCACTACACGCTGCTCGGCGCCGGCGCCGACGATATCGATCCGAATGCGAAATTGAGCTACTACAACGAATGGCTCGTCGGCACGGAGTACGACCTGCACATGGGCCTCAACGTCGGTGTCCGCTACGTCCATCGCGACATCGGACGCGTGCTCGAGGACGTGCAGCCTTATCCGATCGTGGCGACCTCGCTCGGCGTGCCTGGCGCGGCGACCGCGGACTACCTGCTGACGAATCCGGGCCCGAACACGCCCGTCGTGCAGATTCCCGGCTACAACGTCAGCTTCGAAGCGCCGGTGCACAACTACAACGCCGTCGAGTTCACCGCGGCGAAGCGCCTTGCGAACAACTGGTCGCTTCAGGCGTCGTATCGCTTCTCGCGCCTGACCGGCAATTACGAGGGATTCTTCCGGAACGACAACGGCCAGTCCGATCCGGGCATCACGTCGCTCTACGATTTCCCGACCAACGATCCGACCTACACGGCGATTGGCGTTCCGCAGTTCGGGTACCAGGGAGACGTGCGCTTCCTCGGCGCGGCGGGCGACGGCCCGCTGCCGCTCGACCGTCCGCACGACTTCAAGCTGTATGGCACGTATCAGGCGAACTTCGGCCTCATCGCGTCCCTTGGCATGAACGTCGTGTCGGGCGCTCCGATGACCGCGTTCGCGGCGAGCCCCGTTTATCAAAACGGCGGTGAGATCCCGACGACGCCGCGCGGCGCCGGGTTCGCGACCTCCGACGGGTTCCGTACCCGAACGCCGTTCACGCACACGATCAACGGCGAGCTCGGGTACAACGTACCGCTGTCGGGCAGCCGGAGGCTGGCACTGATGCTCGACGTGTTCAACATCTTCAACTCGCAGACGCCGCTTGAATACGACACGTTCACGGAGCTGGTGTTCGGCACGCCGAATCCGGACTTCGGCCGCACCGGCGTTTCAAACGTCGTGGCGGGCCAGCAGTTCACCACGCCGAGGCAGATCCGTCTCGGCGCCCGGATCGAGTTCTAATCGCGCGCACAGCACGGAGGCCGGGCCGGCCACTTCCCGGTGGCCGGTCCGGTGAGACACACTGTGCTGTGCGTCCATTCGCCCTCGTCCTCGGCTTCGTCCTCATCGCCATCGTTCTCTGGGACGCGTTCGAAACAGTCATCCTGCCGCGGACCGTCTCGCGGCGCTGGCGGCTCGCGCGGGCGTATTTCCGGGGCACATGGCTGCCGTGGCGCTTTTTCGCGCGGTCGATCGAGAACGACGGGCGCCGCGAACGCTTCCTCGCGATTTACGGTCCGTTGTCGCTTACCGGCCTTCTGCTCGTGTGGGCCGTCGGGCTGGTCTTCGGATTCGCCGCGCTGCAATGGTCGTTCGGATCGCGCCTTCAGACGCCGGCTGGCCCGGCGCATCTGACAGACGATATTTACATGAGCGGAACGACGTTCTTCACGCTCGGGTTGGGAGACGTGCACCCGGTGGCCCGGACCGCACGGATCCTGACCGTCGTCGAAGGCGGCCTCGGTTTCGGATTTCTCGCCGTCGTCATCGCATATTTTCCAGTGTTGTATCAGTCGTTCGCGCGCCGCGAGGTTCGGCTCACGATGCTTGACGCGTGGGCAGGGTCACCGCCGGCGGCGGCCGAAGTGCTGCGCAGGCTCGCGGAAGCCGGTGAGCTCGAGGCACTGGATCCGTTTCTGCGCGACTGGGAGTACTGGTGCTCGGAGCTTCTCGAGAGCCATATCTCGTATCCGGCGATTGCGTTCTTTCGATCGCAGCATCAGCGGCAGTCGTGGGTGGCGGCACTCGCGGCGATTCTCGACGTGTCGACGCTGGTCCTCGTCGGCATCGAAGGCGTGCCGACGTGGCAGGCGCACCTGACGTTTGCGATGGCCCGTCATGCGGCTGTCGATCTCCTGCAGGTCCTGGATGCGGCGGGCGATGGGGTCGCGGACCGGCTGCCGTCGGATGATCTCGAGCAGCTGCGTCGCCAGCTGGAGACCGCGGGGCTTCGTCCGGCCAGGTCTCCGGAAGCCGACGCGCGGCTGCTCGGCCTGCGGCGATCGTACGAGCCGTTCGTTGTCGCCCTGGGCAACTTTCTGATGATGCCGGCGCCGGCCTGGTGGCGGCAGGGCGCCGCGAGAGACAATTGGCAGACGAGCCCGCGAAGCAGCACCGGGCATCTGTAACGCGGGACTTCACCGACATCGGTAGCGCGGAGCTTTACTCCCGCGTATGCTTACGCTGGGAACCAACCATTGAAACAGCTCATCGCCGCACTGCTTCTGACGGCTGTCGCCGGATGGTCGTGCCGAACCAATCCTGGCGCAAGGACCCCGTCCGCGCCGCAAGGCGGCAGCGCGGGGCAGCCTCCTGAAATCATCCAGCCTGGCGCTCCGGGCGAAGCCAGCCGGGTGATCGGGGCCGACAAAGCGACCGACCTCTCGAAAGTGCAGGCGACGGCCGCCGACGTGCGGTTCATGCAGGGCATGATCGGCCACCACGCCCAGGCCGTGGAGATGGTCGACCTCCTGCGGACGCGAACGAATCGAAAGGACATGCAGCTGCTCGGGCAGCGCATCGCCTTATCGCAGGCGGACGAGATCAAGATGATGCAGCGCTGGCTCGAAGTGCGCGGCCAGGAGATTCCGGGTCCGCATGCGATGCACATGCACGGCGCCACGCTGATGCCCGGCATGCTGACGCCGGAGGAGATGGAGCGTCTCGCCGCGGCGAAAGGCGACGAATTCGACCGCCTCTTTCTCGAGGGAATGATCAAACATCACGGCGGCGCGCTGACGATGGTGCAGGAGCTGTTCGCGACGCCGGGCGCGGGGCAGGAAGCAGAAATTTTTGCGTTTGCGGCAGACGTGGATGCCGATCAGCGCATGGAAATCGACCGCATGTCGGCCATGCTGAAGGAGCTTCAGAAATGAGATCTCTCGCAGTCCGGTTGCTGTGTATGTCGGCGGTGTTGATTGCGCTTGCGGTGCGCGGAGACGCGCAGCAGCGCCCTGCCGCGGCCAACGATCCGCGCATCGGCCTGAAGGCCGGCTTGCACAATGCCGGCGAAGCCGCGAAGAACATGGAGCACGTCGCGAGCCTTCCGCGGCCGCAGGGATTTTTCGATCCGCAGGCTCCGGCGGGCACGCCCACGCCGCCGGAACGCGAATCGGGCACGCTCGGCCGGCCGAACTCGAGCGACCCCGCCGTGCCTCCACCGCCGGAAGGCGCCGCGCCCGCTCCCGCCGCCGCGGCGCAGCAGAGGGCGAGCGGATTGAACTTCGCGAACTCCGACCTCGCGTTCAGCCGCAACCACGTGTTCATGGGCAACTTTCACGGGTTCACGACGTACGACATCGACAACTCGAAGCGTCCGCGTCTGCTGGCGTCGGTCGTCTGTCCCGGTGGACAAGGCGACGTGTCGGTTCACGGGAACCTGCTGTTCATGTCGGTCGAGCAGACGCGCGGCCGCATCGATTGCGGCACCGGCGGCGTCGAAGCGCCCGTCAGCGCGGAACGGTTCCGCGGCGTGCGCATCTTCGACATCAGCGACCTGAGCAAGCCGAAGCAGATCGCCGCGATTCAGACCTGCCGCGGATCGCACACGCACACGCTCGTCGTCGATCCGAACGACAAGGCGAATCTATACGTGTACGGATCGGGCACGAGCACCGTGCGCTCGGGCGAGGAGCTCGCCGGCTGCTCGGGCGCCGATCCCAACGACGATCCGAACACGGCGCTCTTCAGCATCGACGTGATCAAGGTTCCGCTCGCGTCCCCGGAGAAGGCGGCGATCGTCAATCGGCCGCGCATCTTCGCCGATCCGAAGACGGGCGCGATCGCCGGGCTCGAGAAAGGCGGCGAACGCGGCCCCGGCGCGCAGCCATCGCGCGCCACGAACCAGTGCCACGACATCACGGTGTTCCCGGAGATCGGCCTCGCGGCCGGCGCGTGCTCGGGCAACGGCATCCTGCTCGACATCCACGACCCGGTGCATCCGGTGCGGCTCGATGACGTTGCAGACAAGAACTTCGCGTACTGGCATTCCGCGACCTTCAACAACGACGGGACGAAGGTGATCTTCACCGACGAGTGGGGCGGCGGCACGCGGCCGCGCTGCCGCGCGACCGACCCGCTCAACTGGGGCGCCGACGCGATCTTCGATATCGTCGACAAGAAACTGAAGTTTGCGAGCTACTACAAGATGCCTGCACCGCAGACGGAGCAGGAAAACTGCGTCGCGCATAATGGATCGCTCGTCCCTGTACCGGGGCGGGACATCATGGTGCAGGGCTGGTATCAGGGCGGCGTGTCCGTGTTCGATTTCACCGACTCCAGCAAGCCCGTGGAGATCGCCTTCTTCGATCGCGGGCCGATCGATGCGAACAATCTGATCACGGGCGGTTTCTGGTCCGCCTACTGGTACAACGGTCAGATCTACGGCTCCGAGATCGCCCGAGGCGTCGACCTGTTCCGGCTGACGCCGAGCGAGTACTTGTCGCAGAACGAGATCGATGCGGCAAGCCTCGTCCGCTCGGACGAGTTCAACCCGCAGGAGCAGCCGAAGGTTGTCTGGCCGCCGAGCTTTGTCGTGGCGCGAGCCTACGTCGATCAGCTCGCACGCACCAATGCGGTTCCTGCGGATCGCATCCGTGCGGTGAGGACGGCGCTCGATCACGGCGACAAGGTCCGCACTGGCGACAAGGGCGGCGCCGCCACCCTCGATCAACTCGACGCGCTCGCCGTGCAGTTCGACAAGGATGCCGCGGCTGCGCCGAAAGCCGACGCAGCGCGCCTCCACGCGCTCGCCGCCGCGATCAAGGGCCGCACCGCCGCCTTGCGCTGAAGCAATCAGTGATGTAGCGCGAGGCTTCAGCCGAGCGCCGTCCGACCAGTCAAATACAGCGTCCGCCGTCAGGCGGGCGAGAAAGGCCCTCCCGCTGAGGGCCTTTTCATTTTCCGCGGCGTTGCGAACGCGCGCCGAC
>Ga0105240_10004524_pt1 | contig 21129 bp, 23 predicted proteins | sample KBSC54metaG_FD_80426 | JGI IMG/M metagenome (GOLD analysis project Ga0105240, IMG submission 80426) | Corn rhizosphere microbial communities from Kellogg Biological Station, Michigan, USA - KBS C5-4 metaG | ecosystem: Host-associated > Plants > Roots > Rhizosphere > Soil | place: Michigan, USA... | reverse complement strand
TGCCTGCATCGCACGGAAAACATTCCTGCCGCCTCTTGACACGTCCTGCCGACAGGCCTACGGTCCTCGCAACGCTGTTCGACATTGTCGAACGTCGGTCAGAAAGCAAAGTAACTCCGAACCTTTCCCGCCAAAAGGAGGTGGAGCTCGCACACCTATACGGTGGCGAGCACAGGCATGGCAGACGTCTCGTTCGACCGAAAGCTCGCGGCCGAGTTCATCGGTACCGGCGCGCTGGTCCTCTGCGGCCCGGGCACAGCGGCAGCGACGTTCGGCGCCCTCAAGGGCACGTTCGGCATGGCGCAGCTCGGCGTCATCTCGTTCGCCTTCATGATGGTCATCATCGCGTTCATCTATGCGATCGGGCACATCTCCGGGTGCCACATCAATCCCGCTGTCACCATCGCGCTGGCAGCGGCGAAGAAGTTCTCGTGGTCGCAGGTCCCTGGTTACCTCGTCGCGCAGTTCTTGGGCGGCATCGCCGGTGCGTATGCGATCTGGGCGGTGCTCGGCAAGAGCAGTGTCGCCGGAGGCCTAGGGGTACTCTCGTACGCAACTCACGGATTTACCGGGCACGCCTTCTTTGCCGAGCTCATCGGCACTTTCCTGCTTATTTTCGTCGTGTTCGGCACGGCGGTCGACTCACGCGCGGCGTCCGGTTGGTATGGCCTTGCGATCCCCTCGGTCGTTTTCGCTGTCATTACGGTCGTCGGCCCTGCAACTGGCGCCGCGCTCAACCCGGCGCGCTACATCGGCCCGATGATCGCGCGCGCCACGTTGCATGGCGGCAGCGCCGGCCTGCACTGGGGACAGGCACCGGTTTACGTCATCTCGGAAATCCTGGCTGGCCTGCTGGCCGCGGGCGTCTACGCCTACCTCGGCGCCACGAAGCCCGAGCCCGCGCACGCCGTACCAGAACAAGCGAGCGTCAGCGTCTGACTACTCGTCCCTTTCCGCCCACCCCGATAAGGAGTCTTCGAAAGATGAAAAAAGTCATCAACTCCGTCGAGGACGTCGTTCGCGACGCACTCAACGGGCTTGCCGCCGCCCACCCCGAACTCTCGGTCGACGTGGTCGGCAAGGTAATCACCCGCGCCGGCGGGCCCACGCCCGGCAAGGTCGGGCTGATCTCCGGCGGCGGCTCCGGCCACGAGCCGTTGCACGGCGGCTTCGTCGGGCTCGGCATGCTCGACGCGGCCTGCCCCGGCGAAGTCTTCACAAGCCCGGTGCCCGACCAGATGGCCCAGGCCACCCGCGACGTCAACTCCGGGGCCGGCGTCCTGCACATCGTGAAGAACTACACAGGTGACGTCTTGAACTTCAAGATGGCTGCCGAGCTTGCTGACGACGACGGCATCGAGGTTGCGACCGTCGTCGTGAACGACGACGTCGCGGTAGAGGACAGCCTGTACACCGCCGGACGCCGCGGCACCGGCGCGACCGTCTTCGTCGAGAAGATCGCCGGTGCGCTAGCCGAGCAAAAGGCGCCACTGAAGGCTGTCACGGACGTCGCGAACGAGGTCAACGAGCGATCGCGCTCATTCGGCATCGCACTCACGGCCTGTACCACGCCGGCCGCCGGCAAACCCGGTTTCGATCTGCCGGCCGACGAGGTCGAGCTCGGCGTCGGCATCCATGGCGAACCCGGACGTCATCGCGTCAAACTGCAGACATCATCCGAGCTCGCCGGCGTCGCACTTTCGGCCATCAACGACGACATGCCGCTCGCCGGCCAAGACCTACTCGTCATGGTGAACGGCCTGGGAGGAACACCCCTCATCGAGCTGTACATCGCCTATCAAGACGTGGCTTCGCACATCGCCGCTCTCGGCGGCCGCATCACCCGCCAGCTCGTCGGCAACTACATCACCAGCCTCGACATGGCCGGCTTCACAGTCACGGTGTGCAAGCTGACGAACGACTTGACGACACTGTGGGACGCGCCTGTGAGGACACCCGCCTTGCGCTGGGGCGTCTGAGCATCGCCGGGCGCGTGCCTACCGCGAGGACACGCGCCCGGCACGAAGTACAACGCCGCTGCGGACGAATCAACGAAGGAGGATGCGACGTCATGGGACGCGCAACGATCTATCTCACCAATCCCGAGGGCCTGCACGCGCGTCCTGCCGCCCTCTTCACCATGACGGCCGCAGGGTTCGGATGCAACGTCGAGGTGTCGAAGAATGGCAAGACCGTCAACGGCAAATCTGTGATCAAGTTGATCAGTCTCGATTGTCGCGTCGGTGACGAGATCACCATCGCAACGTCCGGCCCGGACGAAGCGGCGGCGTTGCAGCGTCTGGTGAGCCTCGTGACGACCGAGCTCGCGACCCTTTGAAGCGCCGCTAGCGATGTCGGCAACCACAGTGCTAGGCGCCGCAACTGTTCTCTTGATGATTGCGGGCGCTTGCACCGCCGCCTATTCGCGGCGGTGCCGCATGGCCCGGGAGTCACTAGCAGTCGTAGCCCGGGCTGTAGTAGCGGCGTCGCTCAGTCTCGACATACCCGGCGCCCCTACAAATGTTGTGGACGTCGAGACGAGGCGGCTTGTGGCGGCCATCGACACTATGCGTGAGGCGCTCGTATTGGCACGCTCCGAGCCGGCCGGCTGCCGACCACTCGCGTCAGAGTTGGACGGCGCATTGCTGCCGCCGTCGCAGCCTGGCGCTGACCGAGATACGGAAGAGGGGGCACAGGTTGCGCGTGGATTCTCGGAGTCTCTCGATCACGTGGTCATCATCGCGACATCCGCCGAGGAACTCAGCAACAGCTCCGCCGAGATCGCGACCTGCGCAGCGGAAGCCGCCCGCGTTTCACACGACGCAGTGGCGGTAGTCGGCGAGGCTAGCGACCGGATCGCCGCCCTGCGCGTCAACGGAACAAAAGCGGCCCGAGTGACCAGTACGATTCACAACCTCGCCGAACGCACCAGGATCCTCGCGCTGAACACAACCATCGAGGCCACGAACGCCCGCTCGAGCACTCGCGTGATGGGCGTCATCGCCGAACAGATCCGCACCCTCGCCGAAGACGCAGCCAAGGGAACCGAGCAAATCGCGCAAACGCTCGACTCATCCGCCCTGCATATAGAACAAGTACAGGCAGCTATCGAGCGGGTCGCGCACATCGCCGCAGAAGTACTGCACTACCAGGGCGCGATCGCCACGGCTGCCGAGCAGCAGGCGGCGGTCGTTGCCGACATCGCCCAGCGAGCGCACGTCGCCCAACAAGTCGCGCTCGCCGCGACCGCACACGTCGGCCCAGCGCTCTGAGCACGAGCGGTTGCGCTACCGCCTGCGGTCTTCCCTAGGGAGACGCAACGACGGAACTCGACAGGGGAAGTCTGCCTTCGTAGACATCGCGGCGGAGCGCGGCTTACAGGAGCAACCGCGTCGTAGCGGGGTTCGCGGCGTTCGTACGCACCCGTCACCGCCAACGGGTTGTTGGCAGAACCGGGTATTGGCCGCGCACACCGGGGCGGACGGCGAGAAGACAGCCTGCGTCCGGTGAAGAATCCGACGTATTGGGAGTGATCCGCGCGGTGGTGATGACAAGTTCGGTGAGGTCAGCGCCGATGAACGCGACGCTGGTCGGGCAGCGCACCGGCAGCTCGATGACGTCGCGGAGCGCTCCCGATGGGTCGGCTTGGTGACATGCTGCCGATCCAGAGCCGTCCCCATGGGTCGAATTGCGCATCGTTGCAGCGCAGCGCCGTGCCGAGAGGAACTTCGGCGACTACCCGAGCGCTGCCCGGCGTGTTAGGTCCGTGACGAGACGGACGTATCCGCCTTGCACTACCAGCATTTCCTGTGGTGTAGGCAGGGCAGCGCTCAGCGGTGCGCCCATGGAGTATGTCTCGACGGTGTCGCTGCTGCGGCGATGGAGCAGGCCTGCATGCAGGTCGACCAACGACAGTGTCTTCATCGTCGGGTCCAACACGTCCCACGGCCTGCCGTGACCCGGCTCGAGTGGTCAGATTCGCACGGCACGTCTCGGCGTGTCGCAACCACGTTTGACCAGTCGGTGCACGATCCGCGGGGGTGGCGCCCACCTGAGAAACGGAGGTATCCGAAACCTGCGAGTCAGGTCGCCTTGGTGTGCAGCCAGGCCATCGCCCGGTGTGATGCGACGACGGGTCGCAGCGGCGTTCGGGTCATAGCCCGAAGCACGATCACCAGCAGTGGCCGGGCGATCAGACCGGTCAACAGCACCACGACCGCGCCGAGCGCCAGCCCGGCCAAGACGTCCTGCGGATAGTGGACGCCGACGTAGACCCGAGCAAAAGCCATGAGCACTGCAGCGGCCGTAGCAACCCATGCGAGCAGCCGCCACACCAGAAACAGCCCGGCTGCGACCGCTCCTGCCATCACAGCGTGGTCGGATGGAAAGCCGGGATCAGCACCGTGCTTGATCAGCGTCAGCACGTTCGGCATCGCGACGAACGGGCGCGTCTCGTTCGCGGCGTGGATCACCAGCTGGTTCAGCGCAACCGCCACGCCCATGCCACCGGCCGCCCACAGCGCGTTCGCCACCCGCGGCAACCGCCCATGCGATCGCGCGTACAGGAAGCCGATCACCAGCAGGATGCCGAACAGCACCACGCCGTAGTTGGCGTAGTCGGCCACCACACCGTGCAGCCAGCTGGTCGATTTGGCGAAGTCGTTGACGTCGCGAAAGCCCGACGACCCGAACGGCCCCCCTGGGACAGCGCCGTCGCCGGACGCTGCCGAAACCACGATCACCAAGGCGCGGCACCCTTCATGCTGCCGCCGCGTCGTCCGACCAACTCGTGGTCGCCGGTCACGGCCCTCCCGACGTCATCTTTGACGTCCACTCAATGTACAAGGTCGCCCCGCCCGCGCCAGCCGATACGGATACTGGCGAGCGGGCCCCGAGCCGTCGCCGTCCGGAGTGGTAAAGCGGGCGCAAAAGCGCGGCGGGCGGGATGCAACTTTTGCTTGAGTCCGGGTCGTCTTCAACGGGACATGTCACGGGGAGGTGAGCGGTGGCCGCGCCACAGCCGGAGTTCGTGATGCTCGTGCGGACCCGCTCGGATGCCCTCGTCCGCACGGCACGGCTACTCACCGGCAACTGGCAGACCGCAGAGGATCTCGTGCAAGCAGCCTTGCTACGCACCTGGCAGCGTTGGGATCGCCTCAACGATCCCGCCGCTGCCGAGGCCTACACCCGGCAGGTCATGGTGCGGCTGTCGGCGACGTGGTGGCGGCGACGCTGGCACGGCGAGATCCCCGCCGAGACGATGCCCGAGGTGCGCGATCCCGACGATCTCTCGCACGCGGTCGGCATGCGGACCGACCTCGCCGCCGCGCTGGCCAAGCTCCCCGCACGCCAGCGGGCCACCGTCGTCCTGCGCTTCTACAACGACCTGAGCGAACAGCAAACCGCCGAGATCCTCGGCTGTTCGGTCGGCACCGTGAAAAGCAACGCCGCGCGTGGCTTAGCCAGGTTGCGCGAACTCGCCGCCGTTGAACTGCATTGGCCGGACGACGACGCCCGAACGGAGGTGACCCGATGACCGAGGACGACGACAACAGCCGCCGCCTGCGAAACGAACTCGACGCCGCTATCGGTCCGACTCCACCGACCGGAGACCGCATGCGCGCGCTCGTCTCGCGTTACGACTCTTGGCGCCGCCGCCGCGCACTCACCGCCGCCGGTGCCGGATTCGCCGCAGTCGCCGCGGTCATCGGCGTCGGCGTCGCGATCGCGGTTGGGCCTGGGCGGTCGGGGAATCCGCCAACGCACGAGATCTCGGTCTCCCCTACCGCCGGCCCGGTTTCCGGGTCGCCATCGAGTCCGCCCAGTCCGTCGACGTCCGGTAGCGCCATCCCGGCACCGTCGGGAAGCGGAACTGCGTCAGCCACAACCGCCGTGGGTGCGCCACCAACTGCGACTGCGCCTGCCGCGCCGACGTCGCAGGGCACGGTCGTCGACGAAGCCGGGCGGCCGCTGGCGGGCATCTACGTGTACGGGTCGTTCTTCAAGGCGGTAACGCGGACGGACCGCAACGGGCATTTCGTCGCCCCTACCGTTGATGGCCAGCAAATGAGCTGTCTGCTATTCACCTCCGAACCGCTGACACAAGACGGCACCCCACCCAGCGGCGATTTCGCTTGGCAGGAATGGCAGGCGCGATCGGACACCTGCTTGGGCGCGATTGGCGATATTCGTATCGTCATGCATCCCGGGTTTGAGGTATTCGGCACCGTGCGCGATGTCAAAGGAAATCCGGTCGCGGGGGTCACGGTCTACAGCACATTCGGGCGCGATGGCCGCATGATCTTCAGCACGAACCAGGGCGGCGTTGGTTTCGCCACGACCACTGACAGCGCCGGGCGCTATCACTTTTACGGCGAGCAGCCGGGACTGACCACGCTCACAGTGCGCCAGGCATTTGGGTTGGCGAGCTCCGACAGCGGCATCCCATACCAAGCGACGGCGGGTAGCGGGCAGCCGGTCGACCTCACCGACTACGGACCGGGTTGCGACAACGGCTGGCCGGATCCCGGATGCCCGAATGCGTCACCGAGCGAGACCGACAGCGCCCCGCCGCCGTCAACCCCACCGGCACCCGCATCGGCACCCGCGTCGGCACCTTCCCCGTGACGGCGGACTCGTAGGACACCAGCGCGCCCGCTCAGCGCGTCGTCGCCGCACGCACAAAGCACGGGACGGCGTCCCGAACGGCCGAATCTGCTGGGCCGAACGGGCAAGAATGCGTCCTTACCAACCGCAAGATCCAATTTGTGTGATATCCAATTGGCACGATGAGCCAGGCGGCTCGCTCGCCGCTGCTGACAGCATGTGGGAGGCCAGCCGTGCGGGTTCGGCTCACGCGGCGCCGCCCATGAAGCGTTGGCTGCTGCGTCCGCTGACGCTCGGTATCGTCTGCGCCTCTCTCATCCTCACCGTTGCCCTCACGTGGGTCGTGCGGGTAGCTAACCAGCACACCAACCACCGCTTGCTCGATCAGCAGGTGCAACAGGCGGCCGCAGCGTTATCGGCCGCGCTCCCGGCGACGCAATCTCACCTGCTCGACGCCGCCCAGGTTGCGATCGCGACGAAGGCCGATCCTCAAGTCTTCCAACGGTTCATGGCTCCTCAGCTCGCGGCCGACAAGACCATCGCTTCCGTTTCGCTGTGGCAGCTGAACAGCGGCACCCCTCGGCTCCTCGCCACCGCCGGGCAACCGCCGCTACTCGTCTCGCTCGGCCGCGCTGAGCAGTTCTTCTCGACCGTGCGTCCGAGCAAGGACCTGCTCGTGGCCGGCATCCTGCCCGGCACTCCGCGACGGGTCGGCTATGCCGTAATGCCGGACGGCGAGACGGCCGGCCTCGCGGTCTATGCCGAGCAGCTTTTGCCGCCGAGCACCAGGGTCGGGAGAATTCCGGCTTCGTCGCCGTTCGCCGATCTCGACTTCGCCTTCTACCTCGGCGACAAGCCGGTCGAGTCGCAACTGGTTGAGGCAACGACGCCGACGCCCATCAAAGGCCATACCGCCTCCGCCACCGTTCCGTTCGGCAACACCTCGTTGCTGCTTGTCGCGACAACGAACAAGCCGCTTGCCGGCGGCCTCTCGCAAGCGTTGTGGTGGATCGTGCTCGCCGTCGGCTGCGCGCTCAGTCTCGCGAGCGGCTTCACTCTTGAATACGTCGGACGACGACGGGTAGCCGCCGAGGCCTTAGCGGCCGAGAACGAACGCCTGTACGTACAGCAGAAGGACATCGCTGCAACCCTGCAGCACGCGTTGTTGCCCGAGCTTCCACGCCTCGGCAGCGGCGTCGAGGTTGCGGCGCGGTATCTCGCCGGCTCCGACGGTCTGGACGTCGGCGGTGACTGGTACGACGTGATTCGCACGGACGACGACCGGTGTCTGTTCTTCGTCGGTGACGTTTCTGGGCGCGGTCTGAAGGCGGCGACCACAATGGCGTCGCTGCGGTTCGCCATCCGCGCATATGTCGTGCAGGGCGACCCCATCGACGTCGTCTTGCTCAAGATTGGTGATTTGCTCGACATAGAACGCGACAACCATTTCGCTACCGTTCTCGCAGGCGAAATCGACTTCCAATCCCGGCGAGCGACGTTCGCATCGGCCGGCCATTTCATGCCGCTCCTCGTAAGCTCCGCCGGCGCGGAGCTGCTCGCCGGCGAGGTGGCTCCGCCGATCGGCGTAGGCTCGGCAAACCGCCCGCCAACAAGCACCGTTCAGCTACCACCCGACGCGACGATGCTGGCGTTCACTGATGGCGTCGTCGAGCGCAAGGGCGAGCTCATTGATATCGGGCTCGATCGGCTCTGCTCGGTTGCGAGCGCCGACGACCGCTCGCAACCGCTGGAGAAGGCACTCGATCTCGTGCTTACGACGATCTCACCCGACGGCGTCGATGACGACGCGGTTCTTCTGGGGCTGCGATGGCAGAACTAGAAGAGCCACGCGCCTGGATACGCGTGACTCCTAACGCCGAACCGCTGTTTGTCGAGCTCGGTGGGCAGCTCGACATCGCTAGCCTTCCGACGATCGAAGCCGACCTCGATGGACTGCTGCGGCGCGACCCAGCGCGGGTCGTGATCGACATGCACGACGTCCACTTCATGGATTCGTCAGCGGTTGCGATGCTCATCAGGTTGGCCAACCATTTCGGTGACGTCACCCTGGAACGCGTCAACCCCATGGTTCGGCGCATCGTCGAAGTGCTCGGCTTGAGCGACCATCTGTCGATCGGCCGAGGTTCCGCATGACCAGCCGATCGTTCGCCCAAACACCGGAGTCGGTACCGGCAGCGCGCGCCTACGTCGTCCGGTCATTGCCGCAGCTGGACGACGAGGTCCGGCAGGTAGCTGCTCTCTTGGTTTCAGAGTTGGCCACAAATGCGTTGCTGTACGGCGAAAGCGCCTTCGACATCGCGGTCGACTACTCGACGTCCGACCACCGCGCCCGGGTGGAGGTACGTAACGCGGGGCGCGGACGCCCGACGATGCAACACCCGGCGAGCACGGCTGAGCACGGTCGCGGGCTGCAGTTGGTGGCGGCGCTTTCGGCGAGCTGGGGCGTCGAGTCGGCACCGCACGGCGGCAGCAAAACCGTGTGGTTCGAGCTCGCGGCTGACGTCGCACCACCGCGCGCTTCTTGAGCATTGGGCAGAAGTGGCGGGTGGTTCGCCTACAACCAAAGCTGCTGCGGTGCGAACGCGGAAGCCTTCCGCGTCACGGGTATGACGCCTCGCATCTGAGACGCCGGTGACGCTGACTGCGCCGGTCGTCACGGAAGACATTGAAGACCACCTCGCAGTCGCAGAATCCGCCGTTGCTGCGCACCCACCCGAGCACCCAGTCGAGGCGCCGCGATTGGCTGTCGATCCACTGCCGGGTGAAGAAGTGCCCGACAGAATCGCAGCCATATTCACCGACCATCCGGACCAGGTAGCAGTACAGGCACTCATCGTCGCCGACCTTCGTGTGCTCGTCGGTGAGGGTGTGCGCCTCGGACGAGGAACTAGTCATCAGTCTCTGCCCAGATCATTTTCATGGTTTCGCGCAGATCGTTGATCATCGGCCGGAGACGACTGGGGTTCAAGCCAGCGGTCAAGGCGTGGTCGATGAGCAGCGCGAGTGAGTAGTCAGGATCGGCGTCGAGAGCTCGATCGATCGCCATTCCCGCAAGTGCACCGTTGCCATTTACGTAGGAATGCCAGGCCAGCATCGTGAGTGGCGGAGCTTCGAAACCTGGCATCGCCCGCGTGACCAACTCGGCAAACAGCGCTTGGGTCGCCCTGCCCCAATCGTCGTCGACCCAGGTGAGAATCTCGTCGCGCACGTGCACGTCGGCAAGCGCGACAATGAGCTTGGCAGCATCGTCTGTGGTTAAGGCCGGAACGGCACCCTCGATGCGCACCCGCGCCTCGACCGCCGCTCTATACAGCGCCAATGACTCATCCTCGACTTCGTCGAGGCCCCCCGCGACAGCTCGGCGGCCGAGATCCTCAGTGGCGCGCATCAAGGCGTAGGTCATCGCAGCAGCAGCAAGACCGCCGACCGGGTCGAGGGTCTGCTCGAGCTCCTCACGCGAGCCCAGCGTCACGTGCCCCTGCACTGTCATTTCGGCGGCGAGCGCTGAGGTGCTCACGCGATCGACAGCTGTGCCTTCGCTCGGGCAACAGTCGGGGTCTTTGCATAGCAACGACCACCACCGGTCTTCGTACACGCAGATCGCGTCGGCGAGTTCGATCGTGGCGGTGGGGAAACGCTTTGACAGGACGTCGAACACTGCGCGCATCGACTCGTTCGCCACGCCGCCAGCTGGCGGATAGAAGACGAACAGCGCCCTGTTCGCCCCGTCGCCCTCGAGGTGGCCGACCATGAACTCGACGCACTGCTCGGCGTGCTTGGGCTCAGGCAGATCGAATCGCGCGACCAGGCCGAGTCGGCTCCGAGCCCCCCGAAGCGAGATGAAGACCAGCGAGTTAGCGGGCTCGAAGCCGACGAGATGCGGCACCGCATCGACGATGTCTGCCGGCGTGTGTAGCCGCACCGGTTTGGCGGCGGGTTCGGTTCTCATGCAGACAGCCAACCGAATCAGCGGCTACCCGCGCTGCGGTCGAACCGCAACCTGTGGACGACGCCTTCCGAGCGTGTGGAAGCAGCGGCTCAACTGAACCGTTCGGCAGCGGCTAGCCCCAGACTTCGGCCGCCGTCTCCACGATGAGGCGCAGCTTCGCGACTTCTTCGTCGTAGGTCAGCGCGTTGCCCTCGACCGTCGAGGAGAACCCGCACTGTGGCGAGAGGCAGAGCTGCTCGAGGGGAATGAACTTCGACGCCTCGTCGATGCGACGCTTGAGGTCGTCCTTGCTTTCGAGCGCGCCACGCTTGGTCGTCACGAGCCCGAGCACCACGTACTTCTCGGGCGGCACGAAGCGCAACGGCTCGAAGCCGCCAGAACGGGCGTCGTCGTACTCGAGGAAGAAGCCGTCGACGCCAAGCCCACCGAACAACGCTTCCGCGACGAAGTCATAGCTCCCCTCGGCCGCCCACGCCGACTGGAAGTTGCCCCGGCACATGTGCGTGGTGACGCGCATCGTCGCCGGTTTGGCCTCGAGCACGCGGTTGATGTTGCGGATATAGACCTCGTGCTGGTGCTCCCGGTCCCCACCCATCGACGCGATGAGTTCGCGCTGCCGAGGGTCGTTCAGGTAGGCCAGGCTGGTGTCGTCGAGCTGCAAGTAGGTGCAGCCGAGTTCACCGAGCCGGCGCACCTCTTCGCCATAGGCCGCGGTGAGGTCCGACCAGAACTCGTCGAGATCGGGATACACCGCGGGATCGATGGCCGCGCGCCCGCCGCGGTAGTGCACCATGCTCGGCGACGGAATTGTCAGCTTGGGCGTGACACCGGTCCCGACCTGCTGCTGCAAGAACTTGAAATGGTCAGCGAAGATGGTCTCGCCGAGCTTGATGCGGTCGTTGATGTGAAGTGCGGCAGGGGCGAAGTCCAAAGTGCCGCTCTCGTTGAAGAACTGCACGTGAATCCGCTCGTCGGCCTGGCTGATCCCACCCAGCTGGTAGATGAAGTCCATGTGCCAAGCGGTGCGGCGGAACTCGCCGTCCGTCGCCGACTGCAGGCCCACGTCGCGCTGCATCGCGACGACGTCCCGAATGCATTCGTCCTCGACCTCGCGCAACGCGTCGGCCGTGAGGTCACCGGCCGCCCGCGCCGCGCGAGCTTCCATCAACCGCTTCGGGCGCAGCAGACTCCCGACGTGGTCGGCTCGAAACGGTGGCTCGCTACGTCTTGCCATCAACCCTCCAAGATGTCGATCAGAACGGGGACGGCGCGATCTCGCTGCGCATGGTTACCCACTGGATCTCGGTGAACGCCTCGATGTTCGCCTCGGCGCCGCCGAAGCGGGAGCCGGTGCCCGACGCGCCGACGCCGCCGAACGGGATCTGCACCTCGTCGTTCACGGTCTGGTCGTTGATGTGCACGATGCCGCTCGGAATCCGCTCAGCCAGCTCGAGCGCCTTCAACGGGTTGCCGGTCAGGATGCCGAGCGACAGGCCGTATTCGGTGTCGGCGGCGAGGCGCGCCGCTTCGTCCAAGGTAGAGAAACGCATCACCGGTGCGACCGGGCCGAACACCTCCTGCGAGTAGGCCGGTGTCGACGGCACGACGTCAGCCAGCACCGTCGGCCGGTAGAAGAGGTTCTCGTAGGTGCCGCCCGCGGTCACCCGCGCACCGGCGTCCGCGCTCGACGTCACGAGACCGTGGATCTTGTCACGCTGGGCGGCATCGATGACCGGCCCCAACGCGACCTCCTGCAAAGCGGGGTCACCGACCGGCAGCGCGTCAGCCTTCGCCGACAGCGCGTCTATATATGCGTCAGCGAGCCGCTCGTGCACGAGGTGTCGTCCAGTCGTCATGCAGACCTGGCCCTGGTGGAAGAACGACCCGAAGGCTCCAGCCGAGACCGCCAGGTCGAGGTCGGCGTCGTCCAGGATTACCAGCGCCGAGTTGCCGCCGAGCTCGAGGTGTGCGCGCTTGAGATGCCGCGCCGCCAGCTCCCCGACCTTGCGACCGGCTGCGGTCGACCCAGTGAACGAGATGACCCGCACCCGCGGGTCGGCGACGACCGCCTCACCGACGTCCGGCCCGCCGGGCAACATATGCAGGACGCCGGGCGGCAACCCGGCCTCCTCGAAGAGCCGAGCCAGGACGACGCCGCCGCACACGGCGGTGCGCGGGTCGGGCTTGAAGACGACGGCGTTGCCGAGTGCCAACGCAGGCGCGATCGACCTGATGCTGAGAATCAGCGGTGCGTTGAAGGGCGCGATGACGCCGACCACACCAGCCGGCAACCGGCGAGCCATGCTGAACCGCAACTGCTCGCTCTGCAGCAGCTGCCCGTACGGGCGTGAGGGCAGCGCCGACGCCTCGAAGCACTCCCCTGCCGCGACGTGCGTCTCGAAGCCGGCCTTCGGTAGCACCGAGCCGCCTTCGCGAACGAGCCACCAATGGATCTCGTCAGCATGGCGCTCGACCAGTTCGCCGGCGCGGCGCAAGACCGCGGCACGTTCCGCGAACGGGGTCGCCGCCCATTCCGGCTGTGCCTTCGCAGCTGACGCGGCCGCTTGCTCGACGTCCGCAGGATTTGCGACACCGACCGTGCCGAGCGAGTTGCCCGTCGCCGGCTCGACGATCGTGCGGGTGCCGCCGAGCGCCTCCCGCCACCCGTCGGAGTAGAGCTGGCCCGTCCACGTGGCCGAATCGAGCAGGGTCATGGCGCCTCCAAGAGGTCGACGAGATGCGTTCGGCCAGCGAACGGCTGTTCTGTCTCTGAAACTAATAGGGACGCCGGACGCCGTCAACGCACCGCGACTGAGTCGTCATCGTGACCCTTTGATCCTTGACATGCCTACCGCGGAGCGCCGAGAGTGTGATCCAGCATGCGGACACCCCTTCGCAATGCGAACAGTTCATTTCCGAATGACATCCGCAGGCGACGTCGAAGGAAGGAGTCCTGCCGTGACAGGTAATGCGCCCGGCGATACCCCGGCCGGACCGAGTTCGCAGTTCGGCCCCACGCTCAGCCGCCGGTCTCTTCTGCGTGGAGTCGGGGCCGGCGCAGTGGCGCTCGGCGCCGGCTGGATGCTCGACGGATGCTCGTCAGGACTGAAAGGCAAGTCGTCCGGAGGCTCGAGCAACAAGACGATCACGATCGGGTTCGTGTCGCCGCAGACCGGCCCGCTCGCTGGCTTCGCGGTCGCCGACAACTACATCGTCGACACAATTCGCAAGACGTCGCAGTTCAGCAAAGGCATCAAGGCCGGCTCGACGACCTACGACGTCAACATCATCGTCGCCGACAGCCAGTCCGACACCAACCGCGCTTCCCAGGTGGCGAAGCAACTCATCACCACCAACAAGGCCGACATGATCCTGGTGACGTCGACGCCCGAGGTCACCAACCCAGTCGCGTCGGTATGCGAGTCGCAGGGCATCCCGTGCGTGTCGACCGTCGTCCCGTGGGAGTCGTGGTTCTTCGGCCGCGGCGCGAAGCAAGGCGACTCGTTCAAGTACACGACGATGTTCTTCTTCGGCGTGGCCGAGTTCGGCGAGTGCTTCATCCCGATGTGGAATCGCGTGCAGAACGACAAGATCGTCGCCGGCATGTTCCCCAACGACGCCGATGGCAACGCCTTCCGCGCCGGGTGGCCACCGCTCGTGAAGCCAGCCGGCTACACGCTCGTCGACGGCGGCGCCTACCCCGACGGCACCACCGACTACACAGCCATGATCACCAAGTTCAAGAGCTCCAACTGCGACATCTACGTGAACGGGCCGCTGCCGCCCGACTTCAACGTGTTCTGGAAGCAGGCGGCCCAGCAAGGGTTCAAGCCCAAGCTGGCCACAGTCGCCAAGGTGCTGCTGTTCCCAGCCGACGTCGTCGCGCTCGGAGACCTCGTCCTAAACATCGCGACCGACGCCTGGTGGACGCCGACCTGGCCCTATAAGAGCTCGCTCACCGGCCAGACCACCAAGCAACTGGCCGACGACTTCACCGCCGCAACCGGCAAGCAGTGGCTGCAAACGCTCGGCAGCTCCTACTCCCTGTTCGAAGTCGCGCACAACGCGTTCAGCTCGGTCGACGACCCGCACGACCACAACCAGGTCGCCGACAAGCTGAAGAACATGAACTACACCGGGATGTCGGGCCCGCTCGACTTCACCAAGGGACCGGTGCCGGGCGTTGCCATCGTCAAGCCGGTCGGGGTGCAATGGAAGAAGGGAACCGGCAAGTTCCCCTACGAGCTCCAGATCGTCGACAACTCGGCGAACAAGGCCGTCGCAACCACCGGAGACCTGCTTCCGACCAACGCCTGACGTCACGACAACCGCAGAAGGCAACGACAGAAGCCAACACACTGATGACCGAGACCGCCCTGCTCGAAATCGACGCTGTGAGCAAGCGCTTCGGGCAGGTGCTGGTCGCTGACGCTCTGTCGTTCACCGTGTCCGAAGGCGCGACGCTCGGCATCGTCGGCCCCAACGGCGCCGGCAAGACGAGCCTGTTCGGCATGATCTCGGGCGACCTTGCCGTCGATTCCGGTGACATCCGGTTCGACGGCAAGTCGGTCATCGGCTTGAACTCCGCGAAGCGCTGCCGCCTCGGCATCGCCCGCACCTTTCAGGTGCCGCACCCGTTCACCGGCATGACCGTGTTCGAGAACGTGCTCGTCGCCGCCCATCAAGGTGCGGGCCTGCGCCGAGCGGCCGCCGTCAGCCGCGCGATGGACGTCGTCGAAGAAACTGGCCTCGGCCCGGTCGTCAACACCACCGCGGGCCGGCTCGGCCTGCTTTCCCGCAAGCGCCTCGAGGTCGCCCGCGCGCTAGCCACCGAACCTCGCCTGCTCATGCTCGACGAAGTCGCCGGCGGCCTCACCGATCCCGAGGTCGGCGAACTCGTCGCCATCGTGCGAGCGGTGAATGCGCGCGGGGTCGCCGTCGTCTGGATCGAACACGTCGTCCGTGCCTTGCTGTCGACCGTCGACCGGCTCGTCTGCCTTGCGCTAGGACAGTTGATAGCGGACGGCGAGCCGCGCGAGGTGCTGGCGCGGCAACGAGTCAAAGAGCTCTTCCTCGGTACCGAAACGACGGTCGCCGATCCCGCGCCGCATGGACTCCTCGTGCCCGACCAGCCGAAGAGCGACGCATGAGCGGCACGCCCGTCCTGAAGGCAACCGACCTCACGGTGCGCCATGGGCAACTCACCGCCCTGCATGCGGTGAACATCGCCGTTCAACCGGGCGATGTGTTCGCTGTCGTCGGAGCTAACGGCGCCGGGAAGTCGACCCTGCTGCGGACCCTTGCCGGGCTGCACCGGGCAACAACGGGAACCATCACACTCGATGGCGAAGACATCACCGAGCTGTCGACTGACCAGCGAGTGCGCCGCGGCATCGTGCTCGTCCCCGAGGGCCGTCGGCTCTTCCCGTCGATGACCATCGAAGAGAACCTGCTGGTGGGCGCCGCGAACGGCCGCCGCGGCGACTGGACCCTCGACCGGGTCTACGACCTGTTCTCGTGGATGCGCGACCGCCGCAAGGAGAAGACGTCACACCTGTCCGGAGGTGAGCAGCAGGTCGTCTCCATCGGCCGCGCGCTCGTCGCCAACCCGCGCGTGCTGCTGCTCGACGAGATCTCACTCGGCCTCGCGCCCGTGGTCGTACAGCGCATCTACGCGACGCTGCCCAAGATGCTGGACGGCGACATGACGGTGCTCATCGTCGAGCAGGACGTCGCGCAAGCGATGCGTGTCGCGGCCGGCTTTCAGTGTCTGCTCGAGGGGCGCACGACACTCGAAGGCAAGCCCAGCGACCACACGCCTGAGCAGATCGAGGCGGCCTACTTCGGCTTCGGACCGGCGGTGGCCTCGTGAACTGGGTCAACGCGATCGCGCAAGGGCTGCTGCTCGGCGGCCTGTTCGCGCTCTTCGCCTGCGGACTTTCTCTGCTGTTCGGGGTTGTCGGCATCATCAACCTCGCGCATGGCGACCTTGCGGTGCTCGGCGGCTACGTCGCCGTCGCCTTGCTGCCGTCGGTGCACACGAACGCGTTGTGGGCATTGCTGTTCGTGCCGCCGATGTTCGGTGCTTTCGGCTACGTCTCGCAACGCACCCTGTTGCAGCGCAGCCTCGACAGCGGACCGCTCACGACACTGCTGGTGACGTTCGGACTTTCGGTCGTGCTGCAAAACGCCTTGCTGGAAGGCTTTTCGGCCGACAGCCACTCGCTCAGCATCGGCAAGCTGGCAACAGAGGCGTTTCACGTCAGCAGCAAGATCTCGATCAGTTTCCTGCGGCTGGGCATCCTGATCGTTGCGGTGGCGGTACTGGCCGGCGTCCAACTCTTTTTGGCGCGGACGTCGACGGGCCGGCAGATCCGCGCCGTGGCCGACGACGGCGAGGCGGCCGCGATTGCAGGTGTGAACACGCGGCACATCACCGGAATCGCTACCGGCATTGCATTTGTGACCGTCGCGCTCGCCGGCCTGGCGTTCGGCATGTACGCACAGTTCGCCCCGACGAGCGGCAGCAACCTACTGCTGTTCGCGTTCGAGGCGGTCATCATCGGTGGCCTCGGGTCGCTTTGGGGCACGCTCGCCGGTGGCTGCGTGCTCGGGCTGGCGCAGACGATCGGTGCCCAGATCGACCCCACCATGGGCACATTGATCGGCCACCTGGTGTTTCTGGCGGTCCTCGCCGTCCGGCCTAGCGGTCTACTTCCGGCGAGGGCAGCGGCATGACCCAGACGCCGGTGGCAGAGGCGCCTGCGGCGCGTACGGTCAGGGTGCGAAGGTCGACCCGGTCGTCACGGTGGGCGATAGGGCCGGCGATCGTCGTCCTCGCCGTGCTCGGGTATTTGCCTTATGCCGTAGGGCAGGGCACCACCAACACCCTGGTCGACTTCTTCATCCTGCTCACCCTCGGCGTCACCTGGAACATGCTCGCCGGGTACGCCGGACTGGTATCAGTCGGGCAGCAGGCCTACATCGGCGTCGGCGCGTACGGCGTGTTGTGGCTGGCGCAGCACGGCGTCGAACCTTTCGTAGCGCTGCCGATTGCCGCGGCGATTTGCGCGGTGCTGTCGGTGCCGATCTCGTATCTGGTGTTCCGGCTGCGCGGCGGATACTTCGCGATCGGCACCTGGGCGGTCGCAGAAGTGCTGTCGTTGCTGACAATTCGCGACTCCTCGCTCGGCGGCGGCACGGGCACCAACGTGCCGGGGTTCGACGGCTTCGACCCCGTCGTCCTGGGCGCTTACACGTACTGGGCGGCGCTCGGCGTCGCGGCGGTTGCGTTGGTCGGCTGCTATCTGCTGTTACGCAGCAGGGTCGGGCTCGCGCTCACCGCCGTCCGCGATGACGAAATGGCCGCGCGCAACGTAGGCGTGCGGGTGTCGCGGGCGAAGCGCGCGGTCTACCTGGCCGCGGCGGTCGGAGCCGGCGGCGCGGGCGCCCTGCTCGCGATCAGCCAGCTCAACGTCGAACCGCAGAACGTGTACGGCGTGCAGTGGTCGGCGTACATGATCTTCGTCGTCCTGATCGGCGGCATCGGCACGCTCGAAGGGCCGATCCTCGGCACGATCGTGTTCTTCGTGCTGCAGCGCACACTGGCGTCCCACGGTGCGTGGTACCTCATCATCGTCGGTAGTGTTGCGGTCGTGATGGCCGTATGGGTGCGCAAGGGGCTGTGGGGGATCGCCGACCATTTCGGGTTGCGGCTGTTCCCGGTCGGCTACCGCGTGACTGACCGTTCGCGCTGATCGCCACGTCCCGCGACACGTCGGTGACCACCACCGATACCGCCGTTCGTCGACCACGGTCGGCGATGTGGCTTGCCATCGCCGTTGCGCTAGTGGCGGCGAACCTGCGGCCGGCCGTCGCCAGCATCGGGCCGGTCATCGACGACGTCCGCGATGGCTTGCACCTGTCGAGTCTCAGCGTCTCGATCCTCACCTCATTGCCGGTGGTGTGTTTCGGCGCGTTGGCACCGCTGGGCCCGTGGCTGACCCGACGCATCGGCATGGCGCGTGCGGTCGGGGTTTTCTGCGTGCTCATCGCGGTCGGGCTGGTAGTGCGGATCGGCCCGGACGCCGCGACGATGTACGGCGGGACGTTGATTGTGGCGGCGGGCATCGCGGCGCTCAACGTGTTGATACCTGTCTTGATCAAGCAGGACTTCCCGCATCGCACGGGCAGCATGATGGGCGTCTACACGCTGTCACTGACCGGCGCTGCCGCGGTGGCCGCCGGGCTGACCGTGCCGGTCGGCGACGCGATCGGGCACGGGTGGCGTGGCGGGCTCGGTGTTTGGGCGGTGCTCGCTCTCGTCGCGATCCTGTTCTGGGTGCCACAGATCCGCGCAGCCGGGGAGGCACGGGTCGTCACCGCCGCCGCGAGCGGCTTGTTCCGCGACCGCATCGCCTGGCTGATGACGATATATTTCGGCTTCCAGTCGCTGTCCTTCTACGCGATGCTGACCTGGCTGCCGTCGGTCTTTGAAGCGCACGGTGTCGATGCGAGCCATGCCGGGGCCCTGCTGTCGGTGAGCACCGCCGTTCAGGCGCCGGTTGCGCTTGCGACCCCGGCGCTGGCGATGCGGCTGCACCGGCAGACGTCGCTCGTCATCGGCACGGTAGTTTTCACCGGCTTGGGGTTGCTGGCGGTGCTGCTGTTCCCGATGGGCGCGCCGTATGTATGGGTGATCGTGTTGGGGATCGGCCAGGGGGCATCGTTCCCTCTCGTGCTCACGCTGATGGTGCTGCGAACTCGGACGTCCGACGTGACGCAGCAGCTTTCGTCGATGGCGCAGGGAGTCGGTTACCTAATTGCGGCCGCCGGCCCGCTGCTCGCCGGAATCCTGCACTCGGTGAGCGGCCACTGGACGCTTCCCCTCGCCGTCCTCATTGCCTTGCTTGTTCCACAAGGGCTGGCCGGGTATGCGGTCGCGCGGCCCGGCTTCGCCGGCGAGCCAACGCGCAGTCGGTAGCGGCAGACGTTTGCCGGGGAAGAGCACGGCCATCGTCGGCCGCTTCGACAACATCGGCACTGCGGCCTCCCGTTTCGCGTCATGTGGACCAAGTCAGTTGCCAGGGCGCTGACCGTGTCCACCTCTTCGCCGATTCCAAGGTAGACAAACTCCCGAACACCACGGTCGCCGTCGGGCTTACTTCGACTTCGTCGTTCACTCCGCAGTCAAGGGTCCCGACCACTCGATGACCGGCAACCGAATGGCGGCGCGCCCATGATCCGCGGCGCCAAACCAGACCCGTATGTCTTGCTCAGGGCCAATAGCGACTCGGACTTCTCGGTGCCCCTCTGGTGGCCACGGGTCGTCGAGCGCCTCACTTATCAGCATCACGAGCGTCACGATGAAGCCTCGAAGCGCGATTTCAGCTCGCTTCCGTTGAGAAAGGGGAAGTGGGGGAAGGCTGAGCCCGCGATAGCCGATCGTCGCTATTCCAGCGCCGGACTCGACGTCGCCTACAGCCTCCGCGCTGAGTCCGCCGCGATCTCTCGTCACGACGACGGTGCTAGGGATTACCGTTAGGAACGCTTCAAATACCCGATCCACGACGGCTTCGGCTACCCGCACCTACCGCACCTACCTGACCTACCGGGCCGCTGCGCCGCTTTGCCCGCCGCGCAAGTCCTGCTCGATCTCGGCGGCGGTCGCTCTAAGTTGCGGCAGGATGTCGCGCCGGATCTGCTCGGCCGTTCCCCCGCTCACATGCAATGACACGTTCATCGCGGCGATGACCGTTCCGTCGGCGTCGTGAATCGGCACCGCGATCGAGCGCAGCCCCTTTTCCAGTTCCTGGTCGACCAGGCAGTAGCCCTGCGTGCGCACCTTGGCCAGCACACCCCGCAACTTGGCGGCATCGGTCACCGTGTAATCGGTGTACTGCTGGATGACGCCCGAACCCAGATAAGCCTCGATCCGGTCGTTCGGTTGGGCTGCGAGAAGCACCCGGCCCATCGACGTCGCGAACGCAGGGAACCGAGTGCCCACGCTGATCGCAACCGTCATGATTCGGTGGGTCGGCACCCGCGCGACGTACACGACATCGGTGCCGTCGAGCACCGACACCGAGCACGACTCGTGCACCCGCGCGACGAGTTCTTCCATATGCGGCTGGGCAACCTGCGGCAACGAGAGGCTTGACAGATACGCATATCCCAGCTCCAGGATGCGCGGCCGCAGCGCAAACAAGCGGCCATCGCTTCGCACATAGCCCAGGTCGATCAACGTGAGCAGGAACCGCCGCGCCGCCGCGCGGGTCAACCCGGTCGCCCGGGCGACGTCGCTCAGGGTCAGCTCCGGCCGGGTTTCGTCGAACGCCCGAATGACGGCAAGCCCTCGCTCGAGCGACTGCACGAAGTCAGAGCCGCGCGCAGCCCGGGTCGAAGAGACCGCGCCAGCTGCGTCGTCGTCCGGCTTCGCCACGTCAGTCACCCTCCTCACCCAGCACCTCTTGCGCGATCGCGAACGCCCGATTCGCGGCTGGCACGCCAGCATAGATGGCCGTCTGCAACAGGATCTCGCGGATCTCCGCACC
>Ga0105240_10004522_pt1 | contig 21131 bp, 17 predicted proteins | sample KBSC54metaG_FD_80426 | JGI IMG/M metagenome (GOLD analysis project Ga0105240, IMG submission 80426) | Corn rhizosphere microbial communities from Kellogg Biological Station, Michigan, USA - KBS C5-4 metaG | ecosystem: Host-associated > Plants > Roots > Rhizosphere > Soil | place: Michigan, USA... | reverse complement strand
GCGTTCTCGCCGTTGAACCCTTCATCAATATGGATATAGCGCCTGGCAGCGACTTCATCTGGACCTTAACCTACGACTACTACACGTTGCCTGATAAATGAATTTTGGGCTGAAGGCGACTGCTCACGGATGAGTAATGGCGATAATTCAACCTATGGACCAGGTGTTTAGTCCTGGTATCTGATGGTGCATATTTTTTATGAATGCGAGAAGGAGGCACTATGGTACAGGTTTTCGACCGCAGCGCCACAACAACAGAGGCGGTCCGTCGAGCGGGGTGTCCAGTCCGGATCTCGCAAATGGCAGACTGAAAATCTACAAAACTGCCGGTACCCTGTCGGATACCGGACTCGATTGGGCACTGCTTCAGAACTGGCGAATTCATGCACGCCAGATCAATCACAGCCGCGCTCGACTGTATAGGAGATCGAGCTGAATGAAACGCATCTATTGTCTCGTCTTTATTTTCCTCATTGCATCTACTGGAGCTTTCGCCGATAGTTCTCGCCTTCCCGATGGCACACAGTTCCCCATGTGGGAAAGGCCGATGCACGTCTCCAGGACCTACTATGTGGACGGCAACGCGAAAAACGCCGAAGATTCTGGCCCTGGTACAAAGGATCACCCCTTTCGCACCATCAATCATGCTGCACAGATCCTGCAGCCTGGCGAGTCCGTGGTCATCGCCTCCGGTGTTTATCGAGAAGCGATTCGTCCAGCAAGAGGGGGAACAAGCCCTGAAGCGATGATCAGCTACGAGGCCGCGCCGGGTGCGCATGTCGTGGTGCTGGGCGCCATACCAGTTTCAGGTTGGCAGCCCAGCAAAGGCTGGAACATCGGTCTAGACCGCGAGACGAAGCAGCCGGTCAAGGCCTGGGAACTGCATCTGGACCCCAAGTTTTTTCCCCGTGGTTACAATCCTTTCGCGCTCGACAACGTAACCGACGACCGATATTGGATCAACTATGCCAAAGACAATATGTGGAACTACTTTCGCAGGCGAGGCCTGGTCTTCGTCGACGGCAAGCCGCTGGAGCCGGTCCCATCACCATCCGAACTGGCCGGACCTTCTGAGCGCTCTCTCAGCTTTTTTAGCGATATTCACTGGGCACCGCTCTTCAAGGAGTTTTCGCCCTACGCGGGCAAATTCTGGGTGGAATCCGATGGGCTCACCTTGCATATACGCCTGGCCAACGATGACGATCCTTCCAAGCACGTCATTGAGATTACGAATGAGGAATCCGTCTTCTCTCCAGCCGAACCTTATCAGTCTTACATCCGGGTGAAGGGCATCACATTCAGGTACGCGGGAAATAGCTATCCCAACCCGCAGAGGGGCCTGGTTTCCACAAACCAGGGAAACCACTTCATCTTTGAAGACAATACGTTCGAGTGGGCAAACAGTGTAGGCCTCGACATCGGCAGCATTGACTGGGCGGCCGCCGCTCCGCCGCAGCCAGTCGGCTTCGATATCGTCCGGAATAATGTCTTCCGTTATTGCGGCATTGAGGGCCTGGGTGGAACCGGCGGTCCACAGAACGTTCTGGTCGAGAAGAATCTTTTCGAATGGATCGGTTGGCAGGATGCTGCCCGGATGTCGGAATCTGGCGGTACCAAGATGCATCGCACCAAGAATCTGCTCTTCCGCCATAACGTGGTTCGGCACATCCGTCATGCCAACGGCATATGGCTCGACATCGGGAACACCAACGACCGTATTACCGGCAACGTATTCGCCGATATTCCGGGAGATGTGAATCCACACGCGATCCACATCGAAGGCAGCGACGCACTCAATCAGATCGACAACAACATCTTCGCCAACATCACTGGCGGGATCCTCATCCGCGACACCAATCACGTCATCATTTCTTACAACCTGTTCCTCGATTGCGCCAAGGTATGCATCGACACGGCATCAGGCCTCGGTGGACGACCGCGCCCGATCGCGGGGCACACCAACGATGTGCACGATTTGAGGGTCTACGGCAACGTGTTCTCCGGTATTGGCCAGTCGGCGATCGAGTTCAACAACAACCGCAACTTTGCGGATGCGAATCTATACGGGACCGAGGCAGGCCGCCGAGCGGGCTCGCAGCCGATCCTCAGGGTCAAATTCCCCGGAGCGCCGGAATGGGATAACCTCCAGTCCTGGCGCGACCAGCAGGGTTGGGACAAAAATGGCGCGATGGCAGAACTTGCTGCGAGTCTCAACCCCGACACGCTTCAGTTAAATCTGACCGTGAAAGGCGATGTGAAGCCTACCCCCGTATACGGGGGAATCGATGTGGATTTCTATGGCCACGCGATCAGCGGCACGGATCGTTTGCCGGGCCCCTTTACCGATCTGACTTCCATGACGGGACCGCGCGCGGTCGACCCGCGGTGACACCATAACTTGCTTTATGCTGCCATCCTCTCAACCCCGTCAAGAGAGGCGTAAGAGTGAGTCCGATGGAGACCACCTGTTCGTAAAACGGGCTAATAGTGCAGTCCGGAAAACTCATTCTCGTCACGGGAAACCCGACACCTCTGCCTCTTTTAATTTCGAACAGATGATATAAGGTACCGGCTCCAACGTCCGCCTGCTTCGCAATTTCGTCGAGACTGGCATCCGCTCCGTGGCGGGTAAAGGCTCCCTTCGCCACTTCGAGAATACGCTCGCGATGTTTTTGTTTCACCACCCGTGTCTAGTTGAATGGGAAGGCCGTCGAGGAGGTTGGTCCATTGCGCCTGGGGATTCTGCGTCAACAGCTCGATGAATGAAGTAAACCCAGGTAACAACCCTTCCAGCCGATCCCACTGCATATCACTCAACTCATATCGACCTATGCCCATACAAACAGAACATCAAATCAACACCGCCCTGCAAAGTCTATATGTCGATACTGCCTAAGTGAGAATCAAAACACCGTGCAAAAGCAGTCAGAGCCCCCTTATCTCCACCCTCAAGCGAGGTCACTCCTGCTCTCCAATGCCGACCCAACCCAGCCGAACAGCGCCGAAGGATAGTTCCAGAGCCAGACCATTGTGACTCTTGTCCGTTATGTCGGAGCCGAGCAGCCACCAAGGTCAACGTGAGTACACCGAAGACGATCCGGTTCAGGTACAGATCCGAGATGCATTGTTCCCGGATCTGTACCCTCCTCTCAATGCTTCTCTTCCGCCCCGGGCTTCCCCCAGAAGACGGTGGTTCCAAAGCGAGTTGGAGTAACGATGTCGACGGCTCCGTCGTGGTTGAGATCAACGGCCAGAACCTCCGAACCTGCTCCCGATTCATTGTCAATCAGCTCTGGTACAAAACGAGCGCCACCTGGAGCCTTCGGATCGCGCACCGTCTTGTACACGTACAGTACCGGCTGCCCAAACGAGTCAGGATCGAGAAAAGTATTGACGTGAGACAAATAGCGCTTCCCAACGATGAAGTCCGGGATGCCATCGCCGTTCACATCTGCGAAGCCGGAAGCATGCGGCTCGCTGAAGACAACGCCGCCCGCGTTCTCCGCTTTTGTGGTCAGGTCGTCCGAGATCATATGCCTGACGAAGGTGATGTTAGCCTGTCCATCGCGCTTCTGTTCGAACCACGCCAGTCCCCATCCATGCGCGTTGAGCGCGGTGACCACATCCGGGAGGCCATCACCGTTTACGTCGTAGACACCCATGAGCGCGCCACCCATGATGCCGCGGCCATATCGGCCGAACGCAACGGGATGATACTTCCAGGTGTCGTGCGCGGGATCTTTCGGACCTTCCCACCAGCCGTACGCATTCAAAATGTCCATGCGGCCGTCGCCGTTGATATCACCGACGCCGATTCCATGAGCGGTGCCGTAGCCGACCTCTGAGACATTCTTGATGATCCAGGGTCCGGTGGGATTAGCGGGATCGGGCTTCGCATATCGGACCTGGCCTCCGCCCATGTAGACGATCTCTGGCTTTCCATCGCCATCTACATCGTCCAGCGTCGCCACCTCGCTCTGCACCTCTTTGACGACCTGGAATTTTTCCCAGCGACGGTGCTGGTCTGCTCCCGGATTAACATACAACGTCACACCCAGACTGCCATAGTTGGTCGAGATGATATCCGGCCAGCCATCGCCAGTGAAGTCGGCTGCACTCTGTATCCAGGCATCACCGGGGAATCCCGATGTCTGGTTGAATGCCTCCGCCGGATAGATCTCTTCGCTCCGGGTGTAGTCGGGCCCATAGTAGATAAAGGGCCCGCTCACGATATCCTCGACGCCATCGTGGTTGAAGTCCGCAGCTGCGACGGAGAAGGAGTAGAAGAAATCCGTCAATATCTGCCTGCGGAAGTTTGGCGAGGTCTTGTCTGGCTGCCGAAACTTGATGGAGAGATCCTTGTACTTCACATTCCTGAACCGGACTTCGCCGGTTCCACCGACATAGAGCGCGAACGGTCCATAGGTCTCGTCGCTGACGGCGCCATGCTCGCGCCCGTCGTTCAGAAAGGTACGAACGACATTGGCATCCATGAACATCTCCGCAGTGTTCCACTCCCCTGCCTTGAGACTTGTGTTCGGCGGCGTGAAAGGCAGCCCGGCAGCGGAGGGCCGGGGACGGTAGTTTCTAACCGGAGCGTTCGGATCAGGAGGAGGGGTAAACCGGACGAGCCCGCCTCCTCTCCTCGCCTTGTCACGCGAAGTGATGGCACCGTCGGCACCCAGTGTTACCGAATACGTTGGGATCTCAGGATCGGACAGATCGACAAATGTCCCCTTCATTCCGGCGTCACCCTTGGTCTCGCGAAACAACACGCCCGCCTGGCAGCCCGCCGTGCAGCGATACTCCACGTACACGCCAACGTCCTGGTAAGACTTGTCCAGCACCAGCCATCCACCGCTTGCCGCAGTCGGCTTGCCTACAATTTCACCGTTCTCCGCGGTCCATTTCGCATTGCCCACCGTGTGCCAGCCTGCAAGACTGGAGCCGGTGAAGGTTGCATCCGGAACAAACGACGGCCCAACAGCCACCATGGGCACGGCTCCCGCCAATGCCAACAGCGCCAACGTGAGATAGGATTTACACGGCATGGAAGGTCTCCAAATTGGTAACGAATCTGCGATTGATTTCAGTTTCAGGTCGGATCTTAAGCGGTTGCGAAGCTTGATGAAACGCTCCTCTGGAATTTAGAGGGCACCAAGATGGAATAGTCTCCATTCATCTTCACTGGAATGCGTATTGTGCAAATACACCTGCGTTATTCCCAAAGAATTCTACTCGCGGAAATTTGCGGACGTCAAGTGCCTGGACTAAAAAACATTCATGGTGAGGAATGATCCCACCGAGCTTGGATCGCGAGCCGCTTGGAACGACGCAGCGCTGCCTCTCTGTTTTTCCGCAAACATACATCTCTGAAGTCGTGATAAAGTTCTTTCTGCAAAAATAGTGCTCTTCCGGTCGTTGCGTTCTACGAATGATGTATTGCATAATCCACACATGCTCCAGCAATTGCATTCTCTCCCAGGGAAGGGAAAAACATGGAAGGTCCGCAAACATTACAGATGACACACGCTCTGGACCGTTACGTCCCAGGCGCAATGCATGCATATTCTCCGGAATCCGCTGAACGCGTCTGCGGCAGCGGCACAGTGAAGACACGCAGGCTCGGGTTGTTCTCTGCCGCCTTGCTGATCGCCACGCTTGCTTACAGCCCCATGTCGTATGCGCAGCAGGCCGGATCTAACTGGATAGACTATCTCGGGGGTCCGGAGAGTTCTCACTATTCGCCGTTGACGCAGATCAATACCGGCAACGTGAACAAGCTGGAGGTTGCCTGGAGTTATCCAACCGGAGATGACGGGACCTATACGTTCAGTCCGCTGGTCATCGATAACATCGCTTACTTTGCCGCCAAGCAGGGGGCGCTGGTGGCGGTGAATGCGTCGACCGGCAAGGAGTTGTGGGAGCATTCCTTTACCTCTCCGGGCGCTACACCGTCCCGCTTCAGCGGGATCGCCGGCATGCGCGGAGCGAACTATTGGGAGAGCAAGGATCGCAAGGACCGGCGGGTGCTCGTCTCTTCAGGTGGTTTCCTGCAGGCTCTCGATGCACGGACAGGTAAGCTGGTCGACTCCTTCGCGGATCACGGCAAACTGGACCTCAAGACCGGCATCGACCGCGCGACCCGGCCCCTCTCTTCCAGAACTCCGGGCCGCATCTTTGAGAACATCATCCTTCTTGGAAGCGCGACGGGAGAGGGATACCTTGCCCCTCCAGGAGATATTCGAGCCTTCGATGTCGTCACGGGCAAGCTGCTGTGGGTCTTCCATACCATTCCACGTCCGGGCGAGTTTGGATATGATACTTGGCCAAAAGATGCCTACAAATACATGGGCGGCGTAGACGTCTGGGGGGAGATTACCGTTGATCCAAAGCGTGGAATTGCCTACTTCCCCGTGGCATCGGCGAAATACGAACTCTATGGCGGAGACCGTCCCGGCAACAATCTTTACGCAGATTGCCTTCTGGCGCTGGACGCCCGCACAGGCAAGGAGCTCTGGCATTACCAGACCGTTCATCACGATGTATGGGATTACGATCCGAATGCAGCTCCCCAACTGGTAACGGTGAAACACGACGGCAAGATGGTCGATGCGGTGGCGCTCGCCGCGAAGAGCGGCTTCCTCTTTGTATTCGACCGCGTCACAGGAAAGCCGCTATGGCCCATCGAGGAGCGAGTTGTTCCGCAGAGCGACGTCCCGGGGGAAATCACCTCGAAGACGCAGCCCTTTCCAACGGTAGTGCCTCCGTTTACACGCCAGGGCATGACCGTAAAGGACATGTACGAAGGATTCATGAAGCCGGACGAGGTAGTCTGGTGGAAAGAGCGTCTCTCGAAGGCGAGAACCGGCTTATATACACCGCCCGCCGTCGGTGTCGATACCATCAACATGCCGAGCGTGAACGGTGGCGCATTGTTCTTTAGCACCGGTGCAGATCCCACGAACGGTACGGTTTACGTTTTAGGGAAGAACATGCCCTCGATCGTGAAGCTGGTGCCGGGTGGCGAATCCACGACCGCGAATGCAGGCGGGCTGATTCCGTCTCGTCCGCACACTGCGCGGCGAGTTCGACCAGGCTTTCCGAACCAGGAGCAAATGGGACGTGCCGTGTATGAGCAGAATTGCCAGCTTTGCCACGGTCCCGAACTGAAGGGAGATCGCGGCCCGGCCCTCGACACGGTCGTCAGCCGCCTGGGGGTGGAGGCGACCCACAACACGATCATGAACGGCAGAGCGACCATGCCGTCGTTTTCTTCGCTGCCGGAAAAATCCATGGACGATCTGATGGCGTTTCTGAAACAGCCTGACCTTGCACCCCTCGGTTCGGCGCCCACGCCTTCGATGCAATCCATGATGAGGTCTCTGAGGACGGAACCGTCTTACCCGAAGGATATCGAGGGGCCTCCCTCTCGTTACAAGACCGGCTACGGAAACGAAGGCTATATAGTCAATCCGCCGTGGAGCACCATCACAGCCTACGACCTGAACACCGGCAAGATCAAATGGCAGACGCCATACGGCGACGTTCCGGAAGCAGGTCCGAGCGGCACGATGCGCGGTAATGTCTTTCCCAAGAGCGGCTTCGTCACAACGGCCGGAGGTCTGGTCCTGTTTGCCGGCAACGATTCAAAGCTCTACGCCTTGAACAGCGCCACCGGCAAGTTGATCTTCAGCAAAGATCTTCCTAATGGATCGCAGGGCGTGCCTGCCGTCTACGAAGCAAACGGACGGGAGTACGTTTTGTTCACCGTCAGCGGAGGAGGCACGCCCTACCCGGAGGGAGCCTATATACCGCCCGGCGGCATACCGACGCCTGCCCCAACCTCAAAAGGATATATTGCCTTTGCCCTTCCAACGGTCGAAAAGAAACGCTAGGCACGATAGAAGGCTGCTGGGGTCAGACGCTACGACTCCAGCAACCTGGCTCGGTACTACTTCGATACGGCTTGGCGCATCGGGGGTCTTCAAAGCTCTGCACTATGCCGCCGGTGGCCCCGTGACGGCCTGATCGAAAAACAGATGTTTAGAGTATTTTCCCTATACGCTGGAATCCCGAGGCGAGCGTTCGGCGGCGTTTTCGTCAGCAAAACGCCCATTTCTGACGTGGCCCCAAGTAAACATCGAGCGACAGAAAACGAAGAAGGCCACCTCTTAGGTGGCCGTCACAACCTATTGAATCGTACGATACTTATGGCTCCTGAGGTAGGACTCGAACCTACAACCCTTCGGTTAACAGCCGAATGCTCTGCCATTGAGCTACTCAGGAATATGCTGGGACGCAGAAGTCAAAACGCGTTGCGCTAACCATTTATAACAAATGCCGGCAGGAGGGTCAAAGTCTTTGGCCATGCATTGAAAAAACCAAATCGACAAAGCAGCAGACAGGCGAATTTTATGGGCTCAGGACAGCTTCTGAAAGAACTCCGCTGAGTCCCCCGGCTTCCGTAATTGCCATATGACGGAGCTTCCCGAGAACCTACAAGTCTATGGATAGAGAAGTACGGCAATGTTGTAAGCCGTAAATGGACCGGGGGCTTTCTCCGAGCAGGCGCTTACGACGGCCTGGCGGTATCGGCCGGAATTCAGCCGGGACTGGAGTTGAGCCGGAAGCTCCGTTACATCGTGTGCCGTATAGCGCAAGATGTACCACGGTGGACGGGAGCCGGCATAGCCGCTAGCCATGCTGCAGGTCTGGCGCGCATCCTGCTCGCTCATGACTTTTCCATTTGCGATCTGCATGCCGGATTTGGCGACGAGGCTTGCCACGGCTGACTCCTGCGCGTCGAAACTCAGCGACTTAACCTCATTGGCGAAGTCTTCGACGGCGTAATACTCGTGGTCACGTACGACAACTGCGATGCCGACAGTGTCCACGTTGGGATCGAGAAGGTTTTCGCGATGCCCACTCGAGTTCATCCAGAGGTCATGGATCATGGCGGAGATCGGAGCTTGAGCTACATTTTCGGTGATGAGGCTGAAGCGCGCCCCTGCATTCGCGCCGCGGACAGAAAGCTGAGGCTCGCCCGGGAACTGATGCGAGATGCCGCGATGCGCCGCCATCTCACGGGCGTGAGCGAGCGCCGCCTGAGCCAGAATGGGATCGTGCCGGAGCGGAGACAATCCGCGGGCTACGCGGTCCCGATTGGCGGCATCGAGGAGAAACTGCTCTGCCACATGCGCAGGCGTGTCGGTCGGAGATTGAGCGTAAAGAACAGAAGGCATTACAAGAAAAGCGATCGCAAGGAGCGATCGCCATACTTTGTTGTAGCGTCTTACCCATGTTTCAGCCGCTGAAACAGGATGCTGCGGGGAGGGCTGCATGGAGTGATTCTAGGTTTTCGAGAACGGAGAGGGGATAACACCTTTGGGTCATGCTCTACATCTCCCATGGATCCGCTCACTGCCTGAAAGAGCTTAGGGTTCTTTAGGAAAACTGGCTGCGGACGGCATCCCAGGTAAGCCGGATTCCATCTACCAAGCCAGTGGTGTGGTGCCATCCCAGCTTATGGAGGCGGGTGACATCCATCAACTTACGGGGAGTACCGTCAGGCTTCGTAGTGTCAAAGACTAATCCACCTCTAAAACCAAGGACTTGAGCCACTGTTTCGGCAAGCTCGCGGATTGTGACGTCTTCTCCCGTGCCAATGTTGATCAGCGGCGGTGCATCCTCGGTGAGCAGCGACTTGTATCGGGCTTCGTCCAGGTTCATCAGGAAGAGGCAGGCTTGGGCTAAGTCGTCTGAATAGAGCAGCTCCCGCCGCGGAGTTCCTGTTCCCCATACAGTAATCTCTTTCGCTCCGGACTTAAGGCCTTCGGCGGTTTTGCGGATGAGCGCAGGCAGCACATGGGAGGCCTTCAGGTCGAAGTTATCGCCAGAACCGTAGAGATTGGTCGGCATGGCGGCTAAGTACCTTGTCTTATATTGCCGGTTGTAGCTCCAGCACATCTCGATGCCGGCAATTTTGGCGAGGGCGTAGGGACGGTTGGTAGGCTCGAGCGGTCCGGTCAACAGGCAGGACTCTGGCATGGGCTGCGGTGCCAATTTGGGATAAATGCAGCTCGATCCGAGGAAGAGGAGGCGATCGATATCATTGACTCGGCTTGCTTCAATGAGGTTCGTCTGGATGATGAGGTTGTCGCGGATGAAGTCTGCCGGATAGGTATTGTTGGCCATAATTCCACCGACTTTAGCCGCGGCAAGGAAGACGTATTCCGGCTTCTCTTTGGCGAAAAAATCGTTGACGGCCCTGGTGTCCGTCAAATCCAGTTCGGCACGCGTCTGGAGCAGCAGGTTTGTATAACCCTGGGCCGCGAGGACGCGATGAATCGCTGACCCTACGAGTCCTCGGTGACCGGCAATATAGATACGGGAGTCTTTATTCATGGGGAAGGCTTAGGTCTCGCGGACGTTATAGGCATCGAAGCCGTGTTTGCGCACAAGCGCATCTCGTTGGGCCGCTTTGAGGTCAGAGGCCACCATCTCCTCGACCAGTTGGTCAAAACTGGTTCGCGGGGTCCACCCAAGTTCACGGTGAGCCTTGGTTGGGTCGCCGAGCAGGGTTTCGACCTCGGTTGGGCGAAAATAACGCGGGTCCACGGCAACGACGACGTTGCCGTCTTTGTCGGTAGCTTTCTCGTCGATCCCGCTTCCCTGCCAGGTCAGGTCAAGTTCGAGAATTTTAGCGCAGCGCTGGATCAAATCGCGGACGCTATATTGTTGGCCAGTGGCGATAACGAAGTCCTGCGGCTTCTCCTGCTGCAGCATCAGCCACTGCATCTCAACATAATCGCGGGCGTGTCCCCAGTCGCGCTTGGAATCAAGATTGCCGAGATACAACTCTTTCTGAAGGCCGACTTTGATGCGGGCAAGGCCGCGAGTAATCTTGCGGGTAACGAAGGTCTCGCCGCGCAAAGGCGACTCGTGGTTGAAGAGAATGCCGTTGCAGGCGTAGATGCCGTAGGCCTCGCGATAGTTGATGCAGATCCAGTAGGCATACATCTTGGCCACGGCATAGGGAGAGCGCGGATAGAAGGGCGTCGTCTCCTTCTGCGGAATCTCCTGAACCAGCCCGTAAAGCTCCGACGTGCTGGCCTGATAGAACTTCGTCTTCTTTTCGAGCCCGAGGATGCGGATGGCTTCAAGCAGGCGCAGGGGCCCAAGGGCATCGGCATCGGCGGTGTACTCGGGCTGCTCAAAGGAGACCTGGACGTGGGACTGCGCGCCGAGGTTATAGATCTCGTCGGGCTGAACCTTCTGGACGATGTGGATGAGCGACGAACTATCGGTCAGGTCACCGTAGTGAAGGATGAAGTGGGGCGAAGGATTGTGCGGATCCTCGTAGATATGGTCAATGCGCCCGGTATTGAAGAGGGAGCTGCGGCGTTTGATGCCGTGAACTTCGTAGCCTTTGGCGAGAAGGAACTCGGCGAGGTAGGCGCCGTCCTGTCCGGTGACGCCTGTGATGAGGGCTTTCTTCAAAACGGGAACTCTCCTTTAGTGCCGGGAATGGGCTTTCACGATTTTACTTGAGAGTCGATTACCCGCTCCCTTCACCCTCGTCGCCGCATGGTCAGCCAAACAAGCAAATATTGAAAATTAACCTTGACACATTTACTGTTTGCCATACAGTATACATTACACAGTATGACCGCATCAGCCCAGAATGACCTCTTCGACTCTCTTCGGCTGGAACTTCGCCGGGGATGCCTGATCCTTGCCGTCCTGGCACAGTTGCGTGTCGAGCATTACGGCTACACCTTACGCAGAGCCCTGGCCGACCAAGGGCTCGCGATCGAAGAGAGCACCCTCTATCCCTTGTTGCGGCGGCTGGAGACACAGGGGTTGCTGACCAGCCAGTGGCGCGAGGAGGAGAAGAGAAATAAACGCTTTTATCGCCTCTCCCCTGCGGGTGAAGAGATTTTGAAGCAGCTATTGGCAGAGTGGCGTGGAATCAATGCCTCGCTCAACGCCATTCTGAAGGAGGAACCATGAGCGATCTGCTCGAACGATATTTACACGCTGTTGGACAGTACCTGCCCGCCAAGCGCAGGGCTGACACCCTTGCCGAGTTGCGTGCGAACCTGCTGGACGAGATGGATGACCTCGCGGAAGAAACCGGACAGCCTTTGACTGAAGCGGAGTTGTCCGCCGTGCTGCAACGGCATGGGAGGCCGATCCTGGTTGCGGCACGTTATCTACCTCAGCAATCGCTGATCGGACCGGAGATCTTCCCGTTCTACTGGCTGGTCTTGAAGAAGGCATTTCCCTTCGTCCTGCTGATCTATGCCATCGGACAGGCCATGGCCGTGATCCTCGGCAACATGGGAGGAGCCGGGCTGCGCGACGCATTCCTGCGGTTTCCCGGCGTCGCACTTATGTTCTGGGCATTCGTAACGCTGTTTTTTGCCGCGTTCGAGTACGGATACACCCACTACCGCCAAAAGCTCTCACTGCCTGGACAATGGAATCCGTCCGATCTGCCGCCCCTCTCTTCCCAGGAGAAGCAGGCGTCCATAGTCGGCCGCGTGGCAGATCTGAGCGTCAGTGCGCTGCTGGTGGCATGGCTGCTGACAGTACCCCATCAACCCGACCTCCTGATGGGACCTGTCATCGGACATCTGCAAGGGTTGCCGATTGGAATCTCTCCAGAGTGGCATCTCTTTTATTGGAAGATCATGACGCTGCTCATCCTGCAGATCCCGCTGAAAATCGTCGTCCTCTTTCGTGCGACGACGCGCTGGCGGAGAGCGGAGTCTTTCACCGCGCAGATACTTGCTATCCTCGCGCTCGGAGTCCTCGTGCAGGCGCGAACCTACTTCGTTCCTTTGCTTACGCAAGGGGGATCGGCATATGTAGACTCCATCGCTTCTTTGAACACCATGCTCAATCTCAGTTTAAAAATCGGGCTGGCAGTAGCCGTTTTGAAGCTGCTTTGGGACATCGGCAGCATAATGCTGAACTTAAGACAGGACGGCAAAATAGCCTGCTAACAGCCGAATAGAAACCTCCCCTGAAGCAGGAACGGCTTCAGGGGAGGTTCGCCAAATTATCTCTTTTGGCTCAACCCCAACAGACGTCATCTCGACCGAAGCCACGCGGCAATATCGCGCGGCGCAGTGGAGAGCCACCTGTATTCTCCTTTGCCCTTCTCTCCGCCGAGCATTTCAATCAATTTCTTCTGAGCAAGTCACAGCCACCGATTCCCCGACGCACGCGCTAAACTCAATTCAGGCAACTATCTATTGCATGCGCATCTTCACCCGCTACATTCTCCGCGAGGTCACCTCCTACGCTCTGCTTGGCGGGGCGCTGTTTACATTTGTGCTGTTCATGCGCGACCTGGGCAGGATCCTCGACCTGGTCGTCCGCGAGTCGGCCACGCTCGGCCAGGTCGTCTTAGTCTTCGCCTACACATTGCCCAGCGCCATCACCTACACCATCCCGATGGCGGTGCTGGTCGGCATCCTTCTCGGCCTCAGCCGGCTCGCCTCCGACAGCGAAATTACCGCGATGCGCGCCAGCGGCATGGGGGCGCTCAGCTTTGTGCGCATCGTCTCTATCGTCGCCGCAGCGGCTCTTGGGCTTGGCCTGTTCAATTCGCTGTATCTTGCGCCCCGCGCCGCCGCCGGCCTTCTGCGGCTGGGAGATGAGCTGAAGTCTTCGCAGGCATCCTTCGAAGTGCAGCCGCGCGTCTTCTACGAGAACTTCCGCAACTACGTCCTCTATATTCAGGACGTGCAGCCCGCCGCCGGAGCCGCACTGTGGCACCATGTCTTCGTCGCCGACCTCACCGATCCCGCGACCCCCCACATCACCACTGCCGAGCGCGCCATTGTCGTCAACGGAACTCCGGGAACGCCCGATGCGCAGACGATCCGGCTGCATCTGATCGATGGGGGCCAGCACGAGACTTCGGCGACCAACCCGAACCAGTACAACATCACCACCTTCGCCTCGACCGATCTTCCGATTGAAACGGAAGCTCAGGCAGACGCTCATCTCGGCCGCCTCGACACGCCCATCCTCGCCCTCCCCCTGCAGGAACTATGGACACGCAGCAATCTGAGCAGCGTGCCTGCGAACCTCGCCCGCAGCTATCGCATCGAGTTCCACAAGCGCTTCTCCTATCCCTTTGCCTGCCTGGTGCTAATGCTGGTCGGTGTTCCTCTGGGCCTCTCTTCCAAACGCGGCGGCAAGTCAACGGGGTTCGTACTCACCATTCTGCTCGTCTTCGTCTACTACTTCCTCTCGTCGGTGGGCGTGGCATTCGCAAAGAACGGCAGGCTCTCGCCCTTTCTCGGAGTCTGGGGAGCAAACCTCATCTTCGCCTTTGCTGGTAGCATCCTGCTTTACCAGATGTCACGCGGGTCGATCGCCCTGGGCATCTTCTCCAGCATGGGAGCATCCCTCAGTAAGCTCTACGCGCGAATCACGTCGCGCAGCAAAGCGGAGACCGTTGCCGCCAGCCTGACTCCGGATGCGGCAACTGTCCTGCGCCGATTCCGCCGCACTTTCCGCATCCAGTTCCCGTTGCTGCTGGACGACTATGTGATGCGCGAGTACGCGACCAACTTCGCAATGATCCTGGCGAGTTTCTCAGCGATCTCCATCATCTTTACCTTTTTTGAACTGATCGGGGATATCTTTCGCAACCGTACGCCTCTGTTCACGGTGGGCGATTACCTGCTCAACCTGATTCCTTTCATCCTCTATAACGTCACGCCGCTCTGCGCGCTGGTGGCGGTGCTGGTCACCTTCGGCGCCCTCAGCCGCAGTTCCGAGATCACGGCGATGAAAGCCACCGGCGTAAGCCTTTACCGAATCGTCACACCTGTACTGATAGTCACCATGATGATCTCCGCTGGCCTGTTCGCATTTGACGAACTCTATCTACCCGCAGCCAATCGCCGCCAGGAGGCGCTGCTCTCCGTCATCAAGGACAAGCCGGCGCAAACCTTCCTGCGCCCCGACCGCAAATGGATATCCGGCCAGACTACGGCCTCGGGAGAACCTTCGCGCATCTTCTACTATCAGTTCTTCGACGCGGATAAAAATGTCTTTGCCAACCTCAGCGTCTTCGAATTCGCACCGAATACGTTTGCCCTTCAGCGCCGCATCTTCGCCGCCAGCGCCCGCTGGGATTCGCGCGTGAACCGATGGGTCTTCGACGACGGTTGGCAGCGAACCTTCACCGACGAGACCGTGGCCTCCTACCAGCCTTTCACCGTAGCCACCTTCCCCGAGATTCGCGAACAGCCCGGCTACTTCAAAAAGGAAAACATTCCATCGCAGGAAATGTCCTACGGCGAACTCTCGCGCTACATCTCCGACCTGAAGCAAAGCGGCTTCGACACCACCCGCCTCAGCGTGCAACTAAACCGCAAAATTGCCTATCCGCTCATCACTCTGGTCATGGCCATCCTCGCCATTCCGTTTTCGCTTTCGATGGGTAAAAAAGGCAGCCTCGCGGGCATTGCGACCGCCATTGGACTGGCCATCGCCTACTGGGTTGTGGCCGGTCTCTTCGAAGCAATGGGCAACGTCAACACACTGCCGCCTCTGCTGGCGGCATGGTCGCCTGATCTCCTGTTCGGCATCGCCGGCACCTATCTGCTGTTGCGCACTCCCACTTAATCCGCATTAACGAAATGACCACGACGGAAGACCGACTTCTGCGGTAGGATTACTCACGAGTCCAGAAGCACTATTTGAAGCAAGGACGCAGCTATATCGCTGTGCGAGGCCATGCCGCCAACCCTGTCCGTAGCCATCATCACCCTCAATGAAGAAGCGAACCTCGCGCGAACTCTGGCCAGCGTTCAATTCGCAAGCGAAGTCATCATCATCGATTCGGGTTCCACAGACCAGACATTAGAGATAGCTCGTTCCTTTGCAAACGTAACGGTTCTGGTCGAGGAGTGGAAGGGATTTTCCGCGCAGAAGAACTCTGTTATCGAGAAATGCACCGGAGATTGGATACTGTCTCTGGATGCCGACGAAGAGCTTACATCGGAGTTGCAAATGGAGATTCGCATCCTCCTCTCCGAACAGCCGAACGCAGACGCCTATCTTCTCCGCAGACGCAACCTCTTTCTCAATCGTTGGATTCGCCATGGAGGCTACTACCCCGATCCCAAGCTCCGCCTCTTCCGCCGCCACGTTGCGAACTTTGCGCCCGCTGCCCGCTTTACCGAGCGACCTGTCCACGAGACCATCGCCTTCGACGGCAAGCTCGAAACCTTGCACCACGATCTAGTCCACCACGCTTATCCCACTATCGAAAGCTATCTCGAACACATGGATCGCTACAGTACGCTGGGCGCACAGATCGTAATCGCCAAAGGAAAGACCAGCCGTTCCTGGCTGGCCTTCTATTGGAATATCGTCGCCGTTCCCGGCCTCACCTTTGCCTGGAACTATTTCTTCCGCCTCGGCTTCCTCGATGGACGCGAAGGCTTGCTGTTGCACCTCTACCACTCCACTTACACCAGTTGGAAGTACTCCAAAGCCTGGCAGACTACGCGCAGACGCGCAGACGCGAAGATTACCATGGCAGAGACTCCTTCAGGTGGAAGAACCCGCCCGTAGGCCCGTCTTCAGGGAGTGTCGCCAATCGAACCGAGGTCTTCGCACCGTCGGCTATCTCGAGCACAGCTCCCTTGCCACCCATCTCGGTCTTCACCCAGCCCGGGTCTGCCGAATTTACCTTAATCTTCGTGCCCGCAAGCTCATGTGCCAAATGGATCGTGAAGGTGTTCAACGCCGTCTTGGAGGCATCGTAGGCAAATGTCTTGGCATTGTAGATTGGCGATCCCTTCGTGGCGTGCAGCGCCGACGATGCCAGAATGCTCGATAGATTCACGATACGGCCGGCCGCGCTCTTGCGGAGCAGGGGCAGCAGCGTCTGCGTTAGAGCCACAACTGCAAAGAAATTCGTATCGAATGTCCGGCGAAGAACCTCCACCGAGGTCACGCTCGTATCATTCTCCGGGCGGCGATCGATAAGAACGCCTGCATTATTCACCAGAATATCGAGCGCCCCAAAGTCTCGTTCAACCGCCTTAGCAACTGCCGTGTGATCCGCAGGAGCATCGACATCCAGCTTCACCGCGCGCGCGTCAATCCCCTCTTTCTTCAGTGCCGAGGCTGCACCCTCGCCCTTCGATACATCGCGCGATCCCATCAGAACGGTGATACCCTGCGCGCCCAACTGCCGCGCTGTCTCGAAGCCAATGCCTTTATTCGCACCGGTAATCAGCGCAACCTTTTTTCCCTTCGTTGTCATCGCGGAATTCCCCTTTTTCAAATCTGACTATGAGATGAGATGTGCCGCGAAACGTTCCACATACTTTGGAGGAAGCGAGCGCTTTTTCATATTGCGATCCACGACAACATGCACTGTCTGGCCCTCACATAACAATGCGCCGTCTTCCACACGGACGATCCTGTATCCAAACCGGATCACCGCGCCCCGGGCTGCGATCAATCGCGTCTGCACGATTAACTCGTCGTCATACCTCGCCGGAACCTTGTACCGCGCAGTCACATCGACAACCGCGATTCCGCAGCCTTCCTCGCGCTCCATCGATTTGTAGTCCAGCCCTAACTGACGAATGAACTCCACGCGCCCGATCTCAAACCAGACCAGATAATTCGCGTGATACACCACCCCCATCTGATCGGTCTCTGCATAGCGGACACGCACCCGCGCCTCTCCGATCTGCTTCTCGGTCTTTAAATTCTCCATCTCTTCAGTCTATAGAACCCGGATGGCAAGCCAACGTCCTCCTTCAATTTGTCTGCCTATACATGAGGAGCTGAAGGGTCACCTAACCTCCAGCCACCGCCCCCAGCACAATCAAAGGCTCCGCTGCCTTCACCACGGCCTCCGGCAGCGGAGCATCCGGCGACTCGTGCGACAGATCCTCTTCACACGCAAAGAACCTCAAAAACGCCCGCCGCTGCTGCGTATCGTGATCGCGAATCATCCCGCACAGCATCGGGTAGCGCGCCTCCAGCGCATCGAGCACTGAGCGCAGCGTAGCCGTGCCGTCCACATCGAGCTGAACCTCCCCCTCGATATGAGCCAGCGTCCTCAAATGAGCCGGAAGCAGAACTCTAATCATGGCAGCGTCTGCACCTCGACCGAAAGCACCGCCGGAAGATCGCGCACAATCGGAGCCCAGCTGTCCCCTGCATCGGACGACGCATACACCTGCCCGCCGGTCGTGCCGAAGTACACACCGCACGAATCCAGCGAATCGACCGCCATCGCATCGCGCAGCACATTCACATAGCAATCGTTCTGTGGCAACCCCTTCGTCAGCGGCTCCCATTCATTACCGCCGGTGCGGCTGCGATACACCCTCAGCTTTCCCTCCAGCGGATAATGCTCCGAGTCGCTCTTGATCGGAACCACATAAATCGTCTCCGGCTCATGCGCGTGAACATCGATGGCGAACCCGAAGTCGGTCGGCAGATTCCCGCTCACCTCCTGCCACGACTCCCCCGCATTGTCGCTGCGCATCACGTCCCAGTGCTTCTGCATGAACAGCACATCGGGCTTCGACGGATGCATGGCAATGTGATGAACGCAATGTCCAACCTCTGCCGTCGGATCAGGAATATGCTCCGACCGCAGCCCTTGATTAATCGGCTTCCACGTCTTCCCCGCATCGTCGCTACGGAACGCCCCCGCCGACGAGATGGCAATATAAATCCTCTTCGCATCGCTCGGATCGAGAATGATCGTGTGCAGACACATCCCGCCCGCGCCCGGCTGCCAGTGCGGCCCCGAGCCGTGCCCGCGCAATCCCGAAAGCTCCTGCCAGTTCCGCCCGCCGTCGCTCGACTGGAACAACGCGGCGTCCTCGATCCCGGCATAGACAGCGTCAGGATCAGTCAGCGACGGCTCCAGATGCCAGACCCGCTTGAACTCCCACGGATGCGGCGTCCCGTCGTACCACTGATGCGTTCCCGGAACGCCGTCGTACCCAAACTTGTTGCCCATCGCCTCCCAGGTCTTCCCACCGTCGTTCGACCGCTGGATGACCTGCCCGAACCAGCCGCTCGACTGCGACGCATAGATCCGGTTCGGATCGACCGGCGATCCCTTCACATGGTAGATCTCCCAGCCGGCAAAGTGCGGCCCACTGACCTCCCATTTGTCCCGCTTCGCATCTGATGTCAGAACGAACGCGCCCTTGCGCGTGCCTACCAGTACTCGCACTTTGCTCATCTTTTACTCCCTTCAAAATAAAGATTGAAGACCGTGATGACGGATGAAGACTGATGAATGGCTAGCTTCTCACCGGGAAAAATGCCCGTAACTGGACGTCGCGCATGAGAAGCCCTGCCCAGAAAAATATGCTTATGACGATGGGGAATACACATTCGAACACCGGGTTGCCGACGCGCATATGAATAGCGACTGCGCCGCCGAGATAGCCGGTCATTAGAACCGCACCCAGAACAGCGGTGCGTGGAACAATATAGAAAACCACGCAAATCAACTGAATAACGCCGAGGCAAATTGACAGGCGCAGGGGAAATTCTAGCTGCGCGAATGCCTGCACGACCGGGGCTGGTTTCAGCAGATGTCCCACACTATCGAAGAGTATAAAGAGGACAGCGAGGGCACTGAGAATCCGCCCGGTCCAAAGTAGAGTCTTCGCTGGTGCAGCCGGTTGAATCTCTGCTTGCATTGAATCCTCCATGCGGCTTTCGCTTTTCCGTTGCATCTTTTCCGAACGGGGGCAGCAAAGGAGTCGGATCCCGTTCCTGCCATCTCCGCCGAGTCTCCGCAAGAACAACCTCGCGGTTCTTGGCCATCTCAACCATCACAGCGCACGGCGCTCCCGTCTCTTCGTGCCGCGCTCCCCAGATCAGCAACTCCAGCAGCACCGGAGCCAGATCGATTCCCTTTTCCGTAAGACGATAGTTAGTCTTTCGTCCGTCTGTCTCCTCAGCCTCGGCGGTAATGATCCCCGCCGCCTCAAGCTTCTTCAGACGATCAGCCAGAATATTGCTGGCAATGCCCTCGCCTGACCTCTCAAATTCCCTGAACGTCCGATATCCACGAACCATCAGATCGCGGACGATCAGTAGCGACCAACGATCTCCCAACGTCTCCAGCGAAATACTCACCGGGCAACCGGACCGGCGCTTTGCCCCATTCTTTTCGGACACAGTGGAACGCTATCAAATCTCACTTGCGATATGCAATCTATTTTGCACTGAAAGAGATCCTTTGCCCGGTTGAACGAACATGGGAAATGCCATGCGATTAAGATTGAATCAGCGATGACGATCACGCCCCAACCCGCCGATACCCTGATCGTCATCGACGTCCAAAACGACTTCTGCCCTGGCGGCGCACTCGCCGTCGATGAAGGTAACCAGATTGTTCCCCTCATTAATGCCATCGCGCAGAAGTTCGAGCATGTCATCCTCACCCAGGACTGGCACCCCCGCCGGCACATCTCCTTCGCCAGTACACATCCCGGCAAAAAACACTACGAAACTATCCAGATGGCACTCGGTCCGCAGACACTCTGGCCCGAACACTGTGTCCAGGACACCCCGGGCGCACGCTTCCATCCCGCCCTCGACATTCCGCACGCGGAATTGATCCTACGCAAGGGCTTCCGCCACCACATCGACTCCTACTCCGCCTTTCTCGAAAACGACCATTTCACTTCGACAGGACTTGCCGGATATCTTCGCGAGCGCGGCCTCCACCGTCTCTTTCTTTGCGGCCTGGCCTACGACTTCTGTGTCCGCTACTCCGCCGTCGACGGCACAGCCCTCGGTTTTGAGTGCGTGGTCATCGAAGATGCCACCCGCTCTGTCAACCTGTCCGACTCCGTCGCCGACACTAACGCAGCCTTTTTGGCTGCCGGCGTTCAGCGCCTTCAGTCGCAGCAGATCATCTCGCGATGAAACGCAAGCCTATCCCGGATCCGCGCTGGCTCGAAACCACGGCAGAAGTCATCGCCTGCAAGTACGAGTTCGGAGCGGGACAAGCCCTCGCCTTCGGCATCCCCCGCAGCAAGCACTTTCTCATCACCTTCACCTACTACGCCCACGGCAAAACGTATACCGGCGAG